>JAABUT010000309.1_pt1 | contig 87365 bp, 83 predicted proteins | sample 5559281 | NCBI WGS metagenome assembly JAABUT01 (sample SAMN10711880, study PRJNA513359) | rock metagenome | isolation source: Antarctica rocks | place: Antarctica: Victoria Land, Ricker Hills nord | collected 2016-01-04 | reverse complement strand
GTCGGCGGGGTCCCAACGGTCGGGGTGCCGGCCCGGGTGCTGAACTCGTGGTTGACCGTGTAGAGCGAGCTCTGGAAGCTGCCGTTGGTAACCAGCTCGGTCACAGGCACTGCTTGTGCAGCGCTAACCCCGGCGAGGACCACCATTCCAGCCAAGAACAACCGAACCATGCTCTGACACTCCACAAGCAGCTAAACTATTAGCAGAAGTGTAGCAGGTTATTTTTAAGACGTCAACGGCTATCGAAACAATCACTAGGCCGCAACGTTGCAGGTCAGTATTCACTAGCCTGCATAGCAGACGGCGCGTCGCAGCCAGGCCTCCTCGCCAGCAGCCTGCTTGAGTAGGCGCTGCGTGGAGGACCAGCAGGGGATGTCGTGCCGGGTAGGACAGGCCGCAGCCGCGATGCAGTCGCATCGCGGCAGGGTCCCAGCGCATTCGGCACGGAATGCCCGCTGAGCCGTCCTGAAGCAAACTCAAGTAGGCTATAGGCGAAGCGGCGCCGCCAGCCCGCGCCGGCCCTGGGACCCAGCCCCACTAGTGCCCGGCGTTCTCGCCCGAGAAGTCAGGCGCCTGCAGCCCCGACGCCATCAACTGCTCGCTGAGCGCCGCCTTCAGGCGGTCCAGCCCGGCATCGTCCCGCGCCTCGGCCCGCGCCACCAGCACCGCCTGGGTGTTGCTGGCGCGCAGCAGCCACCAGCCATCGGGCGTCAGCACCCGGACCCCATCAATGTCGTTCACGTCGGCTCGGGAGGCGCGCAGCCGGGCCGCGACCTCCTGCACCACCTGGAACTTGCGGGTGTCGTCGCAATTGAACCGCAGCTCCGGCGTGTTCACGACCTGCGGCAGGGCCAGGCGGACGGCGGACAGCTTGCCGTCCATCCGGGCCACGATGCCGAGCAGGCGCACGGCGACATACAAGGCATCGTCGAAGCCATACCAGCGGTCGGCATAGAAGATATGCCCCGACATCTCGCCGGCGAAGGGCGACTTGATCTCCGCCATCTTCGCCTTGATGAGGCTGTGCCCGGTCTTGAACATCATCGGCTTGCCACCGGCATGGCCGATCTCATCATACAGAACCTGGCTCGCCTTCACGTCGGCGATGATGGTCGCGCCAGGGTGGGTCCGCAGCACGTCGCGCGCCAGCACAACCATGAGCTGGTCGCCGGCGAGCATCCCGCCGCCGTCGTCCACTACGCCGATCCGGTCGGCGTCGCCGTCGAAGCCGATGCCCAGGTCCGCGCCATGCTCCCGCACGGCGGCGATCAACTGCTCCTGGTTCTTGGCGATGGTGGGGTCGGGATGGTGGGCGGGAAAGCGGCCGTCAATCGTCTCATTGAGCACGGTGTGCTCGCCGGGCAGAACCTTCAGCAACCGGGTCAGAACCTCGCCGGCGGCGCCGTTGGCATTGTCCCACACGACCCGCAGCTTGCGGTCGCCGCCGTCCCAGTCCTGCACCAGCCGGGCCACGTAAGCGTCCACCACGTCAACCGGGGCGTCAGTGCCAGCAGCCTCGTCCACCACGTCCCCAGCCGCTGCCAGCCGGCCCAGCATCTGGATGTCGGGACCGAAGAACGCCCTGCGGCCCAGCATCATCTTGAAGCCGTTGTAGTCCGGCGGGTTGTGGCTGCCGGTCACCATCACAGCCCCGTCCATTTCCAGCGTGGTCGCGGCGAAGTAAAGCAGCGGCGTCGGCCCGCGGCCCACCCGCAGCACCTCCATGCCGCTGGCCTTCAACCCCTCGGTCAACGCCCCGGCCAGCTCCGGCGAGGACAGGCGCCCGTCATAGCCCACCGCCACCCGGCGCCCGCCCGCCCGCGCGACGACGGTGCCGAACGTGCGCCCGATCGCGAAGGCGTCCGCCGGATGCAGGGTGCGCCCGACGACGCCGCGTATGTCGTATTCCCGCAGGCTCGTCGGGTCGAAGTCGTGCCGGAACGCCGTCGCCGTTTCCATCAGCCCTGTCCATCCGTGTAGTGCCGCAGGAACGCCCGGACCTCGTCCGCCAGGTCGGGCCGCTTGAGCGCGAACGCGATCTGCGCTTCCAGGAAGCCGATCTTGTCGCCGCAGTCGAACCGCTTGCCCTCATAGCGCAGGCCGTGGAACGGCGCGTGCCCGATCATCTTGGCCATCGCGTCGGTGAGCTGCACCTCGTTGCCCGCGCCGCGTTCCATCAGGGACAGATGGGTGATGACCTCCGGCAGCAGCACGTAGCGTCCGATCACCGACAGGTTACTGGGCGCGTCCGCCGGGTTCGGCTTCTCGACCAGGCCGAGCACCTCCACCATACGGCCGTCGTCCTTGCCGATACGCAGGATGCCGTAGCGGTTGGTCTGGTCCCGCGGCACCTCGGCCACCGCCACCACGTTGCCGCCGGTCTGCGCATAGGCGTCGGCAAGCTGCTTGAGGCAGGACGTGTCGCTCAGCACCAGGTCGTCGGGCAGCAGGATGGCGAAAGGGTCGTCGCCGATGAAGGCGCGGGCGCACCAGATGGCGTGGCCCAGGCCCAGCGGGACCTGCTGGCGGACGGTGGTGATGCTGCCGGGCTGCACCTTCATGGTGTCGAGCATGGCGATCAGCTCGGTCTTGCCGCGCTCCCGCAGGTTGGCCTCAAGTTCCACCGCCACGTCGAAGTGGTCAATGATCGCCGTCTTGCCGCGCCCGGTGACGAGGCAGAACTGGTCAATGCCTGCTTCCAGCGCCTCCTCGATGGCGTATTGGATGAGCGGCTTGTCCACGACGGGCAGCATTTCCTTTGCCATCGCCTTGGTTGCGGGCAGGAACCGGGTGCCGAGACCGGCCACCGGTAGCACCGCCTTTCGCAGCTTCTTCATACGTGGGGCGTTCCATATACATGTTGGGGGCGGCTGCCCCATAGAGTGCGGACGACCGTGCCATGCCCGGCGGGGTGCGGCAAGTTTGGAAGGGTTAGGCTGCGTCCTCCTCCTCGCGCGAGGGTGGGGGTCGGTGGGCGTTGAAGGCGGAGTGGGACGCCGATGGTGCGGGGCTACACAGCTCATCACCGGCTGCTTTCAGTACCTCAAAACCCTCTCACCCCGGTCCTATCCCGGAGGGAGAGGGAGCAGCGATCCTACCGGCGCAGCAGGGTGTCACGGGCCTGGTTCACCCGTGCGGCCAGCCAGTCCGATCCGCCGCTGTCCGGATGCGCCACCCGCATCAGCCGGACCCAGGCCGCCCGCACGTCGGCGTCCGACACCGGGTCGTGCAGGCCAAGCACCGCCAGCGCCTCCGACCGCGGCATCCGCCCTGGCTGCGGCGGCTGCGCGCCCGGGCGACCCGGCGCCGGTAGGCGGCCCTCCTGCCACCAGCTCAATGCCAGCGGCCCGAGCAGCACGGCGGCGAACAGCGCCGACGCGCCGCGCCCGGTCAGCAGCAGCCCGGCGCCGATGGCGAGGCCGGCCAGCGCCGCCAGCCAGCCCAGCATCGCCTTCAGGTTCGCCACCTGCGCCCGGGCAAAGCCGCGCGCCGCCCAGAGCAGCACCGCCAGCGATAGGAGGCCGAGGGCAACAGGGATCATGCGGACATGCCTATGCCCCCGGGGTCTCGGGCGGGAAGGCCACCGCCGGGTCCACGCCGAGCGCACCCTCCATGGCAGCCACGGCGCTGATGTTCACGATGCCGCGCGCCGTCACGCTGGGGATCAGGACATGGATCGGCTTGCTCATGCCCAGGAGCAGCGGACCGATCGGCAGGCCGTCCGCACCTGCCTTCAACAGGTTGTAGGCGATGTTGGCCGCATCCAGCCCCGGCATCACCAGCAGGTTCGCCGTGCCCGATAACCGGCTGTCCGGAACCGCACGGTCCCTGAGCGTTTCGACCAGCGCGGCATCCGGGTGCATCTCGCCATCCACCTCCAGTTCCGGATGCGCGGCCCGCACCAGCGCCAGCGCCTTCCGCATCCGCCGCGCGCTGTCCGAGTTGCTGGACCCGAACGAGGAATGCGACATCAGCGCCGCCTTGGGCACGATGCCGAAGGCGCGCACGGCATTGGCGGCCAGCCCGGTCATCTCCGCCACCTGCGCCGCGGTCGGCTCCACGTTCATGTGGGTGTCGCAGACGAACAACGCACCGGCTTGCAGGATCAGGCAGGACAGGGCGTAGATGCGCGACACCTCCGGCCGGCGGGGGATAATCGGCATGACATACTGCATGTGGCGCCACCAGTCGCCGGTGCCGCCGCAGATGGCGGCGTCGCACTGGCCGGATTGCAGCAGCATCGCCGCGGCCACCGTGGGACGGCGCACGATCCGGCGGGACGCCGCATCCGCCGGCGTGCCCCGGCGCCCGACCAGATGCTGGTATTGCGCCACCAGCGGATCGAACACCGCGGCATCCACCGAGGGGTCCAGGATCTGGACCGCGCCGCCCAGGTCCAGGCGCAGCCCCATCTCCCGCACCTTCGCCGTGATGTGCTCCCGCCGTCCCAGCAGGATCGGCCGGGCAATGCCGTCGTCCACCAGCGTCTGTACGGCGCGCAGCACGCGCGGGTCCTCGCCCTCGGCATAGACGATGCGCTGCGGCGACGCCTTCGCCGCCTCGAACACCGGGCGCATGAGCTGTCCCGAGCGGAACACGAACCGCTCCAGCTCGCGCCGGTAGGCGTCGAAGTCGGCGATGGGGCGCTTGGCGACGCCGCTCCGCATGGCCGCCCTGGCGACGGCGGGGGCGATCTGCAGGATCAGGCGGGGGTCGAACGGCTTGGGGATGATGTATTCCGGCCCGAACACCGGGGCGGCGCCGCCATAGGCCGCGGCCACGACCTCGCTCGCCTCCACCCGCGCCAGCACGGCGATGGCCTCGACGCAGGCGACCTTCATCTCCTCGTTGATCTCGGTGGCGCCCACGTCCAGCGCCCCGCGGAAGATGAAGGGGAAGCACAGGACGTTGTTGACCTGGTTCGGGAAGTCGCTGCGCCCGGTGGCGATGATCGCGTCGGGCCGGGCGGCGCGGGCGGCGTCGGGCGTGATCTCCGGGTCGGGGTTGGCCAGCGCCAGGATCAAGGGATGCTCGGCCATGTCCGCCAGCCATTCGGGCTTCAGCACGTTGGGCGCGGACAGGCCCAGGAACACGTCGGCGCCGGGCAGCGCGTCCGGCAGGCGGCGTGCGTCGGTCTGCCGGGCATAGCGGGCCATGTTGGGCGGCATGTTCTCGTCGCGCCCCTCATAGACCACGCCCTTGATGTCGGTCAGCGTGACGTTGCCCACCGGCATGCCCATCGCCACCAGCAGGTCCACGCAGGCCAGCGCCGCCGCCCCGGCGCCGGACGTCACCAGCCGCGCCGACTCCAGCGTCTTGCCCTGCAGCATCAGCCCGTTGCGGATGGCCGCGGCGACGATGATGGCGGTGCCGTGCTGGTCGTCGTGGAACACGGGGATGCCCATGCGGGCGCGCAGCCGGCGCTCGATCTCGAAGCACTCGGGCGCCTTGATGTCCTCCAGGTTGATCGCCCCGAAGGTCGGCTCCAGCGCGGCGACCACGTTCACGAACAGGTCGGGGTCGGCGGCGTCCACCTCGATGTCGAACACGTCTATGCCGGCGAACTTCTTGAACAGGACGGCCTTGCCCTCCATCACCGGCTTGCCGGCGAGCGCGCCGATGTTGCCCAGGCCGAGCACGGCGGTGCCGTTGCTGATGACGGCGACCAGGTTGCCGCGCGCCGTCAGGTCCAGTGCGGCGTCAGGGTCCGCCTTGATCGCCTCGCAGGCCGCGGCGACGCCGGGTGAATACGCCAGCGCCAGGTCGCGCTGGGTGGCCATGCGCTTCGTGGCCTCGATGGCCAGCTTCCCCGGGCGCGGCAGGCGGTGGTAGTCCAGCGCGGCCTTGCGGAAGTCTTCGTCCATGGCAGATGCCTCATCCCTCTTGCGCCCGGCATGGTGCCCCCGGTGCGCGGGGAGGGCAAACCGCGGCCGGACTTGCCGGAACAGCCGTTCCGGATGAATGTGCGTTGCGGCCGCCCTGGGTGACAGGGGGGCCGGGTGCGTGACAGGACCGCCAGTGGCCAGGAAGAAGACCAGCATCCGCGTTGAGGACCCCGCCCTGCCCGCGGCGGCGCAGGCCCAGGCCGGACCACCCCCTTCCCCACCCTTCGGACCCGGTGAAGCCGCCGCCCTGATCGAGGCTGGCAGGCTGGACGTTGCGGCGGGCCTGGTGGTGGCGGCGCTGGACCGACGCGCCGGCGACCAGGAGGCCGCTGCCGCCGCCACGGTCCTACGCGCCTACCAGGCGACGCTGGCCGGCCTGCCGCCGCTGCACGACGCCCCCCGCCGGCTGCCGCGCGCCAATGAGCGCGGCGTGGCAGCCTTTAACGAGCTGCTCGCCCTGCTGCGCCTGCAGGACGGCCAATTGGCCGAGTTGCAGACTGCCCTGGCCGAACTGACCTAAGGCGGCATCATGGCGCGCATCCACGTGTTTGCGGCGGAGGCGCTGGCGTCGCTGGGCCGCGCCGCCAGCACCGCTGGGCTGCGCGGCGCGCAACTGCTGGGGGCGCTGCGGGCAGGCGGCCACGAGGTCAGCGTGTCCATCCCCGCCGGAACCGCGCCGGACCAGGATTCGGCGGAACCGCCGCTCCTGCACGACCGGCGCAGCTACCTGGACCTGCTGCATCGGCTGCGGCCCGGCGTGGTGGCCTGGATGGACCCGCTGCTCCGCAACACCCCGTTCAGCGCCGGCGCGCTGCACGTCTGCGACATGCATGGCCTGGGTGCGCCTAAGGCCGAGCTGCGCGGCATGATCGCGCGGCATGTGGCCGGTGCCGGGCTGGTGCTGACGGGGTCGGCCGGCCAGGACGGGTTCTGGGCTGCGGCGCTGGGACAGTCCGCCGGAGTATCAGCGATCGTGCCCTATGCGACTCCGCCCGCCCTCATCGTACCGCTCCGGCCCGATACGTCGGTCCTGCGCCGCCTGCATGTTCCGGGCGGCCTGCACCTGCGCCCGGGCGGGCTGGCCTGGCTGGCGCGGGCCGCGGCGTGGTGCGCCGCACACGGGATCAGCCTGCACATCGCCCCGCTGCCGGACGGCGTGACAGACCTGGCGGCAATGCAGGAGCTATATGCCCTGGAGGCCATGCCCGGGGTTCACCTGCTCCACACACCGGACCTGCAAACAGTGCTGAGCGGCTATGGCCCCGGCAGCCTGCTGCTCGACCTCGCGGATGACAGCGCGGAGCGCCGGCTGGCCAGCCCGGCGGCGGCGGTGGATGCGTTGACCCACGGCGTGCCGCTGCTGACAAACTGCGGCGGCGACCTGGCCCGCCGGCTGCTGCGGGCCAACGCGGCCGTTACGCTTCCACCGGGAGCGGCGCCGGAGGACGGCGTGCTGGAGGCGGCGCTCGACGGGGTGGCGGCGCGGCCGGCCGAGGACCTGGCCGCTATGTCCGCTGCCGCCCGCACTTGCGCCGCCTGCTGGTTCGACGCCGCGGACGCCCAGGCCGTCCTGCTGGATGCGCTGGACGGGGCCGTACGGGCCGGGAGCCGTCGCGCCGGACGGCGTCCTGGGCCGTCCGCCGGGCCGCCGCAGGTGCTGGTGCTGACGGAATACGAAAGCTACATGCGCCGCCTGCGCGTGGACCTTCCTTTGGGCGCTTTGCATCGGGAGGGAGGGATCGGCGGCTACGCGGTTTGGAGCAAGGGCCGCCTGGGATTCAGCACGAGCGGCAGGGAGGCTGACCCGGCGTTTGATGCGATCTGGGTGCAGCGGGACCTGCCGCCCGACCTGGTGCTGGCGCTGGGCGCGCTGAACCGGCCCTATTTGCTGGACATTGATGACAACCTGCTGGTGTCCCCCGCCTACCGCGCGCCGCTGCCCCCGGCGCAACTGCAATCTGTGCGCAGCCTGGTGCGTGGCTGCACAGCCGTCACGACCGCCAGCGACCGTCTGGCCGGGCTGCTGCAGGAGCACGCCCATACAATCCTGGTGGACCGCGCCGTGACCTGCCGCAACCTGGCGGCGGAGCAGCCGCCCTGGGTCGCAGCCGGAGCGCCGAATTGCGTGGTTTGGGCATCCAGCGACGTGCCGGCCCTGACCGGCAGCTACGCCGGCATCGTGCGCGCCGTACGCGACTTCTGTCTGGCGCACGGGCTGAGCCTGGTCTGCATCGGCGCGCCGCCGCCGGGCCTGGCGCTGGAAGGCGGGGTCGCGACCGAGCATTTGGGCCTGATGCCCTATGCCGCCTACCTGTCGCGCCTGCGCGCCCTGGCGCCGGCCATCCTGGTCGCGCCGCTGGACACCGGCGCCGACCCGGTGACGCAGGACTTCATAGACGGCAAAAGCGACATCAAGGTGCTGGAGGCGCTCATCACCGGTCTGGTCGGCGTGTTCAGCGACGCCTGGGCCTACCGGGACACCGACCTGCCGGCACCGATCTTGTGCCGCAACGACTACGCGGGCTGGCTGGCTGGGCTGGAACTGGCGCGGCAGGCATGCCTGCAGGGCGGGCCGCGGCGCGAACTGCCGGCGGGCAGGATCGCCAGCGGCCCGGGCCTGTCCGGCTGGGCGGAAGCGCTGGACCGGGTGCGGCTGCGCCATCCGATGCGCCTGTCCCATCTGGAGCAGGCGGTGGCGCTGAACCGCACGACGCTGCGCCGCCGCGTGCTGGGGCCGGAGGACTTCGATGCGGAGTGGTATATGTCCGTCAACCCGGACGTGAAGCATGCCGTCGCTGCCGGGCAGATCACGGCGTATGGCCATTACTCCGCCCATGGCTTCTCTGAGGGCCGGCCGGGCAACCCCGACGAGCTGGCCCGGGAGGATGGCGAAGGATTCTGGGGCAACGTGCTGAACACCTTGTCCGACGTGCGGACGTCGGTCGAGGACCGGGCGGCGGCGCTGAACGCGCTGCAGGCACGCCGCCGGCGGCGGCAACGGCCCGGGTTCAGCGGGGATTAGGGGATCGGCGGGTATGCGGTCGAGAAGACTCGAACTTCCACAGGGTTTCCCCCACAAGCACCTCAAGCTTGCGCGTCTACCATTTCGCCACGACCGCATCGTGCCGCGGGCGGTATAGCGGATGGCGGAGGCCGCTTCAATCCCACCTTCTGGCCCGCCTTCTGGCCTGGCTGTGGAGTGGCGGGTGGAGGATGCCCCCCTGCCCTACCCGGCGGCGCTGGCCGCGATGCAGGCCCGTGCGGACGCCATACGCGGAGGCACGGCAGCGGAGCGGGTTTGGCTGGTCGAGCATCCGTCCCTCTACACCGCAGGAACCTCTGCGCGTCCCGAGGACCTGGCCGACCCCCGCCGTTTCCCGACCTATGCCGCCGGGCGCGGGGGGCAGTGGACCTATCACGGGCCAGGGCAGCGCGTGGCCTATGTGATGCTGGACTTGCAGCGCCAGCACGGCACGGTGCCGCCGCGCGACATCCGGCGGTTCGTGGAGGGTCTGGAGGACTGGCTGATCCGCGCCCTGGACCGATTCAACGTGCGCGGGGAGCGGCGGGCGGGCCGGGTCGGCATCTGGGTCGCGGACCGTGCCGCCGGGACCGAAGCGAAGATCGCCGCGATCGGAGTGCGAGTGACCCGGTGGGTGAGCTGGCATGGCGTGTCGCTGAACGTGGAGCCTGACCTGATGCACTTCGCTGGCATCGTCCCTTGCGGCATCCCGGATCATGGCGTGACCAGCCTGGCCGCGCTGGGCCTGCCGGTGACGATGGCCGACGCCGACGTGGCGCTGCGTGCGGCGTGGGGGGAGGTGTTTGGGGAAGACGCTTCGCTCCCTCTCCCTCCGGGTGTGGGTGGGGGTGTGGGAGGCCACACTCACATACGATAATCTGGGCGACGCTGTTCATAAATGGGCAAGGCTGCTTGCTGTTTCCCTCACCCCAACCCTCTCCCGAAGGGAAAGGGAGCCGCTGCAGCCCTAATTCACCCGGCTCAGGCGGATGAACTGCTCCGCCAAAGCGATGTCGTCTGCCGTCCGCTGCCGCCGGATCGCCGCTTCGCTGTCCTCGCCCCACTTCTCCACCTGGAATGCCTCGTCCAGCCCGGCGACACGGTGCGCCTCCGCGGCATCCAGCGCCCCATCGGCCAGCGCCAGGCCCAGCACCGCGCTGCCCAGGGCGGGCACGGCGATGCCGAGCGCGGCCAGCACCGGAACCGGCTGAAGGGCATAAGCGTCCCGGATGGCCTGCAGCGCCGCCAAGTCCTGCTTCATGTGCATCACGCCAGGCGCCACCCGCAGCCGTGCGCCGCGGACCTCGGCGGCCCAGTCCAGCCACGGGTCCCACGCCTGGACCTGGCGCCGCACCAGCTCCACCGGATGCTCGGCGCGGTAGCACAGCAGGTCGCTCTCGCCGTAGGCGGCCAGCGCGGCGGCGACCGGCGCCGGGTCGGGCAGGATGCGGTCCTGGGCGGTGCCGGCCAAGCGGGTCAGCGGCACGTCCTCCATGGACAGCTCCCCGTCTTTCGCGCCGCCGGCGGCTTGCCACTCCGCAGTGATCGCCTCTGCCAGCGGCAGGGTTGGAATGCTGAGCGGCGCGCCGCCGGCCCGGCCCGGGATGCGAAGCGGCTTGCCGTCCAGCAGCACGGCATGCCCGGCGTCAGTGGAATGCAGGGTCGCGGTAGTCCAGAAGCGTTTCACGTCGCAGGCAATCCTATCGGAGCAGGTTGCGGAGGAGATCGGCAGGCTTCGGGCGCGGCGCATCCGGGACGGCGGCCGGCATCGGCCCGGCCCGGCCGCCACGGGCCTCCGTCAGCCGCTGCGCGCACTCGTCCGGTGGCGGCGGCATGCCGATCAGCAGGCCGGGGCGCCCCGCGCCGCCAGCGATCTCGGCCTGAGTGCGCGGCGAGCGGACCGGGCCGGACACCCGGACCGGCACAGACACCCCGCCCAGCCCCAGGCGGACCTGCGGGCGGAGATGCAGGTCGAGAGTCTCATCCACCAGGTTGACGGCGCCGCCACCCGCCAGGTGCAGGCGTGCGCTGTCCAGCAGCAGCGTGCTGAGCGACGCCTGGCCCGACGCGACGTCTGCCCGCAGCGCCAGGCAGCGCACCTGGCTGCGCCCACCAGAGGGCACGGGCAGGCCCTTCGGCAGCGCCTCGCCCAAGGCGGCCATGATTCCGCCCAGGTCGAACTCGCCATCCACCAGCGCCAGCCCGGCATGGCCGTCCAGGGTCGAGGCCAGGGCGCGCGGACTGGCCCCCTGACCCCGCAGGTCAATGTCGAGGTCTAGGGTCCCTCCGCCGGCCTCCTGGTGCAGCAGCGCCGCCAGCAGCGGCCCGGCGGCAAGGCCATTGGCCTGCACGGCCATCCCGGCCGACTGCGCGCCGGCATTAGCCTGCAGTTGGGCCGATGCGGCGCCGCCCGGGACTGCGGCCGTCACCGGGTCCAAACGGAGCCGCCCGCCCTGCAGGAGCAACCGGGCCGATACGGCGCGGAACGGGACGCCGTGCCAGACTGCCTCGTTGACCGACAGCTGCAAGTCGGCATCCCCGCGCCGCAGCGCCTCGAACGGCAGCGGCGTGTCAGGCAGCAAACGCCCAGGCGCCGCGGCAGGAGATGCGGCAGCGGGGCCAGATGCGGCAGGACCGGACGCAAGCGGGGCCGGGCTGGCGGGCGGAGCCGGCGCGATGCCCGCGGTCAGCGCGTCGAAATCCAAATGCTGGGACACCAACGTGCCCCGCACCGCTAGGCGCGGAGCTGCGGTGACGGCCAGGTCCCCTGCAAGGTCCGAACCGGGCATCGCCAAACGCAGCCCACGCAGCACGACGACGCCTGGCGCGCCGGTGGACACTTGCCCATCCAGCGACACTCCGCGCCAGGCGGGCAGGCGCGTCCCAGCAAGGGCACCCAGCGCCTGTAGGTCCGGCAGGCGGGCCGACACCTGCATCTCCGCCGTGCCCGCCCAGGCGTCCGCAGTGCCGTCCGCCGTGATCGTTGCGCCTGCCGCCTGGGCCTGCGCAATAACCGGCACCGGCCCTGGCCGCAGCAGCGCCACCAGGCTGCCGGCGGTGGCGGAAATTATGATGGGTCCTCCCCCTACCATGCCCTCCGCCGCCAGGCTAAGCGGCTGGTCCAGCGCCGGGGCGGACAGGGTGATGCGGTTGAGGCGGAGGGGGCCGAACTCACCGGCGGCCTGCATCGCCAAGACGGACAGCCCAGCCGGACCAAGCTGCGCGGACGCCTTGATATCCCGCAGCGGCGGCAACGGCCGGCCAGCGAGCGGGGACAGGGCGGCCAGGTCCGGCACATCGGCGGTCAGCGCGACGGCAGTGCCCAGCGCGCCTGCGGCGCGCAGCTTGGCGCCCCCGCCCGACAGGGTCAGGTCCAAGGGCCAGGCACCGTCAGCGGCGGCCAGCATACCCGTCGTCCCCTGCACGTCCAGCGGAACCCCGTCCAAGGCAGCGGTCCCGGCAAGGCGGACAGTGCCAGGCGTTTCCGTCCGCGCCTGCAGCGCTGGGATGGTCAGCGTGTCCCGCCGCACGCCGGACAGCCAGCCGAGCCGGCCATCGCGGACCTGGATGCCGTCCGCGCTGAACTGCAGCCGGGCCGCGGGCGCACCCGGCGCGGTGGGGACAGTCTCGGCGGAGGGCGCAGTCGGGCGGATGAACGCCCAGTTGGGCTGCCCGGCGGCGTCGCGCTCCAGCAGCACGTCGGGGCCGATCAGGGTCAGGCCGCGCACTTCCACCCGGCGCAGCAGCAGCGGCCACAGCGCCACTTGGACGTCCAGGCGGTCCAGGGTCGCCATGGCCGGGCGCGACATGCCAGGTGGGTTGGCGAGGGACACGCGCTCTGCCGTCACGGTCGGCGTCAGGGACCAGCCCAGCCGCACCGGCCCGGCAATCGTCAGCTCCCGCCCGGTGGCCCGGCGCACCGCCTCGATGGCTCGGGGTTTCAGCGCTTCCCCGTCGAACAGCAGCGCAGCGGCTGTCGCCGCCCCTGCCACCAGCAGCACGGCAAGCAACGCCAGCGCCAGCACGACCCGGCGCAGCGTCATGCCCGCCGAGGCGCCTTCGCAGGCCCGGCCTCGAAGCCGAGCGTCTTGAAGGTGTCACGCATGTGCGGGGGCAGTTCTGCCTCCACCACCAGGCGCCCGCCGGCAGGGTGCGGGATGTCCAGCGCGCGTGCGTGCAGGTGCAGCTTGTCTGATAGGCCCTCGACCAGCGCCGCGCCGGCACCGTTCTGGTCGGGCTCATGATACTTGGTATCGCCGACGATGGGGGCGCCGAGCGCCACGCAATGCACCCGCAACTGGTGGGTGCGTCCGGTGATAGGCGACAGCTCCATCCAGGCCAGCTTCTGCCCGGCATGATCCAGCGTCGCATAGTCGGTGACAGCCCGCGCCGCTTCCTTGTCGTCCCGGGAGGCCGGTATGCTGCGTTCCCCGCGCGGGCCGGTGTAGCGCAGCAGCGGCAGGTCTATCCGGCCCTCGACCGGAACCGGGCGGCCGGCAACAACGGCCCAGTAGGTCTTGCTTACGTCCCGTCCGCGGAACGCCGCTGCCAGCTTTGCCGCAGTGCCGGGCGTACGCGCCAGCACCAGGCAGCCGGAGGTGTCGCGGTCTAGGCGGTGCACCAGGCGGGGACGGTGCTCGCTGCCCATGCGCAGGCCGTCCAGCAGGCCGTCAAGGTGCCGGGTGATGCCGGGTCCGCCCTGGACGGCCAGGCCGTGCGGCTTGTTCAGCACCAGGACCCAATCATCCCGGTGCAGCACCATGGCCTCCAGCTCACGGGCGATAACGGGGTTGAACTGGTGGGTTTCGGCGGGCTTGGGCGCTGGTACGTCGGGGAGCGGCGGCACGCGTATGGCCTGGCCTGGCTCCAGCCGGGTGCCAGTGTCGGCACGCTTGCCGTTCACGCGTATCTGGCCGGTGCGGCACAGCTTCTGGATGGCGCCCTGGGTCACGGCTGGGAAGTGGCGGCGGAACCAGCGGTCCAGGCGCAGCTCGGCCTCGTCATCGGTCACGGCGCGGGTTTGCACGGATGTCATCGCAATACCTAAGGGGTGTCCTGCCGGGCGGCGCGCAGCCCAGCCCAATGGTCCAAACGCCGCCCGACCTCACGCTCGAAGCCGCGTCCAGCAGGTTGGTAGAAGGCCTGCCGCGGCAGGCCCGGCGGGAAGTAGTCCTGGCCGGAGAAGGCATCCGGCGCATCGTGGTCGTAGGCATAATCCCGCCCATAGCCGAGGTTGGCCATCAGCCGGGTCGGCGCGTTCAGGATATGCGCGGGCGGCGGCAGGCTGCCGGTTGCGCGGGCGGCGGCCAGCGCGGCCTTCCAGCCGGCATACAGGGCATTCGATTTGGGGGCGGTGCCCAGGTAGAGGATGGCCTGCACGATGGCCAACTCCCCCTCCGGGCTGCCGAGCCGCTCCCAGGCCTCCCAGGCCGTCACCGCCTGGGTCAGCGCGTTGGGGTCCGCCAGGCCAATGTCCTCTGACGCGAAGCGGACCAGCCGCCGGGCGATGTAGCTGGAGTCCTCACCACCTGCGACCATGCGGGCAAACCAGTATAGCGCCGCATCCGGGTCGGACCCGCGCAGGGACTTGTGCAGGGCGGAGATGAGATTGTAGTGCTCGTCCCGGTCCCGGTCATACAGCGCGGGACGGCGGCCCACCGCCTCCGCCAGCCCGGCCGCGTCCAGCGGCGGGCCGTGCGGCAGGCCAAGCACCTGCTCCGCCATGTTCAGCAAATAACGCCCGTCCCCATCCGCCATCGCCCGCATCGCCGCGCGGGCGTCCGGCGTGAGCGGCAGAGGGCGGCCTGCGGCGACTTCGGCACGGGACAGCAGCCCCTCCAACGCCTCATCGTCCAGTCGGCGGAGCACCAGCACCTGGCAGCGGGACAGCAAGGCGCCATTCAGGGCAAAGGAGGGATTCTCGGTCGTAGCCCCCACCAGCAGGACCGTCCCGTCCTCGACCACGGGCAGGAAGCCGTCCTGCTGTGCACGGTTGAAGCGGTGGACCTCGTCCACGAACAGCAGGGTGCGCTGCCCGGCTTGGCGGCGGCGCCCGGCGTCCTCGAACACCCGCTTGAGGTCGGCCACCCCGGAGAACACCGCAGAGAGCGCCACGAAGTGCAGCCCGGCTGCGGTGGCAATCAGGCGGGCAATGGTGGTTTTGCCGACACCGGGCGGTCCCCACAGGATCAGCGACGCCAGGGTGCCGCGGTCCAGCATGCGGGTCAGCGTGCCATCGGGGCCGACCAGGTGCGGCTGGCCTACGACATCGGCCAAGCTTGCCGGACGCAGCCGTTCAGCCAGGGGTCCGGCAACGTCATCCGGAGCCGGGCCGCAAAACAGGTCGGGTTTCTGAAGAGGGCGGGACGGCATAAAACGGTAGATGGTGCAGTACGCCGTACAAGTCGAGGATCGCGTGCCTATACCGGATAGAGTTAGAAAAACCCCCTGCTCCCTCTCCCTACGGGAGAGAATTGGGGTGAGGGGGTCTTGGCCGCGGAGCAGAGAACCGGCAACGCAACAGGCACTATGCTATTCAGGCAGGTGATCGCGCTCCAAGCACCCTCTTATCCCGGCTCTTTCCCAGAAGAAGAGGGCGCGGAAAGCCAACTCTGTCCGAGACGCCTCGCCAACGCCCGAAGCCGGCCCAAATGGCGTTACGCTGCCTGCTGGTCCTCGTCGTCGGGGACCTCATTGCGCGGGCCGCTATCCTGGCCCTTGGCCGCGGGGTCGCGATCCACCAGCTCGATAACAGCCATGTCTGCCGCATCGCCATATCGCACGCCGGCCTTCAGCACGCGGGTATAACCGCCGGCCCGAGCCTTGTAGCGGTCAGCCAGGGACGAGAACAGCTTGGCCACAATACGGTCGTCGCGCAATTGCGCGTAGGCCTGCCGGCGTGCATGCAGGTCGCCGCGCTTGCCTAGAGTGATCAACTTCTCCGCCACCGGGCGAAGCTCCTTAGCCTTGGGCAGCGTGGTGGTAATCTGCTCGTGCTTAATTAATGCAACGGCCATGTTGCGGAACATGGCCAGGCGGTGGCTCGACGTGACATTTAGTTTGCGGCCGGATACACCGTGACGCATGGCTTGTTACCCCTAGTTAAAGCTTAGAACGGCTCGTCGAGCCGCTTCGCCAGGTCCTCAATGTTTTCCGGCGGCCAGCCGGCGACGCTCATGCCCAGGGCCAGGCCCATGGCGGTCAGCACTTCCTTGATCTCGTTCAGCGACTTGCGGCCGAAGTTTGGCGTGCGGAGCATCTCCTGCTCGGTCTTCTGCACCAGGTCGCCGATATAGACGATGTTGTCGTTCTTCAGGCAGTTCGCGCTGCGGACCGACAGCTCCAACTCGTCCACCTTGCGCAGCAGGTTGCGGTTGAACGGCAGGTCGTCGTGCATCTCCTCAGAACGGGCAAGCTGCGGCTCGTCGAAGTTGATGAAAAGCTGCAACTGGTCTTGCAGGATGCGGGCGGCGAGCGCCACCGCATCCTCCGGGGTCACGGCGCCGTTGGTTTCCACCTGCAGCAGCAGCTTGTCATAATCCGTTACCTGCCCCACGCGGGTCGGCTCGACCTTGTAGGACACCCGTTTGACCGGGGAATAAATCGCATCAATCGGGATCAGCCCAATCGGCGCGTCTTCCGGCCGGTTGGCCGCGGCGGGGACATAGCCTTTGCCGAGGTTGACGGTGAACTCCATGCCGAGCTTCACGCCGTCATCCAGGGTACAGATCACCAGCTCGGGGTTCATCACGTCTATGTCGTGGCCGGTCTGGATCTGGCCGGCTGTCACCTCACCGGGACCGGTCGCTGTCAGGACCATGCGCTTCGGCCCCTCCCCGTGCATGCGCAGCGCCAACTGCTTCACATTCAGCACTATGTCGGTAACGTCTTCACGGACGCCGGGGATGCTGCTGAACTCATGCAGCACGCCATCAATCTGCACCGCCGTCACGGCCGCGCCCTGCAAGGATGACAGTAGCACCCGGCGCACTGCGTTGCCGAGCGTCATCCCGAAGCCGCGCTCCAGCGGCTCCGCAACCACAGTCGCTACACGATGCGGATCGGACCCCGGCTCGACATCGAGCTTCTCAGGCTTGATCAGCGACTGCCAATTTCTTTGGAGAACCATCGTTCACCTTCATACAATACAGGCGGCGCCACCCGGATTACGTTTCCTGGGGTGGCGCCGAAAAAACAGCCCGCGTCGCCTAAACCCGGCGGCGCTTGCGCGGACGGCAGCCGTTATGCGGAATCGGCGTCATGTCGCGGATCGCGGTAATCGCGAAGCCCACAGCCTGGAGCGCCCGCAACGCGCTTTCACGACCGGAACCAGGGCCGCTGACTTCAATCTCCAGCGTCTCCATCCCGTGTTCGCGCGCCTTGCGGCCTGCATCCTCGGCCGCGACCTGAGCAGCATAGGGCGTGCTCTTGCGGCTGCCCTTGAAGCCCTGCATGCCGCTGCTGGACCAGGCAATGGTGTTGCCCTGGGCGTCGGTAATCGTCACCATCGTGTTGTTGAACGTGGCGGCGACATGCGCCACGCCCGCGATGATGTTCTTGCGCTCTTTCTTGCGGGGACGCGCGGTGGCGGTCTTCGCCATATGAGGTGATCCTGTCTGACTAGGCCGCTGATGCGGCGGAACGTGCGGGCAGCCGAAGGGCTACTTCGTAACCTTCTTCTTGCCGGCGATGGCGACGGCCTTGCCCTTGCGGGTGCGTGCGTTGGTATGGGTGCGCTGACCATGCACCGGCAAGCCGCGGCGATGGCGCAGCCCACGATAGCAGCCCAGGTCCATGAGCCGCTTGATGTTCATCGCCACCTCGCGCCGCAAGTCGCCCTCGACGCGGTAATCCTTGTCAATCATCTCGCGCAGCTTCAGCACTTCGTCGTCTGAAAGCTGGTTGACCCGGCGGTCATCGGGAATGCCCAGCTTCGTGCAGATGTCCACAGCGTTGGACGGGCCGATGCCATAGATGTAGCGGAGGCTGATCAGCACCCGCTTGTTCGTCGGAATGTTCACGCCGGCAATACGGGCCACGCTTGGTGCTCCTGTTCGTGCGAGTGCGCGGCGGCTGGCCGCACGGCACCGGCTGAATGGTCAAGGTCCCTGCTCGCATTGGCGCTGGAGACCCAAAAATGGACTGTGCGCCGCACCCCAACAAGGCATGGCGAAGGGCGCGGATTATACGGTCCCAACTCAATTTGTCAATGCGTTCCGATCAACTTTGCGTGTGCATTGGGGCGGTGTGGGACACAACAGCCTCAAGTTCATGGAAGACGGCATCCACGTCCGCCATGCCATCTACCGTCACCAAACGCCCACTCTCCCGGTAGTGCGGCAGGATGGGTGCAGTCTGGCTGTAGTAAGCGTCCAGCCGCGCCGACACGGTTTCCCGCCGGTCATCCGCACGGCGGATGAACTCGTGGCTGCCGCACACGTCGCAGGTATTTGCGACATGTGGCGGCTTGAAGCTGTCGTGATACCCGGCACCGCACTTGCCGCAGGTGAAGCGTCCGGCGATCCGGTCCACCAGCGCCTCGTCATCCACCTGCAGCAGCACGACCGCCCCTATCCTCATGCCGGACCGCGCCAGCATCTCATCCAACGCGACCGCTTGCGGCACAGTGCGGGGGAAGCCGTCGAGGATGAAACCCTCCTTGGCGTCAAGCTGATGGATCCGGCTATCCAGCATGGCGATAATCAGATCATCGGACACCAGGCCGCCGGCCTCCATGATCTCCTTGGCGCGCTGCCCGGTTTCCGTGCCGGCCTTGACCTCGGCGCGCAGCATGTCGCCTGTCGAGATCTGCACCATGCCGTATGCCTGCTCCAGCCGCTTGGCCTGAGTTCCTTTGCCGGCGCCTGGGGGGCCAAGCAGGATCAGGTTCATCGGCCACGCCCCTTCACCCGGTTCTTGCGGATCAGGCCCTCATACTGGTGTGCCAGGAGGTGCGACTGGATCTGCGTTACGGTATCCATTGTGACCGATACGATGATCATCAGGCTGGTGCCGCCGAAGTAGAACGGCACCCGATACTTGCTGATGAGTATCTCCGGCAACAGGCAGACCACACATAAGTACAGTGCGCCCACCGTTGTCAGCTTGGCCAGGATCGTATCGAAGTAGTTGGCGGTGTTGACGCCGGGCCGAACGCCAGGGATGAAGCCGCCATACTTCTTGAGGTTGTCCGCCGTCTCCGTCGGATTGAACACGACGGCCGTATAAAAGTAAGCGAAGAAGATGATCATGCCGGCATAGGCCAACATATAAAGCGGCTCGCCATGTCCGAGCCTTGCTCCGATCCAGGCCAGCCATGAGTCCGGCTTGTTGCCGGCGAACCCGGCAACCGTCGCTGGGATGAGCAGGATGGAACTGGCGAAGATCGGCGGGATCACGCCGGCGGTGTTCACCTTCAATGGCATGTGCGTGCTGTCGCCGCCAAACATGCGCTGCCCGACCTGCCGCTTGGGATACTGGATATTCACCCGGCGCTGCGACCGTTCGACGAACACCACAAAGGCAATCACCGCGACAGCGATTACCAGGAACCCCAGGACGAACAGGGGAGACAGTTCACCGTCTCGGCCCTTCTCCAGCAGTGACGCCAGGGCATGCGGCAGGTTGGCGACGATGCCGGCGAAGATGATGAGGCTGGTGCCGTTGCCGATCCCGCGGGCCGTGATCTGCTCGCCTATCCACATCAGGAACATCGTCCCGCCGACGAGGGTGATGACGCAGGACACACGGAAAAACAAGCCCGGGTCAATCACCGCCGATCCGGCGCGTCCGACGATGTTCTCCAGCCCAACCGCCATGCCATAGGACTGCACTAGCGCAATCAGCACCGTAATGTATCGGGTGTATTGGTTCAGCTTCTTCCGCCCGCTCTCGCCCTCCTTCTTGAGGGTCTCCAACGATGGCACTGCCGACGACAGCAACTGCACGATGATGCTAGCGCTGATGTAAGGCATGATGTTCAGAGCGAACACCGTCATGCGGCCTAGAGCGCCGCCGCTGAACATGTCGAACATGCCCAAGATGCCGCCGCCATTCTGCTGCAGCATCTCCGCCATCACGGCAGCATCCACGCCGGGCACTGGGATGTAAGTGCCGACGCGATATACCAGCAGCGCGCCCAGGGTGAACCAGATGCGCTGCTTCAGCTCGGTCGCCTTGCCGAGCGTGCCAAGATTGAGGTTTGCTGCCAGTTGTTCGGCTGCGGACGCCATACCCGATCCCCCCACAAAGTTGCGGCGCCCGCGCGTCCCGCTTGGGACACGGGACGCCGCCCTTCAATTCCTATCTTGCCGGCAACATGCGCCGGCCCGCAAGCATCAGAGTTAGGCCGTTGGCGCTTCTGCCGCAACAGCCGCAACCGTCGTCGTCAGCGTGCCGCCCGCCGCTTGCACCGCCGCGGCCGCGGTCACAGATGCGCCGGACACCGTGATGGTGATTGCCCGGGTAATCGCACCAGTGCCTAGTAGCCGCACACCGGCCACCTTCGCCAGCCGCACCAGGCCTGCAGCCTCCAGCGACTGCTCGGTAATCGGTGTCGCCGCATCCAGCCTACCGGCCTCAATGGCCTTCTCAATCGCGCCAACGTTCACCGGGGCGTATTCCTTGCGGAACATGTTATGGAAACCGCGCTTCGGCAGTCGCCGGTAGATCGGGAGCTGACCGCCCTCGAACCCATTCAGCGACACACCCTCACGGGCCTTCTGTCCTTTCACGCCCTTGCCGGACGTCTTGCCCTTGCCCGAGCCGATCCCACGGCCCAAACGCTTGAACTTCGGGCGGGCGCCGGGGTTGTCCCGCAACTCGTTCAGCTTCATGACCGTTCCTCCACCCGGACCAGGTGCGCAACCGTGCGGATCATACCGCGAACGGAGGGCGTGTCCTCCAGCTCGCGAGTGCGGTGCATCCGGTTCAGGCCGAGACCAATCAAGGTCTCCCTCTGGTTCTTTTTCCGGCCCAGGCCGCTGTTGACCAGCGTCACCTTGACAGTCTCCTTGACGCTATCCGACATCGGCCGTCTCCTGCGCCGCATCCGGCGCACCGTCGCGCTTGCCGAAGATCTCGCCGACCTTCTTGCCGCGCCGGGCCGCAACGCTGCGCGGGCTGGCGCAGCGCTGCAGCGCCGCAAAGGTGGCCTTGACCATGTTATGCGGGTTGCGGCTGCCAAGCGACTTCGCAACCACATCGCCGACGCCCAATGTCTCGAACACCGCACGCATCGGGCCGCCAGCGATGATACCTGTGCCCGCCGTGGACGACCGCAGGACCACGTGCCCGGCACCATAGATGCCCTCGACATCATGGTGCAACGTGCGCCCTTCCTTCAGGGGCACACGGATCATGGTCTTCTTCGCCCGCTCGGTCGCCTTGCGTATGGCCTCCGGCACCTCGCGCGCCTTGCCAGCGCCATAGCCGACGCGGCCCTTCTGGTCGCCCACGACCACCAAGGCTGCAAAGGCGAAGCGGCGTCCGCCCTTCACCACCTTGGCCACCCGATTGATGGTGACCAGCTTGTCCATCAGGTCGTCGCCACCATCCCGGTCGCGATCCCGGCCGCCGCGACCGCCGTCCCGTGCTTCACGTGCCATATGTCAGTTTCCTAGAACGCCAAGCCGCCCTCACGGGCGGCATCGGCCAGCGCCTTGACGCGGCCGTGATACAGATACGGGCCACGGTCGAACACCACCTGGGTGACGCCGGCAGCCACGGCACGCTCGGCCACCATCTTGCCAACCGCAACCGCCGCGTCCTTGTCGGCACCCGTCTTCCCACCCTCGCGGATGGACTGGTCGAGCGTGCTGGCAGCCGCAAGCGTCCGGCCGTGCTTGTCGTCAATGACCTGGGCGTAAATATGCCGGCCCGACCTAAACACCGACAAGCGTGGGCGTCCCGCGCCCTTTTGCTTCAACTGGTAACGGAGGCGCTCACGCCGCCGTGCCCGGAGATCCTGGGGAGCGCTCATGTTACTTCTTCTTGCCTTCCTTGCGCCGGATCTGCTCGTTCTCGTACTTCACGCCCTTGCCCTTATATGGCTCCGGCGGACGGAAGCGGCGGATCTCGGCGGCGCACTGCCCGACCTGGCGCTTGTCCACCCCGCTCAGGGTGATCGCTGTCGGACGCGGCGTAGTGACCGTGATGCCCTCCGGCACCGGGTAAACCACGTCGTGCGAGAAGCCGAGGTTGATGACCAGGTTCTTGCCCTGTACTGCAGCCCGGAATCCAGTGCCGGTGATCTCCAGCGTTTTGGTGAAGCCGGCAGACACGCCCTGCACCATGTTTTGCAGCAGGGCGCGGGTCGTGCCCCACATCATGCGCGCCTGGGCCGCATTGCCACGCGGCGTAACAGTCACTTTGTTGCCGTCCACCGCCGCATCTACATGGTCGGTCAACACCAGGGACAAGCTGCCAAGCTTTCCCTTGGCCTCCAGCACCCGGTTCACGATAGCGACCTGCACGCCGGCAGGCAGCTCGACGGGATATTTTCCTACGCGAGACATCTTCGTGCCTCCTCTAGAACACGCGGAAGAGCACTTCGCCGCCAACATTGGCAGCGCGCGCCTCGCCGTCGCTCAACACGCCGCGCGGCGTGCTCAGGATGGATACGCCCAGGCCAGCATAAACCCGGGGCAGTTCCTTTATCTTGGAGTAAACCCGCCGGCCCGGCTTGGACACGCGAGTAATCTCCTTAATGACCGGCTCACCTTCCGAATACTTCAGCTCAATGCGAAGCTGGGCGATCCCAGGGCGCACCTCCTCGACGGAATAGCCACGGATAAAGCCCTCGCGCTTCAAGGTTTCCAGCACGCTTGCACGCATCTTGGAGGCGGGCGCGACGCACTGGGTGTGCCGGCTACGCTGCGCGTTGCGGATGCGGGTGATCATGTCACCCAACGGATCGGACATAGACATGCTTCCGGCTCCTTACCAGCTTGCCTTGACCATGCCGGGCAACTGCCCGGAACTGGCCAGGGAACGCAGCATGTTGCGGGACAGCTTGAACTTACGGTAGTTACCACGGGAACGGCCAGTCAGCGCACAGCGGAGGCGCACACGCACGGCAGCGCCATTACGCGGCAACTGCGCCAGCTTGATCGAAGCTTCGAACCGCTCCTCAACCGGAGTTTCGCGGTCCATGACCTGCGATTTCAGCTCGGCCCTCTTCGTCTTGTCGCGAGCCGTCATGCGTTCCCGCTTCTTGTTGCGGTTGACCGCGGATGTCTTGGCCATCTGCTACTCTCCTCGGAACCTGCCGCGGCACGCCGGCCGGCAGTGGTTTTCCAAAAGCGTTGAACCGGAACCGCTAGGCTGCGAACGGGATATCCAGCGCCTTCAGCAGCGCTTTCGCTTCCGCATCCGTATTGGCCGTCGTGACAAACACGATGTCCATGCCCCGGACGTCGGTGACCTTGTCGTATTCGATCTCAGGAAAGATGATCTGCTCCTTCAGCCCCATGGCGAAATTGCCACGGCCGTCGAAGCCTTTACCCGCGGGGATACCGCGGAAATCGCGCACGCGTGGCAGAGCGATCGTCACCAGCCGGTCAAGGAACTCGAACATCCGCGACTTGCGCAGCGTCACCTTGCAGCCAATCGGCAGGCCCTCGCGTATCTTGAAGCCCGCGATGGCCTTCTTCGCCAGCGTCTTTACCGGCTTCTGCCCGGCGATCAACGTCAGCTCGGCCAGTGCGGCATCCAGCTTCTTCTGATCACCGGCTGCCTCACCAACGCCCATGTTGATGACGATCTTCTCAAGCTTCGGGACTTCCATGACGTTCTTGTAGCCGAACTGCTCCTGCAGCTTCGACTTCACTTCGGCCAGGTAACGCTGTTGCATCCGCGGCATCTCGCGGGCTTGGGTGGTGTCGCTCATGTCAGCCCTCGATCACGGCGCCGCTCGGACGGGCGACGCGGACCTTGCGGCCATCGTCCAGCACCCGAAACCCGACGCGGGTCGGCTTGTTGGTTCCTGGATCAATCAGCGCCAGGTTGGACAGGTGGATCGTCGCCTCCTGCGAGACGATGCCGCCGGCCTGATTGGCCGCACTCGGCTTCGTGTGCTTCTTGGCGACATTCACGCCCTGTACCACAGCGCGATTGTCCTTCGGCATGACCGTCAGAACCTCACCGCGCTTGCCCTTGTCCGAGCCAGTGATGACGATCACCGTATCGCCCTTGCGGATGCGCGCGGCCATCACAGCACCTCTGGCGCGAGCGAGATGATCTTGCCGAACTTCCGCGCACGCAACTCGCGCACCACGGGTCCGAAGATGCGAGTGCCAATCGGCTCCTGCGACTTGTTGATCAGCACGGCCGCGTTACGGTCAAAACGGATGATGCTGCCATCCGGACGCCGCACCGGAAACGAGGTTCGGACGATGACAGCCTGATGCACGTCACCTTTCTTGACCTTGCCGCGCGGGATCGCTTCCTTGATGGACACCACGATCACGTCGCCGACCGAAGCCGTCTTCCGCTTGGACCCGCCAAGCACCTTGATGCACTGCACCCGCCGTGCGCCAGAGTTGTCAGCCACTTCGAGGTTGGATTCGACCTGAATCATCTACCCGCTCCTACGCCTGCGCCTGCGGCGCGTCGGCCTGCGGCGTTGCCGGCATCGCATCGACCGGCATCGCGCCCGATGGCACGGAAGCCGACCCGGCCTTGTAGGCCACGGTGAACCCGCGCGGCGGCTCGATGAACTGGCCGTTCCGCTCCACCAGCATCCACGTCTTGCGCTTGCTGATCGGGCGACATTCCTCGATCCGCACGAGATCGCCGGCCTTGCATTGGTTCAGCTCGTCATGCGCCGCATACTTCTTCGACAGGCGAATGAACTTCTTATACAGCGGATGAATGACCCGGCGCTCGACAAGGACCGTTATGGTCTTGTCCATCTTGTCGCTGGTCACCCGTCCGGTGAGGACGCGCTTCGGCATCGTCCTTGCTCCTTACTGGGTTTTCGCGGCAGCAGCGGCAGTCCGCTTCTGCTCAGCCATGATCGTCTTTACCCGGGCGATGTCACGCCGGACCTCACGGACGCGGCCCGTGCCCTCGGTCTGACCAGTCGCACGCTGGAAGCGCAAGTTGAATTGCTCCTTGCGCAAATCCAGCAGCATCGTAGGCAGGTTGTCGCCGCCCTTGGCGCGTATGTCGGCAGGCTTCGTCATCTCTAAGCTTCCCCGATCCGCGTCACGACCTTGGTGCGGATCGGCAGCTTCGCCGCACCCAGCGTAAGGGCCTCGCGCGCCAGTTCCGGCGACACGCCGTCAATCTCAAACATGATGCGGCCGGGCTTAATCCGGCACACCCAAAACTCCGGGCTACCCTTGCCCGAACCCATACGGACCTCGGCTGGCTTCTGGGAAACTGGGACATCCGGGAACATGCGTATCCACACACGTCCCGCACGCTTCATCGAGCGGGTTATGGCACGCCGTGCCGCCTCAATCTGCCGGGCAGTGATCCGTTCGGGCTCCAACGCCTTGAGGCCGAATGCGCCAAAGTTCAGCGACGTGCCGCCCTTAGCCAGCCCGTGGATGCGGCCTTTGTGGGCCTTGCGGTATTTCGTCCGCTTCGGAGACATCATAGTCTTAGGTCCTCGTTAACGCTGCGGCGCCTGCTCGGCGGCGCGACGGTCCTGGGCAGAGGGATCGTGCGTCAGCACCTCACCCTTGAAAATCCAGACCTTCACGCCGCAAGTGCCATAGGTGGTCTTGGCGGTCGCAACACCGAAATCAATGTCGGCACGCAGGGTATGCAGCGGCACCCGGCCTTCGCGATACCACTCGGTCCGGGCAATCTCCGCGCCACCGAGTCGGCCACCGCAGTTGATTCGGATACCCTGGGCGCCCAAGCGCATCGCCGACTGCACCGCACGCTTCATCGCCCGGCGGAACGCGACACGGCGCTCCAACTGCTGGGCGATGTTCTCGGCCACCAGCGTCGCGTCAATCTCCGGCTTGCGGATTTCGACGATGTTCAGCGACACATCGGCCTTGGCCATCTTGGCCAGGTCCTTCCGAAGCGTCTCGATGTCCTGGCCCTTCTTGCCAATGACGACACCGGGCCGTGCAGCATAAATAGTAACGCGGGGCTTCTTCGCCGGACGCTCAATCACCACCCGCGACACGCCGGCACCGGACAGTTTGGCGCGCAGATGGGCACGGAGCTTTAAGTCCTCCAGCAGCAGCTTGGAATAGTCGGCACCGGCATACCAGCGGCTGTCCCAGGTGCGATTGATGCCGAGCCGCAGCCCGATCGGATTGACCTTGTGACCCATGCTAGGCCGCCTTCCGTTCCGCCGTGCCGCGATCCGGCTCCGGCAACTGCGCCTGCTCGGCCACCACGATGCGCAGGTGGCTGAACCACTTCTCGATGCGGGACGCGCGGCCACGGCCACGGGCCATAAAACGGCGCATCACGATGGACTTGCCCACCTCAGCCCGTGTCACAACCAGGCGGTCTACATCGAGTTGGTGATTGTTCTCGGCATTAGCGATCGCACTCTCCAAAGCCTTGCGGACCTGGTGGGCGATGCGGCGCTTGCTGAAGGTCAGCGTTGCCACGGCTTGGTTAGCCGGCTGGTTACGGATCAACCCGGCAACCAAGTTCAGCTTCTGCGGGCTGATGCGGATGTTTCGCACCACGCACTGCGCCTCGGTCTCGGACAAGGCGCGCGGTGTCTTCGGCTTGCTCATGTTACCCCCTCCGCGCCTTCTTGTCGGACGAGTGGCCGGTGAAGGTCCGCGTCGGCGAGAACTCGCCGAACTTGTGGCCCACCATATTCTCGTTGACCTGGACGGGCAGGAACTTGTGCCCGTTATAGACGCCAAACGTCAGGCCGACAAACTGCGGCAGGATCGTGCTGCGGCGGGACCAGATCTTGATGATCTCGTTTCGGCCGGAGCCACGTGCCGCCTCGGCCTTACCCAGAAGGTATCCGTCAACGAACGGGCCTTTCCATACGGAACGCGCCATGGCTAATGCTTCCCCTTCGGACGGCGACGAATGATCAGATCGTCCGTCCGCTTGTTGTGCCGGGTCTTGGCGCCCTTGGTGGGTTTGCCCCAGGGAGTGACCGGATGGCGACCGCCTGAAGTCCGCCCTTCGCCGCCGCCATGCGGATGGTCGACCGGGTTCATCACGACACCGCGGTTGTGCGGGCGCCGGCCAAGCCAACGGTTGCGTCCAGCCTTGCCAAGACTCTGGTTCTGGTTGTCAGGGTTGGACACCGCGCCAACAGTCGCAAAGCACTCTGCCCGAATGACCCGAAGCTCGCCCGACTGAAGCTTGACCTGGGCGTAACCGGCGTCCTTGCCGACCAACTGCGCGTATGTGCCGGCAGCGCGGGCCATCTTTCCTCCAGCGCCCAGCTTCATCTCAACATTGTGGATGATGGTGCCAACGGGGATGGCCGCCATCGGCATGGCATTGCCCGGCTTAATGTCCACCCGGGTGCCAGACACCACCTTGTCGCCGGTACGGATGCGCTGCGGCGCCAGGATGTAGGATAGCTCGCCATCGTCATACTTGACCAGTGCGATGAAGGCGGAGCGGTTGGGGTCATACTCCAGCCGCTCAACCGTCGCCGCGACATCATGCTTCCGACGCTTGAAGTCCACGTAGCGGTAGCTTTGCTTGTGCCCACCGCCGCGAAAGAACGATGTCGTGCGACCGTGGTTGTTACGCCCTCCGGTCTTGTTTTTGCCTTCGGTCAGCGTCTTGACCGGCTTGCCCTTCCACAGCTCGCTGCGGTCAATGAGCACGGTCCCGCGCAGGCTGGGCGTGACGGGATTGAACTGCCTGAGTGCCATTTATCCGATCCCTCAGCTCAGGCCGGTGGACATGTCAATGGACTGTCCCTCGGCAAGCTGCACGTAGGCCTTTTTCACGTCAGACCGGACGCCAGGCCGGCCCTTGAAGCGCTTGGTCTTGCCCTTCTGCACTAGGGTGTTCACAGCGACGACGTTGACACCGAACAGCCCTTCCACCGAGGCCTTGATCTCGGGCTTGGTGGCGGCGATGGCAACGCGGAAAACGAACTGGTTTTTCTCGCTCAACATCGTCGCCTTCTCGGTGATGACCGGGTTGCGGACGATCTCATACATCGCCTCCCGAGACATCGTGGCGGCACGCTTCCGCGCCACCTGAACCTGACGCACGCTCATGACAACCGCTCCACAAGTCCTTCAACCCCGGCGGTGGTCACCACCAGCACATCATGACGAATGATGTCATGCACGTTGGCACCAATAGTGGGCAACACGTTCAGACCGACGATATTGCTGCTGGCTTGGCGGAACGAGTCGTCCACAACCTGGTCCACAATCAGGGCCGATGTCCATCCGAGCACCTTCAGCTTGGCGACGAGGTCTCGGGTCTTGCCACTGCCGCCGCCGACGGTGTCGAGCACAATCAGCTTGCCCTCCTTCTGCTTCAGCGACAGGGCACTGATCAGGCCGAGGCGGCGGACCTTCTTCGGCAGGTCATATTCATGGCTGCGTACCACCGGACCGTGCACCACGCCGCCAGTGCGGAACTGCGGCGCCCGGAGGCTGCCCTGACGAGCGTTACCAGTGCCCTTCTGCTTATATGGCTTCCTCGTGGTGCCAGACACCTCGCCCATGCCCTTGGTCTTGTGCGTGCCGGCACGGCGCTTAGCCATCTGCCAGTGAATTACCCGGGCGATGATGTCCCTGCGCGGCACCGCGGCAAACAGCGCGTCGGGCAGTTCAGTTTGGCCGGCGTCCCCGCCATCCAGCGTCTTAATCTCGACTTGCATCTTCCTGTCCCTAGACCACGGCCGGCTCGGTCGGCGTGTCCGCAGCGGCACGGACCGAGGCCGGATAAGGCGCATCAGCCGGGTGGGCCTTCTTCACAGCGTCGCGGATCGTCACGAACTCGCCCTTGCTGCCTGGCACTGCGCCGCGCACCATTACCAGGCCGCGCTCCGCATCAACCGCGGCGACCTCGATGTTCAAGGTCGTCACCCGGTCCACGCCAAGGTGGCCAGCCATCTTCTTATTCTTGAACGTCTTGCCAGGGTCTTGCCGGTTGCCGGTGGAACCGTGCGAGCGGTGGCTGACCGACACGCCGTGGCTAGCCTCCAGCCCACGGAAATTCCACCGCTTCATCCCGCCGGCAAAACCCTTGCCCTTGGTCACGCCGCACACATCCACCTTCTGGCCCGGCACGAAATGCGCCGCGGTCAGCGTCTGTCCGCTTTCGAGCAGCGCATCCGGGGACACCCGGAACTCCCGCAGCTTCTTCTTCGGCTCAACCTTCACACGGGCAAAATGGCCCTTGTTCGGCTGGCTGACGTTCTTCACCTTCGCAGTGCCCCAGCCCAACTGGACAGCGGTGTAGCCGTCACGCTCTTGCGTGCGGGTGTCCACGACCTGTACCTCGTCCAAGTGCAGGACCGTAACAGGCACATGGGTGCCGTCATCCTTGAACAGCCGGGTCATGCCCAGCTTCTTGGCGATCAATCCGGTTCGCATTGTCCGGGTCCTACAGCTTGATCTCAACGTCCACGCCGCTGGCGAGGTCGAGCTTCATCAGCGCGTCCACCGTCTGCGGCGTAGGCTCCACGATGTCGAGCAACCGGCGATGCGTTCGGATCTCGAACTGCTCGCGGCTTTTCTTGTCCACATGGGGGGAGCGGTTCACCGTGAACCGTTCGATATGCGTCGGCAGCGGTATCGGCCCGCGAACCCGCGCGCCCGTGCGCTTCGCCGTGTTCACGATTTCCCGCGTGCTGTTGTCCAGCACGCGGTGGTCGTACGCCTTCAGGCGAATGCGGATGTTCTGGTTGTCCATGATACTCTATCCAGGTTCGCTGCGGGCTGCCGTTACTTAGTGATGCTGGCAACGACGCCGGCGCCGACAGTCCGTCCACCCTCACGGATGGCGAAGCGCAGGCCATCATCCATGGCAATGGGGGCGATCAGCTCAACGTCCATCGAGACGTTATCGCCGGGCATCACCATCTCCGTACCTTCGGGAAGCTGGACCACGCCGGTCACGTCCGTGGTGCGGAAGTAGAACTGCGGGCGGTAATTGGTGAAGAATGGCGTGTGACGGCCACCCTCTTCCTTCGTCAGGATGTAAGCCTCGGCCTTGAAGTTGGTGTGCGGGGTGATGCTGCCGGGCTTGGCTAGCACCTGACCGCGCTCGACATCCTCACGCTTAGTGCCACGCAGAAGAGCGCCGATGTTGTCGCCAGCCTCGCCCCGGTCGAGCAGCTTGCGGAACATTTCAACGCCGGTGACGATGGTCTTCACCGTGTTCTTGATGCCGACGATCTCCACTTCATCGCCGACGTTGACAATGCCACGCTCGATGCGGCCCGTCACCACCGTGCCACGACCGGAGATGCTGAACACGTCCTCAATCGGCATCAGGAACGGCCGGTCGGTCGCGCGCAACGGCTGCGGGATATACTCGTCCACCGCAGCCATCAGCTTCAGGATCGCCTGCTCACCCAGCTCGGGATTCTTGTCCTCAAGGGCCATCAGCGCCGAGCCGTGAATGATGGGAATGTCATCGCCAGGGAACTGGTAGGAGGACAGCAGCTCGCGCACCTCCATTTCGACCAGCTCCAGCAGCTCGGGGTCGTCCACCATGTCCACTTTGTTCAGGAACACTACAAGGGCGGGCACGCCAACCTGGCGGGCGAGCAGGATGTGCTCGCGGGTCTGCGGCATCGGGCCATCGGCAGCGGACACCACCAAGATCGCACCGTCCATCTGCGCCGCGCCGGTGATCATGTTCTTCACGTAGTCTGCGTGGCCGGGGCAGTCCACGTGGGCGTAGTGACGGTTGGCGGTCTCATATTCGACGTGCGCGGTCGAGATGGTAATGCCGCGGGCACGCTCCTCGGGCGCCTTGTCAATCTGGTCATACGCGGTGAAGGTTGCGCCGCCGGACTTGGCCAAAATCTTGGTGATCGCCGCAGTCAGCGATGTCTTGCCATGATCCACATGACCGATCGTGCCGATGTTGCAGTGCGGCTTGTTCCGCTGAAATTTCGCCTTGGCCATCGTCTTGTCTCCGTCGCCCGCCCTAGAAGTCGGCGTGGGGGGTAGGTTGGGTTGGGTCAGTTACCAGCGGTAATGGCTGAACGCCTTGTTGGCCTCGGCCATCCGGTGGGTATCTTCACGCTTCTTCACCGCGGAGCCGCGGTTATTCACGGCGTCCAGCAACTCATTGGACAGCCGGTCTTCCATCGTGTGCTCGCCGCGCTTGCGGGCACTGTCGATAATCCAGCGTATCGCCAGGGCCTGCCGACGCTCGGTCCGCACCTCAACCGGCACCTGATAGGTAGCGCCGCCAACCCGGCGGGAACGCACCTCAACGGCTGGCTTCACGTTGTCCAGCGCCTCATGGAACATGCGAACCGGGTCGGCGGCGGCACCGCCACGCTTCTTCATCACGTCCAGGGCGCCATAGACGATGCCCTCAGCAGCGGACTTCTTGCCGTCATACATCAGCGCATTCATGAAGCGGGTGATGACGGTGTCGCCGAACTTGGCGTCCGGCAGAATTTCACGCTTGTCGGCGCGGCGACGGCGGCTCATCTAGCTGCTCCTCTTACTTCGGACGCTTCGCGCCATACAGCGACCGGCGCTGGCGGCGCTTCGGCAAGCCCTGGGTGTCCAGGACGCCGCGCAGGATGTGGTAGCGCACGCCGGGAAGGTCCTTCACGCGCCCGCCGCGGATCAGCACGACGCTATGCTCCTGCAGGTTATGGCCTTCGCCGGGAATGTAGCTCACCACTTCGTAACCGTTGGTTAGGCGCACCTTGGCGACCTTACGCAGCGCCGAGTTCGGCTTCTTCGGGGTGGTCGTATAAACGCGCGTGCAAACACCGCGCTTCTGCGGGCACCCCTGCAGGGCGGGCACCTTGTTGCGCTTCGCGGCGGGTTCGCGCCCATTGGCGATCAACTGGTTGATGGTCGGCATACGCGGTCTTCCGATCCTTGATATATGCCCCGGTGTCGCCAGGCTGCCATCCTCCAAACGACCCCACGCGGAATGGAGCGAGCCATCCGCGCTGAGTGTGCTGTGCATGGCCTTGGCCCCACAGGGGCGGCACCATGCATGTGCCTTTGGTAGTGGCCAGCCCAGCAGAGCCAGGGTTGGTCTAGGGGCCGTTACCTACGTCCAGGACGAAGGCTAGTCAAGCGCAGTTCTACAAGTGTTGGGCTGGGTTGCCTGAGTTCCATCGCCCCCAAGAAAGGCTTAGGACGAGACGAGCTTGCAGCGCTGGCACTGTGCACGTCGCTGCTTGGTCGCGGCAATCCGTCTCGGCCCTGTTCTGTGCCGTTTTCCTCACCCCGCCCATCTTCTAGAAGGGGTGGAGCGGGGTGAGGAAGTTGTCAGTTACTCAGCGGCTGTGCGATCCGGCAACGCCGGCACCTCCGGTCGCAGCCGAGCCTGGTCTCGCCCAGCCGCCACTGCCCGCAACCGGTTCATTACGCTGCCCGTCCCCGCCGGGATCAACCGCCCGACGATGACGTTCTCCTTCAACCCCAGCAGGTTGTCCACCTTGCCCGCCGTCGCGGCCTCCGTCAGCACCCGCGTCGTTTCCTGGAACGACGCCGCACTGATGAAGCTGTGCGTCTGCAGGCTGGCCTTGGTGATGCCCTGCAACACTGGCATCCCAATGGCCGGCTTCTCGTCCACGTTCAGGCGCTTCTCGTTCTCCGCCTCGAACTCCAGGCGGTCTACCTGCTCGCCGATCAAGTATGTCGTGTCGCCCGGCTCCATGATCTCCATCTTCTGGAGCATCTGGCGCACGATGACCTCGATATGCTTGTCGTTGATCTTCACGCCCTGCAGCCGATACACATCCTGGATTTCGTTCACAAGGTAGTCCGACAGCGCCTCCACCCCCAGCACCTTGAGGATGTCGTGCGGAACCCGCGGCCCATCCACCAGGGGATCACCCCGGCGCACGAAGTCGCCTTCCTGCACGCTGACGTGCTTGCCCTTCGGAACGAGATACTCAGACTCCTCACCGGCCTCGTCGTTCTTCACCACGATGCGGCGCTTCGCCTTGTAGTCCTTGCCGAACTCCACGCGTCCGTCCATCTCGGCGATGATCGCGTGGTCCTTCGGCCGCCGGGCCTCGAACAGCTCTGCCACACGCGGCAGGCCGCCCGTGATGTCGCGGGTCTTGCTGCCCTCGCGCGGAATGCGCGCCAGCACGTCGCCAGCGGCCACGGTCGCACCGTTCTCCACCGACAGGATGCTGTCCGGGTTCAGGAAGTAGCGGGCCTCGGCGCCGGTTCCCAGCTTGATGACCTCGCCCTTCTCGTCCTTGAGCTGCAGCCGCGGCCGCAGGTCCGCCTTGGAGGACTGCTTGTAGTCCACCACGACCTTGGACGTGAGGCCGGTAACCTCGTCCACCCGCTCCACGATGGTCACGCCGTCCAGCAGGTCGAGATACTCGACCGACCCAGCACGCTCGGTGATGATCGGCAGGGTGTAGGGGTCCCACTCCGCCAGCTTGTCGTTCCGCTTGACCGCCGCGCCCTCGTCCACCAGCAGGCGGGCGCCATAGGGTACGCGGAAGCGGGCACGCTCGCGGCCCTTCTCGTCGTGCAGCACCATCTCGCAGTTGCGGGACATGACCACGGGAACGCCGGCGCTGTTCTGCACCACGTTGCGGTTGTTCACCGTCAGCGTGCCGTCATGGCTTGCCTCGACGCTGCTCACCTCGGCGCCGCGTTGCGCCGCGCCGCCGATGTGGAAGGTACGCATCGTCAACTGCGTGCCCGGCTCGCCGATGGACTGCGCGGCGATGACGCCGACAGCCTCACCGATGTTGACCGGCGTGCCGCGGGCTAGGTCGCGGCCATAGCACATGCCGCAGACGCCGACCCGGCTTTCGCAGGTCAGCACCGAGCGTATCTTGACCGACTCCACACCGGAGGACTCGATCAGGTCCGCCTCTGGCTCCTCGATCAGCCTGTTGGCAGCCAGGATCACCGCACCCGAAACCGGGTCCAGCAGGTCCTCCGCTGTAGTACGTCCCAGGGTGCGCTCGCTCAGCCCGGCGACAACCTCGCCGCCATCCATCACCGCCCGCACGGTCAGGCCGCGCTGGGTGCCGCAATCGTTCTCGACGATGATGCAGTCCTGCGCAACGTCCACGAGACGCCGGGTCAGGTAACCGGAGTTCGCAGTCTTCAACGCCGTATCCGCCAACCCCTTCCGGGCGCCGTGGGTGGAGTTGAAATATTCAAGAACCGACAACCCCTCCTTGAAGTTGGCGATGATCGGCTGCTCGATGATCTCGCCGGATGGCTTGGCCATCAGCCCGCGCATGCCGGCCAACTGCCGCATCTGCGCCGGCGACCCACGCGCGCCGGAGTGGCTCATCATCCAGACCGAGTTGGTCTGCACTCCCACTTCCTGCTTGCTGATCTCCTTCATCATCGCGCCGGCAACCTCGTCCGTGCAGCGCGACCAGGCGTCCACCACCTTGTTGTAGCGCTCACCGGCGGTGATCAGGCCGTCCTGATACTGCTGCTCGAACTCCTTGACCTCGTTCTGAGTCTTCAGGATCAACTCGGGCTTGCTCTCCGGGATGATCAGGTCGTCCTTGCCGAAGGACAGCCCAGCCTTCGCCGCTTGGCCGAAGCCCAGACCCATCATCCGGTCGGCGAAGATCACGCATTCCTTCTGGCCGCAGTGGCGGTACACCGCGTCAATCACGTCGGACACGTTCTTCTTGGTCAATGTGCGGTTGATCAGGCTGAACGGCACGTTTGGGTTGCGCGGCAGGATCTGCGCCATCAGCATCCGGCCCGGCGTAGTCACGACGATCTGCCGAACCTTCTTGCCGGCAGCGTCCACCGTCTCGTAGCGAGCACGGATCTTGTCGTGCAGCTTGATCGCCTTCGCGTTCAGCGCGAACTCGATCTCGCCCACGTTGCCGAAGGCGGTCGGACCAGGCTTCACCAGCGTGTCGCCGTCATACACAGCGGCATCCGGCGCCTCGCGGAACTCGGGCGTCTCCAGGCTCAGATAATACAGGCCCAGCACGATGTCCTGGCTGGGGACGATGATCGGCTTACCGTTCGCCGGGCTGAGAATGTTGTTGGTGGACATCATCAGCACGCGCGCTTCCAACTGCGCCTCAAGGCTGAGGGGCACGTGGACCGCCATCTGGTCGCCGTCGAAGTCGGCATTGAAAGCAGTGCAGACCAGCGGATGCAACTGGATCGCCTTGCCCTCGATCAGCACCGGCTCGAACGCCTGGATGCCCAGGCGGTGCAGGGTCGGCGCCCGGTTAAGCATCACGGGATGCTCGCGGATCACCTCCTCCAGGATGTCCCAGACCTCCGGCCGTTCCTTCTCCACCATGCGCTTGGCGGCCTTGATGGTGGTGGCGTGGCCGTACTTCTCCAGCTTGGAGTAGATAAACGGCTTGAACAGCTCCAGCGCCATCTTCTTCGGTAGCCCGCACTGGTGCAGCTTCAACTCCGGCCCCACGACGATCACCGAACGCCCAGAGTAGTCCACCCGCTTGCCCAGCAGGTTCTGCCGGAACCGGCCCTGCTTGCCCTTCAGCATGTCAGACAAGCTCTTCAACGGACGCTTGTTCGCCCCCGTGATGGCCCGGCCCCGCCGCCCGTTGTCGAACAGCGCGTCCACGCTCTCCTGCAGCATCCGCTTCTCGTTGCGGACGATGATGTCGGGCGCGCGCAGCTCGATCAGCCGCTTCAGGCGGTTGTTGCGGTTGATGACCCGGCGATACAGGTCGTTCAGGTCGGACGTGGCAAAGCGGCCGCCGTCCAGCGGCACCAGCGGGCGCAGCTCGGGCGGGATCACCGGCACGACGTCCAGGATCATCCAGTCGGGCTTGGCACCGCTCTCGCCGAACGCCTCAATCAGCTTGAGACGCTTGACCAGCTTCTTGCGCTTGGCCTCGCTGGTGGTCGCCTTCAGCTCGGCGCGCAGCTCCACCTTGTCGGCGTCAATGTCTATGGCGTGCAGGATGCCCTTGATCGCCTCGGCGCCGATGCCGGCCTTGAACGCGTCGTCGCCGAACTCGTCCTGCTTGGACAGCAGTTGGTCCTCCGTCAGCAACTGGTGCTGCTTGAGGTCGGTCAGGCCAGGCTCCAGCACCACGTAGCTCTCGAAGTAAAGTATTTTCTCCAGCTCTTTAAGCGTCAGGTCCACCATCAGGCCGATACGGCTGGGCAGCGACTTCAGGAACCAGATGTGCGCGACCGGGCTGGCCAGCTCGATGTGGCCCATGCGCTCACGCCGCACCTTGGCGAGGGTCACCTCGACGCCGCACTTCTCGCAGATAATGCCGCGGAACTTCATTCGCTTATACTTGCCGCACAAGCACTCATAGTCCTTGATCGGCCCGAAGATGCGGGCGCAAAACAGCCCGTCCCGCTCCGGCTTGAAGGTGCGGTAGTTGATGGTCTCGGGCTTCTTGATCTCGCCGTAGGACCAGGAGCGTATCTGCTCCGGGCTGGCCATCTGTATCTTGATCTGGTCGAAGGTCGCGGCCGCGCCGGCCTGACCCAGGATCTTCATCAGCTCGTTCATGCAATGCCCCTATGCGGCGGCCAGGAGGGTGCCCGGCCGCCGGGTGATGCGGGAAATATCGTCAGGTCGCGCGCGTTTCGAGGTCCACGTTCAAGCCCAGGGACTTCAATTCCTTGACCAGCACGTTGAAGGACTCGGGGATGCCGGCTTCGAAGGTGTCCTGCTCGCGCACGATGGCCTCATAGACCTTGGTACGGCCGGACACGTCGTCCGACTTCACCGTCAGCATCTCCTGCAAGGTGTAAGCAGCGCCATAAGCCTCCAGCGCCCAAACCTCCATCTCGCCGAAGCGCTGGCCGCCGAACTGCGCCTTGCCGCCCAACGGCTGCTGGGTGACCAAGCTATACGGCCCGATGGAACGCGCGTGGATCTTGTCGTCCACCAAGTGATGCAGCTTGAGCATGTAGATGTAGCCCACCGTCACCTTGCGCTCGAACGTCTCGCCGGTCCGCCCGTCGGTCAGCACGACCTGGCCGGAGGTGTTCAGCCCGGCCTTGGTCAGCATCCCCTCGATGTCCGACATCCGCGCGCCATCGAACACCGGGGTCGCGATGGGGATGCCCTTCTTCAGGTTGTCGGACAGCTCCATCAGCTGCTCGGTGCTCATCGGCTCGATCTCGGCCTTGAACTCCTCGTCGCCATAGATGTCGCGCAGCATCTCCAGCAAGGCGTCGCGCTGGGCGCCAGTGCGGCGATACTCGTCCACCAGTTCGCCAACCTGCTTGCCCAGCGTGGCGCAGGCCCAGCCCAGGTGCGTTTCCAGGATCTGGCCCACGTTCATGCGGCTCGGCACACCCAGGGGGTTCAGCACCAAGTCCACGTGGGTGCCGTCCTCCAGGAACGGCATGTCCTCGACCGGGGTGACCCGGCTGACGACGCCCTTGTTGCCGTGCCGGCCGGCCATCTTGTCGCCGGGCTGCAGCTTGCGCTTCACCGCGACAAAGACCTTAACCATCTTCATCACGCCGGGAGGCAGCTCGTCGCCGCGCTGCAGCTTCTCCACTTTGCCGTCGAACCGCGCCTGCAGCCGCTTCACCGCGTCATCGAACTCGCGCTTCAGCGTCTCGATCTCCGCCATGACCGCGTCATCAGACACGCCGATGTTGCGCATGGCGCCGCGGGGATGCTCGGCCAGCACCTCCTCGGTAATGACCGTGCCGGCCTTGATGCCCTTAAAGCCGCCAGACGCCTTACGGCCGATCAGCTTCTCGCGCATCCGGGCCAGGAACGATCGCTCTTGGATCGCCTTCTCGTCGTCGCGGTCCTTCGCCAGACGCTCGATCTCCGAGCGCTCAATCGCCATCGCCCGCTCGTCCTTGTCCACCCCACGGCGGCTGAACACGCGGACGTCCACGATGGTGCCGGTGACGCCGGGCGGCAGCTTGAGCGAGGTGTCGCGCACGTCCGACGCCTTCTCGCCGAAGATGGCGCGGAGCAGCTTCTCTTCCGGCGTCATCGGGCTTTCCCCCTTCGGCGTCACTTTGCCGACCAGGATATCGCCCGGGTTCACCTCGGCACCGATGTAGACGATCCCGGCCTCGTCGAGGTTTCTCAGCGCTTCCTCGCCGACGTTCGGGATATCGCGGGTGATCTCCTCCTGGCCCAATTTGGTGTCGCGGGCCATGACCTCGAACTCCTCGATATGGATCGAGGTAAACACGTCGTCGCGCGCAATCCGCTCACTGATAAGGATGGAGTCCTCGAAGTTGTAGCCGTTCCAGGGCATGAACGCGACCAGCACATTGCGGCCCAGCGCCAACTCGCCCAGTTCCGTGCTCGGCCCGTCGGCAATGATGCCGCCGGGCATGACGCGGTCGCCGACCTTCACCAGCGGGCGCTGGTTGATGCAGGTGCTCTGGTTGCTGCGCATGTACTTGCGCAGCCGGTAGATATCCACGCCGTGGGTGGTGCCATCCTCGGCGGTCGCACGCACCACGATGCGGGCGCCGTCAATCTGGTCCACAATCCCGGCGCGCTTGGCTACGATGGTAGCGCCACTGTCGCGGGCCACGGCAGCTTCCATTCCAGTGCCGACCAGCGGAGCGTCGGCGCGGATCAGCGGCACCGCCTGGCGCTGCATGTTGGAGCCCATCAGCGCGCGGTTGGCGTCGTCGTTTTCCAAGAACGGGATCAGCGCCGCGGCAACCGACACCAACTGGCGCGGGGACACGTCCACCGCCGTGACGTCCGTGGGCTTCACCAGGCGGAAATCCCCTTGGCGGCGGACCGACACCAGCTCATTGGTAAAGTTGCCTTCGGCGTCGGTCGGCGCATCGGCCTGGGCGACGACGAGCTTCTCCTCCTCCATCGCCGACAAATACTTCCACCCGTCCTGCACCTGGCCTTCCTTCACCAGGCGATACGGCGTCTCGATGAAGCCGTACTTGTTCACCTTGGCGTAAGTCGCCAGCGAGTTGATAAGGCCAATGTTCGGCCCTTCCGGCGTCTCAATTGGGCAGATACGACCGTAATGCGTCGGATGCACGTCACGCACCTCGAACCCCGCGCGCTCCCGCGTCAGGCCGCCTGGGCCAAGCGCGGACAAGCGGCGCTTGTGCGTCACCTCCGACAGCGGGTTGGTCTGATCCATGAATTGGCTAAGCTGGGACGATCCGAAGAACTCCCGCACCGCCGCCGCCGCCGGCTTCGCGTTGATCAGGTCGTGCGGCATGACGGTATCAATGTCCACGCTGCCCATGCGCTCGCGGATCGCCCGCTCCATGCGCAGCAGGCCGACGCGATACTGGTTCTCCATCAGCTCGCCAACCGAACGAACCCGGCGGTTGCCCAGGTTGTCAATGTCGTCAATCGTGCCGCGGCCGTCCTTCAGCTCGCACATGATCTTGACGGCCTTAAGAACGTCCTCTTTGCGGAGAACGCGCACCGTGTCCTCGGCGTCCACGCCCAGGCGCATGTTCATTTTCACGCGGCCGACGGCGGACAGGTCATAGCGGTCACCGTCAAAGAACAGGCCGCGGAACAAAGCCTCCGCCGTTTCCGGGGTCGGCGGCTCACCGGGGCGCATCACCCGGTAGATGTCCACCAGCGCATCATCGCGGTTGCTGTTCTTGTCCACGGCCAGCGTGTTACGCAGCCAGGGACCGTTGCTCTGGTCCACCGCGAGCGTCGGCAGGGCGGTGACCCCGGCGTCTTCCAGCGCGGTCAGGCGGGCCTCAGCCAGTTCCTCGCCAGCCTCAGCATAGATTTCACCGGTGTCCTCGTTCACCAAGTCTACAGCGACGTAACGGCCGAGCAGGTCAGCGCGCCCGACCAGCACGGTCTTTGTAGCCTCACCGATCTTCCTGGCGGCGCGAGCAGTCAGCTTCGTGGTGGCCTCGGCCACGACCTCACCGGTGTCGGCATCCACCAGGGCCTCGGCCAGGGTGATGCCGCGGTAGGCGTCGGCCTCGAACGGACGCGCCCAGCCCTTAGCCGTGCGGGTAAATACGACCTGGGTGTAAAAGTAGTTGAGGATTTCCTCGGGATCCATGCCGCGGATTTCGCCAATGTCCACGGTCTCGCCCTGGGCCTCGCGCTCCCGGCGCATGGCCTCAGTCGCCTTGCCCTCAAGCGCGTAGAGCAGGGTCGTCACCGGCAGCTTACGCTTGCGGTCAATGCGGACGTAAACCAGGTCCTTGCTATCGAACTCGAAGTCCAGCCAGGAGCCGCGGTAGGGAATGACGCGTGCGGTGAACAGATACTTGCCGCTGCTGTGCGTCTTGCCCTTGTCGTGGTCGAAGAACACGCCGGGGCTGCGGTGCATCTGGCTGACGATGACGCGCTCGGTCCCATTGATGACGAAGGTGCCGTTCTCGGTCATGAGCGGCATGTCGCCCATGTAGACCGGCTGCTCCTTAATGTCGCGGATGGAGCGGGCGCCAGTATCCTCGTCCAAGTCCCAAACGATCAGGCGCAGAATCACCTTCAAGGGCGCGGCGAAGGTCATGCCGCGCTGAATACACTCCTCGACGTCGTACTTCGGCTCTTCCAGCTCGTAATAGACGAACTCCAGCCTTCCACGCCCGGCGAAGTCGTCAATCGGGAACACCGACTTGAACACTTCCTGCAGTCCGGTCGGCGTCCGGCTGTCCGGCGCGACGTTCATCTGCAGGAACGCCTCATAACTGGCGCGCTGCACGTCAATGAGGTTGGGCATCGGCGCAACCTCGGGTATGCGCCCGAAGCTCTTGCGGATACGCTTCTGTCCCGTGAACGACTTGGTGATCGCGTTCATCGCACGTCCTTGACCCTGATGTTTTGGCGGCGCGATAGTGGCCGCCAACAGCTTTGGCACGTCTGCGGTCCGGAACCCCCGGCCGCCCGGGTCGTTCAACTCCTCGCTCGAGGCGCCAAGCACCCCGTGCCGTCTGGCAACGCGAAAACGGACGGCACCCCGGCATGGGTTCCGCCCGCTTCCATCTCAACGGCCCGGCATCACTGCCGAGCCATATGCGCTACTTAATTTCGACAGCGGCGCCCTGCTCTTCGAGCTGCTTCTTCAGCTTTGCAGCCTCGTCCTTGTTCACGCCTTCCTTGACGGTCTTCGGAGCGGCCTCAACCAAGTCCTTGGCTTCCTTCAACCCGAGGCCCGTGATCGTACGCACTTCCTTAATCACGTTGATCTTTTTGTCGCCGACCTTCGCCAGGATCACCGTGAACTCCGTCTGCTCCTCAACCGGAGCGGCCGGGGCGACAGCCCCGCCTGCTGGCGCAGCAGCCGCGGCCGGAGCCGCAGCAGAAACGCCCCACTTCTCCTCAAGCATCTTGGACAGCTCAGCCGCCTCAAGCACCGTCAAGGCCGACAGCTCTTCAACCAGTCTCGTCATATCAGCCATAATCTCAGTCCTTACTTAACCCTTGGTTGGTTCCATGCAAGCCCAATGCCGTTTTCTGGGCCGGGCCTGCGGCTCGGTTCGGCAAGGCGGCTCAGGCCGCCTCCGCCGGGGTGCTGTCACCGGTGTCCGCACTGTCCTTGTTGGCATAGGCCCCGAAGACCCGAGCGAGTTGTCCGGCCGGCGCTTGCAGCACGCTTGCGATCCGTGTCGCGGGGGTTTGTATCATCCCCACGATGCGGGCGCGCAGCGTGTCGAGCGACGGCAGGTCGGCCAGCGCCTTAACCCCATCCGCATTGAGCATCTGGGTGCCAAGGGCGCCGCCGATCACGACGAACTTCTCGTTGGTCTTGGCGTAGTCGAGGGCAGCCTTCGCCACTGCCACCGGGTCCATTGACCACGCAAGCGCGGTCGGTCCCTTCAGCATTGGCTTGATACCCTCGAACCGGGTCCCCTCCAGGGCGAGTACGGCCAGCCGGTTCTTCGCGACTTTGTAAGTTGATCCCGACGCGCGCATCTGGCGGCGCAGATTCGATACCTCGGCTACCGTCATACCCTTGTTCTGGGTGACGACGACCATGGTCGTTTCTGCGAACACCTGACCGAGCGTGGAGACGAACTCTCGCTTCTCCGTACGGTCCACGTTCACTCTCCTCGTGGCGCCGGCACGTTTGGACCGCACCGCCGCCGGGTTGCCCCGGCATGGCCACCTGGCCATGCCGCGCCTGTCCGGAACCCCGTGCGCCGAGGCGCCGTGGGACCTGTAGCCGGAACCGCCAGGGCGCCGGAACCAGGCTTGCGCCGGGTCCGGATCATCTTGGCTTCCCCGTCTATCGCGCGCGGGCCATAGCCCTTTAACGCCCCCGCCCTCTTTCAAGGATGAAGGACGACGTGCGGTTTCGGACAGGTTCGGAGCGGCCTGCGCCGCCCCTAGCCACCAGTGCCCGAAGGCGCCGGCGAATTCGTTTAGCCAGCCCCCATCAGCCAGACAGGGTGGCGATGTCCACCCTGATGCCCGGCCCCATCGTGCTGCTGAGACTGGCCGTCTTCAGGTAGGTGCCCTTGGCGCCGGTCGGCTTGGCCTTCTGGATCGCATCCACGAACGCGCGGATGTTGCCGAGCAGCTTGTCCTCGTCGAACGACGCCTTGCCGATGCCTGCATGGACGATGCCCGCCTTCTCCGCACGGAACTCCACCTGGCCGGACTTCGCGGCGGACACCGCGCCGCGCACGTCCATGGTGACGGTGCCGAGCTTCGGGTTGGGCATCAGCCCGCGCGGGCCGAGGATTTTGCCGAGCCGGCCCACCAGCGCCATCATGTCGGGGGTGGCAATGCAGCGGTCGAACGCGAACTCGCCGCCCTGCACCTTCTCCGCCAGGTCCTCGGCGCCCACGATGTCGGCGCCGGCGGCGGTGGCCTCCTCCGCCTTGGCGCCGCGGGCGAACACGGCCACGCGCAGGGTCTTGCCGGTGCCGTTGGGCAGGCTGAGCAGCCCGCGCACCATCTGGTCGGCGTGGCGCGGGTCAATGCCCAGGTTCATGCTGAGCTCGATGGTCTCGTCGAACTTGGCGTTGGCGTTGCTCTTGGCGAGCTTCACCGCCTCGTCCAGCGTGTAGGCCTTGGCGCGGTCGAACGCGGCGTAACCAGCCTTCAGGCGCTTGTCGTGTGCCATGGTATCAGCCCTCCACCACGGTGAGGCCCATCGAGCGGGCGCTGCCGGCCAGCATCCGCATCGCGGCCTCGGCGTCGTTGGCGTTCATGTCCTTCATCTTGGTCTCGGCGATCTCGCGCAACTGCGCCGTCGTGACCCGGCCAACCGCGGCGCCCTTACCCGGCGTCGTCGTGCCCTTGGTGATCCCGGCCGCCTTCTTCAGGAAGTAAGTGTTGGGCGGCGTCTTGGTGATGAAGGTGAAGCTGCGGTCGCCGAAGGCAGTAATCACGACCGGCGTCGGCGTGCCCGGCTCCATGCCCTGCGTCGCGGCGTTGAACTCCTTGACGAACGCCATGATATTCAGGCCGCGCTGGCCGAGTGCCGGGCCGACGGGCGGCGACGGGTTCGCCTTCCCTGCCGGTATCTGCAGCTTGATGTAGCCGACAATCTTCTTGGCCAAGGCCATGCCCCTAAGGTGCGGGGACCGCGGTAATAGCGACCGGGCCGCCCAATGGGCAGCCCTCGGCCTTCCGCGTTCCGGTGAATGAAGGCGGGCGTATAGCGGACGGAACTTGGCGCGTCCAGCGGTTTTACGTGTAGTGCGGGATGCGCTATGCCTGTCGTGTCCCCCTGTCAGGAGTGCTCCCACATGGCCGTGAAGCCCGGCGCGTTGCCGAATCCCAAGAAGGTCCAGTTCAACCCGACCGCCGTCGCCATCGGCGTATCGCTGCTGATCGGCATCATCGGCGCCACCCTAGTGGCCGGCAACCCATTCCGGGTGACGCGGCTGGCCTACCTGGACTACAGCCACACGCCGGCAGGCGGAGCGGCCAAGGGGTCGCCGACGCGGGCGCCGGACACCCAGGGGCAGGCCGAGGAGAAGAAGTAGGCTCGTCTGGCCCAGAGCCTGCCAGACCTGACGGTGCAGCCTCGGACTGGTTGATCCAGCCCCGGTCTTGCCCCATGCACGATGCGTTCGAACCTTCCCACGCGGGAGGGCGCTGCCGCGACGCCAGCCGCCCAAGGCTCAACCGGCCCCCGAAGACGCGCAGGTATCAAGGACCGTGACCGGGAATCCGACCTTTTCTGGGCGGGACTTCCACCCGCTGGACCGCACCAGCTTCTCCTGGCGCACCCGCTGTTACCGGACCCCCGGCTTTGAGGCGATGCCGCAGCTACTTACTACAGCTTTCGGTGTCACGCGCCCTGTACCAATGCTCATCAGCTCGGTTTTCCGAGCAACCTTCCTGCTGCCACAGGAAGTAAGCGCGCTGGCGGACACGCTGTTCGGTCCTTTCGCATGTCTCGTGCTTGAGTTCCACGACGTCGCCGTATGGCAGGAGCTGCCCACCCCGGCCAACGTGCGGCCTTGCGTGCAGCTCCTCAGTCTCAGGGACGATTTGCATGATGGCGGCAAGCTTCAACGCTTCCTGCTCGGGATTTACCAGCCTTGGATTACCATCCTGGCCTTCCACCGCGATCGGAAAAACATGCAAGACCGTGTTCCTCGCGTTCAACACGTCTATCAAACATTCCTTCATATCACAGCCCTCCAAGTAGCTCTTCGGTGTGTAATACACAGCGCGAAACCCACTTACGAATTCGCAACTGTTGCAAATTGTGAAGGTCTGTTAGCGCTCTGCCTGGAGGTTGGGACTCTCACCCGCCGGGCCATGCCAGCCTCACCTGACGCAGGGGTTGCTACCGGTCGCCGATCTGTAAAGCCATGGCCATTCTGCACGGTTTCGCGTTCAATGCGCCATCCCAGCATTACTCTGCCGTGAGGCGTGGCAAGTGCTTATGAAACCTGCACCGGGTTGTTTCAGGCCCTTGCTCAAGCCATTGGGCCGACATTGGTTTCCGGCGACTTGGCGGAGTGGTGCTAGACCGGGGCGACTTCTAACGCCGGCATGTCATTACTGGTGTCCACACCCACCTGCGCCCCATCGTTGCAACTGACGGCGCAGATACGGGCATCAGCCAGCGTGGCCGCCGCTGCAGCCTCAACCTCGATCGTGGCGGGAATGGTGCCAGGCATAATGAAGCTCCTCGGGACGCCCTCTGAAAGCGCGGCATAGACCGGGGCGAGGCAGGATATCCGAGGAGCATAGACAATTAGGAACCGGGATTGCCCCGGCTCAAATCACCAGCTCCACCACAAACGGCCCCGGCCGCGCATTCGCCTGCGCGAACACGTCCGAGAACCCCTCCATCGTATCCACCCGCGCCCCGTCCACCCCCATCCCTCGCGCCAGCGCCACCCAATCCAGCTCCGGGTTGCCCAAATCCATCATGTCCATCGCCACTCGCCCCGGATTGGCGCCGACCCCGCGATACTCCCCCAGCAGGATCGCATACTTGCGGTTCGACAGGATGATAGTCGTCACATCCAGCCGCTCCCGCGCCTGCGTCCACAGCCCCTGCAGCGTATACATCGCCGACCCGTCCGCCTGCAGCGTCACCACCCGGCGCCCCGGCGCCCCTACCGCCGCCCCGGTCGCCATCGGGATGCCGCCGCCAATCGCGCCGCCCGTCAGTTGCAGCCAGTCGTGCGGCGCCGCGCCGTGAGTATCCGGATACATGCAGCGCCCAACGGTGATGCTCTCATCCACCACCACGGCCCCCTCCGGCAGCAGCGCCGCCAGGGCCTGCGCCACCGCCTCCGGCGTCACGGCGCCGCGCGGCAGGTCCGGACGGGGCGGCGTGGCAGGCGGCTCGGCCGCGGGCGCGCCCAGCGCGTCGGCGACCCGGCGCAGCGCGTCAGGCCCGTCCTGCTCCGGCCGTGCCAGCACATGGACCTGGCAATCCCCAGGATACATCCGGCCGGGCTTGCCGGGATAAGCAAAGAACCCGACCGGCGCCACCGCGCCCACCAGGATCAGGTGGCGCACGCCGGCCAGCGACTCAACGGCCTGGTCCACCGGATAGGGCACCCGGGTGATCGGGGTGCGCCCGGCCCCGCGCTCGATCCGGCCGTTGCTGGTCTGCGCCATCATGCGCGCGCCCGTCGCGGCCAGGATGCCGGCGGCAGCGGCCAACGGCCCCGCCCGCAACGCCGGGCCAGACAGGATCAGCATCGCCGGCTCGCCGGAGCGCAGGGCGCGGACCGCGCCCTCCACCGCATCCGGAGACGCAACGGGCGCGGCCGGCACAGGCAGCGGGACACCCACCACGCCGCCATCGTCCCAGCAAGTGTCGGACGGCATGATCAGCGTAGCGATGCCGCCCGGCGCGGAGCGTGCTGCCTGCACCGCGCTGGCGCAGTCCGCGCCCACCTCCGCCGACCGCGACGCCGTCCGCACCCAGGCCGAAACGCCCCGGGCAAACCCCTCGGTATCCGCCGTCAACGGCGCATCCAGCGGGCGGTGATAGGTCGCCTGGTCGCCGACCAGGTTCACGATCGGCGAGCGTGCCCGGCGCGCATTGTGCAGGTTGGCCAACCCGTTCGCCAACCCCGGCCCGCAATGCAGCAGCGTCGCAGCCGGCCGGTCCTGCATCCGGGCATACCCATCCGCGGCGCCGGTCACCACCCCCTCGAACAGCCCCAGCACGCAGCGCATCCCAGGAATCCGGTCGAGCGCGGCAACGAAGTGCATCTCCGACGTCCCGGGATTGCTGAAGCAGGTGTCCACCCCGCAGGCCAGCAGCGTGTGCACCAGGCTTTCCGCACCGTTCATCCCGTATCCCCTCCGTCCAGTCCGGCGACGATGCCCCCTGCCCCGCCGCCTGGCAACGGCTCGCCCCCGCCTTGCCCATCACCGCCGCCCGGCCTACCCATCGGCCCAACGAGAGGGGACGCGCCGCCGACATGACCACCATCCTGTATCCCGAGGCCATGTATCCCGACGACGCCGAGGAGCGCCGCATCCTCGGCCCCGACGTGACCATCCTGCGCCGGGACACCAAGGCGCTGGCCGACCTGACCGACGCCGACTGCGCCGCGGTGGACGGCCTGATGATCTTCCGCCAGTTCTGCACCGCCGCCGACCTGGCCCGCTTCCCCCGCCTGCGCGCCATCGTCCGCATGGGCGTCGGCTATGACCGCGTGGACCGCACCGCCGCCGCCGCCCGCGGCGTGACTGTGTGCAACGTCCCCGACTACGGCACAACGGAGGTCGCCGACCATGCGATGGCGCTGGTGCTGGCGCTGCGCCGCGGCATCGTCCTGCACCACGAATGGCAGCGGCACGACCCGCCGGAGCCTTGGCGCGGTGCCGACCACCCGCTGCTGCGCCGGGCCAGCACCCAGGGCTTCGGCATCGTCGGCATGGGACGGATCGGCACCGCCGTGGCGCTGCGGGCCAAGGCATTCGGCTTCCGCGTCACGATCTACGACCCGCACCTGCCGAATGGGGCCGAGCTTGCCGTCGGCGTCGCCCGTGCCCCCACCTTGCACGACCTCATGCGCGGGTCGGACGTCCTGTCCATCCACACCCCGCTGACCCCGGACACGACGGGCCTGATTGACCGTGCCGCCCTGGCGCTGCTGCCGCCCGGCGCCGTCATCGTCAACACCGCCCGCGGCCCGGTGCTGGACGTGGACGCCCTGGCCGACGCCTTGCGTGAGGACCGCATCGCCGGCGCCGGGCTGGACGTGCTCCCGGTGGAACCCCCGGTCGAGCCGCTCCCCGAGCTGCTGCGCGCCTACCGTGCCCGGGAACCTTGGGTGGAGGGGCGCCTCGTCATCACCCCCCACTCCGCCTACCTGACGCCGGAGGCGCACCGGGACATACGCATCAAGTCCGCCGAGACGATGCGCGCGGCCCTGCTGACCAACCATCCGCAGAACGTGATCTCGCCGGGGGCGTTCTAGGCAGCGCCGGACCTGGCTGGGGCAGATTTGGCAGGCGCTGGCGGACGCGGGCGTGATGCAGCCTCATAAGCGCCAACTTAAACCGGCGGACGCCTGCGCTGCCCGTTCCCATCATTGCGAGCCGCTTGCGGCGTGGCAATCAGGGGCCGCTAGAACACCGCCTTGCCCTTGTGGCCCCCCTATGCCGCGGCGTTGCGCGCCTCGCAATGACAACGCAAAGCAGCGGGAACATATGCCTGCCGGCATAGGTTGGCGCCTATGGGATGCAGCCAGCCGCAGCCGCCTGCTCCCGGGCCAACACGGCACGAATAGATGTGGCAGGGACGGACATTTGACCGCCTCTCCGGCCCTTCCGTGAACGCGCCGATGCAAGCCAACGACGCCCAGCCAGTTCAGTCATTACCCTTGCAGCACCCGTCCCGGTGATGCCAAAGTTTGCCGCAACGAAGCAAAACAACCGGGAGAGAAACCATGGACGTCGCCACACTGGCGCCCGACCGCCTGTCCGCCGCCGACCAGCGCGTGACCGCATGGCTGCACCGCTTCGGGGCCGCCCTTGAACACCGCGACAGCGCCGCCGCCGCCGCGCTGTTCACCGAAACCTGCTTCTGGCGCGACCTGGTCGCCTTCACCTGGAACATCACGACCCTGGAGGGCCGCGGCGCCATACGCGCCATGCTGGACGCCCAGCTCGGCACCACCCAGCCCCGCGGCTGGTCCCTGGAGGAGCCTGCAACCGAGGCCGGCGACGTCACCGAGGCCTGGATCTCCTTCGAAACCGTGCACGCTCGCGGCCACGGCCACCTCCGTCTCAAGGGCGACCAGGCTTGGACGCTGCTCACCACAGCACGCGAGCTGAAAGGCTTCGAAGAGCCGGCCGGCCCGCGGCGCGAGAAGGGCGTCGAGCACGGCGTCCAGCAGAACCGCCTATCCCTACGCGACCGCCGCGCAGCGGAGGAGGCCGAGCTAGGCACGACCCGCCAGCCCTACTGCCTGGTGATCGGCGGCGGCCAGGGCGGCATCGGCCTCGGCGCCCGGCTGAAGCGGCTAGGCGTGCCGGCCCTGATCATAGACAAGCACGACCGGCCCGGCGACCAGTGGCGCAGCCGCTACAAGTCGCTGCACCTGCACGACCCCGTCTGGTACGACCACCTGCCCTACTTGCCCTTTCCGGACCACTGGCCGGTCTTCGCCGCCAAGGACAAGATCGGCGACTGGCTCGAGCACTACGTCAGCATCATGGAGCTGAACTACTGGACCCGGACCGAGTGCAAATCGGCCCGCTACGACGAGGACAAGGGCGAGTGGACCGTCGAGATCGTCCGCGACGGCCAGCCGCTCACGCTGCATCCGAAGCAGCTCGTGCTCGCGACCGGCATGTCCGGCATCCCCAACCTGCCGCACCTCCCCGGCATGGACCGGTTCCAGGGCGAAAGCCACCACTCCAGCAAGCACCCCGGCGGTGACCGCTACCGCGGCAAGCGCGCAGTGGTGATCGGCTCCAACAACTCCGCACACGACATCTGCGCCGACCTGTGGGAGCACGGCGCCGATGTCACCATGGTGCAGCGAACCTCGACCCACATCGCCCGGTCGGAGTCATTGATGGACCTGGCGCTCGGCGGCCTCTACTCAGAGCAGGCCGTGGCCAACGGCATCACCACCGACAAGGCCGACCTCACCTTCGCCTCGGTGCCATACCGGATCATGCACGAGTTCCAGATTCCGGTTTACGCCGAGATGAAGCAGCGCGATGCCGGGTTCTACGCACGGCTCGAGGCAGCCGGCTTCAAGCTCGACTTCGGCGACGACGGCTCCGGCCTGTTCATGAAGTATCTCCGCCGCGGCTCCGGCTACTACATAGACGTCGGCGCGTCCGAGCTGATTGCCGACGGCAAGATCCATCTGCGCCACGGCCAGGTAGAGGAGGTCACCGAAACCGGGGTCCGGTTGCAGGACGGCACCGAGCTGCCAGCCGACGTGATCATCTATGCCACCGGATACGGCTCCATGAACGGCTGGGCCGCCCGGCTGATCAGCCAGGAGGTGGCCGACAAGGTTGGCAAGTGCTGGGGCTTAGGCTCCGACACCATCAAGGACCCTGGCCCCTGGGAGGGCGAGCTGCGCAACATGTGGAAGCCGACCCAGCAGGAGGCGCTGTGGTTCCACGGCGGCAACCTGCACCAGTCCCGCCACTACTCGCTGTATCTCGGCCTGCAGTTGAAGGCGCGCATGGAGGGCATCCCGACGCCGGTCTATGGCCTTATGGAAACCCACCATGCCGCCTGAACAGCATGGGCCCGCCCGCCAGCCGCAACCGCTGCAGCGCTGCGGGCCAAGCGGGCGGGCGTGGCCCGTCCCGCAAGTGGACGGCGGACGTGCCAGGCCCGCTTGGCTTCTTGTCTATGCGCCGGCCGCCAAAGCTGGCCCTGAGAGGCCCTGGCCCGCTCCGCCGCCCCTCCCCGGCCAGGATTGTCCGCGGGTGCGGCTGGATCCGGGAGCGATCGGGGCACAGCGGGCCAAGGATGCCTACGCCAACCCAGCCGCATGATGCCAACAGCCATCCGCTCTGACCGTTTTTCCCGTCATTGCGAAGCGCGCAGCGCCGCGGCAATCCAGGGCCGCAAGCACGGTGCTCTCGGCCGCTGGATTGCCACGTCGAAAGAGCGCCTCGCAATGACGGGAAAAGCGGTCAGAGCGGCTGGCCGTTGGTATTAACTCCATCTTCAGCACGACCTAGCCAATCTGCCTCCAGGCGGGCGTTCGGCCCGGGCATGGCTGGCACGCCCCAGACCGTGCCTCGATCGGACAGCAGATCATGGAGTGTGGCCTGATGTATGACGGCGTTGAACGCCCTGAACCCGCGCCTGCCCCTCGCCAGGACGACACGTCCCCGCGCCGTGGCCGGGTCAGCGCCGCCGCCGTGCTGGATACGACGTCCCAGGGCTACCTGGTGTTCGACGGCCGGATGCGGGTCGTGCTGTGCAATCCGCAGGCCGCGCGCCTGCTTGGCCTGCCCCATCACGCTGGCCGTGGTTCCCTGCCCCGGCTGCTGCAGGACGCCGGCACCCTGTGCGCCAGCACACAGTTGGCGCTGTCGCAGGCGGCGCGGGCAGCCCGCCGCGGCGACTGTCCGGTAGATGTGCAGCGTATCGGCGGCTTGCAGGTTTCGATCCGCCCCTTGTCGCAGGAGGCCGGCGCCACGTCCCCCGCAGGCGCGGGCGATGGCGCGTTCTGGCTCATCAGCCTGGCCTCCATGCAGACCGGCCCCGGCGCGGCGCCGCTAGACGCGCTGACGGGCGTGGCCGAACGCGGCGGCTTCCTGGATGCGCTCGGCGCCATGCTGACCGCCCCACCGGGAACAGACGGGGTGACGGTCCTACTGGTAGACCTGAACGACTTCCGCACGATCAACGAGACGTTTGGCGCGATGGTCGCCGACGGGCTGCTGCAGGTGGTGGCGCAGCGGCTGCGTGCGGCGCTGCGCACCGGCGACCTGATCGGCCGGGTCGGCGGCGACCAGTTCGCGGTCGCCACCCCCGGCGTTCCGCACCCGGAAACAATGGCATCCCGCCTGCTCGACCTGCTGGGGCAACCTTATCTGATCGAGGGACAGCCGGTCAGTCTCAGCGCCAGCGTCGGCGTCGCGACCTCGATGGAGGACGACGACGGCACCACCCTGCCCCGCGGACGGGCGGAGGCGCTCCTGCACGGTGCCAGCCTGGCGCTGCAGCAGGCCAAGGCGGAGGGCCAGCGCACCATCCGGCTTTACAACCCCGCCATGCAGGCCCAAGCCCTCGCCCGCCGCCGGCTGGAAGCGGATCTGCGCGCCGGCCTGGCGCTGCAGCAGTTCGAGCTGCACTACCAGCCGCAAACTGCGCTCGACACCGGCGCGCTGGTCGGGTTCGAGGCGCTGCTGCGCTGGCGCCATCCGCAACGCGGGCTGGTGCCGCCGGACGCCTTCATCCCCACGCTGGAGTCGTTGGGCCTGATCGTGCAGGTGGGCGAGTGGGTGCTGCGGACCGCGTGCCAAACCGCAACGACATGGCCGGGCCGCCTGACTGTCGCAGTCAACGTGTCCGCCGTGCAGCTCATGGACCGCAACTGCCTGCCCCGCGCCGTCGCGTCCGCCTTGCAGGACAGCGGCCTGGCGCCGGACCGGCTGGAGCTGGAGCTGACCGAAAGCGCCCTGGCCCGGCACGCCGACCTGGCGCTGCAGGTGCTGCAGGCGGTGCGCGCCCAGGGCGTCAGCGTGTCCATGGACGATTTCGGCATCGGCTACTCCTCCCTCAGCCAGTTGCGCCGCTTCCCGTTCGACAAGATCAAGATTGACCGCTCCTTCGTGCGCGACCTGGTTGCGGACCAGGCGTCGGCCGAGGTTGGCGCGGCCGGGGCGGTAGCCGTCGTGCGCGCCATCGCCGCGCTGGGCGCCAGCCTGGGCCTGACCACGACGGCGGAGGGGGTAGAAACGCCGGAACAGCAGCGCCTGGTCCGTGCGGAAGGCTGCACGAACATGCAGGGCTTCCTGGTCAGCCGCCCGATCCCGGAGTGGGAGGTTGCGGGGCTGATCGCCAAGCTGACGCAGGGGGTCGTGATGGGCGCCCCCTGTTCCGCGTCACCTATCATAGCCGCAACATGGTGGACGGCATCGGCATAAGCCTGGGCGCGGGGATTTTGCGAATGCTTGCAGCACCCCGGCGTAACAACCGGCGGGACTGAACCCCCAGCACCTCAAAACAGTTGAACTCGCGCTCGCTCATCGTCGCCGCCGAAACCAGCCTCCTAGGGCAGAACCGAGTGGGAGGATACCATCTCTACTTGCGCGCGCCATGACATCTCTACCTTGCAGCGACACCCCCAGTCCGCAGATCGGACAGTTATGAAAACTGGTGCCCCTCGTTGAAACGTCGGAACACACCGGAAATGGGGAGGACTGCAGGAATCCAACATACCACAGTAATCCAGTAAGATTTTCGGTACGAGTCGGACAACTTGACGGCTGTTGGACCTCACACGCGCGCTACGCGGAGCCTTTTTGGGCAGCGTCTAGGGATAAGGATCTAGGTGTGGCCACGGGGCGGTTCCGCCCCGTGGCCTGTCTGGATCATCATGGTGTCACAAGCAAAGCAACTGTCCGAACTGCACTGACGGCAGGTTTCTTATGACCGACTGGGTGCTGGCCAGGCCGCAAAGCCATGCAGCGACTGCAGTCTGGCCGAACATCACCTTATCGCGTTGTCGCAGGTGGGGCTGTGGGCGTACCCGCACTGTTGGGCGGAGACGGCGCCAGAGGTGGTGCCACAACCGCTTCACCCACGTTCGATCCCGGCTGGTTTGTTGGCCGTTCCGTACCTGAAGCTCTCGGCAAGCTGTTCGTCGTGTTCGGCGTTGATTCGCTCGAACCTCCTGCAGGTGGATTTTGGGTCGTAGTGAGCGGGTTTTGCGCGAGTGCCGGAACGGCACCCAGGATGGCAAATGCGAGGGTGAGAGCTTTCATAATTGGAGGTCCTTCGTTGGTCGTTGATATCAAACCTCGCAGAACCGGTCGGGTTCCATGCACTCCACATCAGTGTCGCACCCACCCGTTTTACCGGGCGTCGTGGGCGAACCCGGCTCAGACCGACCAATTCGGGGTAGGTTCGGGATATGCGTAGAATACGGTCACAAGGGACTGGCCGGCCAGAAAACTTTTGCTGGTCAATCAATTGGTATGTCGCCGCGGGTTGAACGGTGCCTTCGTACTCAGACGCTCGGGTCAGCGGCCGGCCCTGGTGTCCAGAGTTCAATCCAGCGCGTTGAAGCCGTCCTGACATAGCTTCTGTTGGATCGCACCCCGACCCGAAGCGGTCGCCCGCCCCGGCAAAAGACCGCCGCCCCTTCCCGAACGGGGCGGCGGTCCTGGGCAGGGCAAGTCAGTTGAAGATGTGAAGCCTGAGCTTGAGGTTGCCACCAGCTTGCCGGGTGAACTCGTGCGTCGCGACACCGCCAGCCGGCCCGTTCTTGCTCTGGGCCGACCACCTCGCGGCTGCCACGACCAGACCAGGCGTACCTTGGGCCTCGATGAGTTCGAGCTTGTGCCCCGTGAAGCCGGCGGAGAACAGGCCGGTGAAGAACGTCTCGACCGCGGCCGGCCCTTTCAGGACATCGTGGCTTGGCGGAAGGAGAAGTGCATCATCCGTGTACATGGCGCCAATCGCCTTAGCGTCACCTCTGCCAAAAGCCGCATCCCAGGCCGCATAGGCTGCCCGAACCTCCTCGTCCGAGCTGGCTGCTGCGGCCATCGCGGGCGCGATCAACCCGGCCGAGAGCGTAAACATCGCGGTGCGTCGTAGCATTTTCGTCTCCCTTCAGGCTGGCCTTCGGATACGCGGGGCCGATCCGCTCATGGTCAGCCCATTTAAGACAGTTTAGCAACGAAAATCGCACTTTGCTCCACATACGCAAGACTACGGAAGCTTCCGCCTTCTACTTACTGCGAGATAGCGTCGTGCTGCAGAAGTATCGTTCCGCCAACTGGCAGTCCACGCTAAGTCGTACACGGGGAAAAGCTGAGGCGCCGAGCATAACGGCCCATGCTGCACCGCAGCAACGCCGAATCCTATGTTATGGAACGACTACGGAAGTCACGGGGAAGCAGCGCGGCAGTCCCGGCACCCCGCCCGGTGCCGGCCAGATGCGGAGACTTGGCCGTGAGCAGCATCCAAGCCTGCCAAGAGGACCCCAGCAGACCGCCAGGACTTGCCAGGATCGTTCAAAAAACGGCGGATCAGGCCTGCCTGCCGTTCCTCTATGCGGTCCTGCGGGTCATTCGACGGCGCAGTTCCGCCAGCTCGGCACGGGTAGCCTCAATGTCCTCCGGGCTTGTCACGGGATATGGCTCCGTGTCCCCCGCGTGCGGCGTTCCAAGGCGTGAATGATCAATACGGCCCCGGTTGGGGTCGGACTGGTCCACAACCACGGTGCGCTCGGTTTCAACGGCCATGCCACAGCCCCGCATTTTCGGGGTCAGCCGGCCACGCAGTAACGACGCCACAGGCCCGGCCTCGCGGCACGGAGATGACCACGAACACGTCGCCAAGCCACTTCCCAATCACCTTGAAACGGCGCTCGCCGTAGCCGCCGCGGATGTCCCCCGCTCCAGGACGCAGCCGGGAAAGATGCGGTTAATGAATTCCAGGTCAAAGCCGAGCGCCTCGAAAACCTCGCCACTCTTAGCCGGGTTGAACTCCGCCCGCTTGCAAGTGCGACATGCCAGGCGGAACGACCGCAACGGCACCACCACCCCGCCCCCCGCCGCCCAGCGTCCCCCATCAACCTCCCACCCACGCAATTCTTGACACCCTGCCCACACGAATGTTCTTTTCATGTTCATGTCTGCAAACCCACCCCCGGCTGCCCACCAAGATGACCCCGGCCACCAAGCCGCAGACACCCACACCCACGTCCTGGACGGCCTCATCAACATCGGCGCCGACCTCGCCCGCCTCCTGCACCAGCAGGCCACCTCCCAGTCCCAGGCCGCGCAGCAGCGTCCCGCGCCGCAGGCCACAGCAGCGCAGCCCGCCCCGCCCCCTGCCCCAGACGCCCTCATCAAGATCACCGCCGCCTTCGACCAGGCCGCCCGGGCCGTCCGCCGCTACATCGCCCTCTTCCGCAGCCTCAACGAGCCAATGCATCCCGCCCGCAACCCGGCCCCAAACCGCACCGCCGCCCGCAAGCGTGTCCTCCGCGCCGTCGAGGACACCATCCAGCGCACCAACAGCGACGGCCACGGCCTCGGCGTCAGCGACGACGACCGCGACGCCGCCGAGGCGCTGCACGCAGACCTCCATGCCGAGTTGCTCGACAGCATGGACGCCCCGGACCTCGACGACGACATCCGCGACCGGCCCATAGACGAGGTCATCAAGGGGATCTGCCGCGACCTCGGCATCGCATCGCTGCCCGGCAACCACCCCTGGAAGCGCCGCACCCCAGCCGATCCAGCCGCCATCCCCCGCCCGACACCCGGCCCCACCCGCGTCAGCCACGCCCTGCCCGATGACCCGGCCGGAGCCGTCGCCTTCGTCCTGCACCGCGCCGCCCAAGCCCGATGGCGCCCCTCACCCGGAGCCTAACCAAACCTCCGCAGCTCCGCCCACCCACAACAAAGTAGGCCCACCACGCCCCGCCGGTGACGGCGCATACGCCAACCCGCGCAACCCCGCCCAGCACCACAGCCGAACCACCGCGCCCAATGGCCCGTCCGGCGCCCGGCCCAACCTCTCGGCGCGAGCTGGCGCAGCAGGACGGCCATACAGGAAGCGGATCAGCCCGCCCCAACCTCCCCGCGCGATCTGCCCCAGCATCGCAGCAGCCCGGCATGGCGGAACCCGTCGGGACCCCCACCTTCCGAACCAACCCTCCCCGCACCGCCACCCCAAGCAAGACCCGCCCCACCGCGCCCCGGTTGACACCCGCAACCTGCCCGCCCACCCTCCCCCCAAGTAAGACGCCCCCAGGAAACGCCCAGGACACCCATGCCCGACGCCTCCCAAGCCCCCCGCCGGCTCCGCAGCCGCCGCTGGTTCGATGAGCCATCCGACCCCGGCATGACCGCGCTTTACCTCGAGCGCTACCTCAACTTCGGCCTCACCCGGCGCGAGCTGCAATCCGGCCGCCCCATCATCGGCATCGCCCAGACCGGCTCCGACCTATCCCCCTGCAACCGCCACCTGATGGACCTCGCCAGCCGCGTCCGCGACGGCATCCGCGATGCCGGCGGCGTCCCGCTCGAATTCCCGATCCACCCCATCCAGGAAACCGGCAAGCGCCCGACGGCGGCGCTCGACCGCAACCTCGCCTACCTCAGCCTGGTCGAAATCCTGCACGGCTACCCCCTAGACGGCGTCGTGCTCACCACCGGCTGCGACAAGACGACGCCCGCCTGCCTGATGGGCGCCGCCACCGTCAACCTCCCCGCCATCGTGCTCTCCGGCGGCCCCATGCTCGACGGCTGGTATGGCGGCCGCCTGTCCGGCTCCGGCACCATCGTCTGGGAAGCCCGCAAGCTCCTGGCCGAGGAACGCATCAACTGGGAGCAGTTCATTGACATGGTCGCGGCATCGGCCGGGTCGGTCGGCCACTGCAACACCATGGGCACCGCCCTCAGCATGAACAGCCTAGCCGAAGCCCTCGGCATGTCCCTCCCCGGCTGCGCCGCCATCCCCGGCCCGCACAAGGAGCGGGGCTGGATGGCCTACGAAACCGGCTGCCGCATCGTCGGCATGGTGCATGAAAACCTGCGTCCCTCCGACATTATGACCAAGCCCGCGTTCGAGAACGCCGTCGTTGCCGCCGCCGCCCTCGGCGCCAGCAGCAACTGCCCGATCAGCATGATCGCCATCGCCCGCCACATGGGCGTGGACCACACGCTCGACGACTGGCAGCGCCTGGGCGAAGGCATCCCTCTCCTGGCCGACGTGCAGCCAGCCGGCCGCGTCCTCGGCGAAGGCTTCTTCCGCGCCGGCGGCGTCCCCGCCGTGATGCGCGAGCTGCTGGACGCCGGCAAGCTGCACCCCGACGTGATGACCTGCACCGGCCAGACCCTCGGCGAGAACCTGGCCAAGAAGCCCCAAGTGGACCACGACGTGATCCGCCCCTACGCCCACCCCCTGAAGGAAAGCGCCGGCTTCGCCGTCCTTTCCGGCAACCTGTTCGACGCCGCGGTGATGAAGCTGAGCGTCATAGACCCCGAGTTCCGCGACCGCTTCCTATCCGACCCCGCCCAGCCCAACGTGTTCGAGGGCAAGGCCGTCGTCTTCGAAGGCCCCGAAGACTACCACGACCGCATCGAGGACCCGGCCCTAGGCGTGGACGCCCACAGCATCCTGGTCATCCGCAACTGCGGCCCCGTCGGCTACCCCGGCGGCGCCGAGGTCGTAAACATGCAGCCCCCTGCAGCCCTGCTGAAGGCCGGCGTCCACACCCTCCCCACAATGGGCGACGGCCGCCAGTCCGGCACCAGCGGCAGCCCCAGCATCCTCAATATCTCACCCGAGGCCGCGGTCGGCGGCGGCCTCGCCCTGCTGCACACCGGCGACAAGGTCCGCATAGACCTGAACACCCGCAAGGTGGACGTGCTGCTGCCCCAGGGCGAGCTAGAAGCCCGCCGCGCCGCCTGGCACAAGCCCGACCTGAAGCACATGACCCCCTGGGAGGAGATCAGCCGCAGCATGGTCGGCCAGCACTCGACCGGCGCCTGCCTGGAACCGGCAACGCTATACCTGAACATCATCGAAGAACGCGGCGAATCCCGGAACAACCACTGACGCCTCTTCTACCTCTCCCTCTTCCTCCGGGAGATGGCCGGGGTGAGGGAAAGGCCGCAAGCACAGGTCCCAGTAATGTGGAACCCAGCAAGCGCACCCAGCCCAGGAACAGCGCCATCAGCCTTCCTTACCCCAGCGTTTTCCCGAACGGAACGGGAGCAGGACGCAGCACCTCGCCATTCCTGGTAAACCGGATAGACATAGCAACCGCGACATAGGACCGACGACAAGGACCCCCCACCATGCCCGGACGCCTCCAAGGCAAGACCGCCTTCATCACCGCCGCCGCCCAGGGCATCGGCCGCGCCACCGCCCTGGCCTATGCCGCAGAAGGCGCGAAGGTAACTGCCACCGACGTGAACGAAGCAGGCTTGGCATCGCTAGCCACCCCCTCCATCACCGTGCACCGCCTGGACGCGACCGACCCCGATGACATCATCCGCATCGCCGCCCAGGCCGGCCCGGTGGACGTCCTGTTCAACTGCGCCGGCTTCGTCCACCAGGGCACAGTCCTGGACGCGACGGAGGCAGAGTGGGACTTCGCATTCACCCTTAACGTCCGCAGCATGTTCCGCACCATGCGCGCCTTCCTGCCCGCCATGGCGGACCGCGGCGCCGGCAGCATCATCAACATGGCCAGCGCCGCCAGCAGCATCAAAGGCGCGCCCAACCGCTTCATCTACGGCGCCACCAAGGCGGCAGTAATCGGCATGACCAAGTCGGTCGCCTCCGACTTCGTGAAGCAGGGCGTGCGCTGCAACGCCATCTGCCCCGGCACCATCCAGACCCCGAGCCTGGATGACCGCATCGCCGCCAACGCCGCCGCCGCCGGGTCGCTGGAGGCCGCGCGGACCGGCTTCATCGCCCGCCAGGCAATGGGCCGCCTAGGCACGCCCGAAGAGATCGCGGCGATGGCAGTCTATCTCGGCTCCGACGAGACCCAGTTCATCACCGGCCAGACCCTCGTCATAGACGGCGGCTGGACCCTGTAGAGGAGAGCACCGTGAAGCTGATGCGTGTGGGCGCCCCCGGCGCCGAGCGTCCCGCCATGATGGGCGCCGACGGCAAGATCCGCGACCTGTCCGGCGTGGTGCGGGACTTCGACGCCGACGTGCTATCCCGCGCCGGCCTGGCAAAGCTCGCAGCACTCGACCCGGCAGGACTCCCTATCGTGCAACCAGGCGGCCGGATCGGCCCGCCGGTGCCGCGCCCGGTCAATTTCGTTTGCATCGGCCTGAACTACGCCGACCACGCCGCGGAATCCGGGTTGCCGATCCCCAAGGAACCCATCGTGTTCCTGAAGTCCCTCGGCGCCTACCAAGGCCCAGATGATGCCGTCCGCCGTCCCCGCGGCTCCAAGAAGCTGGATTGGGAGGTGGAGCTGGGCATCATCATCGGCGAGCGTGCGAAGTACGTCCCCGAGCACGAGGCCATGCAGCACGTCGCCGGCTACTGCATCGTCAACGATGTCAGCGAACGGGAATTCCAGATCGAGCGCAGCGGCACCTGGGACAAGGGCAAGGGCTGCGACACCTTCGGCCCCACCGGCCCCTGGCTGGTGACCCAGGACGAGGTGCCGGACCCGCACGTACTGGACCTGTGGGCGGAGGTGGACGGCAAGCGCATGCAGGACGGGAACACCCGGACGATGATCTTCAACGTCCCGAAGATCGTCAGCTACGTCAGCCACTTCATGACCCTGCATCCCGGCGACGTCATCGCCACCGGCACGCCGCCCGGCGTGGGCATGGGCATCAAGCCGGAGCCGGTGTTCCTGCAGGACGGCCAAACCATGCGGCTGGGCATCAGCGGATTGGGCGAGCAAACCCAGCGCGTAATAGCGCACCAGTAACGCAGCAAGATGGTGACGGGGACAGGGAATTTACTGTACTGTCCCCGTCATTGGTCCCAGCTAGCAACGGAGCGGCAGCATGGAGATGAGCGCAGCCACCCAAGTCATCCTCAGCGGAATGCTGACCTTTGGGGTGCCTCTGGTATTTGCTGTGCGGGAGTTGGTCGCCCTGCGGCGCCCGCCACGGGGATCTTGGGGCGGCGACGAGCCGCGTGCGCCGACCCCGGTGCCGCCGCCGCCAGACCTGACCCCGGTGCATAAGCCCCTGCCGGATTGCCTGATACCCAAGCCGATGGGCGATGTCGCGCCACGGCGCCGCGTGCTGGAGCCGGTCTAAAACCAACCGCCATCTACCCTGACCGTTTTCCCGGCAAGCCCCGTAGGACGTATAAGCGAAGCGTCATACGCCGTTTCGCAGCACGACATGGTGGTAAGTCGCTGACCGCTTGCTTCCCCGCAAAGGCCACCGCTGCCAAACCGGTCAAAGCAGACGGCAGTCGGCATACTGCTGAACCCGCGAACCCATCCTGCCGCCGCATAGTTTCCAGCCGTTGGCAGCGGTCAAACAGCGCATCTCCGGGAAGGCGTTCGCGCCCTCATCGGCCTGAACCCCAGGAACCCCGTTGGCACCATGAGAACGGCGCCGCCCATCTCCCGATGCCGCAGGTCGCGGGCTAAAAAGCACTTCTGTCAGAAGTTCGGGCACCCGAAGCATGCAAAGGCGTCATCTGCCGCACCGGCGCCTACGCAAGCAGGCGGGAATAGGCGGCACTGCTCACGTTGGGCCGGGTCCAGGCAGTTGCGGTCATGCGGCTCCTGCCCGGTTTTGCACCAGACCTAGGCACGGCACGGCCGCCGCGCTGGCGCAGCGCCTCGCTAAACCGCCCCGCTCAGCCGCATCAACGCATAGCCGGGCCCAGCCGCCGCATCCTTGAACCATCCCACCCGCGCACACACCTGCCGGATTAGGTCACCAGGGCGCCCCCGCCCGCCATCGAGGGATTGCACAGTGCATCAGACCGTACTCCCGGCCCTCGCAGACCCCTTATTCCAGCTGCAAATCGCCCCGGATGCAGCCTTCCCGCATCCCGCGTGGCAACAGGCCCGTGCCGCCGTGCTGAAGGCTTTGGACAACGGCAGCATCGCCGTCCTCCTCGGGCCGCCCGGTAGCGGCAAGTCCCTGCTCCTCAAGGAACTGGCCCGCACCCTCCGCCAGGCCGGCAAGCCTGCCCGCCTGATCGAACGGACCGAAGCCCTGGACGGCCCACCCGGCAACGGCATCCTGCTCGTGGACGAGGCGGACACCCTCAGCCCGGACGCGCTCGCCATCTTGTGTGCCGGCCCGGCACCCGTCGTGCTGGCGGCGCTGCCGGGTTTCCCGGCGCGTCTGGCCGGAAACCCCCGCCCGGTCCGGGAGGCGGTGCTGGACCGGCTTCAGCCGCAGGATGTCGCGCGCTACGTCGCCGCCCGGCTCGCCGCCGTAGGCCGGCCGCGCAACCTGATTGAGCCGGAAGCTGTGCTGGCCTTGGCCGGGCACTCCAGCGGCCTGTTGCGCCTGGTCAATACCCTCGGCGGGGCCGCCGTATTCCTAGCGGGTTTGGACGGGTCCGAGCATGTCAGCCGGCGGCATGTGGACGAGGCAGCCTCCATGCGCGAGGATTTCGGCGAGGACGGCTTCGATCAGGACCTGGTCCCGCCATTCCAAGCCGAGCCGGCCCACGTCGCGTTGCCCCCCGCCAGGCCAGTGCCTACTGCACTGCGTCCTGATGCGCCGCTCCCTGACATCGCACTTCCCGTTGCACCGCTTCCTGTTTCGCCCGTCGTCGCCGAGCCGGTCTCGACGGCCGTGGAATCCCCAGCCTCTGCCCCGCTCGCACCACCGCCGAATTTCCGTGCCGAAAGGATACGCCGCCGCGCAGCGCTGGGCACCATGGCAACCGCATCCGCAATACTGTTCGCCCTTCCCTGGCTGACCCGCAGGCAACCTGCAGCTCTCTTCCCCAGCAAGGCCGCTGGTGGCCCGGCATCCCCGGCCGACCCCGGCACCCCGCCCTTGGTCGTAGCGGACAGCGGAGCCGCAGGTCCCGCTGCTCCCGAGGCGCCAACCGCTCAGGCCCCAACCGCCAAGGCCGAGGCGCCACGCTCGGAAACGCCGCTTCCCCCGGTTGCTGCGTCTTCATTGCCCCATGCCGAACCCGTGCGCCGGGCTGACAAGGCGCCATCCGCTCCGCCGGTCGAACTCCGGGTAACGATGGCTCCAGATGCCCCGGTGCTGTTTCAAGGCCCGATCTACAACGAGACAATGGGACAAAGTGGCCACGTTGCCCTTGTGATCCGCAAGCAGGCGTCAAGCGGGGCGATCACGGCCCGGTTCGACGCCTCTCAGGGCTTGCTTGGCTCCGGGATGCTGGCCGGCAGCATGTCCGGGACCGGGCGCATCGCTGCATCGGGCCAGCTCATGGTAGGCAAGAATCCGTTCAACTGCGACCTCAACGGAACCATCGTCGGCGACAAGCTGACGGGATCGGCCAGCTTCGTCCGCAATGGGGGCAGCGGCTTGACTGCACGTAGCGTCTTCACGCTGACGCGGGCCTGACGGCCCAGACTGCCCGGCGGACCCTTTTCCGGAGCAGGACGCGACCACATGCCGGGCATGGCAGCATCTCGGTGGCCGCGGCATGAAGCGGCCGTTCTATCTGCCCGGGGACGTACGCGGTCCACCGGTTAGGAAATCCCGCACCGCTTCGGCCGTCTTGTCCGCCGCTTCCTCATGCAGCACATGCCCCACGCCTGGGAATGTCACCAGCCGCACATCCGGCAGCGCCGCAAGGTAATCATCTGCGTTCTGCACCGGGATCATCCGGTCCTCTCTGCCCCACAGCAGCAGCATCGGCGCGGTGATCCGGTGCAGCAATGGCACAGGATCTACCAGCACCGACTGCGCCGTCCGATCCAGGATCGCACCGCGCACGCCCGGCGCCAGCAGCATGTCGCGGTAGCGCCGGACGAGCGCATTCGTCACCATCGCCTGGTTGGCATAGGCTGGCGCCAGGCTGCCGCGCAGCAGGACTGTCGGCATCACATAGGGCAGCAGCCGCAGCAGCAGCGGAACCTTTGGCGCCGCCCCATAGGCGAACCCCGGGCTGGCGAAGCCGTCCGGCGCCATCAGCACCAGGCGTTCCACTCGCTCCGGATGCAGCGCGGCGAGCGTCCAGGCAATCCGCCCGCCCATCGAGTGCCCAGCCACCGCCGCCCGCGCCACCCCGAGCCGGTCCATCAGCGCCATCAGCACGGCATGGCTGCGCGCGTCCGAATAGTCCCGTCCAGGGTCCGGACCGGTCAGGCCAAAGCCCGGCAGGTCTAGCCGGATCACGCGATAAGTGCTCTCCAACCGCGCCGCGAGCGCGTCCCAGGTGTGCAGGCTGCCGCCGAAGCCGTGCAGCAGCAGCAACGCCGGGGCGTCCCTCGGCCCGGTGTCGCGGATGTGCAGCCGGATCCCGGCCGCTTCGACGAACTGCGACGGCGGTCCAGCATAGAGCGCCTCCAGCGCCGCACGGGGCTTGTCGGGGGTGTAGAGCCACACGCCGACGCCGAGCACGACGACGGCCAGCACGATCAAAGCAATCCACATCCGGCGCATCCTTATGCGACGGTCAGCAAGGCCGCAATGCGGTCAATGTCACCATTGCGAACGCTACGGGGTTCGGTTTTCAGGAAGCGTGCGGCCTGGTGGGAAAGTTCAAGCACGTCTCCGCCCAAAGTCTGGCAGGAGGTCGTAAGTGAGACTACGCCGGGCAGAAGCATCAGGGTGGACATGATGCCATTGTTCAACGGCGTGGCGCAGGTTGTCCAGCGACAGCTACCCGCCGCCCAGTTGTCAAGCAGGTTCAAGTTCTGATGGCATATCGGGAGGAAACAGGAAACGCACTACGTATCGTAGCTGCGAAGAAGGCCACCATCACGATCAGTCCTAGCGGAATGAGCGTAATACCTGCAACGGTCCTTGTCAGCAGCGGTGCAACCCAAACTGCAGCCAGCAACGACGCCATCCACGGCCGGACCCCGCGCGCCAGCTCCCATGAGACTGCAAAGGCCAGCGCCGGCCCAAGTACGACCATGTCGTAGTCCAGTACATATGGCGTGCTCAGCAGCGTCGCAGCTATCAGGGCAGCAGACTTCAGCCGCATATCCGCCCGTCCATACCACAGCCATGCCAGTGCCAACACGACGGCGCCCGTCAGCACGCCTTGCATGGCGTAGGCCGTGCTGACGCCAGCCCCAAGGGCGCGTGCGGCGGAGAACGCGCTCTGTATCTTCTCCCAACCGGTGTTGCCCTCCTCGAGGACTACCGTCCGGGTAAATGCAAGGCTGGATCGGAACGCCCGCCAAGGTTCCGCGCCGAAGGCCGCCAGGGTGGCCAGAGTCATCAGCACCACCGTTCCAGCGGCCGAGGCGATGGCCGTCCAGCGCCGCCCGGCCAAAAGCGCCAGCGGCAGCACGAGGCCGAACTGCGGCTTATAGACCAACAAGCCAAGTAGAACCCCTGCCAGCACCGGCCGCCGGTCCAGTAGCAGCAGGCCGCCGCCCAGCAGCGACGCCGTGAGGAACCCGTTGTGCCCATGCCCGACATTGACCAGCACCGCCGGGAAAGCCGCTGCTACCAGCAAGGTCAAAGGGTGCGGCAGGATTCGCCGGACAACCAGGAGATAGACCGCGAAGGTCGTGCCTTGCCATATCAGCAGCGCGGGAATGTAGGGCAGCAAGGCCAGCAGTGCGGCAATGGCCAGGAAGTACGGCGGGTAATGCCAGCCATAGAACGGCGTGTCGGGCGCGAACAGCGCCCGTTGCGCCGCCGCATGTAGCGCCGGGTCGAACGGCTGTTCGGGATGCCCGGCCAGCACGGCGACCCCAGCCGCCCAGACCTGGCTGAAGTCGGTGCCAAGCGGCCTTCGCAGAGCGTCCATCGGCCCCGTCGCGGTCAGCAACCCCACCAGGATCAGGATGGCATAGGCAGCAAGCAGCAACCGCGAGTAAGCCACGAGCCGAGGCCGGGTGAGCCACGCGCCAGAGCGCAGCACATTTAGCAAACGCACCACTACACCCCCAGCACCCACGACCGGAACAGCGCCAAATCTATGTTCCCGCCGCACAGCGGCAGTCCGATCCGCCGGCCCTTCATGCGCCCCTGCTCTTGCATCAGTCCGGCCAGCGGCGCGGCGCCGGCGCCCTCCGCCAGGTTATGCGTGTCGGTCCAATACGCACGTATGGCATCGGCAACCTTGTCGTCAGTCACGGTGATGACGCGGGCAGCGCCGGCCTGGATGATCGCGAGCGCCGCCGGGTCCGGGACACGGGTGGCCATCCCGTCGGCATGGGTCGTGGCGCTGTCCAGTGCGACCAGCCGGCCCTCCTGGAACGACCTGGCATAGGCCGGGGCGCCGACGCTCTGCACGCCGACGATCTCCGTCCGCAGGCCGAGCATATCCCGCACCAGGATGGCGCCGCAGATACCGGACCCCATGCCGATCGGCACATACACGGTGTCCAGCTCCGGGGCGGCCGAGAACAGCTCCAGCGCCCAAGTCGCAACGCCCTGCACCAGCGCAGGATGGAAGCTGGGCACCAGCAGCAGCCCGCGGTCCCGCGCGAGTGCGGCGGCATGGGCGCGGGCAGCGTCGAAGTCGGCGCCATGCTCGATCAGCGTGGCGCCGTATCCCATCATGGCCGCATTCTTCTCACTGCTGTTGCCGTACGGGACGACGATCGTCACTGGCACCCCGGCGCGCCGCCCGGCAAACGCGAGCGACTGGCCATGATTGCCGCGCGTCGCGGTGACGATGCCGCCCCCGCCTCCGCGCCGGTGCGCGTCTATGAACACCAGCCCGCCCCGCACCTTGAAGGCGCCGGTCGGCAGGTGGTTCTCGTGCTTCACCCACACCTCGGTCCCAGCGCGGGCCGCGAGCAACGGCCAGGCGATGGCAGGCGTCGGCGCCAGCGTGGCGCCGATCAGGGCATGGGCAGCATCAAGCTCGGGCCGGGTGAACATGGTGCATCATGGGCGGGCCGGCCCGGCTGGAGCAAGCGGCGGGAACAGCCCGGTCCCCAGCGCGTTGCGCCAGTTACGGCGAGGGCGCATCCCGCCCGCCAGATCAGTTGGCGCGGCGGCCACTTGCCACCAAGGAGCATAGCAATGAGTGAGACTGACAGCACCAAGCAGGGTCCGGCCCTGGCAGCCTCCGTCGCAGAGGTGCAGGGCGTGTTCCCGAATGACGAGACGATGCAGGACGCGCTGTCTCAACTGACCCTCGCCGGCTATGACCGCGCCGATTTCAGCCTGCCGGACGAGCAGCAGGCCCAAGCCGCGAATACTCCCACCGAAGGCGCCGAAAATCCGACTGATGACACCGACAAGGCTCAGTTGCGGACGCTCGGCACCAGCATGGCCGGCTATGCCGGCGCAGTCGCAGCAGCGGGCGCCATCCTGGCGACTGGCGGCGCTGCGGCCTTGGCAATTGGGGGCGCGGCCGCTATCGGCGCCGGCACGGCAGCAGCGGCGAACGCGACGGGACAGGCGGCGGACCAGGCTGGCGTTGACAAGCGCAACCAACGCGGCGAAGCAGGTACGTTAATTCTCGCGGTGCGTACGACGACGCAGGCGCAGGCGGACCAGGTGATCGGGATTATGCAACAGGCTGGCGCGACGAAGGCCACGCCGATCAACCGCGGCGAGGGTAATCTTACCGCTGGCGTCAGCGCGGCGTCCTGGACAGGCGCCTAGGGACAAACCCCGCCGGGTTGCCATAATGGCACCCGGCGGGACAACAAGCTAGGCCAGCTTGAGGTTGGTCGCAGCCGCCTTGCCCCGCTCCATCGCAACTTCGTAGGTGACCTTCTGCCCATCGTTCAGGCCATTCAGCCCGGCAGCCTGGACAGCGGTAATGTGGACGAAAACGTCCTTGCTGCCGTCTTGCGGCATAATGAATCCGAATCCCTTGGTGGCGTTGAACCACTTCACGGTGCCGACAGCCATACTCTTCTCTCCCTAGACACGCGGCCCCGGCCGCGCTGGTGGCGTGAATCGCCGCTACAATACGACGGCGTGTGTATTGTTAAGCAAGCTTAAGGTTAGTTGCAGCGGCCTTGCCGCGCTCCTGAACCACATCGAATGACAGGCTCTGCCCGTCATCCAGGCCGCGCAGGCCGGCTGCCTGGACCGCAGTGATATGGACGAAAACGTCCTTGCTGCCGTCCGCCGGCATGATGAAACCGAAGCCCTTGGTGGTGTTGAACCATTTTACAGTGCCGGTAGCCATAACTGCGTCACTCTCCGTCTTAAACCCCCCGCAATGGTGCGGATGGCTCAGCAATCGGGCCTTTAGACGGCTTGTGGGCACCCGACGCAGGCGGAGGCGCAGCAAGGCTAGTCAAAAACACGACTAATTAGCATGGGCGCAGAACGGCGGGCCTGTGTCAATTGCAACGAGATGACAGGGGTGCTGTTTTTGCAACGCACAACCGCCGTGCCACAGTGCCGCATCAATCTGCATGAATCAAAAAGGGGACGGACCTTGCGATCCGCCCCCCGTTGCTTAGCGTATGTCCAGCTTGGACTTTAGAAGCTCCCCGAAAGGGCTTAGAAGTCCATGTCGCCCATGCCGCCCATGCCGCCGCCGCCGCCGCCGGGCATACCGCCGGCTGGCTTCTTCTCCGGCTTCTCGGCGATCATCGCCTCGGTGGTGATCAGCAGGCTGGCAACCGAGGCCGCATCCTGCAACGCCGTCCGGACGACCTTGGTCGGGTCAATGATGCCGGCGCCGACCATGTCCTTGAACTCCGCCGTCTGCGCATCGAAGCCGAAGTTGTAGTCGCCGTTCTCCAGCACCTTCCCGGCGATCACCGCACCGTCTTCGCCGGCGTTCTCGGCGATCTGGCGCAATGGGGTCTGCACTGCCTTGCGGACGATCTCGATGCCGAACTTCTGGTCCTCGTTCTCCGGCTTCAGGGCCGCAAGAATCAGGGAGGCGCGGGCCAGGGCGACACCGCCGCCGGGCACGATGCCTTCCTCGACCGCGGCGCGGGTCGCGTGCAGCGCGTCGTCAACGCGGTCCTTGCGCTCCTTCACCTCGACTTCGGTGCTGCCGCCGACGCGGATGACGGCGACGCCGCCCGCCAGCTTCGCCAGACGCTCCTGCAGCTTCTCGCGGTCGTAGTCGGAGGTGGTCTCCTCGATCTGCGCCCGGATCTGGCCGCAGCGGCCCTTGATGTCCTCGGACCCGCCGGCGCCCTCGACGACCGTGGTGTTCTCCTTCTCGATCAGCACGCGCTTGGCACGGCCCAGCATGTTGAGCGTCACGCTCTCAAGCTTGATGCCCAGGTCCTCGCTGATGACCTGCCCGCCCGTGAGCACGGCAATGTCTTCCAGCATCGCCTTGCGGCGGTCCCCGAAGCCCGGCGCCTTCACGGCCGCGACCTTCAGACCGCCGCGCAGCTTGTTGACCACCAGCGTGGCCAGCGCCTCACCCTCGATGTCCTCAGCGATGATCAGCAGCGGGCGCCCGCTCTGCACCACGGTCTCCAGCAGCGGCAGCATCGCTTGCAGGCCGGACAGCTTCTTCTCGTGGATCAAGATGTAGGGCTGGTCCAGCTCAGCGACCATCTTCTCCGCATTGGTGATGAAGTACGGGGAGATGTAGCCGCGGTCGAACTGCATGCCTTCAACGACGTCCAGCTCGGTCTGGATGCCCTTGGCTTCCTCGACGGTGATCACGCCCTCGTTGCCGACCTTCTGCATGGCCTCGGAAATCATGCGGCCAATGTCGGCCTCGCCGTTCGCGGAGATCGTGCCGACCTGCGCCGTCTCGGCCTCGGTGGTGATCTTCTTGGTACGGTTTTTCAACTCGGCCACGATGGCAGTCACGGCCATGTCCACGCCGCGCTTCAGGTCCATCGGGTTCAGCCCGGCGGCTACGCCCTTCGCACCCTCGCGCACGATGGCCTGGGCCAGCACGGTCGCGGTGGTGGTGCCGTCGCCAGCGACGTCATTGGTCTTGGTCGCGACCTCGCGCAGCATCTGCGCGCCCATGTTCTCAAACTTGTCGGCCAGCTCGATCTCCTTGGCGACGGTGACGCCGTCCTTGGTGATCCGCGGTGCGCCGAAGCTCTTGTCAATCACGACATTACGGCCCTTGGGGCCCAGCGTGACCTTCACGGCGTCGGCGAGGATGTCCACGCCGCGCAGCATACGCTGGCGGGCTTCGCCGCCGAACTTAACGTCCTTGGCTGCCATATCTTGCTTCCTTCTATCGTTCTAGGTGGGCGGGGCTGCTTACGCGGCCTTGGCGGTGGCAGCCTGGCCCTCGATGATGCCCATGATGTCGCTCTCCTTCATGATGAGGAGCTCCTCGCCATCCAGCTTCACCTCGGTGCCGCTCCACTTGCCGAACAGCACGCGGTCGCCGGCCTTGACGTCCAGGGCGACGACTGCGCCCTGCTCGTTGCGGGCGCCGGGTCCGACGGCGATGACCTCGCCCTCCATCGGCTTCTCCTGGGCGGTGTCGGGGATGATGATGCCGCCGCGGGTCTTCTCTTCGGCCGTGATGCGCTTGACCACGATCCGGTCGTGCAGGGGTCGGAACTTCATTGGGATCGCTCCAATAGGATTGGGTTGTCCGTAGCCGTCGCCGCCGGGGCGCCGTTAGCACTCTCCGGCGAGGAGTGCCGGCGATCTAGAAGATCGTCCCAGCCGTGTCAAGCTTTCGGCAGCAGTCATATGACGCGAGTGCTAAACCGCTGGCATCACTGCTTTTTTGCTTCCCAAATACCGTCTCAATTCTGCAATCTTCCCATGGCGGGCGGTGGCCGCTGCCCGGCATGGACCGATCATAAAAGGGACCCCTGCATGACCCTGGCGTTGCAAATGAAGGACTACCGCCTGACCACCGCAGAGATACTCTACCATCTGCCCGACCACCCTGGCCTGCTGCAGACCTACATCTGGCAGAGCCTCGACCTCGCACCGCGCTACCCGGCTCTGCGCCGCTTCCTGGATTTTTGGACGCGTGAGCTGGAGGGCAAGCTGCACTCGATCAAGGTGGCCAGCGGCGGCCCGATCCGCCCGGCCTCGATGCGGCACACTGCGCATATGATGCACTTGCACTAGGCCGGCACCGGCCGCCGCCGCAGCAGCAGCAGGCCCAGCAGGGTGGAAACAGCGAACAGTGCGGCGGCCAACCCCACCTGCACCGCTTCCGACACCCGCACGCCGCCGCCCAGCAACGCGAACACGGCGGTCTGAGGGATGTAGCCCAGCACGGAAGCCGCGAGGAACGGCCCCGCCGCTACCCCGGACACCCCCGCCAGCAGGTTGAGAACGGCGTTGCTGCCGACCGGCAGCAGGCGCAGCGTCAGCGTAGCGGTGAAGGCGCGGGCGGTCAGGAAACGGTCGAGCCGCCCGAGCCGTCCGTCGCCGCGGCGATGCAGCCAGCGCTCTGCCCAACGCCGGGCCAGCAGCCGCGCCCAGAAAAAGTCGGCGGCACAGCCGAGTGCTTCGGCCACCAGGGCAAGCGCGGCGCCGGGCCAGAACCCGAAGGCAAGGCCGCCGGCATAGGCAACGACTTGCCGCGGCACGCCGACGGCGCAGGTCAGGGCGCCCAGCGCCAGGTAGGCCAGCGGCCCGTTCTCACCGGCTGCCGCGATGCCTGCGTCCAGCCCCAGGCCGCGCAGGGCGAGGCCGGCTCCCATAAGACCCAGCAGCAGCAGGGCTGGGCGCCACACCTTGTTGAGCAGGCTCACGGCTGCTCGACCTCGGGGCGCTTCCAGCGGCGCTGCAGCCAGGCGACTCCGACCAGGTCGAACAGGCCGACCCATAGCCGGTCCAGGGTGCCGTAGTTGCTGCGCCCCCGCGTGCGCGGCCGGTGGTTGACCGGGACCGACACCACGCGCCCGCCGGCCCGGATGAACAGCGCCGGCAGATAGCGGTGCATGTGGTCGAAGCACGGCAGCTCGGCAAACGCCGCCCGCCGGAACAGCTTCAGGCCGCACCCGGTGTCGGGCGTCGCGTCGTGCAGCAGCCCGGCGCGGACGCGGTTGGCGATCCGGCTGGTGTGCCGCTTGGTCCAGGTGTCGCGCCGCTGGGTGCGGTGCCCGGCGACCAGCAGCCAGGGGTCGTCCGCCGCCTGGGCTTGGGCCAGCAGGGCGGGGATGTCAGCCGGGTCGTTCTGGCCGTCGCCGTCCAGGGTGGCGATATACAGTCCGCAGGCCGCGCGTATGCCGGTCACGATGGCGGCGCTCTGGCCGCAGCTCGTGCGGTGGCGGCGCAGGGTCAGGGTGCCCGGCAACTCGGCGCGCAGGGCTTGCAACTGGGCCGGCGTATCGTCGGTGCTGCCGTCGTCCACATAAATGATCTCGTGATGAACACCCTGCAGCGCCGCGCCGATCTCCTGGATGAGCGGACGGATGTTGTCGCCCTCGTTCCGCACCGGGACGACAACGGACAGCAGGGGCGGCAGGCCGTCATCGGCCGGATGCGGCCGGGACGCCGGGGCGGGGTGCAGGAGCATCGCCGCGGGCGGTAGCACCCGCGGCAGCGGACCCGCAAGCACCGGGCTGCACTACCGGCACCGTGTCCCATACAGCCGGTCCAGGGCGGCGCCGTGGAAACCGCTTGCGAACAGGGTGTGACCGGGATCACCGCGACCGGCCGTCATCCCGCCTAACCCTGCACTTCCCGGAACGAGCAGGTCGTTCCTCCCAGCAGGGCGGCAGAGCGCGACAGCCCTAGGGCTGCCCGACATCCAGGAAAGGTGGGCGATGACCAGAGTCTTTAGGCTGAACCTGGCGGCAGGCCTTACGGCCGCCACCGCCATCGCGCTCGCGGCACACATGCCGGCGCCTGTCCACATGATCCTGCCGGACCGGGAGGCGCAGCGTGCATGGTCGGCCCATTTGGACCGGGAGTTCGGTCCGGTCCTGGCGGATTGCGTGCGGTTTGAGGTTGAGGGCCACGTTCCGCCGGTGCAGCTTGAGGCCATGCTGGCGCGGGCCTCAGGCGACGCGCGGTTATTCCCTTACCTGCGGCAAACGGTGGAGACGGCGATAGCGCGGTGCCTGCGCCGCCATCCCACCGAGTAGAAATCTGCTCCGGCGGCGACGGGCCCGGTGCCGAGCCTGAGCCAGGAGCGGGACGTGTTGGCACACAGCGCCTGTCGGGGCGAAGAATGTCGGGCCATCCCGTGTGCGTCGGCCTGCGGCACCTTATGTTGGGACCAGCATCAGGATTCCCACCGTCATGCCGTCCGACGTCGCCGCTCCTCCCCTGCTCGGCCGCCTTCGCCTTGCCCGCCGGCCCGCACCGCGCGCCGTGGCGGCATGGCTGTTCGTAATCTGCGCCATGCTGCTGGTGATGATCGCCCTGGGCGGCGCCACTCGGCTGACAGGGTCGGGGCTGTCCATCATGGAGTGGGCACCGCTGATGGGCACGCTGCCGCCGCTGTCCGAGGCAGAGTGGCGGCGCCTGTATGCGCTGTATCAGCAGATCCCGCAGTATAGCCTGGTCAACCAGGGCTTCGGGATCGAGGGCTTCAAGGGCATCTTCTGGCTGGAATGGATGCATCGGTTATGGGGCCGGCTAATTGGCATCGCGTTCCTGCTGCCGCTGGTCTGGTTTGCAGTGCGCGGCGCCATAAACGGGCGGTTGGCGCGGCGGCTTGGCCTGCTGTTCCTGCTCGGTGGGCTGCAGGGCGCCATCGGCTGGTTCATGGTGGCCAGCGGCTTCGCGGCCGACAGCACGTCGGTGTCGCCATACCGGCTGGTGGTGCATCTGACGATGGCCCTGCTGCTGTATTCCGTTATCCTGTGGACCGCGCTCGGTCTGTGGCGGGACGGTGCCGCTATCGCGGCACAACCTGCAGCGGCGCCCCCTGCCCTGCGCCGGCTGAGTGTCGCGGTGCTGCATCTGGTCGCGCTGACGGTGGTGGCCGGCGGCTTCGTCGCGGGACTGCACGCCGGGCTGACCTACAACACCTTCCCGCTGATGGATGGCCGCCTTGTACCGGAGGGATACTGGGCGCTGCCCGGCCTGCGGAACCTGACGGAGAACATACCTGCGGTGCAGTTTGACCACCGCCTGCTGGCGACAAGCACGGCGCTGCTGGCGCTCGGAACCGCTGCCTATGGCCTGCGCGCCGGCGTGAGTGGGGTACTGCGGACCCGGCTGCTGCTGCTGGGCGGCGCAGTGCTGGCGCAGTATGGGCTGGGAGTCTTCACGCTGATGTGGGTCGTGCCGGTATCGCTGGGCACGGCGCACCAGGCGATGGCGGTGCTGCTGCTGACGGCGGCCCTGGCGTTGCTGCACGCGCAGCCCCGCGCCGCACCCAGCCGCAATACGCAGTCATCCCCGGTTGATCGTCCAGGCCGTATCAGGGCACATGATGCTTTGACCCGCTGACGCCGCCTACCCCAGCTAAGGATACGGCATGACCCCGCTCTCCACGACCGACGCCCTGTTCTTCGGCCGCACCGGCGCCACCCTGGACCCGGCGTCGGCTGGCCGCATCGTCGGCCAGGCGCTGGACGGCATGGACGACGGCGAGCTGTTCCTGGAATACCGTGAAAGCGAGGCGCTGACCCTGGAGGACGGCCGCATCCGCACCGCCGGCTTCGACACCCAGCTCGGCTTCGGCCTGCGAGCCGTGCTCGGCGAAGAAGCGGGATACGCCCATGCCGGAGAGGTGTCGGAGGCGACGCTGGCCCGCGCCGCTGCAACCGTGTCCGCTATCCGCGCCGGCAGATCCGGCACCGCCGCCGAAGCGCCGCGCGCCACCAACGCAAGGCTGTACTCGGACGCCAACCCGCTGTCCCAAACCGAGTTCGCCGCCCGGACCGCCGTGCTGACCGGCATTGACGCCTACGCCCGCAGCCGTGACCCCCGCGTAAAGCAGGTAATGGCGTCCATGTTCGGCGAATGGCAGGCCGTGCAAGTCGTGCGCGCGGACGGCACACGCGTCGCCGACCTGCGCCCGCTGGTGCGGCTGAACGTCAACGTCGTGGTGGAGGACGGCGGCCGGCGCGAATCCGGCAGCCACGGCTCCGGCGGGCGTCATGGCTATGACCGCCTGATGACCGAGGAGTACTGGCGCGCTGCCGTGGATGACGCGCTGCGCCAGGCGCTGGTGAACCTGGACAGCCGCCCGGCGCCGGCTGGCGAGATGCCGGTGGTGCTCGGCCCGGGCTGGCCCGGCATCCTGCTGCACGAGGCCATCGGGCACGGGCTGGAAGGGGACTTCAACCGCAAGGGCACCTCGGCCTTCGCCGGGCTGATCGGCAAGCGGATCGCGGCGCCGGGCGTCACGGTGGTGGACGACGGCACCCTCCCCGACCGCCGCGGCAGCCTGACGGTGGACGACGAGGGCACGCCCACTGGCCGCACCGTGATGATCGAGGACGGCATCCTGCAGGCGTATATCCACGACCGCATGAACGCCCGGCTGATGGGCACCCGACCGACCGGGAACGGTCGCCGGCAAAGCTACGCCCATGCGCCGATGCCGCGCATGACCAACACCATCATGCTTGGCGGCCAGTCCGACCCGGCGGACCTGGTCCGCGGCATCCCGCGCGGGCTGTATGCGACCAACTTCGGCGGCGGCTCGGTGGACATCACTTCAGGAAAGTTCGTGTTCTCCGCCAGCGAGGCCTACCTGATCGAGGACGGGCGGATCACCGCGCCGGTGAAGGGCGCGACCCTGATCGGCAATGGTCCCGATGCGCTGCTCCGCATCACCGAGGTCGGCAACGACCCCGGCCTGGACTTGGGCATCGGCACCTGCGGCAAGAATGGCCAGGGCGTGCCCGTTGGAGTAGGGCAACCAACCCTAAAGTTATCTGCCTTGACGGTCGGCGGAACAGCCACCTAGTTTACAACCATGGCATGCACCTTTTTTGACGCAATACGGCCAATTTTGACCGCTTGCGCCCTGGGGGCTACGTCGCTGGCCGTACCGGCACTACCAACCCTGGCGCAGACCACCCTTCAGTCCGCGCATGATAAGTTCGGCAGCTTCGACTGCCCTCGTAGCCGCATTCCGGCACTTGATTTACCGTTGATGAAGCAGGCCATCCGCAACAATGCAGAGGTCACCATCGTCGCGCTGGGATCGTCCTCCACCCAGGGATGGCACAGCACCGACATCGCACATAGCTACCCGGCCATCCTGCAAGCCGAGCTGCAGGCTGCGCTGCCTGCATCGCACGTCGCGGTCATCAACCGTGGCGTCGGCGGGCAGGACGCATTGGAGATGGTTCCGCGCCTGGGCGCAGATGCGCTCGCGGTGCGGCCAAGCCTGGTGATCTGGCAGCTCGGCGCCAACGCGGCCATGCGCCATGGCGATCCCAACGTGTTCCGGGACGTGGTGGCACAGGGGGTCGCGACCCTGCAGGCCGGCAAAGTGGACGTGGTGCTGATGGACAATCAGCGCTCGCCGCTCGTGCTGGCTTCCCCGGACCGGGCGGCGTTCGACCAGGCGCTGGCGGATGTGGCGGCACGGAGCGGTGTCGGGCTGTTCAGCCGCGGCACGCTGATGGACCAGTGGCAGGCGGAAGGCCACCCCTACAGCCAATTCGTGTCTGACGACGGCATTCACCACAACGACCGCGGCTACCGCTGCATGGCCAAGGCACTGGCCGGATCCATCCTGGACGGGCTGGGCGTGACGTCGGCGCCGATCCGCTCGGCATCCCGCCGGTAGCGCGATGTGAGGCCAGGTCCGGGCGCGCCCTGGCCGGAGCCGGACTGCAGGCGTCTGGCTGCACGTGGAACCCCATCCATATTTGCGTCCAGGTCCCTGCCTGATGGGGGCGGCGTGCTGTATTGACCCTGCATCAGGCCGAGGCCTTTGCGATCGTCGTCGCCATGCTCGGGCTTTTTGCGTCCGGCCGGCTGCGCTACGACCTTGTCGCCGCCCTGGCGCTCTCGGCCGCCGCGCTGACCGGCATCGTCCCGCGTGAGAAGGTGTTCGAGGGCTTCGCCAATCCCGTCATCATCATCATCGCCTCCGTCCTGGTGCTTGGCCAGGCCATTGCAGCATCCGGCGTCATTGAGGGCGTGATGCGCCGGGTGCTCACGCGGCTGGGCACCACCTCGCTGCAGGTCGGTGCCCTGACGGCCTGCGTGACATTTCTGTCGGCCTTTATGAAGAACGTCGGTACGCTGGGCATCTTCATGCCGATCGCCATCCAGACTGCGGCGCGAAGCAAGCGTCCGGCGTCGCTGTACCTGATGCCGCTCGCCTTCGGCTCCCTCGTTGGCGGCACCATCACCCAGATCGGCACGTCGCCGAACCTGCTGATCTCCGCCGTGCGGCAGGAGACGCAGGGCAGGCCGTTCACGCTGTTCGACTTCACTCCGGTAGGCCTGCCGATGTCGGTCGTGACGGTCGCCTTCCTGGCGTTCGGGTGGCGGCTGATCCCCAAGGGCCGCACTGGCCAGGCCTCCGCCGGGCGGCGGTTCGAGATCGAGCGATACACGAGCGAGGTCCGGCTGCGCCCGGACTCGCCCTTAGCGAACAAGACCGTCGGCGACCTGGAGGCGCTCGGCGACGTCGTCGTGTCGGCGATCATCCGGGAAGGCCAGGGCCGCTACATCCCGGGGCGCCACTGGACGCTTTACCCGGGCGACCTGCTGATCCTGCAAGGAGACCCGGTCGCGCTGACGCCGGTGATTGACCAGGGCGGGCTGGAACTGCTCGGCGCCGCCGAGCTGCCGACGACCGGGGACAGTGACAACGAGCTTGAGGCGGTGGAGGCCGTCATCACCGAGGGGTCACTGATGGCCGGACGGACGATGGAAACGCTTCGGTTGCGGCAACGCTACGAGGTGAACGTACTGGCGGTGGGGCGGAGCGGGCGCCAGATCAGGGACCGGCTGCGCGCCACCCGGTTCAACGTCGGCGACGTCGTGGTGATCCAAGGCCGCAGCCGCGGGCTGACGGACGTGCTGGCGCAGCTCGGCTGCCTGCCGCTGGCCGAGCGCAACCTGGCATTGGGCCAGCAACGGCCCCGGCTGCTGCCGGTCGGCATCCTGGTGGCCGCGATCATTGCCATCGCAACTCGCCTGGTGCCGGCCGAGATGGCGTTTTTCATCGCAGCCGTGCTCGTCGTGCTGTTCCGCGTGCTCAGCCCCAAGCAGGCCTACGATGCCGTGGACTGGCCGATCGTGGTCATGCTGGGCAGCCTGATCCCGGTCGGGGAGGCACTGAAAGATACCGGGGCGGCAGGTCTGATCGGCGATGTGCTCACCGTGGCCGCGGCCCATCTGCCGGGCAGCCTGGCCGTCGCCTTCATCCTGGTGACCACCATGCTGGTCACGCCGTTCCTGCATCACGCCGCATCGGTGCTGGTCATGGGGCCGGTCGCGGCGGCGGTCGCCGGCGATCTCGGCTTTCAGCCGGATGCCTTCCTGATGGCGGTGGCGCTGGGGGCTTCGTGCGACTTCCTGACCCCCATCGGCCACCAGAACAACCTGCTGGTCATGGCGCCCGGCGGCTACCGGTTCGGCGACTATTGGCGCCTGGGGCTGCCGCTGTCATGCATCGTGGTCGGGTTGGGCACATGGCTGATCGTGCGGACCTGGCCGCTGTAGGAGGGCCGCCACCAGTCTGGCGGCTGCCTGCCTCCGCCTACACCGCCGCCTCGGCGAAGATGCGGGATGCGTCGCCGGCCCACTCGCCCCGGTAACGGTCCAGCCAGTGCTCCGCCTGGGTCGGCCCGCCGTCCAGCAAAGGCAGCAACGGAGCCAGGTGGCGGCGCTCGTCCTCGCCGTCCCCGTCCAGGCAGGCGCGGGCGCGCAGCCCGTCCCCGGCGATGGCGACGGCGTCCCGCGCCAAGTCGCGCAGGGTTCCGCCGGGCCAGGGCGTGTCCAGGGCCAGGCGCGGTACCTCCGAGCGGATGGCGACATAGGCGTCCCAGGGCTGGCGGCGCACCAGGGCGTCCGCAGCAGCCAGCGCGGCGGGGTCATAGAGCAGGCCGACCCAGAACGCGCTCTGCGCCACCATCATGTCCGGACGCCCGGCGTCGGAGCCGCGCATTTCCAGGAAGCGCTTGACCCGGACGTCGGTGAAGGCCGTCGTCATGTGGTCGGCGAAATCACCCAGCGTGGCCGGGCCGGGCACGGTGTTATGCAGGTCGCCGTGCATGTAGGCGCGGAACGACTGCCCGGCCATGTCCTGGTAGGCGCCGCCGCGCTCGATGAAGTACATCGGCACGTCCAGCAGCCACTCGACGTAGCGCTCAAAGCCGAACCCTTCCTCGAACATCGCCCGCGGCATGCCCGAGCGGGCGTTGTCCACGTCGGTCCAGACACGGGCGCGGCTGGACAGGTCGCCGCTGGGCCGGCCCTCGATGAAGGGGGAGTTGGCGAACAGCGCCGTCGCGATGGGCTGCAGAGCGAGCGCCACGCGCAGCTTCTGCGCCATGTCGGCCTCGCTGGAATAGTCCAGGTTGACCTGCACGGTGCAGGTGCGGGTCATCATGTCCAAGCCCCGCGTGCCGACCTGCGGCATGTAGCGGCGCATGATGGCGTAGCGGCCCTTGGGCATCCACGGCATCTCGTCCCGGCGCAGTGTGGGGTGGAAGCCCAGGGGCGCGAAGCCAATGCCCAGCGGCTCCGCCACGGCGCGCAGGGCGGCGAAGTGCCGGTCCAGCTCCGCCGCGGTGTCGTGCAGGGTGCGAAGCGTGCCGCCCGACAGCTCGAACTGCCCAGCCGGCTCCAACGAGACGGAGGCGCCGTCATGGACGCCGAGTCCCTTCAAGCCGATGGGATTGTCCCCTTCCAGGATTGGCGACCAGCCCGCCTGCTCGGCGGCGGCCATGCCGACCAGCAGGGCGCGTATGCCGTAGGGTTCATAGGGCGGCGGCAGCAGGGCTTGGCCCTGAAAGCCGAACTTCTCGTGCTCGGTGCCGATGCTGTACTCCGATGGCGGCCTGCACCCGGCGGCGATGTGGTCAGCCAATTGCTGGACGGAGCCGATCGGGGTGTGGTCGGCGTCTCCGGGGTTCGACATATCGTTGGGCATCCTGCGTGGCGGGCCGCACACGAAGGAGCGACGGGCATGTTGTCAAGCCGGGGCAGGAGGACAACACCCTGCCCCGAGGTGGGATTGCTGTATGTGAAGTGAAGGGAGCGTCGCTCCACGGCAGCACTGCCGTCAGCCATCGTCAGACGCGTCCGGCTGGCATCGGGACGACCAGGAATCTAAGTCGAAAGCTGTCTGCATCATACCGCCCGCGCCGCGTCCGCGACGAAGAACCCGGCAGACACCTTACCGTTCCATTCCTCCGCCCGCAGGTGCCCGGCCAGGTGCAGCGGCGCCCCCGGAGTCAGCAGCGCGTCGGCCAGCGCGCCGTCGCGGGCGCGGAACAGCAGCGTCTTCAGGCGGGGTCCGCCTCCCTCGCCTTGCACATAGGCGCGCACCGTCCCGCCCTCCTTGCCGATCCGGTCGGCGCGGACGACCTGGGCGCGGGGCAGGACGAACACAGGCTCCTCGTTGCCGTTGCCGAAGGGGGACAGCCGGGCAAGCTGCTGCGCCAGGTGCACCGTGGCGCCGGGGACGGCCAGCGTGCCCTCCACTGCCAGGTCCGCGGCCCGCGGCAGGGCGGCGGCGTGCGACAGCCGCTCGTTCAGGAAGGCGTGGAACTCGGCCAGCCGCTCCGGCCGCAGCGAGAACCCGGCCGCCATCGCATGGCCGCCGCCCGTCACCAGCAGCCCGGCCGCGCGCGCCGCCATCACCGCCCGGCCCAAATCCACCCCGGCCACCGAGCGCCCGCTGCCCTTCACCAGCCCGTCCTGCAGCGCGCCGACGCAGGTCGGGCGGTTGTGCCGCTCCTTGATGCGGCCGGCGACGATGCCGACGACGCCGGGATGCCAGCCCTCGCCGTGCACCAGCAGGGTGGCGTGCCCGGCCGCCGCCTGCTCCGCGGCCTGGGCCAGCGCCGAGTCCAGGATCGAGGCCTCGACCTGCTGGCGGTTGCGGTTGGTGGCATCCAGGGTCTGCGCCAGGGCGCGGGCCTCCACGGGATCGTCGGACAGCAGCAGGCGCAGCCCGAGGTCGGAGGTGCTGATGCGCCCGGCGGCGTTGATGCGCGGCCCCAGCGCGAAGCCGCAGGTGAAGGCGGTCGGCAGGTCGCGCGCCGCGGCGGCCTCCAGCAGCGCGGCGATGCCCGGCCGGGCGCGCCGGGCCATGACGCGCAGGCCCTGCACGACCAGCGCCCGGTTCAGCCCTGTCAGCGGCATCACATCGCAGACGGTCGCCAGCGCCACCAGATCCAGCAGCTCCTTAAGGTCCGGTTCCGCCCGCCCGGCGAAGTGCCCGGCCCGGCGCAGCGCCCGCAGGGTGGCGACCGCCGCCAGGAAGGCGATGGCGGCGGCGCATACGCTCCCCAGCCCGCTGGTGCAGTCGGCGCGGTTGGGGTTCACCGTCGCCAGCACTGGGGGCGGCGGCCCCTCGGCCACGTGGTGGTCCAGCACGACCACGTCCGCCCGGCCCTGCACGGACGTCAGGGCCGCGGCGGCGGCGGTGCCGCAGTCCACGCAGACGACCAGGGTGGCGCCTCGGCCGGCCAGCGACAGCAGCGCCGGGCCGTTTGGGCCATAGCCCTCCAGCAGGCGGTCGGGCACGTGGGTCATCACCGTGCAGCCCAGGGTCCGCAGCACGGTCGTGATAATGGCGGCGCTGCATGCGCCGTCCACGTCGTAGTCGCCGAACACCGCGACGGTTTCCCCCCGCTGCACCGCCTCCGCCAGCCGGGCCGCGGCGGCGTCCATGTCCTGCAGCACCGAGGGGTCCGGCAGCAGGGCGCGCAGAGTCGGCTCCATGAAATGCGCGGCGTCGTCCAGGCCAATGCCGCGGGCGGCCAGCAGGCGGCCCAGCAGCTCCGGCAGGGCGAGACGCTGGGCGATGCCGAGGCCCAGCCGGTCCTCACCCTGGCGCCACAGCCAGCGGCGGCCGGTCAGGCTGGATTCGATGTTCAGGGGGCTGGCATGGGTGGCGTGGCTCAAGTGGTCCTCATAGGCGTGCTAACCACGCTGCAGGCGCTAGCGTCGCGCGAAGTTTGCGGCGTGGCGGTCCAGGGGCCGCCAGGACCGAATCGCGGTCTGCGCCGCCGCTGGATTGCCGTGTCGCTGCGCGCCTCGCAATGACAATCAGGAGTTGATCCGCTTGTGGAAACTGTAAGTCAGGGGTGCATCGCGCGTGGGCATCCTGCTCCCTCCCCCTCCGGGAGAGGGTTGGGGTGAGGGGGCCTTGGCTGCGGAGCGGGGCACGCCGGCGCCCCCAAGATCCAGGCCCATTGCGGAAAAGAACCGCGCTGTCCCGCCCCCTCACCCCGGCCCTCTCCCGGAGGGAGAGGGAGCAGAGACATACCCTATGATCCCAGGCTGGCGCCGGCCTACTCAGGCTGCCAGGTCTTGGTGGCGAAGTTGTGGTTCGCTTCGATGTAGCGGACCGTGCCGGACTTGCTGCGCATCACCATCGAATGCGTGTAGGCGCCGGTCCCGAACCGCCGCACGCCCTTGAGCATCGCCCCGGAGGTGACGCCGGTGGCGGCGAACATCACGTCGCCGCTCGCCATCTCGGACACGGTGTACTTGTGGGAATGGTTGGTGACGCCCATGCCAGCCGCACGCTCCCGCTGGGCGTCGTCCTCATACATCAGGCGCCCCTGCATCTGACCACCGATGCAGCGCAGGGCGGCGGCGGCCAGCACGCCCTCGGGAGCGCCGCCGCTGCCCATGTAGATGTCCACCCCGCCCTCCGGCATCGCCGCGGCGATCACCCCGGCCACGTCGCCGTCGCCCAGCAGCATGATCCGGGCACCGGCGGACCGGCAGCCCTCCATCAGGTGCTCGTGCCGCTCCCGCTCCAGCATGCAGACCACGATGTCGTTCACCGGGCGGTTCTTGGCCCGCGCCAGGGCGCGCAGGTTCTCGCCCACGGAGGCATCGAGGTCCACGATCCCCTCCGGCAGCCCCGGCCCGACGGCGATCTTGTCCATGTAGATGTCGGGGGCATGCAGAAAGTTGCCGCGCTCTGCCAGCGCCACCACGGCGATTGCGTTGGGGCCGCCCTTGGCGGTGATGTTGGTGCCCTCCAGAGGGTCCACGGCGATGTCCATGGCCGGGCCGCCGGCGCCGACGCGCTCACCAATATACAGCATCGGCGCCTCGTCCATCTCGCCCTCGCCGATGACCACCGTGCCCTCGATGGCAACGCTGTCGAAGGCGCGGCGCATCGCCTCCACCGCGGCGCCATCGGCCTCGTTCTTCTTGCCGCGGCCCATCCAGCGGGACGCGGCGAGCGCCGCCGCCTCCGTCACGCGGACCAGGTCCAGCGCGAGGTTGCGGTCAAGGCTAATCTCGGGCTTGTTCATGTCGTGTCCTCTGGGCCGGGCTTGGGCGATGGAGTGCCACGACGCTTCGCCGCCGGCAATGGATGGGACGCGGTGCTGAGGGTTCTTCTCCCTCTCCTTCCGGGAGAGGGTTAGGGTGAAAGGATCTTGGCTGCGGAGCGGCGAACCAGAGTGCTGCCGGCGCGCGGCCTGGTTTCGGACGGCTGGGCGCTTCAAGACCCCCTCACCCCAACCCTCTCCCGGAGGGAGAGGGAGCAGGGAGTGGTCAGGCGGGTTCGATACGGATCAGCGCAGGCGGCTCCAGCACGGCATCCATGGCGGCGATGGCGTCCACGGCGCGGCGCATGGCGGCCTCGTTGCACTCGTGCGTCACCAGCACGACCGGCACGGCCTCGCCGGGCGCCCGCCCGCGCTGGATCATGCTTTCCAGGCTGACGCCGGCGTCGCGCAGGGCGGCGGTCACATCGGCGATGACGCCGGGCCGGTCCACGACCATCAGCCGCAGGTAGTAGGCCCCGTGGTGCGCAGAAATCGGCACGGACGGCAGGCGGTGCAGCGCCGCGCCGGTTGCACCCCAGGCCGGCGTGCGCCGGTTCTGCGCCAGGTCAATCAGGTCGGCCACCACGGCGCTGGCAGTCGGCCCGGCGCCGGCGCCGCGGCCCTGCAGCATCACACGCCCGACCGGATCGCCCTCCGCCACCACGGCATTGAACACCCCATCCACCCGGGCGATCGGATCAAACAGCGGCACCATGCAGGGATGCACCCGCGTCTCAATCCCAGCCTCGGTTCGACGAGCGATGCCGAGCAGCTTAATGCGGTAACCCAGCTCGGCGGCGAAGGCGATGTCCAGTGCCGACACCTGCCGGATGCCCTCGACGTGCACGGCGCCGAAGTCCACGGGCTGGTTGAAGGCCAGCGCCGCCAGGATCGCCAGCTTGTGCGCGGCATCCACGCCGTCAATGTCGAAGGCCGGGTCGGCTTCGGCGTAGCCCAGCCGCTGCGCATCGGCCAGCACATCCGCGAACTCGCGCCCGCCGCGGCCCATCTCGGTCAGGATGTAGTTGCAGGTGCCGTTCAGGATGCCGGCCACCCGGTCCACCCGGTTGGCGGCCAGGCCCTCGCGCAGCGCCTTGATGATCGGGATGCCGCCGGCGACCGCCGCCTCGAACGCCAGGGCCACGCCGGCCGCCTCGGCCTGGCTGGCCAGCTCGGCGCCATGCACGGCCATCAGCGCCTTGTTGGCGGTGATGACGGGCTTGCCCGCGGCCAGCGCCGCCTGGACCAGGGCGCGCGCCGGGCCGTCGGAGCCGCCGATCAGCTCGACGACGGCGTCCACGCCGGGGTCGGACGCCAGGCCAACGGCGTCCTCATACCAGCGCAGGCCGCCGGTGGGCACGCCGCGGTCCCGGGTGCGGTCCCGGGCGGACACCGCGACGACCGCGACCGGGCGGCCCGCCCGCGCCTGGATCACCTCGGCATTGTCCCGCAGCAGTCGCAGCACCCCGGCGCCGACCGTTCCCAGGCCGGCGACCCCAACCGACATCGGCTTGGTCATTCCGCGGCGACGCCGGGAAGTGCTAAGTTGCTGCCCTCCTGCAGGAAGCCGCGGATGTTGCGCACGGCCTGGCGCAGCCTTTGCGTGTTCTCGACGAAGGCGATGCGGACATGGGTATCACCATGCTCGCCAAAGCCGAGGCCCGGCGCCACTGCGACCTTGGCCCGCGCCAGCAGCAGCTTGCTGAACTCGACGCTGCCGAGGTGGGCATACTTGGCGGGGATCGGCGCCCAGGCGAACATGCTGCCCTCGGGGCTGGGCATGTCCCACCCGGCGGCGTGCAGCCCGCGCACCATGACGTCCCGGCGCTCCTTGTACAGCGCCCGCATCTCCGCCACGCAGTCCTGCGGCCCGTTCAGCGCCGCCGTCGCCGCGACCTGGATCGGGGTGAAGGCGCCGTAGTCCAGATAGCTCTTCATCCGCGCCAGCGCCGCGATCAGCCGCTCGTTGCCCACTGCGAACCCCATGCGCCAGCCCGGCATGGAGTAGGTCTTGGACATGCTGGTGAACTCGACGGCGATGTCCTTGGCGCCGGGCACCTGCAGCAGCGACGGCGGCGGGTTGGCGCCGAAGTAGATCTCGGCATAGGCCAGGTCCGACATGATGTAGATGTCGTGCTTGCGGCAGAACGCCACAATCTCCCGGTAGAAGTCCAGCTCGGCGCAATACGCTGTGGGGTTGCTGGGAAAGTTCACGATCAGCGCGGTGGGCTTCGGCACGCTGTGGCGCACGGCGCGGTCCAGCGCCTCCAGCATGGTTTCGTCCGGCGTCGCCGGCAGGCTGCGAACACTGGCGCCGGCGATGATGAAGCCGAACTGGTGGATCGGGTAGGACGGGTTGGGCACCAGGATGGTGTCGCCGGGGCTGGTGATGGCGGACGCCAGGTTGGCCAGCCCCTCCTTGCTGCCGAGCGTCGCCACAACCTCGGTTTCCGGGTTCAGCTTCACCCCGAACCGGCGGTCATAGTAGCCCGCCAGCGCCCGGCGCAGCCCGGGGATGCCCTTGCTGACGCTGTAGCGGTGGCTGCGCGGGTCCTGCACGGCCTCGATCAGCTTGGCGACGATGTGCGGCGGCGTCGGGGTGTCGGGATTGCCCATGCCGAGGTCTATGATGTCCTCGCCGGCGGCGCGGGCGCGCGCCTTGGCGGTGTTCACCTCCGCAAACACGTAGGGGGGCATGCGGCGGATGCGGTGGAATTCCTGGGTCATGGCCTGGCTCGGGGGTTGCAGTCGGTTACGGTAGCAGACGCGCGGTGCCGGTGCGACCCAGGCCGGCGGCCTCGATGCGTATTGCCGTTGCCGGCACGCCTGCCGCGACCAGCGCCGTCTGAATCGCCCGCGCCCGGGCCAGGCCGAGCGGCACGGCGGCTGCCTGCCGCTCCGGCCCGGCGCTATCCGCATCGCCGCCTGCCTGCACGACCATGCCGCCACCTGCCCGCAGGCCGGCCAGTGCGCGCAGGGCCGGGTCGGCGCTGTCCGGCAACGCGGCGGAACCGCGGGCGAAGGCCACCACCGCCACCGGCAACGGCTTGGGGGTCGCCGGCGCGAAGGCAGTGGCAGGCAGGCCAGGCAGTTGCGGGATCGGCGGCGCGCCGGCAGGCAGGTCCGGCAGCGGGCCGGACGCGGGCGGAGGGGTGCCGGCTGGCGTTGGCCGCGCTCCCTGCCGGGCGGCCGGCGCTGGCGGCGCCGACGCAGCCTCAAGGACGGCCTTGGACGGCTCGTCAGCCGGTGCGGCGGCGGACGCAGGGCGAGATGGGGAGGGACCGCCGGATGCCGGGCCGTTGGGCCTGGTCCCCGCAGGCACGGCAGCGGCCGGCGGCGCAGACGCGGCCTTGGCCGCCGCGACGGCCGCCGGTGCACCGGCCGGCACGATCGGATCGCGCGCGGCTGCACGTTCCGTCCGGTCGCGCTCCGCCCTCAGTTGCTCGGTCAGCGCCCGGCGCGTGGCGGCGTCGGTCGGCGTGGGCCGCGGCGGCACGGAGGCCAGGTTCGGATAGGGGTCCGACGCCCCCGGCGGCGGCGGCCGGTCCTGGGCGATGCGCCCGCCCTGCAGGTTGTGCCACCAGTCCAACGGGCTGTCCTGCGTCAGCTTGCTGTCGTTCAGCCGCTGCACCGCGCTGCATCCGCCCAGCAGCCCGACACAAATCAACAAAACACAGCCCTGCACCCCCGGCCGCGCAGCTTGTCCCGGCTCCGGCGTGCGTCTAGTTACCCGGCTGTCGAACATCGGTCGCCCTGCCCCGTCCCTGCGCCACGCCATCCCCGGCGCATGCTGTGTAGCCCGACGCCCGCCTCGACGGAAAGGACCGTGCGATGCCCGAGCTGCCCAACATGCCGCCGTCAGGCGCACGGCCCGGCTATCCCCCTGCGCTCGGCCGATCCGTCGCCGACGTTGCCGACCGGTCGCAGCGGCTGGTGCGGGATTGGCTGGCCCGGCAGTCGCATGAGGCTCAGCCGATCAACGCCGCCCAGGTAGCCAGCGCCTTCCTGGACATGACCGCGCAACTCATGCGCGACCCCACGCGCGTAGTACGCGCAGGCATCGGCTTCTGGCAGGACTACATGACGCTTTGGCAGTCTTCTGCCCGGCGCATGTGGGGCATGGACGCCCCACCCGTCATCTCCGCCGCGCCCGGGGACCGCCGCTTCGACGGCGAGGCCTGGAACAGCAGCGAGGTCTTCGGCTTCATCAAACAGTCTTACCTGCTGTCCGCCCGCTACATCCAGGATGTCACCGGCGGCAGCGCCGGCCTGGACTCGCAGACGGCGCAGCGGGTGGACTATTACGCCCGGCAGTTCATTGATGCCATGAGCCCGGCGAACTTCCTGCTGACCAATCCCGAGGCGCTGCGCCGCACGGCCGAGACCGGCGGCGAGAACCTGCTGCGCGGCCTGTCCAACCTGCTGGGCGACCTGGAGCGCGGACGCGGGCGCCTGCTGGCGGGCGCCGGGCCGTCCCGGCTGGGGCAGGATGTGGCAGCGACGCCGGGCAAGGTGGTGTTCCAGAACCGGCTGATGCAGCTGATCCAGTATGCGCCCGCGACGGAGCAGGTGCTGCGCCGCCCGCTGCTGATCGTGCCGCCCTGGACAGGCAAGTTCTATGTCCTGGACCTGCAGCCCCGGAGCAGCATGATCCGCTGGGCCGTATCGCAGGGCCACACCGTATTCTGCATCAGTTGGGTGAACCCAGACGAGAGCGTCGCAGATGCGGGGTTCGAGGATTACGTGCGGGACGGCCTCCTGGCCGCATTGGGCGCCATCGCCGATGCGACGGGGGAGCAGGAGGTCAACGCCGCCGGCTACAGCGTGGGCGGGACCCTGCTGGCGGCGGCGCTGGCGGCGATGGGCGACGCCCGGATACGGTCGGTGTCGCTGTTCGCCACGATGCTGGACTTCACGGAGGCTGGCGGCCTCGGCGTGTTCATGGACGAAGAAGGCCTGCGCTGCCTGGAG
>JAABUT010000308.1_pt1 | contig 87715 bp, 93 predicted proteins | sample 5559281 | NCBI WGS metagenome assembly JAABUT01 (sample SAMN10711880, study PRJNA513359) | rock metagenome | isolation source: Antarctica rocks | place: Antarctica: Victoria Land, Ricker Hills nord | collected 2016-01-04 | reverse complement strand
TCATATCGGAGCTTCACCAGGAGTTCCGGTTTGACACGCCACATTCGCTGGCTACACAACCGACCCGCACTCGCTCGTCCTCGCTGGTCAACGCCAAGATCAGCCCTCAGAGGGCTCGCAACTTCGGCCTAGCCACGGCGAACCTCCAACCCGGCCTGCCCATGATCGGCGTGCCGGATCAAGCCCACCGGCGGGCGCGTCCGGCACTCGCGACCTTCGAGCGGATCAGCCCTTGCCGGTCGGCAGCTTGCGGACGATGTAGGCCAGGACGAGGTAGACGCCGCCGGCGAGCAGGTAGTTGACGACCAGCGCGTTCTCCTTGTCCTTGGGCGAGAACACGTCCTTGAACGGCCCGGCAGCGTTCCGCGCCAGGTCCAGCACGTTGCTGACGATCGTGTTCTTGGCGTTGGTCGGCGCCTTGGTGAACACGATGCCCAGGAACACCACCAGCGCGAGCACGATCAGTACCAATTGTGAAATGCGGTAGGTCACGCGCAGCACGCCCGCGAGGGCGGCCGGGCCGCGCCGCTTGCGGGGGGCGGCTTCCTCGTCCATGGCCTGTCCTCCTCGAAACCGGTCACCCAGGACGCGGTCGTCGAGCCCGCGCAGCTTCCCGATGACGTTCATGCCCACAGTGTTGCCGATATGCGCGGTCTGCGGTGCAGCCGGCCTGCGATCTTGACGCTGTGGTGAGTCGACCTGCGTGGCGCGCACAGAAGCGTCAAGATCGCGCAGATCACAGGCCGGGCAGTCCGTCGATGCTCACGGCGTTGCGCTCGGCGCGGTAGGCCGCGAGCCCGTCCGGTCCGCGCTTGTCCGCGGCGAGCCGCATCAGGTTCCGCTCACCGACGACCTCCATCACCGGTACGCCGAAACCGCAGGACTCGCTGACCCGTTCGACGTCGACCAGGACCACTGCTCGCGTACTGGGATGCGCCGGGTGCAGGGCCACGAGCTGCTCGTATGACGGGTCGCCGGGCAGCGCGACCGTGCCGTGCCCGTGCAGTCGGACGATGCGCGGCCGGCCGTCGAAGGAGCAGAACATCAAGGTGACGCGACCGTTCTCCCGCAGGTGCGCGATGGTCTCGACACCGCTGCCGGTGTAGTCCACCCAGCCGACGCGGTGCGGTCCAAGGACCGAGAGCGTGTCGTGGCCGCGCGGCGAGAGGTTGACGTGACCGTCCGCGGCCAGCGGCGCCGTGGCGACGAACCACACCGGCGCGGCGGTGACCCACGCCGCGAGCGCCTCGTCGATGCCGTCGAACAGCTTTCCCATGCTCAGCTGCGCCGGTCAGACCGCGGGGGTGCCGACGTTTGCACGCACCCACTCCACGATCGAGGCGGTCGTCGCGCCAGGGGTGAAGACCTTGCCGACGCCGACCTCGGCGAGCAGCGGTATGTCGTCCTGCGGGATGATGCCGCCGCCGAAGACGACCACGTCGTCTGCGCCGCGCTCATGCAGCAACTGCATGACGCGGGTGAACAGCGTCATGTGCGCCCCAGAGAGCACCGACAACCCGACGCAGTCCGCGTCCTCCTGGATGGTCGTCTCGACGATCTGCTCGGGCGTCTGGTGCAGGCCGGTGTAGATGACCTCCATGCCGGCGTCCCGCAGCGCCCGGGCCACGACCTTGGCCCCGCGGTCGTGCCCGTCGAGACCGGGCTTGGCGACGACGACACGGATGCGGCTGGCGCTGGTCACAGGGCCTCCTCGGGGTTCGTGCGACTGCGGTGGGAGAGTACGCGCCCGTGACAGCCGACTGGCGGGCGCCGCTGCTTGCGGGGGCGAGCCTGCTCGACACCCGCCTGCAGGCCCGCAACCCGGCCGCCTGGCCCGGCTACGAGCCCCGGCCCGCGCTTCGCGTCTACCGACTGCGCGGCGGCGGTCCCGTGGCGGTGGTCTGGGACTTTGGGGTGCACGGCGGCTCGTTCGGCGAGGACGACGCCACGGCCCTGGTGGCTGCGGCCAAAAGCGCCATCACGCAGCGGGCACCGTTGCTGACGCTGGTCCGCTCCGGCGGTACGCGGCTGCAGGAGGGCATGGCCGCGCTCGTCGGGATCCCTCGCGCCCGGCTGGCCCTGCTGGCGCTCGCCGAGGCCGGCCTCCCGCACCTGTCCGTCGCCGACGCGCCCACGACGGGTGGGGTGTGGATCAGCGTGGCTGCGGCGGCGGACCTGCGGGTGGCGGTCGACGGCGCCACAGTCGGCTTCTCCGGTCCGCGGGTCGTGCAGGCCGTCACCGGCGTGCTCCCCGGCCCGGGCAGCCACACCGCCGCAGCGGCGTACGACGCCGGACTGGTCGATGCGATCCTGCCCGGTGCGGACGTGCCTGGCTGGCTGGCCGGGGCGCTGCGCGCCCTCACCTTCGCGCCGAGCGAAGTTGGCCAGCCGGTCAGCGTCGTCCCCGAGCAGACGACCGGCGAGCAGCAGGTACAGCGGGCCAGGGCGCGCACCCGAGGGGGCGCGGACCTGCTGGCCGAGCTGCTCACCGACCGGGTACCGCTGCGGGCCCTGCGCGGCGACGACACGGTCGCGGCGATGGTCGGCCGGCTCGCCGGTCGGCCCGTCGTCGGCGTGGCCCTCGCGGCCAGGGTGGGCACCCGACCGACGCCGGACGGCTACCGGCTGGCGGCGCGGGCGTTCGCTCTGGCCGGCCGTCTTGGCCTGCCGGTCGTGTCCCTGGTCGACACCCCCGGCGCCGAGCCGGGTACGGCGGCCGAGCAGGACGGACTCGCCCCGGCCGTGGGGGCGGCGATGGATGCTCTGCTGCTCTGCCGGTCGCCCACCGTCGCGCTCGTGCACGGCGAGGGCGGGTCCGGCGGCGCGCTGGCTGCGGCCGTCGCCGACGTCGTGCTGGCCACGCAGGAGGCCTACTTCGCGCCGATCGGCCCGGAGGGTGCGAGCGCCGCCCTACGCCGCCCCGCTCAGGAGTGCGCTGACCTGATGCGCGTCACCCCGGCCGACCTGCTGGCGCTCGGCGCCGTCGACGCGGTGGTACCGGACGCCGGCGCCGTGGCGGCCTACGTCGTACAGCAGGCCGGACTGCCCGAGCAGATACGGCGCAGCGCGCGTCTCGCGCGCTGGTCAGGGACGCTGCCGGGCCAGTTGTAGGCCTGCTCGGAGGTGTCGATCATGCTGCGGCGGGGAGACAGTCGGCGTACCGTCCGGGGCGCAGCCCGATTCGGACCGCCCCTGACCACGGAGGACGAGTGCTCGACCCCCGCCGGGGCCTGTCCAGGGCCACGCGCACGACCTCCCGGGGACTGCAGACGCTCTGCACCCCCGGCGGGTTGAAGGGCGCCGGGACCGAGATCGCCTGGCTGGCCGCGCATGCCGCCCTGTACCCGCTTGGGATCGTGCGTGAGAAGGCCGGCGAGCGCGCTCGCGAGGACCTCGAGCGCTTCACCCTCGCCGACCTGCCGCCCGTGCAGCGTGGCCTGCTCCTCGGCGACGTCGTGGCGGCCGGCACCCCGATCATCTTGGTCCACGGGATGGTGGACAACCGCTCGATCTTCACCCTGCTGCGGCGTTCGCTGCGCCGCCGCGGCTTCGGCCGGGTCCTCACCCTCAACTACAGCCCATGGACTCAGGACGTCCGCTCGGTGGCTGCCCGCCTGCAGCAGCTCGTCGACCGCACCTGCGAGCAGACCGGGTACGAGCGGGTGCACGTGATCGGGCACTCCCTCGGCGGCGTCGTGGCGCGGTACTACGTGCAGCGACTCGGTGGTGATGCGCGGGTCCACACCCTGTGCACGCTGGGGTCGCCGCACTCCGGGACCCACACGGCCCGGCTCTGGCCGCAGAAGTTCGTGCAGCAGCTTCGCCCGGGCAGCGAAGTCGTCGCCGAGCTCGCGCTGCCGGCACCCGGCTGCCGGACCCGGTTCGTAGCCTTCTGGAGCGACCTGGACCAGATGGTCGTGCCCAAACGCTCGGCCCGCATCGACCACCCGGACCTGCGGGCTTGCAACGTCCTGCTGCGAGGCGTCGGGCACATGAGTCTGCCCATCGACGGCCGGGTCGTACATCAGATCGCCGGTCTGCTAGCCCATCTGGACGAGGACGGCAGCACCCTCACCCCGGGCGTGACGCCGATCGGCGTGTTGCCCGACCCTCGACCCGGGCGCGCCACTGCCGTCCGGCCGGGCCCGACTCAGAGCTTCTCCAGCGGCGCGTAGCGCAGCAGCAACCACTTCACGCCGGTTCCCGTACCGAAGTCGACCTCGGCCTGGGTGGAGTCCCCCGCGCCACGGGTCGCGGTCACCAGCCCCAGCCCGAACGCGTCGTGGCTGACCCGGTCCCCCGCCTCGAGCTGGGGCACCGGGCGCAGGCCCGGTCCGGCGCTCTTGCCGCGCGGACTGGCCGCGAGCCGGGTCGCGGCCTGCGACAGCGCCGGCGTCGAGCTGACCGTGCTCTCCAACCGGCGCCAGTCCATCAGGTGCTCGGGCAGTTCGTCGAGGAACCGCGACGGGGGGTTGTAGGAGACCTGCCCCCAGGCGCTGCGCAGGTGCGCGCGACTGACGTACAGCCGCTCGCGGGCGCGGGTGATCCCGACATAGGCCAGCCGTCGCTCCTCCTGCAGCTCGCCCGCGTCGCCGAGGGCCCGCAGGTGCGGGAAGACGCCGTCCTCGAGCCCGGTGAGGAACACCACCGGGTACTCCAGGCCCTTGGCCGCGTGCAGGGTCATCAGCGTCACGACACCCCCGGTCCCGTCGGCGTCCGGGATGCTGTCGGCGTCCGCCACCAGCGACACCTGCTCCAGGAACTCCGGTACGCCGCCGTCAGGGACCCGCTCCTCGAACTCGCGGGCGACGCCGACGAGCTCGGAGAGGTTCTCGACCCGGCTCTCGTCCTGCGGGTCGGTGCTCTGCGCGAGCTCGGTGAGGTACCCGGTGCGGTCCAGCACCGCCTCGAGCACCTCGGCTGGCGGCATGTTGCCGACCACGAGCGCCCGCAGCTCGTCCATCAGGTCGGCGAACTCCCGCACGCTCTTGGCGCTGCGCGGTGCCATCCCCTGCACCTCGTCGCAACGTCGCAGCGCCTCGCCGAACGGCACCCGCTCCCGGCTGGCAAAAGCCTCCAGGCAGGCCTCGGCCCGGTCGCCGATGCCGCGCCGCGGTGTGTTGAGGATGCGCCGCAGCGAGACGATGTCGGCGGGGTTGGCCAGCACCCGCAGGTAGGCCAGCGCGTCCCGCACCTCCCGGCGCTCGTAGAAGCGCACCCCGCCGACGACGCGGTACGGCAGCCCGACCCGGATGAAGATCTCCTCGAAGACCCGGGACTGCGCGTTGGTCCGGTAGAACACCGCGACGTCGTGGGGCTGCACCCCCTTGTCGTCACACAGCGCGTCGACCTCGCCGGCGACGAAAGCCGCCTCGTCGTGCTCGTTATCCGCGACGTAGCCGACGATGCGGTCCCCGTCGCCGGAGTCGGTCCACAACCGCTTGTCGGTGCGCCCGGAATTCTTGGCGATGACGGCGTTCGCCGCGGACAGGATGGTCTGGGTCGAGCGGTAGTTCTGTTCGAGCAGCACGACAGCGGCGTCCGGGTAGTCGATCTCAAAGTCCATGATGTTGCGGATGTCGGCGCCCCGGAAGGCGTAGATCGACTGGTCGGCGTCGCCGACGACACACAACTCGGCGGCGGGCAGGTCCCCAACGGTCCTGGTCAGCTCCCGCACCAGCGTGTACTGCGCGTGGTTGGTGTCCTGGTACTCATCCACCAGTACGTGCCGGAAACGCCGCCGATAGTGCTCGGCGATGTCGGGGAAGGCCTGCAGGAGCTCCACGGTCGTCATGATCAGGTCGTCGAAGTCCATCGCGTTGGCCTCGCGCAGCCGCTGCTGGTAGAGCGCGTACACCTCCGCGCGCTGCTCCTCGATCACATTGGAAGCCTTGGCGCGGGCCGCCTCCCAGTCGACGAGCTCGTTCTTCAGGTCGCTGACCTGATTGCTCAGCGCGCGCGCCGGGAAGCGCTTGGGATCCAGGTCCAGGTCGCGGCAGACCAGCGTCATGAGCCGTTGGGCGTCGGCCTGGTCGTAGATCGAGAAGGTCGTGGTGAAGCCGAGCTTCTTGGCCTCGGCCCGCAGGATCCGTACGCAGGCGCTGTGGAAGGTGCTGACCCACATGGCCCGTGCGCGTCGGCCGACCAGCGCCGCGACTCGCTCCTTCATTTCGCCGGCAGCCTTGTTGGTGAAGGTGATGGCCAGCACCTCACCGGGCTGGACGTCCCGAGCCGCGAGCAGGTGGGCGATCCGGGTGGTCAGGACCTTGGTCTTGCCCGATCCGGCACCGGCGACCACGAGCAACGGCCCCCCGGCATGTACGACCGCCTGCCGCTGCTGCGGGTTGAGCCCCTCCAGCAGCCGGTCCGGGGCCGGCCGCGCCGGAGCCAGTACTGCAGGCCCGTCTTCATACTCGAACACGCGTTCCACTCTAGTTCTGCGCGTCGCCCTGCTCGGCGAGGAAGCGCTCGAGCTCCGCGCCGAGCTCGTCGGCTGAGGGCAGTTCGCTGTTGGCGAGCAGCGACGTACCCCGGCCGGCGATGAAGGCGTCGTACTGCTCTTCCAGGGCGTGTACGACCTCGGCGACCTCGGGCGCGGCGGCAACCTGTGCGTCCAGGGCCTCCCGGGTGACGACGGCCGCCTCGTCCAGGGCGGCGGCCGGCAGCAGCAGGTTGCCGGACGCCGCGACCTCGCGCACCAGCTGGGCGGCCGCAGCCGGGTAGGAGCTCTGCGCGACGTAGTGCGGGACGTGCACGGCGAAGCCCATAGCCTGCATGCCGGCCTCCCCGAGCCGAAGCTCGAGCAGGTGCCCGGCGCTGGCAGGCACCTGGACGGTCTCGACCCAGGACTCACGGCCCTCGACCAGGGAGCGGGGCGAGCCGTGCGCGATGACGCCCACGGGACGGGTGTGCGGCAGCCCCATCGGGAGGGCGTTCAGCCCGATGGACAGGCGCACTCCGAGCGCCACGCACAGCTGCTGTACGGCGGCGGTGAAGCGCTCCCACTGCACGTCGGGCTCCGGGCCGGCGAGCAGCAGGAACGGTGTGCCCGCCTGGTCGTGCAGGACGTGGAGGGCGAGCTCGGGGGCGTCGTAGAACTCCCAGTGGTCCTTGGCGAACACCATCATCGGGCGGCGCGCCCGGTAGTCGAACAGCTGGTCGACGTCGAAGCGCGCGATCACCTGGGACTCCAGGCTGTCCAGCAGGTGCGTGCTGGCCAGCTTGCGGGCCCCGCCGGCGTCGATGAAGCCGTCCAGGGCCTGCACCAGGACGGGGCGGTCGAGCTCAGGGCGTACGGGATCGAGTTCGTACAACTCGCTCGGGTCGAGCTTGCGCATGTGGACTCCTTCCTCCGGGTCAACACTGGCGGGCAGGGCGCGCCTTCCCTGGTGCAGGATGGCGCACATGAGCGAACTTGCGGTCGAGCGGGCCCTCGTGGTCGTGGCGCACCCCGACGACGTCGACTTCGGGTCGGCGGGCACGATCGCGACCTGGACCGCCGAGGGCATCGCGGTGACCTACTGCATCATCACCGACGGCGACGCGGGCGGCTTCGACCCTTCGGTCCCGCGCGAGCAGATCGGCAGCATCCGGCAGGACGAGCAGCGCGCCGCCGCCAAGGAGCTCGGGGTCCAGGACGTCGTGTTCCTGGGCTACCCGGACGGCCGGGTGAGCGCGAGCTTCGACCTCAGACGCGACATCTCCCGGGTCATCCGGCAGGTGCAGCCGCAGCGGGTGCTCATGCAGTCCCCGGAAATCAACTGGGAGCGGATCGGGGCGAGCCACCCGGACCACCGGGCGGCGGGCGAGGCGACCCTGTGCGCGGTCTACCCCGACGCCCGCAACCCGTTCACCCACCTCGAGCTCGCCGCGGAGGGCCTGGAGGCCTTGACGGTGCACGAGGTGTGGGTGATGACCGCTGGCGGATCCGGTGCGAACCGTTGGGTGGACATCACCGAGGTGTTCGACAAGAAGGTCGCCGCGCTGCGCCAGCATGCCTCCCAGACCGCGCACATGCCGGACCTGGAGGGCATGTTGCGGGGCTGGCTCAGCAAGGTCGCGGCCGACGCCGGCTACCCCGAGGGCCATCTCGCCGAGTCCTTCAAGGTCGTCACGATCCCCTGACGTACGGCGGCCGTTCAGCCCCCCAGCGGGAGACCGAGGCCGAGGACGGCGGCAAGCAGCAGGCCCACGACCAGCAGGCCGCCGGCCCGCATGATGTGCACGAACATGATCGCGGCGAACCACAGGGGCCAGACCGGGAAGCCGGGCGGCGGTTCTACCGGACGAGCCGTGCCCAGCGCGCCGAGCACCTTACGCAGGACCGGCAGGCCGGCGAGCACCAGCAGCGTCGGCCAGGGCAGGGCGCCCAGCAGCACGGCAACCACGACCGTCGCGTAGAAGCCGACCAGCAGCCCGCGGGTGAGTGACCGGGCCCGGGCCTCACCGAGAATCACCGGGATCGTGCGAGTCCCGGTCGGCGCGTCGTAGGGGATCTTGTCGATGTGCTTGCCCATCAGCACGGTCGTGCAGAGCAGGCCGTACGGCACCGACGCGACCCACACCTGCCACGGGAGCTGCCCGACCGCGGAGTAGTACGTCCCGGCGACCATGAGCGGGCCCCAGGTGAGGAACACGTCGGGCTCGCCGAGCCCGTGCTTCTTCAGCCGTAACGGGGGGGCGGTGTAGGCGTAAGACAGAGCCAGACCGCCTACTGCAAAGGCAATCACGGGCCAGCCGCGCTGGCTGAACAGCACCAGCATGATGGCCAGGTCGGCCAGGTTGATGCCCAGGATGGCGGCGAACAGCTGCCTGCGCGTCACCAGGCCGGTGAGCAGCGGGTGCGGCGCGTACAGCGCCCGGGGGTAGCTGTCGGTGTCGAGCCCGACGTCGGTGTCGGCGAGGTCGTTCATCAGGTTGTTCGAGGTGTGCGCAAGGGTGATCCCGAGCAGCGCGAGCGCGAACAGGCCGGGGCGGAAACCGTCGGCGCGCACCGCCAGCAAGCCGGCAACAAGCCCGGCGAACAGCGTCATCGGCAGGACCGCGGCCCGGGTCACGACGACCCAGCGGGTCACCCCGTCGAGCTGGCCGATGGGGCGGTCCGGCGGGGGGTTGGTCGTCCTGAGCGCGTAGAGCAGCGCGCCCCTTCGACCGGGTCCGGCGGGTGCGAGCAGGCGGGTCTCACGGCTCGAGCTCACGCTCACCACGGTACGCCGCAGCACCGACCCTGGCCCGGTGCGAGCATGCGCGGATGACCTCCCGCCCCGCTGCCGGCGGCGGCCGCTGGGTCGAAGTACCCCCCGAGCGTCTCGCCCGCTGGCTCACCGGCTTCGCCGAGCGCCACGACGGCGCCACGACCTCCTACGACGGGGCTTCGGTCCGGCTGCGGGGCGGCGACGGCGCCATGGCGGACGTCGAGGTGCCGTTCGGGCCGCTGGCCGGAGCCGACCAGGTGGGGCCGGCACTGGTGTTGCACTGCCTGCGCGAACGACGGATCGGTGTGCTGCTGGTCCGCCTGGGCGGGCATGCGGCGGGGGTCTTCGAGGGTCGCCGCCTAGTCAGCTCGAAGGTCGGTTCACGACAGGTGCACGGGCGCTCGGCAGCAGGCGGCTGGTCGCAGCAGCGCTTCGCTCGCCGGCGCGAGGGGCAGGTGTCGATGGCGCTGGCCGCGGCCGCCGACAACGCCGTGAGCCACCTGCTGCCGCACGCGCCGACCCTGGAGGGCGTCGTGGTCGGTGGCGAGCGGACAGCCGTCGACGCGGTGCTCGCCGACCGCCGGCTCGCCCCGCTCCGCCCGCTGGTCACCGGTCGCCTGATCGACGTGCCGGACCCCCGGCTCGCGGTCCTTCGGGGGGCGGGGGAGCTCGCCCGACGGGTGCACATCCGGGTCGTGGACCCCAGCTGAGAACGGTGGACCGGCCGGCTGCGCGCGCCTCGGGAACGGCCTGCCGCTGCTAGTGGCGCTGAGCACTCCGGCTCTGTGGCCGGGGACTCCGGTTCCGCAGGCGAGGGAGGTGTCGAGCGCCTATGCCAACTGCCACGAGCTTTGTGGCAGTTGGCATAGCCACCCGGCGGGGTCCTCCAGCCAGAACCCGGACGGTCGCGGTGCGGCCGCCTACCGTCCCGAGCCGAGCTGGCCGAGCTTGCCGGCGATCCCACCGGCTGCGCGCAGGGCCGCGCCCGGCTCGAAGGTGCCGCTGGCGTCGCGCGGCGCCCGTCGCGCCTCCTCGACCGCGCCGAGCAGCAAATCAGCGGGCCTGACCTCGGCCGGCCATAGATAAAGGCCCATCGACCCCGGGATCGTGTTGATCTCGTTGACGTACAGCACGCCGTCCACCAGCAGGAAGTCCAGCCGGCACAGGCCCCGGATCCCTGTCGCGGCGACGACGAGCCCGGCGAGCCGCTCGGCCTCGGCGGTGACCTCGGCCGGCACCTGCGCCGGCAGCTCGCGCGGCGCCGAGGCGAGTCCCTGGCTCGAGAGGTACTTCTGCTCGTAGGAGTAAATGCCCTCGCCGCCGGCGGGCGACAGCGGCTTCTCCAGCAGCGACACCTGCAGCGCCGGATGGGTGCGGAAGGCCAGGTTGAGATCCTGTGCGCCGGCGTGGAACGGTTCGACGACAGCGCCCGAGCGCATCAGCGGGCTGCTGGTAGCCAGCGCGCGCGCCGTCGCGAGGTCTTCCACGACCTCGATGCCGATGGAGGAGCCGCCGAAGCGGGGCTTGACGATGTACGGGCCCGGGAAGCCCGGGTCCGCACCGGTCACCACCGCCCGCGCGAGGGTCGGGACACCGCCGGCGGCCAGGACGGCGCCGAAGGCAAGCTTGTCCATGCCAAGGGCGGCCAGTGGCGCCGGGCCACCGGTGAGCGGGATGCCGAGCTGGTCGAAGACGGCGTTGAGGCCGCCGTTCTCCCCGGCGCCCCCGTGACAGCAGTTCAGGGCGGCGTCCAGCGCCAGCGGCTTCGCCCCGCCCAGGCCCTTCTTCGCCAGGATGCCGGCGCCCATCTGCAGCATCAGCTCCCTACCGCCCTTGGGCGCACCGTCCAGGAAGTCCTTGCCCTCCTGACCCGGCGGGCACAGCACCCAGTCGCCGGTCCGCGTCCAGTACAGCGGCGTGACGTCGACCCCCGCGTCGCGAAGCACCCGCTCCGCCAGTAGGCCGGTCAGGATGGAGATGTCGTGCTCGGGCGACGGGCCACCGAACACGACCGCGACGGAGCCGTCAGCCACAGGGGAACCTCACGGGTAGTGGTCGGGAAGGTCGTTCTCGAACAGTACGACGTCACCGGCGCGCGTCCTGGTCCCCAGCAGGGCGACCGCCTGTTCGCGCGTGGCGCACTCGAGGACCTGCGTCGAGCCCGTACCGGCAGCTCCCCGATGCAGCGCCGGGGCGTTGGTGCGGCCGACGACGACGAGGGTCGAGACGCCACTGGCCGCGACGTCGTGGGCGAGCTCGGCGTTGCGCTCGGCCTGCACTCGGCCGAGCTCGACCATCCCCGGCGTCACGACGTGCACGCTGCCCTGGCTGCGGCCGCCGAGGGCCACCGCCCGCCGTACGGCCTCACGGGCGCCGGCCGGGTTGGAGTTGTAGGTGTCGTCCAGGATCCAGCTGCCGTCGGGCAGCTCGACCGGCTCGAGCCGATGGGCCACCGTCGGCAGGCTGGCTAGGCGCCCCGTCAGCGTCGAGGGGTCGTCTCCGAGCGCCACGGCCGCGCCGACGGCGCACGCCACGTTGCCGGGGTGCACGGACTCGGGCAGGTGCACGCCGCCGAGATCCACACCGCCGGCGTACAGGTGCTCATCGACGATGGCAATGTCGGCGGCGATGTCGGTGACCGAGCAGCGCAGGACCTGCTGGCCCCTTGCCTCGCACTCCGCAGCCAGCCGGCGCAGCAGATCGTCGTCGGCGTTGACAACGACCGCGCGCGCCTTTTCGGTGATCTCAGCCTTGGCCTTCAGCACGCCCTCGCGGTCCTTCATCCGCTCCAGGTGCATCTCGCCGATCGCTGTCAGCACAGCGATGTCGGGTGGGAAGAGCTCGCACAGGGCCCGGATCTCGCCCGGCCCGTAGGTACCCATCTCCGCGACGAAGACCTCGGTGCCGGGCACCAGGCCCTCGTTGACCGCGCGGGACAGGCCCATCACGTTGTTGAAGCTGGCCGGGCTCGCCAGGGTCGCGTGCCGCTGGGCGAGCAAGTGGGCGAGGTACTGCTTGGTCGTGGTCTTGCCGTACGAGCCGGTGATCGCGACGACCGTCGGGCGCACCCGCTGCATCCGCTCGCGGGCCTGGGTCAGGAAGCGCCGGGACAAGCGGGTCTCGAGGGGCCCGAGCAGCAGCAGCGCGAGGTCGAGGACGACCGGGAGCAGGACGCTCACGACGGCCGCGACGATCGGACCGCTGATCGCGCCCAGCAGCAGGAGCACGGCGGTGAGGGCGGCCAGCCGGCGTACGCGAGGGGTCCAGCTCAGCGGCGAGGTGCGGCCGCGGTAGGGCAGTCCGAGTGGCACGACCTGGGCGAGCAGGACGGCTGCCACGAGCAGCAAGACCGTGGCGGCGCTCGCAGCGTCCGTCAGGTCGACGACGACCCCGGTCAGCAGCAGCACCACGGTCAACGCGGCCAGCGCCTGGGACGCCCGCGAACGCGAGACCCACAGCTGCCAAGCCCAGGACGCGCGACCGGCCAGGTAGTGCTCGCGCTGCGCGACCCGCAGCCACCTCGGCAGACCGGCCAGCGCCACGACGAACGCCGCGGCGGGTACGACGAGGCTCACGCCGGCGCCGTTGTCTTCTCGCGGAGCAGGGCGTAGAGCGCTGCGTCCAGCAGGTGCCCGGAGCTCTCGCTGACAGACAGCGAGGCCTGCGTCAGCAGCCCCTGTGCCTCGCGTGCCATGGCGAGCGGCGCGGCGGTATCGCCTGCCCCCCACACCAGCTCGACCGGCGCCGTGATCCGCGGCAGCACGTCGCGGTAGTCCTCGTTGATGAGCTTCACGAGGCAGTCGCGCATCACACCGGTCGCGTTACGGTAGTCCGCGGAGCCGTGCAGCCGGCGCTGCTGCTCCATCCTGTCGTCACTGACCAGCCCGGCGCGGTGGAGCCGCTTGGCCAACCGGTAGGCCAGCGGGGCCTTTGTCCCGGACCCGGCCGGACGCAGCAGCGGGACACCCGTCAGGACGACGCCGGACACCAGCTCGGGCCACCCGGCGGCGAGCTGCACGGCGACCCGACCGCCGAAGCTGTGCCCGACCACCGTCCAGCCGCCCTCGGCGAGCAGGGGAGCGAGCTGCTCGGCGTACTCGCGCGACCCCCAGGCGGTCGGGGGAGGCGGGCTCGCACCGAAACCGGGCAGGTCGGGTACCAGCGCGTCCCGGCCCTCGACCGCGGGCAACAGGTCCGCGCGGGTGCGACCCCAGCCGTGCAGGGCGAGCACGCGAGCCGCACCGGTGCCGGTCCGCTCGGCGAGCACAGCACCGTCGAGCAGCGCGGTCAGCATGGGCAGCAGGGTAGTGGGGCGCAGCGCCCGCCCCGGTCGGATGCCCGGCCTCAGCCGCCGCGGATGAGCGCGCGGTCGACCAGCGTGGCGTAGACCTCGGCGAGCCCCAGGCCCGTGGACGTGACGGCGAGCGGCCAGGTCGAGGTCTCCGTCAGCCCGGGCGTCACCGCGGCCTCCAGCACCTGTACGACGCCGTCCGGCTGCACCAGCATGTCCACCCGGGACAGGTCCCGGAGTCCGAGCAGCCCGTGCACCTGCTCGGCGACCCGCTTGAGGGCCGGTACGTCCAAGACCCCGCTGTCATCGGGCAGCGAGGTGTAGCGGACGCGGGACGACGCGTCGTACCGCGCCTGGTAGTCGTAGGTCGTGCCCTCCGGCAGCTCGATCAGCATCGGCGCCAATGCGCGCGGGCCGGTGCCGAGGTCCACCACGGGCACGGTGACCTCCACGCCCTCGATATGGGCCTCGAGCAGCACATCCGGCGCGTACGCGTAGGCCTGGACCAGGGCTCCCGGCAGCTCCCCCTCGTCGCGCACGACCGTCACCCCGAGGGCGCTGCCACCCGTGACCGGCTTGACGACCAGGGGCAGGCCGATGACGGAGTCGACCAGTGCGTACAGCTTCTGCGGCCCGACCTCACGGAAGATGGTGCTGGGCAGGGAGACCCAGGGCGGCGTGCGCACGCCCGCATCCGCCATCCGGGTCTTGGCGATCGCTTTGTCGTAGGCGCCCCGGCAGGCACCGGCCGTCGAGCCGACGAACGGCACACCGGCGAGCTCGAGCAGTGACTGCACGGCGCCGTTCTCCCCCGACCCACCGTGCAGCGCGACGAACGCGACGTCGGCGTGACGGTCGGTCAGCAGCCCCATGAAGCGCTCGTCGACGTCCCAGCCCTCGACCATCAGCCCGCTGCGCTGCAGCGCCTCCGTCAGCCGCCGCCCGCTGCGCACCGAGACGTCCCGCTCGTGCGACAGACCACCTGAGACGACCGCTACCCGGACCACGCGCGCACGTTAGCCGTCGGTCCCACGGAGCCGCCGGGCCGGCGTTTAGCGAAGCGTTGACCAGGGGCACCTCCGGGGCATGACCGCGATCCCGTCGAGCACCGTTTCCCTGCCCAGCGGCGCCGGTATGCCGCTGGTCGGCTTCGGCACCTGGCAGCTCAAGGGGCCCGAAGCCCGGGAGGCCTCCACCTGGGCGCTCCAGGCCGGCTACCGGCACCTGGACACCGCCACCATGTACGGCAACGAGCGCGAGGTCGGCGCCGCGCTGGCCGGCAGCGGCATCTCCCGGGACGAGGTCTTCGTGACCACGAAACTGCCACCGAGCAGAGCCGGCCAGGAGCGGGACACCCTGCAGCAGAGCCTGACCGAGCTGGGGGTGCCGTCGGTCGACCTGTGGCTGGTGCACGCCAAGCCGTCCGGCGGCGGTAGCAGCGTGGCGGTCTGGAAGCAGTTCGTGCAGGCGCAGGCCGATGGACTCGCCACGGACATCGGGGTGAGCAACTACTCCCTGTCCGACCTCGACGAGCTGCGCGAGGCCACCGGTGTCCTGCCCGCCGTCAACCAGATCGAATGGAGCCCGCTGCTGTTCGACCAGGCCGAGCTCGACGGGCACCGGGACCGCGGCGTCGTCCTCGAGGGCTACAGCGCCCTGCGCGGCGGCGCCCTGGACAACGCCACGATCGGCGACATCGCCGAGCGGCTGGGCCGTACGCCGGCTCAGGTCATTGTGCGCTGGCACCTGCAGCACGGCATCGTGGTGATCCCGAAGTCGCGGGACCAGCAGCGGATCGCCACCAACGCCGATGTCGACGGCTTCGAACTGACCGCCGCAGACATGACCGCGCTCGACAGCCTGGGCCGCTGAACCGGCCGGGCTAGCGGACCGGCGCCCCCCACTCGGTCTGCGTCCGCAGGACCGGCTTGAGGACCTTGCCGCCGGGGTTGCGCGGCAGCACCTCACCGCGCACCGCGACGTACTGCGGGACCTTGAAGTCGGCCAGGTGCTCGCGGGCGTGGGCCAGGAAGGCGTTCGAGTCAAAGTTCGTGCCCGGCACCGGAACGACGATCGCGCCGACCTTCTCGCCCATCATCGTGTCCGGTACGCCGACGACGGAGACCTCGTAGACGCCGGGCGCGGCCGCCAGGACGTTCTCGACCTCGACGCAGTAGACGTTCTCGCCGCCCCGGTTGATCATGTCCTTGGCCCGGTCGACGATGTAGGTGAACCCGTCCGGGTCGATGCGGGCCAGGTCGCCGGTGCGCAGCCAACCGTCGACGAAGCTGTCCCGGGTCGCCTGCTGCTTGCCCCAGTAGCCCATGACGACGTTGGCACCCCGGATGAGCAGCTCCCCGACGCCGGTCTCCGGGTCGGGGTCGAGCAGGTCGAGGTCGACGACCGGCACCGGGAAGCCCACCGAGTCGGGGTGCGTCGCAGCGAACTCGTCCGGCAGGAAGGTCGACAGACTCGAGGTCTCGGACAGCCCGAAGCCGTTGCCGACCTTAGCCGCCGGAAAGCCTGCCTTCACCTGCCGGACGAGGTCCGGCGCGATCGGCGCCCCGCCGTACGTCGCGAAACGTACGCGGGCAAGGTCGATGTCGCCGACATTGGACTGGCTGAGGGCGAACCAGAAGATGGCGGGCACCGTGGTGACTACGACGATCCGCTCCTGCTCGATGGCCTGCAGGAAGCGCTGCACGTCGAAGACCGGCATCACGACGGCGGTGCCACCTCCCTGCAGGGTCGGCAGGAGCTGGGAGTTGCAGCCAGTGACGTGAAACAGCGGGACGCTGATCAGGTTGCGCACCTCGGGGTCGTATCGCGGCAGGCCGACCGAGCGCCGGCAGCTCTCGCTGTTGGACAGGAAGTTCTCGTGCGAGGTCATCGCGCCCTTGGGGAAACCCGTCGTCCCCGAGGTGTAGAAGATCGCCGCGAGATCGGTGAGCGCCAGGCCCTGCTCGACGTACGGCTCGCCGTCGGGCAGCGCCGCAGCAGGTTCGAAGACGTACGACGCACCGGAGTCCTCCAGGACGTAGGCGACCTCGCTGTCGGTGAAGCGCGTGTTCACCGGTACGACGACACCGCCCGCCATCAACGTGCCGAAGAACGCGCGGACCCAGTCGATGCCGTTGGCGTAGCGGATGGCCACCCGGTCGCCTCGGGTCACCCCGGCTGCCCGTAGTCCGCCGGACACCCGGGCCGAGGCGTCCCAGAGCTCCTGGTAGGACACCCGCGGCCCGTCGAGCTCGACCACCGCCTCGTCCTGCGGCGCGCGCTCCACCGAGGCGCGCAGCATCGACACGACATCGGCCGGCAGCTCGTCGTACCGCTTAATGCCGTCCTTGCCGCGCGTGACACCGCTGGTGTCGAAGGGCTCCATCACTGCGGCCCCTCGAAGAACCGGCGGGGGGTGGTCACGAGCATCATGGTGATCTGCTCCTCGGTGACGCCGTGGGCGCGCAGATAGGGCAGCACGTCCTGTTCAATGTGCAAGTAGTGCCACTGTGGCAGGAAGTCCATGACGCCCGGGGCGAGCCAGTCGATGTAGCAGGACGCGTCGTGCGACAGCACCATGGACTCGGCGTAGCCGCGCCGGCACATCTCGATCACGATGTCGGCGCGCGCCTCGAACGTCGTGTCCAAGTTGATGCCGAAGCGGTCCATGCCCAGCACGAAGCCGAGGTCGGCGAGCTGCTGCAGGTGGTCGGCGTCGGTCGTGTCCCCGCTGTGCCCCAGGACCACGCGGCGCGGGTCGACCCCCTCCTCGCCGAGTACACGCGCGGCCTGTAGGCCCTGCTCACTGCCCGGATGCGTGTGCACCGTGATGGGTGTCCCGGTCTGCAGGTGCGCCTTGGCGACCGCCCGCATCACCCGTTCGACCCCGCCCGTCAGGCCCTGGTGGTCGATGGCGCACTTGAGCATCCCGGCCTTCGCCCCGGTGCCGGTGATCCCGTCGGTGATGTCGGCGACGAACATGTCGACCATGGGATCGGGGACCTCCGCGCCCAGCGCGGCGTTGAGCGCCGGACCGCGGTAGTGGAAGAAGAACGGCACGTCGTCGTAGGTGTAGCAGCCGGTCGCGACCACGATGTTGAGGTCCGGCACCTGCTCGGCTATGCGCTGGATGCGCGGGATGTAGCGACCCAGTCCGATGACCGTAGGGTCCACAATGGTGCGCACGCCGGAGGCCGCCAGCGCGGTCAGCCTCGTGACCGCGTCGGCCACCCTGCTGTCCTCGTCTCCCCACTCCTGCGGGTAGTTCTGCTGCACGTCGGGGCTGAGCACGAACACGTGCTCGTGCATGTACGTCCGCCCGAGATCGGCGCTGTCGACGGCTCCGCGCACGGTCTGCACCTGTGTCATGTCGAGCACCGTAGTCCCCCAGTGTGACGGAGAGCACAGGTGAGGGTGATGTCGCGATCCCGCCAGACACACCTTCGTACGGCGTGGATGCTCGGGTGATGCACACCGACACCGAACGCTGCCTGAGCGCCGTGCGGGGCAAGGACGCCCGCTTCGACGGATGGTTTTTCACCGCCGTGGTGACCACCGGCATCTACTGCCGGCCGAGCTGTCCTGTCGTACCGCCGAAGGCCTCCAATGTCCGGTTCCACCCCAGTGCGGCGGCCGCCCAGGCTGCCGGGTTCCGGGCCTGCAAGCGTTGCCGCCCCGACGCCTCGCCCGGCTCACCGGAGTGGGATCTGCGCTCCGACGTTGTGGCCCGGGCGGTGCGGCTGATCGCGGACGGGGTGGTGGACCGCGAGGGTGTGCCAGGCCTGTCGGCCCGGCTCGGCTACAGCCGACGGCAGCTCGAGCGGCTGCTGCACGCCGAGCTCGGTGCGGGTCCGCTGGGTCTGGCCAGGGCGCAGCGGGCGCAGACCGCCCGGCTGCTCGTCGAGACCACGGTGATGCCGCTGGCCGACGTCGCGCTGGCAGCAGGCTTCGGCAGCGTCCGGCAGTTCAACGACACGGTGCGCGAGGTGTTCGCCACGACGCCGGGTGACCTGCGCGCGCGGTCCCGGCGGGACGAGCCCACGGTCGCCGGGACGATCATCCTGCGGCTGCCGTTCCGGGTGCCGCTGTGGCCGGACAACCTATTCGGCCACCTGGCCGCTACCGCCGTACCGGGCGTGGAGGAGTGGCGGGACGGTGCCTACCGGCGCACGCTGCGGTTGCCGCACGGTACGGGCGTGGTGGCCCTGTCCCCTCGGGCCGGCCACGTGACCTGCCGGCTCGCCCTGACCGACTTGCGGGACCTGTCGGTGGCGATCGCCCGGTCCCGGCGGCTGCTGGACCTGGACGCCGACCCGGTAGCGGTCGACGCGCAGCTGGGCGAGGATCCGGTGCTGGCACCGCTCGTCGCCGCGGCCCCGGGGCGGCGGGTGCCGCGCACAGTGGACGAGCAGGAGCTGGCCCTGCGAGCGGTGCTCGGGCAGCAGGTCAGCACGGCGGCCGCCCGCACCCACGCCGGCCGGCTGGTCGCCGCCCTCGACGAGCAGATCGTTGACCCAGCAGGTGGTCTCACCTCGCTGTTTCCGACTGCGGCTGCTGTCAGCGAGGTCAACCCGGCCTCGCTCGCCCTGCCGCGGGCCCGCATCCGGACCTTGCTCGGTCTTGCCCGCGCCCTGGCGGACGGCGACATCGACCTCGACCCGGGGGCGGACCGCGAACAGGCCCGCGCGGAGCTGCTCGCCCTGCCCGGCATCGGTCCGTGGACCGTCGAGACGATCGCCATGCGCGCCCTCGGCGACCCGGACGCCTTTTTGCCGACCGACCTCGGTGTCGCGGTGCTCGCCCAACAGCTGGGGTTGCCCACGGGCGCCGGGCTCGTCGCGCACGCGGAGCGCTGGCGTCCCTGGCGGGCCTACGCCGTACAGCACCTGTGGGCCGTCGGCGACCACGCCGTCAACGTCCTGCCGACCGAGCTCGCCCCGACCCGTTCCGGAGGACCCTCGTGAGGACCCACACCGTCATCGACAGCCCGATCGGACCGCTCACCCTCGTCGCCGACGACGGTGCGCTCGCGGGGCTGTACATGGACACCCAGCGTCACCTACCCGACGGCTCCACCCGCGGGCGCGTGGACGACACCGCGCTCCCCGCCCTGCGCGAGCAGCTGACCGCGTACTTCTCGGGCGCGCTGCTGGAGTTCGACGTGCCGGTCGCGATGAGCGGCACACCGTTCCAGCTGCGGGTGTGGGAGGGCCTACGCCGGATCCCGTACGGCGTCACCTGGTCCTACGGCCGGCTCGCCACCGAGCTCGGCCAACCGGGCGCGAGCCGCGCGGTCGGTCTGGCGAACGGCCGCAACCGGGTCGGCATCGTGGTGCCCTGCCACCGCGTGGTCGGCAGCACCGGCGGCCTGACCGGGTACGGCGGAGGGCTCGCCCGCAAGCAGTTCCTACTCGACCTGGAAGCCGGTCGCCCGACGCTCCCCTGGTGACCCGCCGCGCCCGGCCGCCGCGCCGCCTGGCCGCCGCGCCAGGGTGACCGCCGCGCCGGCGGCCCCCCGCCACCAGCCGGACCAGGTTCGCTTGATCATCGGAAGCTTCGATGATCATCCGGCTGATCTGGTGGCGCTGCACGCATCGATGCTTCTGATGATCAACGAACCATGCAGCGCCCTGAGCGGGCACGAGCGGGCCCGAGCAGCTCAGGCTCCGAGGAAGAAGCTCGTGCCTCCGTCGTCCGCGCGGGCGTCCAGCGTCTGCCCGGCGAGGCGAAGCGCGGCGATCGGTCCCAGGAAGACGGTCGCGTCGTGCTGAGTAAGCACGACATCGTCGGGTTCCGCGGCCCCGGTCAGCCGCATGGCGAGCGCCGGATGGTCGTCGCGCTGCGCGATGCGCAAGCCGCCGGTGTCTGGCAGCTCCGCTACCTCGAGCAGCTGACGGATCATGTCGGCGGCAGAATCTGTGACCTCGAGCATCGCGGCTCCTTTCCGGCAGCAAGTCCTTCGAGCGATCCCCACGATGCTCCCTGGCCGCGCTGGGCCGTCAAGCACCTGTACCGTGAAGACCACCTTCCCCCGTACGCCGGTTATGGCCTGCTCGACGGCTGTTCGGACGTCCTCGAGCGCGCGCCTCGACTGGACCTGCGGCACCACCTGGCCTGACTGCCATCACCGGCAACCTGCCGGGCGCGGTCGGCCACACACTCAGGCCGCGGCGGCTACTCCCACTCGATCGTGCCGGGCGGCTTGCTGGTCACGTCGAGCACCACTCGGTTGACCTCACGCACCTCGTTGGTGATCCGGGTCGAGATGCGGGCCAGGACGTCGTACGGGACGCGGGTCCAGTCGGCAGTCATGGCGTCCTCGGAGGACACCGGGCGAAGGACGACCGGGTGGCCGTAGGTGCGGCCGTCGCCCTGCACGCCCACTGACCGGACCTCGGCGAGCAGTACGACGGGGCATTGCCAGACGTCCCGGTCGAGCCCCGCCGCCGACAGCTCTGACCGGGCGATCGCATCGGCCTCGCGGAGCAGTTCGAGGCGCTCGGCTGTGACCTCGCCGATGATGCGGATCCCGAGTCCGGGGCCCGGGAACGGCTGCCGCCAGACGATCGCCTCGGGCAGGCCGAGCTCGAGGCCAACCCGCCGTACCTCGTCCTTGAACAGTGCGCGCAGCGGCTCGACGAGGGCGAACTGCAGGTCCTCGGGCAGGCCGCCCACGTTGTGGTGGCTCTTGATGGTGGAGGTGCCCGCGCCGCCGCCGGACTCCACGACGTCGGGGTAGAGCGTGCCCTGCACCAGGAAGTCGACGGGTTCGTCGGCGCTGATCTCGCGCGCGGCCTCCTCGAACGCGCGGATGAACTCGCGGCCGATGGCCTTGCGCTTGGTCTCCGGGTCGGTGACGCCCACCAGCGCGTCCAGGAACCGCTTGGCGGCATCCGCGACGTGCAGGTTCACCCCCGTCGAGGCGACGAAGTCCTGCTCGACCTGCTCGGCCTCGCCCTTGCGCAGCAGGCCGTGGTCGACGAACACACACGTGAGCTGGTCACCGACCGCGCGCTGCACGAGCGCAGCCGCGACGGCCGAGTCGACACCGCCGGACAGGCCGCAGATCACGTGCCCGGTGCCGACCTGCGCCCGGATCAGCGCGACCTGCTCCTCCACGACGTTGCTGGTCGTCCACGTCGGCTCGCAGCCCGCCGCCTCGAGCAGGAAGCGTCGCAGCACCTGCTGGCCGTGCTCGGAGTGCAGCACCTCGGGGTGGAACTGCACGCCGTACAGCCCACGCGCGGTGTCCTCGAACGCCGCTACCGGCGTCGCCTCCGTCGTTGCGGTGACGGTGAATCCGGGGGGCGCCTCGGCCACCGCGTCGCCGTGCGACATCCAGACCGACTGCTGCGCAGGCAGTCCGGCGAACAGCAGCGACTCCCCCGTCAGCGCGAGCGCCGTACGCCCGTACTCAGCGGTGCCCGTCTGCGCGACGCGGCCACCGAGGGCCTGGGCCATCGCCTGGTGGCCGTAGCAGATGCCGAACGTCGGCACGCCCGTGTCGAAGAAGCCGGGCGGGACCTGCGGGGCCCCATCGGCGTACACCGACGACGGGCCACCAGACAGGATCACGGCCTTGGGCGCCCGGGCCCGGATCTCGGCTGCCGTGATCGTGTGCGGCACGATCTCGGAGTAGACCTGGCACTCGCGCACCCGGCGGGCGATTAGCTGGGCGTACTGCGCCCCGAAGTCGACTACGAGGACGGTGTCGGTCATCCCAGCGAGCCTAGCGCGGGGCGGAGTCCACCAGATCGGGCTCGGCATGGGCCTGGTGGCGAAGGCTGAGCAGGACGCTGACGGCGAGGACCGTGACGATGACGCTGAGGCTGACCAGCGAGGGGATCTCGGGGACCGAGGTGCTGATCGTCTCGTGTGCCGCCTGGAGGGCGAGCTTGGCGCCGATGAAGGCCAGGATGACCGCGAGGCCCTTGGACAGCAGGTGGAAGCGTTCGAGGAGCCCGGCCAGCAGGAAGTACAGCGCCCGCAGGCCGAGAATGGCGAAGGCGTTGCTGGAGTAGACGATGAACGGGTCGTTGCTGACCGCGAGCACCGCGGGCACGCTGTCGACGGCGAAGACGAGGTCCGCGGCCGGGATTGCGGCCCTGGTCCTGCCCGGACCGGGGATTTTGCTCTGCGTATTCGGGCTCGCAGTGCTGGCCACTGAGTACGCCTGGGCACCACAGCGCGGCCTGCATATGGCCCAGGAGCGGTCGCAGAAGACCGCTACGCGGTCCGGCCAGAGCCTGCTGGCGACCGCCGCGGCCGTCGCCTGCGGGCTCGCAGTGCTCAGCGCAGGAGCCCTCGAGCTGCTCGTCGGGGTCCCGCTGCTGACCACGATGACCGCCGTACTGCTTGTCCTGGGCGGCGGACTGCTCGTCGGGTCCGCAGCGCGGGCCCGACGACGCCACGTCGCTACGCGGTGACGGTCACGCCGTTCCAGAACGCCACGTGGTCCTTGATCTGCTTGGCGGCCTCCTTGGGCGCCGGGTAGTACCAGGCGGCGTCAGTGTTGGTCTTGCCGTCCACCACGACGGAGGCGTAGGTCGCGGTGCCCTTCCAGGGACAGACGCTCGTGGTTGCGGTCTCCTCCAGCACGCCCTCGGTCACCGAACTGCGTGGGAAGTAGTGGTTGCCCTCCACCACGACGATGTCGTCGGAGCTGGCGATGGTCTGGCCGTTCCAGGATGCAGTGGTCATGGCCGCATAACGCGCTTCGGTAGCGGGTCATGCCCGGCTCCTGGCACTCGGCCGGGAGCCGCGACCAGCACAACAGCAGGTTCGCGGAGCCGGCAAACGGCAGGCGAGTCGTTGGTGAGCGTGTCGGGCGGACGCGACGGGTCGCCGACCTGCTGTTGCGCTGGTCGCGGCGCATACATCGGCGTGCTGCGGCCCCGGGGTGCCGCCAGCGTCAGCGGTCCCGGGACGCCCGCTGCAGGTCCTTGCCCTCGGTGCGCAGGGCCGGCGCGATCATGACCTCGACCTTCTGGAACTCTTTGATCGAGCTGTAACCGGTCATGGCCATGGCCCGGCGCAGGCCGCCGAACACGTTGGTGGTGCCGTCGTCGGTGACCGCCGGGCCCAGCAGCACCTGCTCGAGCGACCCGACCTGCTCGACCTTGAGGCGGGTGCCCCGCGGGAGCACCGGGTGGTGGGAGGCGTGCCCCCAGTGCCAGCCCCCGCCGGGCGCATCGCTCGACCGGGCCAGCGCGCTGCCCATCATGACGGCGTCCGCGCCGCAGGCGATGGCCTTGGCCACGTCGCCGCCCGTACTCATGCCGCCATCGGCGATGATGTGAACGTAGCGGCCGCCCGACTCGTCGAGGTAGTCCCGCCGGGCCCCCGCCGCGTCCGCGATCGAGGTCGCCATCGGTACGCCGATGCCGAGCACCGCGCGAGTGGTGTTGGCCTGACCGGGGCCGACGCCCACGAGGATCCCGGCGGCCCCGGTGCGCATCAGGTGCAGCGCCGACTGGTAGGTCGCGCAGCCCCCCACGATCACCGGTACGTCGAGTTCGGCAATGAACCGCTTGAGGTTGAGCGGTTCGGAGCGCGAGGACACATGCTCGGCGGACACGACGGTGCCCTGGATGACGAACAGATCAACGCCGCTGTCGAGCACCGTCTGGGCGAACTGCACCGTGCGCTGCGGGGTGAGCGAGGCCGCGACCGTGACCCCGGCGTCCCGGATCTGCTTGACCCGGGCGGTGATCAGGTCGGCCTCGATCGGCGCGGCGTAGATCTCGCGCATACGGTCGGCGGCCTGCTCGTCGGGCAGCCCGGACAGACCGGCGATCTCCTCGAGGACAGGCTGCGGATCGTCGTACCGGGTCCACAGCCCTTCCAGGTTGAGCACGCCGAGACCGCCGAGCCGGCCGATGGCGACGGCCGTGTCGGGCGACATCACGCCGTCCATCGCGCTGCCCATCAGCGGCAGCTCGAAGCGGTAGGCGTCGATCTCCCAGGCCAGGGAGACGTCCTCGGGGTCCCGCGTCCGTCGGGAGGGGACGATCGCGATGTCGTCGAAGCCGTACGCCCGGCGGCCGGACTTGCCGATGCCGATCTCGATGTCGGGCACAGACCTCCTAGCGCACGCTGTAGTTGGGGGCCTCGACGGTCATCTGCACGTCGTGCGGGTGGCTCTCCTTCAGGCCCGCGGCCGTGATCTGCACGAACGTGCCCCTGTCCTGCAGCTCGGCGATGCTTGCGGCGCCGACGTAGTACAGCGACTGGCGCAGCCCCCCGACGAGCTGCTGGGCGACCGAGGACAGCGGCCCGCGGTAAGGCACCTGGCCCTCGACCCCCTCCGGCACGAGCATCTCGTCGGAGGTGATGTCGCCTTGCGCGTAACGGTCCTTGGAGTACGACCGGCTGCCGGCTCGGGACTGCATCGCGCCCAGCGAGCCCATTCCCCGGTAGGTCTTGTACTGCTTGCCGTTGATGAACACCAGGTCGCCCGGGCTCTCATCGACGCCGGCAAGCAAAGAGCCGAGCATGACGCTGTCGGCGCCGGCGACGATGGCCTTGGCGATGTCCCCTGAGTACTGCAGCCCGCCGTCCCCGATGACCGGTACGCCGGCCGGCCGGCAGGCCAGCGCGGACTCGTAGATGGCCGTGACCTGCGGGACGCCGACTCCTGCGACCACCCGCGTCGTGCAGATCGAGCCGGGCCCGACGCCGACCTTCACCCCGTCGGCGCCGGCATCGACGAGGGCCTGCGCGCCGGCACGGGTGGCCGCGTTGCCACCGATGACATCGACATGAGCCGCAGAACTATCCCCCTTGATCCGGGAGACCATCTCGAGGACGCCGCGACCGTGGCCGTTCGCCACGTCGACCACCAGCAGGTCCACGCCGGCCTCGACCAGGGCCATCGCCCGCTTCCAGGCGTCGCCATGGAAGCCGACCGCTGCGGCCACAACCAGACGGGCGTCGGCATCCTTGGTGGCCAGGGGGAACTGCTCGCGCTTGACGAAGTCCTTGACCGTGATCAGCCCGCGCAGCCGGCCCGAACCATCGACCAGAGGCAGCTTCTCGATCTTGTTCGCCTGCAGCAGGCGTAGGGCCTCGTCGTTGGGCACGCCCACCCGCGCGGTGACCAGGGGCATGGCGGTCATGACCTCGCGTACGAGCCGGCCCTGGTCGGTCTCGAAGCGGGTATCGCGGTTGGTGACGATGCCGAGCAGCACACCGCCGGCGTCCACGACCGGCAGCCCGGAGATGCGGTAGTAAGCGCAGAGCCGATCGACGTCGGCGAGGGTGTCGTCGGGCGCGCAGGTCACCGGGTTGGTGACCATGCCGGCCTCCGAGCGCTTGACGAGGTCGACCTGCGCTGCCTGGTCCTCGATCGACAGGTTGCGGTGCAGCACCCCCACGCCCCCCTGCCGGGCCATGGCGATCGCCATGCGCGCCTCAGTCACGGTGTCCATCGCGCTGGAGAGCAGCGGGACGCGCAACCGAATCCGCCGGCTCAGCCGGGTCGAGGTGTCCGCCTCGCTGGGGATGACGTCGCTCTCACCCGGCAGCAGCAGGACGTCGTCGAAGGTCAGCCCCATCCCAGCGAACTTCGCGGCGGCCGCGGCGTCGAGCGGCGTCATCGGATTCTCCTTGCAGGAGCGTCGGGGAATCCCCGGGACTCTACCTGCCGAAAGACGCCGAGCGCGGTAACGCCGCTGCTGTAACGTCTCCGGCGTGAGCGGCAGCCACGACCATGCGCATGGGGGCCGGACCGCAGCAGCAGCGCAGCAAGGTCGCCTGACAGCAGTCCTGTGCATCACGGTGGCGATCTTGCTGACGGAAGTCGTCGGCGGCCTGCTCGCGCACAGCCTGGTGCTGCTCGCGGATGCCGCCCACATGACCGCGGACGCCGCCGGGATCGGCCTGAGCCTGCTCGCGGTCTACTGGGCCGGTCGGCCGGCCACGGCACGCAGGACCTTCGGGTACGAGCGGGCGGAGATCCTAGCCGCAGTGGTCAACGCCGTCCTGCTGCTCGTGCTCGGCGTGTTCATCCTGGTCGAGGCGGTCCGCCGGCTCCTCGACCCGGGGCAGTCGGCTCCGGGCATCATGGTCGTGTTCGGGGTCGTCGCCGTGCTCGGGAACGCGGTCAGCCTGCTGCTGCTGACCGGCGGGAAGGGCGAGTCCCTCAACGTGCGCGGGGCCTATTTGGAGGTGGCGTCGGACCTGTTCGGGGCGGCCGCCGTCATCGTCGCCGCAGGGGTCATCGCCCTCACCGGGTGGCAGCGCGCCGACCCGGCCGCGTCGCTGGTCATCGCTATCCTGATCATTCCCAGAACGACCCGGTTGCTCCGGCAGGCGGTGGACGTACTGCTGGAGGGCACCCCGGAGGGCGTGGATCTCGACGAGGTGCGCAGGCACATCTGCCAGACCCCCGGAGTCCTGTCCTGCCATGACCTGCACGCCTGGACGATCACCAGCGGCAACCCGGTCCTGTCCGCCCACGTCGTCGTGGACGACGACGTCTGGACCGACTGCAGGGCGCCCGAGGTGCTGGACCGGCTCGGCGAGTGCCTGAGGGGGCACTTCGACCTCGAGCACTCCACCTTCCAGCTCGAGCGGTCGACCCATGTCGACCACGAGGCAGTACTGCACCTGTGACCGGCCGGTTCAGCTGACCAGGCCGCGGCGGAAGCCCAGGGCCACTGCCTGTGCGCGGTCGTTGACCTCGAGCTTGCGGAACAGCCGCCGCGCGTGCGTCTTGATCGTGTCCTCGGACAGGTAGAGCTCGCGCCCGATCGCGCCGTTGCTCTTGCCCTGGCTCATCCCGGTCAGGACCTGAAGTTCGCGTTCGGTCAGCTGCGGGGCAGGCACGCCCCCGGGACCGGGTGCGTCGTAGCTGCGCAGCCCTTGGCGCACGGGAACGGCGAACAGGTCCATGCCATCCAGGGCGTGGGCGACCGCCGCGCACAGCTCCTCGTGGCTGACGTCCTTCTGCAGGTATCCGCGGGCCCCGTGCGACACCGCGGCCGCGACCTGGTCCCGATCGTCGGCGGCCGTCAGCATGATCACCTTGGCCTCGGGGTGGGCCGCAACGAGCCGCCGGGTGGATTCCAGACCGCCCAGACCGGGCATCCGGACGTCCATCAGCACCAGATCGGGGCGCTCTTGGGGATAGCGCGCGAGGACCTCCTCCCCGCTGGCCGCGGTCTGGACCTTCTGTACGCCCGGGACGCCGGAGACGAACTGCCGCAGCCCCTCCCGTACGGTCCGGTGGTCGTCACAGATGAGCACGGTCGTCACGGGGTCGCCTTCGTCGTGGGGGTCCTGACAGGCTTCGGCAGGACAGGCCGCCGACGTGAGCCCGCGGCCTCACCTGGCCCGAGCCCACCCCGCAGGGCCGTACGCCGGCGAGCCCCCCACCTGACGCTCGAGCAGGGTCGCCACGTCCGGCCGGCCCAGCCAGGCACTGCGGACGGCCATCGGCAGATCGGCGGCGATCGTGAGTACGGCCGTACGGGCCGCGTCGAGACTGTGCACGCTCGCGAGCTGGTCGGTCTCGGCCAGCAGGGCTCCCAGCAGCGCGCGTACCGGCCAGATGATGGGCAGCACCGCCAGCGGCTCGGCGACGGTGGCCGCGCGGCGCAAGGTGCCGACCGCCTCGTCCCTGCCGGCGCTGACCTCCGCCAGCCCGACGAGCAACAGGCCCTTGGCCACGTGCCGTGGGGCCCGCGCATCCTGCGCCCACTGGACCGCGGCCGCGGCCTGCCCGACGGCGTCCTGCGCGCGGCCCTCGAACAAGGCCACCTCCGCGGTCGTCCAGCCCAGTCGCACCCGTTGGCGCCACCACCGGCTCCCGCCACCGGGCAGTGCCGCCTGCGCTTGCGCCAGCCGGTCGGCGGCCTCGTCGCCCTCGTCCAGACCGACCGCGGCCAAGGCCAGGCCGAGCAGGGCGTCGAACGCTGCCTCGCCGCTGCCGTCCGTGAGGGCGAGCGCCGCCAGGTCCGCCTCACGCGCCACTGCGTGCCGGCCGAGCTGGCGGTGAATGCTGGCGGTCGTTGAGCCGGACAGGGCGCCGGTCCGCTGCAGCTCGGCCGCCGCGTCCGGCTCCGACCCGGCGGTGACCAGCGGGGACAGCACGGTGAGCGCGCCGCCGTACCGCCCGAGGGAGCCCAGCGCCACGCCCAGCAGCCAGGCCGCCTCAGCGACTTCCGCGACGAGCCCGTGCGCCTGAGCGAGCACCACGGCCTGCTCGAGAACTCCTACCGCGGCGACCGGCTCGCCGTGGAACACTGCCTGTTCCCCGATCGCCAGCAGTTCGCGAAGCTCGGGGGGCCCAGGTCCGGTCACGCCCCGACCGTACCGAGAGCCCGGCGCCTGAAACGAGCCCGCGCTACCGACCGAGCGCCTGCCCCACCAGGGTCAACGCGCTGGCCAGGTCACCGGCTGCGGTCACCCGCTGAGGCAGCTCGGCGACGTCCCACCCCGGCCCCCCGACGACGACAGCCGTCGCCGGGCGGGTCACCGGCAAGCTCGACAGGACCGAGACGTCCGCGCTCGTCCGCAGCTGCGCCCACAGGAACAGCACCGACGGACCGATCCGGCGTACGGCGGAGTGCAGCGCGTCGATCGGCAGCGCAGGACCGAGCACGCGCGCCGCCATCCCCCGCTCGGCCAGGCCGGCGGCGAGGATCTGTAGCGGCAAGACGTGCTGGTCGTTCGGAGCGCATGCCAGCAGTACCGGACGCGCGGGCTCGATGGCGTCCGCCCCGGCGTGCTGACGCAGCGCAGCGACAATGCACTCCGACAGCAGGTGCTCAACCTCCACGCCCTCGCCCGTCGCAGCCCAACGGTTCCCGGCCGCCACCAGCACCGGAACGAGCACGTGCTCCCAGGTGTGCACCACGCCGTACGCCTCCAGTTCGGCCCGTACGATCGCGGTCACGGCGCCGCTGTCCAGCGCCATCGCAGCCCGGCCCACTCCCCGGGCGACCGCGTCGGCGCCGGGCATCGCCAGCACCTTGCCTCCGGGGCCTCCCGGCCCTCCGAGACTTCCGGGACTTCCGGGACTTCCGGGACGCAACCGGCCTTCGCGGTCGGGCAATGGACCGGCCACGGGCGGGTGCGTCGCGAGCGGACCGGATCCCGCGCTTGCCGCCGGTGCAACCGGTGCGGGCGCGGCGGTCAGGGCGACCCGCGCCGCCTCAGCGGGGCCCACCCCGTCGAGCGTCAACCTGCGCATCAGCTCGAGCCGGACGACGTCGGCCGCCGAGTAGCGCCGGTGGGCCCCGGCAGTGTGTTCGCTGGGCCCCAGACCGTACCGGCGGTCCCAGGTCCGAAGCGTGCCCGGCGCCACACCGAGCCGGTGGGCGACGGCGGCGACGGTCAGCCGCGCTGCACCCTGCGCGTCCTGGGCCGCTGCCACCGCATCAGGATGCTGGTGCCGGTGCGGGCCCACAACTTGAGGAAGGTGTAGCTCACCACCGGGGGGACACTGCCGAGGACACCAGAGAACAGGCCCAGCTCCCCTCTGGGGACTTGAACTACTTGTGAATCGGTTGTAGCGTCCAAAAGGCCACCCTCGGTACCACCGTTACGTGATGAACAGGGATGACCATGACCGACGTCTCACGCCTCCCCGGTCCCCAGCTCGAGAAGTGGGAGTGGCAGATGTTCGGCGCCTGCCGGCGCGAGGACACCGAGCTGTTCTTCCATCCCGAAGGTGAGCGCGGCCCGTCCCGGTCCAACCGCGAGGCCTCCGCGAAGGCGGTCTGCGCGACCTGCCCGGTGCTGATGTCCTGTCGTGAGCACGCACTGGCCGCCCGGGAGCCGTACGGCGTCTGGGGTGGCCTGTCCGAGCACGACCGCGAGCAGATCCTCGGCACGGAGCACGCCACCGCAGTCTGAGCCCCAAGTCCCGGCTGGACCGGCAGACTCGGCGACGCGTGATCACCGTCGCAGGTGGGCGTCCCGCAGCACGGTGCGGGCCGCGTTGCGCCCAGGCATCCCGTGCACACCCCCGCCCGGGTGGGTGGCCGCCCCGCACTGGTAGAGCCCGCGGACCGGCAGCCGCCACGGTGACCAGCCGGCCACCGGGCGGAAGACCAGGAGCTGGTCCGGGCTGGCCGAGCCGCCAGCGACGTCGCCGCCGTGCAGGTTCGGGTCGCGCCGCTGCAGGTCCAACGGAGTCGTCACCGTAGTGTCCACGATGCGCTCCCGAAGTCCCGGCGCGTACGCCGAGAGCCGGTCCAGGACCCGCTCGGCGAAGCCGGGGGCCCAGTCCGGCGCCAGGTCACCGGCCGCGTCACCGCACGGACGGGCCGGGCACCGGCACTCCACCCACAGCGAGGCGGCGCCCGCCGGCACCCTGGACGGGTCCGCCCGGTCCTGTTGGCCGCCGATCAGCTGGGGCGCCGCGGGCAGCAACCCACGCGATACCTGGGCCTGCGACAGCGCGAGCTCGTCGACGTCTCCGGTGACGTGGACGACCATGGCCTCCTGGACGTCCGGCCCGGCCCACGGCGCCGGCTCCGACAGGTCCACGTCGACGCGGAAGTAGCCGCTCGCCCACCGGTGCCGGGCGAGCTGCGCCAACCACGGGCCAGGCAGGTGCTGCTCCCCCACAAGGTCGCGGGCCAGCACGTCCGGCGCCGTGCAGGCCACAACCGCCCGTCGTACGACGATCTCGGTGCCGTCAGCGCACGCCACGCCGACCGCCCGGCCCCCGCGCACCACCACCTGGGTGACCTCGACACCGGTGCGCACCACGACGCCGGCGTCCTGGGCTGCGGCTACGAAGGCGTCGGCGAGGACCGAGGCGCCGCCGATGGGCACCGGCATGCCCAAGCGCTGCGCGGCCATCGTGAGCAGCAGCGCCGGGGGTGTCGAGCCCGCGGCATCGACCCCCACATCGCCGTGGGTGGCGTGACCGACGACGAGCATCCGGGCCGCCGCGCCGGCGAAGGTGTTCGCCGCCCACGCCTCGACCGGCTCCAGCAACTGCCCGGTCGTACGCAGGACACCGCGCGGACCGAGGCGCAGTCCGGCCAGCAGCAGCGCCAGGGAGGGGACGGGGCCGAGGGTGGCGTCGAACAGGGCTCGACCGCGGGCGTCCCACCAGGTCAGCAGCGCGCGCCAGGCTGCGCCGTCGGGGCCCAGCCCGTCCGCGGTGCGCTCGTCGGTGGACCACAGCAGCGCCGGGTCGCCCGGGCCGTGCAGGACCGCGACCGGCAGGTCGGTGCCGGCCCAGCTCACCCTCCGGTCGAGCCCCAGCTCGCGAAAGACCGGGGAGGCGTGCAGCACGCCGTAGAACGCCGAGCCCCAGTCGTGCCGGTAGCCGCGCGAGGTGGTGTCGCTCCCGATGGCGCCGCCCGCTACCGGGGCCTGCTCCAGTACCTCGACGCTCCACCCGGCGCGGGCGAGCAGCGTGGCCGCCACCAACCCGTTGTGACCGGCTCCGATGACGACCGCGTCCAGCACCACCTCCCGAGGTTGTCACAGGGCCGGCATACCGACGACCCGGCGAGTTCCGGTCGGCTGGCTTGACCGGCTCAGCCTGACGGCAGGCCGCCACCGGTGTCGTCCCGTACTACGGACGGGCCCGGCGCCTGCGCGTGGCAGGTGCCGGGCCCGTCCGGGCCGTGCTAGTGTGCCTGGTGCTGGTGTGCCGCTAGCTGGGTGCGGACCTAGTGCTGGTGCCCGTGCCCGCCGCCGGCCTCAGCGGCCTCCTCGGCCGGCTTGTCGACGATCAGCGTCTCGGTCGTCAGCAGCATGCTGGCGATCGACGCCGCGTTGCGGACAGCCGAGCGGGTGACCTTGACCGGGTCCACGACGCCCTGGGCGACCAGGTCGGCGTACTCGCCCGTCTCGGCGTTCAGGCCGAAGCGCGGGCCGTTGGCCAGGCCCGCCTCACGAATGCGGTTGACGGCTACCCGGCCCTCGAGCCCGGCGTTCTCTGCGATCCAGCGGGCCGGCTCGTCCAGCGCTTTGCGGACGATGTTGACGCCGACGAGCGCGTCACCTGTCTGCCCGAGACCGCCCTCGAGCACCTTGGCGGCGTGCACGAGCGCAGCGCCACCGCCGGGGACGATGCCCTCCTCGACCGCCGCGCGGGTCGCCGAGATGGCGTCCTCGAGCCGGTGCTTGCGCTCCTTGAGCTCGACCTCGGTGTGGGCGCCCACCTTGATGACGCCGACGCCGCCGGCCAGCTTGGCCAGACGCTCCTGGAGCTTCTCCTTGTCCCAGTCGCTGTCGCTGGCCTCGATCTCCTGCTTGATCTGGGCGACCCGGCCGGAGACGTCCTCGCGGCTGCCGTTGCCGTCCACCATCGTGGTGGTGTCCTTGGTGACGGTGACGGTACGGACGCGGCCGAGCACCTCGAGGCCGACTTGGTCGAGCTTGAGGCCGACCTCGGCGCTGACGACCTGGGCGCCGGTCAGCACGGCCATGTCCTGCAGCATCGCCTTGCGGCGGTCCCCGAAGCCCGGCGCCTTCACGGCGGCGACCTTCACGGTTTTGCGGATGCTGTTCACGACCAGGGTTGACAGCGCCTCGCCGTCGACGTCCTCAGCCACGATGAGCAGGGCCTTGCCGGACTGCACGACCTTCTCCAGCAACGGCAGCAGGTCTGCGATGGCCGAGACCTTGCCGTTGACGATCAGGACGCTGGCGTCCTCGAGCACGGACTCCATGCGCTCGGTGTCGGTGACGAAGTACGGGCTGATGTAGCCCTTGTCGAACTGCATGCCCTCGGTCAGCTCGAGCTCCAGGCCGGTGGCCTGGCTCTCCTCGACGGTGATGACACCGTCCTTGCCGACCTTGTCCATCGCCTCGGCGACGAGCTCGCCGACGCGGGTGTCCTGGGCGCTGATGGCGGCGACCGCGGCGACCTCGCTGGGGGTCTCCACCGGGCTGGCGGCGGCCAGCAGGGCGTCACTCACGGCGTCAACGGCGGCATCGATGCCGCCCTTGAGGCCCATCGGGTTGATGCCGGACGCGACAGCCTTGAGGCCCTCGTGGACCATCGCCTGGCCGAGGACGGTCGCGGTCGTGGTGCCGTCACCGGCGACGTCGTTGGTCTTGGTGGCGACCTCCTTGGCCAGCTGGGCACCCATGTTCTCGTAGGGGTCCTCCAGCTCGACCTCGCGGGCGATGGTGACGCCGTCGTTGGTGATGGTCGGGCCGCCGTACTTCTTGCCGATCACGACGTTGCGGCCCTTGGGGCCGAGCGTCACCTTCACAGCGTTGGCAAGGGTGTCGACGCCGCGCTCGAGGGAGCGTCGGGCGTCCTCGGAGAAACTCAGGGTCTTGCTCATGCGGGTCCTCTCGGTGGTGCTGGAGACGGTGGTGCTGAAGGGCAAACAGGCGACGCCCCGGGTCCCCGGGCGGGGTCTCGGGGCGTCGCTGAGTCGAACAGGGCAGCTAGCCCTCGATGACGGCCAGCACGTCGCGGGCGGAGAGCACGAGGTACTCCTCGCCTGCGTACTTGACCTCGGTGCCGCCGTACTTGCTGTAGAGCACCTTGTCCCCGACCTTGACGTCGAGCGGAACGCGGCTGCCGTCCTCGAACCGACCCGGTCCGACGGCCAGGACGGTGCCCTCCTGGGGCTTCTCCTTGGCGGTGTCGGGGATGACGATGCCCGACGCAGTCGTCGTCTCGGCCTCGACGGCCTGGACGACAATGCGGTCCTCGAGCGGCTTGATGGCGACCTTGGTCGCAGTAGTCACAGTTCCTCCTGTGGAGCGTAGATGAGGCGCGAGCTGGGTGCCTGCCGTCGCGGGGTCAGGCGCCCGTCGCTATTGGCACTCTAACCAGTCGAGTGCCAGCGGCACAACCCCGCGCCACGAGGGGGCCCGAGGGTCGGGTACCGCCCCACCCGGCCGCGCGGACCGGGGCCGTTCCCGACCCTCAAGCAGTAGCCCGCCCGCGCTGCCACCGCCCCCGGTCGAGGGTCGGGTTACGCCCCACCCGGCCGCGCGGACCGCGGCCGTTCCCGACCCTCAAGCAGCAGCCCGCCCGCGCTGCCACCGCCCCCGGTCGAGGGTCGGGTACCGCCCCACCCGGCCGCGCGGACCGCGGCCGTTCCCGACCCTCAACGGGTGAAGGGTCGGCGGTCGAGGCGGTCGGCGGTCAGGGGGTCGGCGGGGCAGCGGTGAAGCGGTTGGCCGGGCAGGCGGTCAGGGGGTCAGCGGCACCGGACCAGCTCGACGGGCATGGCGCTGTCGGCCGGCAGGTCCAGCGGGCTCGGCAGGACGCCGGCCGCGACCATGCGCGCCCCCAGGGCGGCCACCATCGCGCCGTTGTCGGTGCACAGCCCCGGGCGGGGGACCCGCAGGCGTACGCCGGCCGCGTCGCACCGCTCCTGCGCCAGAGCGCGCAGCCGACTGTTGGCCGCGACGCCGCCGCCGATCAGCAGGTGGTCCACGCCGTACGAGCGGCACGCCCGCACCGCCTTGGCGGTCAGCACATCCACCACTGCCTCCTGGAAGCTGGCGCAGACGTCGGCCACCGGTACCGGTCCGTCGTGCCGCTCCACCCATCGCGCGACCGCGGTCTTCAGCCCGGAGAAGCTCACGTCGTACGACGGGTCGGTGCCCATGCCGCGCGGGAAGGCCACGGCCGCCCTGTCGCCGGAGCGGGCGAGCCGGTCGATGGCCGGGCCGCCGGGGAAACCCAGTCCCAGCAGGCGGGCCACCTTGTCGAACGCCTCGCCGGCCGCGTCGTCGACGGTCTGGCCCAGCGGGGTCAACCCGACCGTGACGTCCTCGACGAGCAGCAGGGAGGAGTGGCCGCCGGAGACCAGCAGCGCGATACACGGCTCGGGCAGGGGCCCGTGCTCGAGGACGTCGACCGCGACGTGCGCCGCGAGGTGGTTGACGCCGTACAGGGGAAGGTCCAAGGCGAGCGCGTAGGCCTTCGCGGCGGCGACGCCCACGAGCAGTGCGCCGGCCAGGCCGGGTCCGGCGGTGACGGCGACCGCGTCGAGGTCGCCGAGCGCGACGCCGGCGGTGGTCAGCGCCCGGTGCACCGTCGGCACCATCGCCTCCAGGTGCGCCCGCGAGGCGACCTCGGGGACGACACCCCCGAAGCGGGCGTGCAACTCGACCGAGCTGGCAACCGCGTCAGCGAGCAGGGTCCGGCCGCGCACGATCCCGATGCCCGTCTCGTCGCAGGACGTCTCGATGCCGAGCACCAGCGGGTCGCTCATGAGCCTGTCCTGGTCATGACCCAGGCGTCGGTGCCGCCGGGTGCGTAGTAGCCACGGCGCACCGCGGTCCGGACGAACCCGTGCCGGGCGTACAGCCGCTGGGCCACCTCGTTGTCGGCCCGCACCTCCAGCACCACGGTGCGCTTGCCGCGGCAACGCGCCTCGTCCAGCAGCGCGGTCAGCAGCCGGTTGCCGAGTCCCCGGCCCTGGTAGGCCGGCGCAACCGCCATCGTCTGCACGAACCCCTCGTCCGGGTAGTCGCAGAAGCCGGCGTACCCCACGAGCTGGGCGCCGTCGGTGGCCACCAGGTAGTGCCTGGTAGCGATCTGCCCCAGCTCGGACCAGAACGTCCCCGCCGTCCACGGCTCCGGGCCGAACAGCTCGCGTTCCAGGATGACCACGAGATCAAGGTGCCACCAGCGCATCCGGGTGAGCCCGACGCCGCTGCTCATCCCGGCATCCGTTCGGTGACCGTCCGCCCGTGCCGCAGGTCCACGCGGTGCCGCAGGTCGCCCGAGCGCAGGTGCACCTCGTCGTCGAGCACGCCCAGCCACGACGTGCCCAGGCCCAGTCCGTCGCTCTCCCAGGCCAGGCCGGCGGCGTCGTACGCCGCTAGCACCTGCCCGTCCAGCAGGAGGGCCAGCGCCCCGACCGGCTCGAACACACGCACCTGGCGCTCGATCCGGCTCCACCGGTCGGGGTCGCGGACGTCCACCAGGTAGGGCGGTCCGCCGGCCGCCACGAACATCGTGTGCGGCTCGGGCCAGCTGGCGACGACGTTGAGCAGGCCCGGGAGATTGTCGGAGCTGAACACGCCGGTCCAGGCGGGCAGCCCGCGCGGGCTGATGCGCAGCCATGCCCCGTCGGAGCCGCCGTCGCGGCGCGCCCCTGGGTAGTAGACGACCCCCCTGGGCTCGCCTGGCACCCGCCGTTCGTGCGCGGCGTCGTAGGCGTGCGGGAATGCCTCCAGCAGCAGCGGGCCGTCGCTCATCTGGGCACCGGCTCGGTCGCGTCCGGGCGCCGCAGGTAGAGCGGGACGAGCGGTTCCGGGCCCCGGCCGAAGTCGACCCGGCGCACCAGCTGCTCGACCGCAGGTGCTGTCGGCTGGTCCCGCACGTCCAGCCCGGCGAAGGCCTCGCGGTACAGCAGCGCGCCGGCGCCGACGACCCGGCAACCGGCCATCGCGGCGGCCGCGACGTCGGGCTTGGTCACGTGGGGGCCGTCGGTGCGGGCGCCGCCGCCGTCGTACACGGTCCAGTAGACCTCCCGGCGGCGGGCATCGGTCACGGCCGCGAGAGCGCCCGGCCCGTCGACGTACAGGCCGTCGAGGGAGCACACGCCGTACGCGGAGACGCCCAGCGCGTCGGCCAGCGAGGCCGCCGTCACGATCCCGACCCGCAGGCCGGTGAACGGCCCCGGTCCGAGGCCGACCACGATGGCCTCGAGATCGCTTGCTCGCCAGCCTGACTCGGAAAGGACCGCACGGATGCCGACCGCGAGCACCTCGCCGTGCCGCCGTCCGTCCAGGACAGTCCGCTCGGCCAGCACGCCGCGGCCGGTGTCGACCAGCGCCACTGAGACCGCAGGCGTCGAGGTGTCGAGGCCGAGGACGAGCACCTGGGCGAGGCTAGTCCGTGTAGGTCGCCACGAGCTCGCGCTTGAGCACCTTGCCGGACGGCCCGAGGGGGAGGGCGTCGGTGAAGAACACGCGCCGCGGGTACTTGTAGGCCGCCAGGTGCTGCCTGGACCAGGACACCAGATCGGCCTCGCTGACCTCGCCGTCCAGCACGACGACAGCGCAGATCTCCTCGCCGGACTTCGCGTCTGGCAGGCCGATCACGGCGACCTGCGCGACGGCGGGGTGGCGCAATAGCACCTCCTCGACGTCGCGCGGGTAGACGTTGTAGCCGCCGCGAATGACCATGTCCTTCTTGCGGTCGACGATGCGCAGGTAGCCGTCGGCGTCCTTGGTCCCGAGGTCACCGGTGCGGAACCAGCCGTCGATGATCGCCGCCTCCGTGGCCTCGGGCTTGTTGAGATAGCCCTTGAACACGTTGTGCCCGCGTACGACGAGCTCCCCGAGCTCGCCGGTCGGCAGCAGCTCGATGCTCTCCTCCACCTCGGCCTTGGCGATCTCGACGTCCACCCCCCAGATGCTCTTGCCGACGGTGCCGGCGACCGGCGGGAAGCCCTTCTGGTTGAACGTCGCCACCGGTGAGGTCTCGGTCAGCCCGTAGCCCTCGAGCACGTGCGTGTCGTACAGCTCGTTGAACTGCTCGAGCACGGCCTCGGGCAGGGCGCCGCCGCCGGACAGCGCGCTGTTGAGCGAAGGCCGCTTGTCGCTGCTCTTGGCGGCCTCGATCAGGCCGACGTACATGGTGGGGACGCCCATGAAGATCGTGCACTTCTCGTCCACGAGCAGGTCCAGCGCGGCCGGCCCGTTGAAGCGCGGCAGCATCACGACGGTGGCGCCGACGTAGAACGAGGTGCTCATGCAGCAGGTCTGACCGAAGGTGTGGAACAGCGGCAGACAGCCGAGCACGACGTCGGTCTCGTCGATCTCGAAACTGTGCTGGGCCGACACCACGACGTTCATGGTGACGTTGAGATGGGTGATCTCGGCGCCCTTGGGCTTGCCCGTCGTGCCGCTGGTGTAGAGCACCACCGCTGTGTCGTGCGCATCGCGCGGCACGATCGCCTCGATCGCCGGGGCGCCGGCGGCCAGCTCGTCGATCCGCTCCACCGACGCGTCGCCGCCGTCCATCACAGCCAGCACCGGTACGCCGGCAAGCTCGGCCCCCTTCGCGCCCTCGCCGAGCAGGGGCGCGGCGCAGACCATCACCTTGGCTCCGGAGTCGGTCAGGACGTACTCGATCTCCTCGGCCTTAAGCAGCGCGTGGACCGGTACGGCGACACCGCCCAGAGCCAGCACACCGAAGTAGGCCAGCGGGAAGTGGTGGGTGTTGGGCAGCAGTAGAGCCACTTTGTCCCCCTCGCCGATCCCCTTGCTGCGTAGCACCGCGGCGTACCGCTTGGCCTCGTCCCACAGCTCGGCGTAGGTGATGCGCAGGGGGCCGAGCACGACGGCGGTGCGGTCGGCGTACCGCACGGAGGACTCGGCGAGGATGCTGGCGATCGACAGGGTCATGGGGCAGCTCCGGAACTCGAGGGCGGTCTGGCCGAGTCTGCCCTGTCGGCCGGCGGGACGGCCCTGACAACGCGAACTGCTACAGCCGGGCCGCCGCCTGGCACGCCTTCGCGTCGTGGCAGTGCTCGAGCGCGGTGAGGGCCTTCGTCAGCGCCGGCGGCACGCCCTTGGCCGCCAGGTTGTGGAGCTCCTGGGGGTCGTGCGCGGTGTCGTAGTACTCCTGCTCGCCGTTGGCGTACCGCACGTAGAGGGCAGTCGCGGTCCGCACCGCTTCGTAGGAGGGCGGATTGGCCTTCTTCGCGTTCTGCCGGTCCGGGTCGCCGTTGGCATTGTTGGGGCCGTGGTGCTCGATGAGAACGGCCTGCTGCCAGTCCGTCGGAGCCTGCCCGTGCAAGAGTCCGGCCAGGCTGACCCCGTCCACGTTGGCGCCGGTCGCCGCGCCGGTGAGCGACTCGAACGTCGGCGCGAGATCGATGCTGGAGGTGAGCTGGTTGGTCGAGCGACCAGCTGGGACGCCGGGACCGCTTACGATCAGCGGTAGGTGGGTGTCGGTGTCGAAGGCGGTCTGCTTGCCTGGCATGAGGCGGTATTCGCCCATGTGGTAGCCGTTGTCAGAGCTGAACACGATGTAGGTGTTCTGGGCGACCCCCTTCGCCTTCAGCTCCTGCTCGAGGTGGCCGATCATGTCGTCGACGGCGAGGTCGGCCGCCACCCGCTTGCTGTACGCCTTGGCGATCTGGCTCTGCTGCTTCGGCGTCAGTGGCGGGCGGCCCTTCAGCCACGACGGCGGATTGCTCGGTAGCACGTCGTACGCGCTGGTCTTGGGGTAGGGGACGTTCTTCACCGGGTTCGCGTAGCGCGGCGGCGGCGTGTACGGCCCGTGCGGGGCGAACGTCGCCACCTCCAGCATGAAGGGCTGGCCCGATGTGGCAGCGGAGTCGATGAACGAGCCGCCCTTTTGCGACACCACATCGGTGAGATAGCTCTTCGGGTCCTTGCCGTAGTGCTGCTGTTTGCCGTTCTCGTTCAGCGTGTAGTTGAACTCGGGGTAGCCGTTTCCCGTGACATCCCACTCGTTCCAGCCGGGAGGCACCTTGTCCGTGGGCTGATAACCATTGAGGTACTTGCCCATGAACCCGGTGCGGTAGCCGGCTTGCTGCAAGGCGAGAGCGAACGACTTCGGTTCGTTGCCGTTGCTGTTGTAGGCGTTGTACCCGCCGTCGCTGCCGGAGTTGGTGAAGACGCCGTCGTCGTGCGGGTACTCGCCGGTGAAGATGGCCGAGCGGGACGGGCAGCACAGGGAGTCGATGACGTAGTGGTTCGACATCGTCATCCCGGCCTTCTGCAGGGCCTGGACGTGGGGCATGTGGCTCACCAAGTTCCACGACAGGTCGTCGGTGAGTACGACGACCACGTTGGGACGGGAGCTGGCCGGATGGGAGCTGGGCGGCTGCCCGGACGGCAGGGCACCGGGCTGGCCGCTCGTCGATGAGGTGCAGGACACGGGAAGCAGTGCTACGCCGATTGCGGCGAGGCCTGCCAGGAGGCGCTTCATGTGTCCACTCTCGACGCCGCCGGCATCGGCCGGGTTCGACTCGTGTAAGCGTTTCGTTCGAGCGCTCGCCGGCGACCGTCAGGACCAGCGTCGACCGATGCCGCGGACGACCGCCGTACGCCGGTCGTCGTCGTGCCGGGCGAGCGCGATCTCGAGCCGGTCCTCGGACAGGCCCTCGACCAGACCGTCGCCCCACTCGACGACGGTGACCGAGCTGGGCAGGTCGGCGTCGAGGTCGAGGTCGTCGAGCTCGAGTGCGGACGAGGCGCTGTCCCGCAGGCGGTAGGCGTCGACGTGTACCAGCGGCAGCGTTCCCCGGTGCACCCGGGCGAGCACGAAGGTCGGACTGGTCACTCGGCCGAGGACGCCGAGCCCCTGCCCGATCCCCTGGGTCAGCGCGGTCTTCCCGGCGCCGAGCGGCCCGGACAGCACGACCAGGTCGCCGGCGCGCAGAACCGAGGCGAGCCGCACGCCGTACGCCCGGGTGTCCTCGACGGTCGGGAGCTCGACGACCTCGTTCACGACACCAGCCGTACGGCGGTGGCCAGGTCCTCCCGGAGCAGGCGCAGCGGCTCACCCCTGGGCCCGAACCGGATGGCGGCACTGGGGTGGTAGGTCGGCAGCACCCGGCGGCCGGCTGCCTGGTGCACCTGCCCGCGTACGGCGCTCAAGGTCGTTCGGCCCAGCCACCACGCTGTCGCGGACAGGCCGAGGGTGACCACGAGCGCCGGGTCGAGCAGCTCGACCTGCCGCTCGGTCCAGCCGCGGCAGGTCGCGGTCTCGCCGCGGGTCGGGACCCGGTTGCCGGGCGGGCGGCACTTGAGCGTGTTGAGCACCGCCACCTGCTCGCGCGGCAGCCCGGCCTCGGCCAGCAACCGGTCGAGCAGCTGCCCGCTCCGGCCGACGAACGGCTCCCCGGTCGCGTCCTCCTGGGCACCGGGCGCCTCGCCGACCACGAGCAGGCGGGCACCGGCCGGCGCCGATCCCACGACCACCTGCGTCCGGGTCGCCGCCAGCTCAGGGCAGGCGGTGCAGCCGCGCGCGGCCTCCGCCAGCTCGGCCCAACCGGCCGCCCTACCGGCCGCCAGCCGGACCCCTGCCGCTGCCCGCGCGCCAGCCTGGCTACTCACGCCGTACGACTGCGCGCCCTGCTGGCGCGCCGCAGCAGGGCCTGCAGCTGCAGCGTGACCAGCGCCGCGCGCTCGAGCTGGACCATGTGCCCGGCGCCCTCGACGACGACCAGCAAAGCGGCGGGCAGGAACTCGGCGATCACCCGGCTGTGCTTGACGGGCGTCACCACGTCCTTGCTGCCGACCAGAACGAGGGTCTCGACGTCCGCGAGCACCTCGATCGCGGTCAGCTTGTCGTGGCTGCGGAAGGTGTCGTAGAACTCGCCGATCACATCCACCGGCGTCGAGGCCGTCATCTGCTCAACGAACTCCACCAGCGCCGGGCTGACGTCGCTGGACCCGAAGGCGCCCCGCCGGGTCGCCACGAAGGCCAGGTCGGTGCCCATCCGGCGGCCCCGCTCGAACAGCCGGGGCCGCGCCCGCATCCCGCGGGTCAGCCACGGCAGGACCGCCCCGGTGACCCTCCCGATCGCCGCGGGCAGCCCGAACGTGACATCGGCCAGCTTGCCGGTGGAGGTGGACATGAGGGCCACGCCGACCACCCGGCTGCCGAACAGCTCCGGTCGCTGTTCAGCCAGCGCCATGATCGTCATGCCGCCCATCGAGTGTCCGACGAGCACGATGTGACCGGTCGGCGCGCAGTCTGCCAGCACGGACTGCAGGTCCCGGCCGAGCTGGTCGATCGTGGATCGCTCGGCACTGCTGCGGCCGCTGCGGCCGTGCGAGCGCTGGTCCCACAGCACCAGCTTGCGCGAGCCCCCGTCCGCGCTGAGCACCTGTCGTTGGTAGTGCCAGACAGCCAGCTGCTGGGTGTAGCCGTGGCAGAACACGACGGTCAGCTCGGCGTCGGCCGGACCGAGCTCCTCGACGTGCAGGAGTACGTCGTCATCGGCCGCCACTGCCCGCACCCGGTCCGCCGGCACGTCGAGGAACGACTCACCCGCCTGCGGGTCGAGGGCGACCCGGGCCCGGCCGGTCGTGTAGCGCTCGGCCGTGAGACCAGCTGCGGCACCGACCGCGACAGCGCTGACCAGGCCACCGACCAGGCGGCGGCTCACGCAAAGGCCCCGAGGTGCTCGCGGGGCACCCGAGCGCCGACGCGGGAGACGATCTCGTAGTCGATGGTGCCCAGTGCGTCCGCCCACTCCTGCGCGGTCGGTTCCCCGTCGTCACCGGGCCCGAAAAGCACGACCTCGTCGCCGGCGGCCACCTCGTCTGCGCCGACGTCGAGCACGAACTGGTCCATGCACACCGTCCCCGCGATGCGCCGCCGCCGACCGCCGAGCAGGACCTCGACGGTGTTCGTCGCCGACCGGGGTACGCCGTCGGCGTACCCGAGGGGGACCAGGGCGAGGGTCGTCTCGCGCGAGGTCGTGTAACGGTGCCGGTAGCTGACGCCCGCGCCGGCCGGCACCCGCTTGACCAGCGCGACCGTGGAGCGCAGCGACATCGCCGGGCGCAGCCCGAACTCGGCCGGCCGGCCGAGCTGCGGCACCGGCGACAGGCCGTAGACGGCCAGGCCCGGCCGGACCAGGTCGTAGTGGGTGGCCGGTGCGGTGAGGGTTGCGGCGGAGTTGGCGAGGTGGCGCACCTCGGGCCGGAGCCCGGCCCGGTCGGCGACCTCCAGCGCCTCGGCGAACACCGCCGCCTGAGCCAGGTTGACCTCGTGGTCCGGGCCGCCGTCGGCGAAGGCGAAGTGGCTCCACAGCCCGGTGACCTGCAGGGCGCCGTCGGCCTCGGCCTTGGCCGCCGCCTCGCACAGATCCGGCCACTGCTCGGTCGTGGCGCCGCCGCGGGACAGGCCGGTGTCGACCTTGAGCTGAACCCGCGCGGTACGGCCCACCGCTGCCGCCGCGACCTGCATCCGGACCAGCTGCGACACGTCGTGCACCCCGAGGTCGATCCCGGCCGCCACCGCCGGGGCCAGGTCCTCCTGCGGGCTGTAGAGCCAGGCCAGCACCGGGGTCCGAAGGCCCGCTGCCCGCAGCGCGAGCGCCTCCTCCACGAAGGCGACGCCGAGCCAGCTCGCCCCCCCAGCCACCGCCGCGTGGCTGCTGGGAAGCAGCCCGTGGCCGTACGCGTCGGCCTTCACCACTGCCATCACCTGAGCGCCGCGCGCCCGCTCGACGAGCACCGCGACGTTGCCCCGGATCGCGTCGGTGTCGACCAGCGCACGGGTCCTCAGCTGTGCCACCCGACCATCGTCTCAGCCCGGACCTCGCGTACGGCGTCCGGCCACGCCTCGAGTACCGCAGAGGCACTGGTCGCAGCGCCGGAGGCCGAGAGCGTCCCCGCCCGGCCGTGCAGGTAGGCGCCGACGCTGCCCGCCGTCAGCGGATCCAGGCCCTGCGCCAGCAGCGCGCCGACGCCGCCGGACAGCACATCCCCGGACCCGGCCGTGGCGAGGACCGGGCTGCCCGTGGCGTTGACCCGCGCCGGCCCGTCCGGTCCCACCACAACCGTGGCGTCACCCTTGAGCAGCACGTGTACGCCGAGCTCGCGGGCCAGCTCCCTGGCGCTGCCAACCCGGTCCGGGCCGACCTCCCAGCCGAACCTGGCGAACTCCCGATCGTGCGGGGTCAGCAGTGTCGGCGCCGTACGTCGCTGCAGCCACGTCGGGTGCTGCGCGCAGACCGTCAGCGCGTCCGCGTCGACCAGCACCGGCACGTCCTGGGCCAGCACCGCCTCGACGGTCCGGGCCGCCCGCTCGTCAGTGCCGAGCCCCGGGCCGACGACCCACGCCTGGACCCGGCCGGCTTGGACAACGCCCGCGCCGGTCGACTCGGTCACGACGGTCTCGGGCCAGCGGCTGCGCACCTGTTCAGCGGCGTGCGGCGCCCCCGCGAAACGCACCATTCCGGCGCCCGCCCGGACGGCTGCACCCGTGCACAGCACCGCCGCACCGGTGTACTGCTGCGAGCCGGCGGCCACCCCCAGTACGCCGCGCGAGTACTTGTCGGCCACCTCGTCCGGGACGGGCAGCAGCCCCGCCACGTCGTACGCGGTCAGCACCTCGACCGGGGCGGCCGGCAGATGGGGGGTGAGCCCGATGTCGACCAGCTGCACGCGACCGGTGTGGGCCCGCCCAGGACCGACGACCAGCCCGGGCTTGTACGTGCCGAACGTGACAGTGAGATCGGCCTGGACAGCCGGTCCATCGACCGCTCCGGTGTCGGCGTTCACCCCGCTCGGCACGTCGACGGCGACCACGAGCCGCGCCCGGTCCGCAGCACCGCGACGCCTGCTGGCGCGGTCCCCGACGGCCTGCGACCGCTCGAGCTCCTCGACCAGCGCCGCCGCCGCGGCGCGCAGCGGGCCTCTCGCACCGATGCCGACCAGCCCGTCGAGCACCAGGTCGGCGCCGGTCAATGCGCTGCTGGTCGCCGGGCCATTCGCCCGGACGGCCCGGCCGCCGGCCGCCAGCAGCGCCTGCAGCGCGTCCGGCACGGCGTCACCGGCTAGCAGCGCGCGCACCTGTGCACCGCGCCCGGCCAACTGCGCGCCGGCCCACAGCGCGTCCGCCCCGTTGTTGCCGGACCCGACGAGCAGGACCACGCGGGCGCCGTACGTCCGGTGCAGCACGCCGCTGCACGCCACCGCGAGCCCGGTCGCCGCGCGCTGCATGAGCGCCCCGTCCGGCAGCGTCGCCATCAGTGCTGCCTCGGCTGCCCGCACCTGCGCGACCGTGTGCGCCGTCCTCATCCGCCGCCACCCCCTCCTCCTGCCGCGCCGCCGCCACCCCCTCCTTCCTCTGCGCCGCCACCCCCTCCCTCTTCGCCGATCAAGGCGGGATGCCCATGATCAGGCACGTGATCATGGGCATCCCGCCTTGATCGGCGTTGGAGGAGGCAGGCGGAGGCTGGTGGGGGCAGGCGGGAGAGGGAGGGGGCAGTACGGGGGCGCTGAGCGCGCTGGGTTGCCGGTGTCATGACTCAGCGACCACAACGGCGGTAGCGATCCCCCCGTCGTGCGACATCGACAGGTGCCAGCGCGCGATCCCCTGCCCGAGCGCCTCCTCCGCGACACCCCCGTGCAGCCGCAGCGACGGCCGTCCGGACGCAGCGCTCACGACCTCGGCGTCCCGCCAGCGCAGGCCTCCGGGTGCGCCCAGGGCCTTGGCGACGGCCTCCTTCGCAGCGAAACGCGCCGCCAGCGACTCCGAGCCGTTCGACAGCAGCTCGCCGGAGGTGAACAGCCGGTCGCACAGGCGGGGCGTGCGGGTAAGGGCACGGGTAAGACGACTCACGTCCACCACGTCTATCCCGACTCCGACGATCACTCGACGGTCACGCTCTTGGCCAGGTTGCGCGGCTGATCGACGTCCAGGCCGCGCAGCCGGGCGATCTCGGCGGACAGGACCTGCATCGGGACGATGGTCAGCAGCGGGGCAAGCAGCGACTTGGTGTTCGGCACCCGGAGTACGCGGTCGGCGTACGGCGTGACGCTGTCGTCGCCGTCGGTCGCGACCACGATCGTCAGCGCGCCCCGGGCGCGGACCTCCTGGACATTGTTGATGAGCTTGGACTGCAGCGCATGCCGGGTCGCGAGCACGACGACGGGCGTGCCCTGCTCGATCAGCGCGATCGGCCCGTGCTTGATCTCACCGGCGGAGAAGCCCTCGGCCGAGATGTAGGCCAGCTCCTTGAGCTTGAGCGCGCCCTCCAGGGCGATCGGGTAGCCGACGTGCCGGCCCAGGAACAGCACCCGCGTCGCGTCGACGATCTCGCGGGCGACGGCCCGTACGTCCTCGGACCGCGTCAGGAGCTCGGTGAGCAGGTCCGGGATGCTCTCGAGGTCCTGCAGGTGCGCGCGGACCTCGTCCGAATCCCGCGTCCCGCGGACCTGCGCGAGGTAGAGCCCGACGAGGTACATCGCCGTGATCTGGGTCATCGTCGCCTTGGTCGAGGCGACGGCGACCTCGGGGCCGCCGCGGGTGTAGAGCACCGCGTCGGCCTCGCGAGCGATCGAGCTGCCGACGGTGTTGGACACCGCGAGCACCCAGGCCCGCTGGCTGCGCGCGTGCCGAACAGCCTCGAGCGTGTCGGCGGTCTCCCCGGACTGCGAGACCGCGACGACCAGGGTGTTGCGGCCGATCACCGGGTCCCTGTAGCGGAACTCGCTGGCCAGCTCGACCTGTACCGGCAGCCGGCACCAGCGCTCGATCGCGTACTTGCCGATCATGCCGGAGTGGTAGGCAGAACCGCAGCCGATGATCACGACCTGCTCGATCCCCCGCAGATCGTCGTCCGATAGCGCGATCTCGTCCAGGTGCAGCAGCCCGTCCGGCCCCAGCCGTCCGCCGAGCGTCTCCCGGACGGCCTCGGGCTGCTCGTCGATCTCCTTGAGCATGAAGAACTCGTAGCCGCCCTTCTCCGCGGCGGCGGTGTCCCAGTCCACGTGCATCGCGTGCGGTACGACGACGGCGCCGGCCAGGTCGGTCACAGTGATGCCGTCGCGGCGCAACTCGACGACCTGGTCCTGGTCGATGACCAGGGCCTCGCGGGTGTGGGCGATGAAGGCGGTGACGTCGCTGCCGAGGAAGTTCTCGCCGTCACCGACCCCGGCCACCAGGGGCAGGTTGCGTCGGGCGCCGACGACCAGGTCGGGTTCGTCGGCGTGGGTGACGACCAGGACAAATGAGCCCTCGAGGTCGCGGCACACGCTGCGGACCGCGGCGGCGAGATCGCCTGCGCACTCGGAAAGTCTGAGCTTCTCCTCGAGCAGGTGGGCGACGACCTCGGTGTCGGTGTCGGACTCGCGCCGGTGCCCGCGTGCCTCCAGCCCGGCGGCGAGCACCTCGAAGTTCTCGATGGTGCCGTTGTGCACGACGGCGACCCTGCCCGAGCAGTCCACCTGCGGGTGGGCGTTGCGGTCGGTCGGCGGCCCGTGCGTCGCCCAGCGGGTGTGCCCGATCCCCAAGGTCCCGGCGAGCGGGTCCTCGGCCAGGACCTTGTCCAGGTTGGCCAGCTTGCCCGACCGCTTGCGGACAGCCAGGTCCCCGTCTTGGGACAAGATCGCAACGCCGGCGGAGTCGTAGCCGCGGTACTCCAGCCGGCGGAGGCCATCGAGCACCACCTCGCAGGCGTCCTGCTGGCCGACGTAGCCGACGATGCCGCACATGAGCGTCAGGCTAGCCCGCGGGGGCCGCCTGACGAGCCCGCAGCGCCCGGCGGAGGTCGTCGGACTGCTCGAGCACGATGCGTCGCGCGCCGGCGACCAGGTCGGTGGCCAGCACCGCCTGGACACGCTCGAGCACGTCCGGACGCACCAGGGTGGACGGGAACAGCAGCAGCGTCGCGATGCGCGCGTTCTGCGGAGTGCCTTCGGACCAGAAACCCGGTACGGCCGCGAGATAGCGGTCGACGTACGGCTCGAGCACCACGTCCTGCCCGTACTGCCAGAACCCGCCGGCGAGCGCCTTGACCTGGGCGTTGCTGAGCGAGTCGCCGAACAGCAGATTCCAGACCGCTTCCTTGGATCCGGCGTCCGGGCGGGCGGCGCGCGACCACTCGGCGTGCCGCAGGGCGGTATCGCTCCGATCCCGGGTGAGCTCCAGCGTGAGCCGCGGCTCGTCGACCTCGCCGAGCACCGCCAGCCGGCGCAGCACCCACCAGCGCAGCTCGGTGTCCACCACGACCCCCTCCGGGGCGCCCCCGTCCAGCAGGCCCTCCAGCGCCGGGACGTCGACCGTCGCCTGCACGTACGCCCGTACGCAGGTCAGCTGCAGGTCGCTGCCCGGCGGCAGCTCCAGCGCCGCGTTCCAGCAGTGGTCGGCGATCTGCGAGCGCAACCCGGCGCCGGAAGGGACGTACGCCGACGCGGCCAGCGTCGCCTGCTGCAGCAGGGTCTCCACGAGCGCCGGGTCGGTCTCGGCAGGCGCGCCCCGCAGCACGGCGCCGATGTGGTCCGCGGCCGGGAGCTCAGCGTCGCGGGTGGCGTCCCACAGCGCGCCCCAGCACACGGCCCGCGCCAGCGGGTCGGCCAGGTCGCCGAGGTGGGCGAGCACGGTCGTCAGGGACCGCGCGTCGAACCGGATCTTGGCGAAGGTGAGGTCCCCGTCGTTGAGCAGCAGCAGGTCGGCCGGCTCCCCCGGCAGCCGGGTCGCGCCACCGGTCACGTCCACCTCCTCGCGGGCGCGCAGCACCGGGACGTCGTTCACCAGGTCGTACCGGCCCACCCCGATCCGGTGCTCGCGGAGCACGTCGGACTCCTGGTGCACGACCGTCTGCTCCTGCCCGACCGACCGCAGGGTGCTGACCCCGGGCGTGCGCAACCACGTGTCGGCCCACGTGGTGAGGTCGCGTCCGCTCGCGGTCTGCAACGCGGCCAGCAGATCCGCGAGTGTGGTGTTCCCCCAGGCGTGCTCGGCCAGGTAGCCGCGCACGCCGGTGAAGAACGCCTCGCGCCCCAGATAGGCCATCAGCTGCCGCAGTGCGCTGGCACCCTTGGCATAGGAGATCCCATCGAAGTTCAGCAGCCCGGACCGGTTGTCCGGCACCGCACCAGTAACCGGGTGGGTCGTCGGCAGCTGGTCCGCGCGGTAGCCCCAGGCCTTGCGCCCGAGGCAGAAGTCGGCCCACACCCCGTCGTACGGCGTGGCCTCGTCGACCGTCAGCACGCCCATCAGTTCGGCGAAGGACTCGTTGAGCCAGATGTCGTCCCACCACCGCATCGTCACCTGGTTGCCGAACCACATGTGCGCCATCTCGTGCGACATGACCTGCGCCCGAAGCCTGCGCGAGCCCTCGGTGACCCGCGACGGGAACAGGAACAGCTCATCGCTGTAGGTCACCATCCCCGGGTTCTCCATCGCGCCGGCATTGAACTCCGGGCAGAACACCTGGTCGTAGGTGTCGCCGAACATGTACCGCGAGCCGAACTGCGCCTGCTGGAAGGCGAACGCGCGCCGCGTGATGTCGAACAGCTCCTCGGCCTCCAGGTGCGGCTGCAGCGAGCGGCGGCACCACACGCCGAGCTCGAGGCCGTCGTACCGGACCTGCTCACCCACCCAGTCCCCGGCGGCCAGGGTCAGGTGGTAAGTCGAGATCGGCGGCGTCTCGGCGAAGCTCCACCGGCCGCCGTCCTGCTCGCCGCGCATGTTGCTCAGGACCCGCCAGGCCGGCGGCGCGAGCACCGTCAGCCGGAACACCGCCTTGAGGTCGGGCTGGTCGAAGCAGGCATAGAACCGCTGGGCATCGTCCAGAAAGGCCATCGCGTAGAGGTAGACCGCACCATCGCTCGGGTCGACGAACCGGTGCAGCCCTTCGCCGGTGTTGGTGTAGGCACAGCTCGCCACGACCCGCACCTCGTTGTCCGCCGCCAGGTCAGGCAGCGCCATCCGGTTGCCCTCGATCTGCACCGGCACGCCGTTGAGCGTCGCCTCGTGCAGCTCCGGTGCATCGAGCTCCAGGAACGTCGTCGCGCCAGGCTCGCGGCAGCCGAAGCGGACCACCGTGCTGCTCCGGAACCGCCGCTCGTCGACCGTGAGGTCCAGCTCCACGTCGTACGACGTCACGTCCAGCAGTCCGGCCCTGGCGACGGCCTCAGCGCGGGTCAGATTCCTCATGACCGCGGAATCTACTGGCCGTGTCCCGCACCAGAGGCGGCGCCAGAAGATCACATGCGACGGTCAGGCGCCGACGACCGCCGCCAGCCGCGCGGCGACCTCGTGCGCCTGGTCGCTCGTCGGCGCCTCGACCATGACCCGCACGACCGGCTCGGTCCCCGACGGGCGCAGTAGGACCCGACCGGCACCGGCCAGCGCCGCCTGCTCGGCCGCCACGGCCGCGAGCACCTCCGGCGCCGAGGCGCGCGACCGCTCCGCCCGGACATTGAGCAGCGCCTGCGGCAGCGGTACGACGACAGCGGCCAACTCGGCCAGGGGGGCGCCGGTCGCGACCATCCGGCCCATCAGCGACAGGGCGGTCAGCAGCCCGTCCCCGGTCGTGGCGTGGTCGCCGAACACGACGTGGCCGCTCTGCTCGCCGCCAAGAACATGCCGCCCGCCGCGCATCGCCTCCAGCACGTAGCGGTCCCCGACGGCAGTGCTGACCACCGAGATCCCCGCCGCGGCCATGGCCTGGTGGAAGGCCAGGTTGCTCATCACGGTGGCCACGACCGTGCCGGTGACCAGCAGGTCGCGCGATCGCAGACCCAGGGCGAGTACAGCGAGCAGCTGGTCACCGTCCACGACCCTGCCGCCGGCGTCGACCGCGAGGCACCGGTCCGCGTCGCCGTCGTGGGCGATGCCCAGGTCCGCGCCGTGCTCGACGACCGCGGCCTGCAACGGGCCGAGGTGGGTGGCCCCGCAGCCGTCGTTGATCCGGTCGCCGTCGCCGTCGGCGTAGATGGCCACCACCGTCGCGCCCGCAAGTCGGTACAGCTCCGGCGCCACCGCCGAGGCCGCGCCCTGCGCGCAGTCCACGACGACGGTCAGGCCGTCCAGCGGCGCCTCCAGCGTGGCGAGCAGGGCGGCCAGGTAGCCCTCGAGCAGCTCGTGCGACGCCCCGGCGATCCGTCCCACGTCGCTGCCCTGTGGCCGTTCCCCTGCGGCGCCGAGCCCGGCCTCGACGGCGTCCTCGACCTCGTCGGGGAGCTTGTGCCCCCCGGGCCCGAACAGCTTCAGGCCGTTGTCGGGCATCGCGTTGTGCGAGGCCGAGATCATCAGACCGAGATCGGCGGTGCCGGTCGCGCAGACGTGTGCCACGGTCGGCGTCGGGACGACCCCGAGCAGGACTACGTCTGCCCCGGCGCTGGCGAAGCCGGCGGCCGCGGCGGCCTCCAGCATCGCCCCGCTGGGCCGGGTGTCCCGGCCGATCACGACGGTGCGGCCGCCGAGCTCTCGCGCGGCGCTGCGAGCCAGCGCCAGGCTGAACTCCGGGGTCAGGACCGCGCCATTCGCGGGCCCCCGGACCCCATCGGTCCCGAACAGGCGGCTCATGGAAACCTCCGGACGTGCCGCGAGGCGGCCCCCGGACAGGGGACCGCCTCGGCGGACAGGCGACTGCCGCTTGGAGTGACTGCCGCTTGGTGTGACTAGCGCTTGGAGTACTGCGGGGCCTTGCGGGCCTTCTTCAGGCCGTACTTCTTGCGCTCCTTGATCCGCGAGTCGCGGGTCAGGAAGCCTTCCTTCTTCAGCGCCGGGCGGTCGTCCGGCTCGACCTCGATGAGGGCCCGAGAGATGGCCAGGCGCAGCGCACCCGCTTGGCCGGAGATTCCGCCACCGTGCAGACGCGCGATCACGTCGTACTGCTCGGCCTTCTCCAGCGTCACGAACGGCTCGTTGATGGCCTGCTGGTGCACCTTGTTGGGGAAGTACCCCTCCAGCGTCCGGCCGTTCAGCGTGTACTGCCCGGTGCCCGGGATCAGGCGAACGCGGACGATGGCCTCCTTGCGGCGACCGACGGTCTGGATGAGTTCGGCAGTCACTGCGCCACCTGAGTGAGCTCGTAGGGGACCGGGCCCTGGGCCTGGTGCGGATGGGTCGGGCCGGCGTAGATCTTGAGCTTGGACAGCATCTGCCGGCCGAGGGTGTTGTGCGGCAGCATCCCCTTGATCGCCTTCTCCACGATCCGCTCAGGCCGGGTCGCCAGCACGTCGGCGTAGGACGTCGTACGCAGGCCACCCGGGAACCCCGAGTGTGAGTAGACGGTGGACTGCTGCGCCTTGTTGCCGGTCATGACGACCTGGGCAGCGTTGATGATGACCACGAAGTCGCCGGTGTCGATGTGGGCTGCGTAGTAAGGCTTGTGCTTGCCGCGCAGCAGCGTCGCGCACTGGCTCGCGAGCCGGCCGAGCACGACGTCATTGGCGTCGACGACGTGCCACTGGCGCGTGATGTCGCCGGGCTTGGGGTTGTACGTGCGCACGGAACGGCTCTTCCCTCAGGCTTGGCGTGGGGTCACGACCGGCGCACGTCAACGTGCCGCGCCGCGCAACAGCCGCCCACAGTACCTGAGCCCAACTGCGGCCGGCAAAGCGCCGAGCGGACGCACAGTGCTACTGTGTAGCACCATGGAGCGGATCGGCGTACGGGAGCTAAGGCAATACGCGAGCACCTATCTGGACCGGGTCAAGGCCGGGGAGACCGTCGAGGTCACCGAGCACGGCAACCTGATCGCCCTGCTCGTCCCTCCAGGACGCACTCACCGGGACCAGCTGGTCGCGGCGGGACATCTCATCCCCGCAACGCTCGACTCCTGTTTTCCCGAACCGCTCGAGCAGACCGGCGGCGCGTCGGCCTCGACCCGGCTGATGCAGGCGCGTGCTGACGAGCGTTGATGCTCTACCTCGACTCCTCCGCGCTGGTCAAGCTGGTCGTGCACGAACCGGAATCCGCAGCGCTGCGGGACTTCCTAACCACCCAAGGGCAGCGGTGCGTCACCAGCGCACTGGCCCGCGTCGAGGTCGTACGCGCCGTCGCCGAGCAGGGTGATCCGGTGCTTGCCCTCGCCGCGCTGGTTCTCAGCCGATGCGACCAGGTGGCGGTGACGGTCGACCTGCTCGATCGGGCAGCTCGCCTGCCTCCACCGGCACTGCGCAGCTTGGACGCGATCCACCTCGCCAGCGCCTCACGACTGCAACCGGGGCTCACCAGCGTCGTGGCCTACGACCGGCGCCTGCTCACCGCAGCCGACGAGTTCGGCCTACCGACGACGTCGCCGGGTCAGAATTGACCGCACATCTCGATCAGCGACCGGCCCGGGTCCAGCACGTACGGCCGCCGCTCCCCGGTCGCGACGAACCCTAGCCGGTCGTACGCCAAGGCGGCGGGCGCGTTGTCCTCGTGCACCTCCAGCCGCAGTTCGCGCCACAAGGCCCAGTCTTCCGGCCCGACCACCGCGACCCGCACCTGCGGTTGCCCGTTCACCCGCGAGCCCGTACAACGCGGGCCTCGTCCCACACCGGCTCCGGCGCCTCGTAGACCTGCCCGTCCGACCCGAACACCAGGAAGCGGTCGAAGCCGCGGGCGAACCAGCGGTCGTGGGTCACAGCAAGCACGGTGCCGTCGAAGGCCTCCAGGCCCTCCTCGAGCGCCTCCGCCGAGGCCAGGTCGAGGTTGTCGGTCGGCTCGTCGAGCAGCAGCAGTGTCGCGCCCCCGAGCTGCAGCAGGAGCACCTGGAATCGCGCCTGCTGCCCGCCGGACAGCGTCTCGAAGGGCTGGTCGGCCTGCCCGTGCAGCTCGTAGTTGCGCAGCGCGCCGACGGCCTGGCCCCGGTCCATCCCCCGGCGCGCGTCGTCGCCGCGGTGCAGCACCTCGGTCAGCGTCCGGCCGGGCAGCTCGGGGGCGTCATGGGTCTGGGCGAACCACCCGGCCACGACGCGCGCGCCCAAGCGGGCCATCCCGGTGTGGGCGACCGGTTGGTCGGCCAGCAGGCGCAGGAAGTGGGACTTGCCGCTTCCGTTGCTCCCCAGGACTGCCACGCGCTCGCCGTAGAAGACCTCGAGGTCGAACGGCTGCATCAGCCCGGTCAGCTCGAGCCCCGAGCAGGTCACCGCCCGGATGCCGGTGCGCCCTCCGCGCAGCCGCATCCTCACCTTCTGGTCCACGACCTGCTCGGGTGGTGGCCCGTCGGCCTCGAACCGCTCGAAGCGGGTGCGTATCGCCGCGTACCGGCTCGCCATGTCCGGACTGATCTTGGCCTGCTCGCGCAGGGTGATCACCAGCTTGCGCAGCCGCTCCCGCTCCTCGTCCCAGCGCTTGTGCAGCTCGGCGAGGCGCTGGCGCCGGGCCGTGCGCGCCTCGGCGTAGGTCGCGAAGCCACCGCCGTGCACCCAGGCCGAGTGCGCCTCGATCGTCCCGGTTCGCCACCCGGTGCAGCAGCTCGCGGTCGTGGCTGACGAACAGCACCGTCTTGCTGCTGGCCAGCAGCGCCTGCTCCAGCCAGCGCTTGCCCGGCACGTCCAAGAAGTTGTCCGGCTCGTCGAGCAGCAGGACCTGCTCGGGCCCGCGCAGCAGGGCCTCGAGCGCCAACCGCTTCTGCTCGCCACCGGACAGGGTCGCCAGGAGTCGGTACTGGCACCCGTCGTACGGCACGCCCAACGCGGCCGTGGTGCAGACGTCCCACAGGACCTCGGCGTCATACCCGCCCGCGTCGCCCCAGTCCGCGAGCGCCTGCGCGTACGCCATCTGAGTATCGGTGTCCTCGCGCTCCATCATGGCCAGCTCGGCCAGCTCGAGGGCCCGCCCGGCGGCAGCGACCAGCGCCGGCGAGAGGTCCAGCAGCAGGTGCCGCACCTCGGACGCGTCCCGGATCGAACCGATGAACTGCCGCATCACACCGAGCCCGCCGTCCCGCACCACTCCGCCGTCGCTCGGCGCGACGTCACCCGCGATGACACGCAGCAGCGTCGTCTTGCCGGTCCCGTTGGCCCCGACCAGCGCGGTCCGGCTGCCGTCACCCAGCCGAAAGCTCACGCCATGGAACAACGGCCGGCCGTCGGGCAGCACCACGCTCACGCTCTGCACGTCGACGTGACCCATCCCCCCATCCTTGCTGTACGCCGGGGCGGTGCGCCATGAGGTTGTGCGTGCCTCAGCTGATCCACCGCTGTCACCGGATCCGACGCGGACGTGTGGCGGGACGTGGTCTGGGACACACTTGATGGTCAGGGGACAGTGGTGTGCGCCTGCCCCACATTCTTGGAGGCTTGATGTTCACAGCTCGAAGCGGTACCCGGGTGGGCGGCGGCGCGCTGCTGGTTCGGGTGCTTGCTGCCCTCGGCGTGGTCCTCGGCGTGGTCGTGGGGGTGCCGCCGGCCCAGGCCGGGTCGGGGCTGCCGGCGTTGAACATCAGCGCTAACTACGTCACCGGCATCTCCTCCGGCGGCTACATGGCGACGCAACTGCAGGTCGCGTACTCCAGCCACTTCGCGGGGGCCGGTGTTTTCAGCGCCGGCACCTACCACTGCGGGCAGAACAGCGTCGTGATCGCACTGGAGGCGTGCACCTCACCCCAGGTGGTCCCCGACGACCTGCCGGGTTCGATCGCCTACACCGACCAGGCGGCGCGTGCCGGCCTGATCGACCCGACCGCCAACCTCGCCCACCAGCCAACCTGGTTCTTCCACGGCACCGCCGACACCGTCGTCGCGCCCGCCGTCGCGGACCACTTGGCGGCCTACTACCGCCACTACGGCACCCCGTTGACCTACCGCAACGCCGACCCGGCCGGGCACGCCTGGATCAGCCCGATCGGCCCCAACCCGTGCGGGGTGAACCAGCTTCCGTACATCAACAACTGCGGGTTCGACGCGGAGGGCCAGCTGCTCACCCGGATGCTCGGGTCGATCAAGCCGCCGAACACCGCCACTCCCCAGGGCATGCTCACCTCGTTCTCCCAGAACCGCTACGCGGCGGCGCCCACCGCAGGAGCCGGGGACCTCACCCGCACCGGGGCGGCCGCGGTCGGGATGGGCTCGACGGGCTATGTCTACGTGCCGCACACCTGCAGCCAGGGACAGAAGTGCCGGCTCGTGCTCTCGCTGCACGGCTGCTTGCAGACCGCCGATCAGATCGGCCGGACGTTCGTCACCGACTCCTACCTGAACCAGTACGCAGACACCAACAAGCTCGTCGTGCTCTACCCGCAGGCCACCCCCGACAATTCGTTCGGCAACCCCAAGGGCTGCTGGGACTGGTGGGGTTACCTCGGTGCAAACGACGGCAACTACGCCACCCGCACCGGCCCGCAGATGCGCACCACCATGAACATGGTGCACGCCCTGGGCGGCTGACCCCGCGCTCAGCTCAGCCGGTCTCGCGCCCCCTGGTCGCACGGGTGATCCCCTGCCGGGCGAGCAGCTGAGCGTCCGGGGGGTAGTCGACCCGCTCCAGGACCAGCCCGCGCGCCGGGGCGACGTCGAGGTGCGGCGCCCGGGCGTCCAACGCGAGCAGCGACGCCGGCCAGTCCACCGGGCGCCGACCGGTACCGACAGACAGCAGCGCCCCCACGAGGGAGCGCACCATGGACCGACAGAACGCATCGGCCCGCACGGTCGCGACCACTACCCCGTTGCCGGCCCGCTGCCAGTCCAGCTGCTGCAGCTCGCGCACCGTCGTGGCACCAGGGCGCCGCTTGCAGTACGCCGCGAAGTCGTGCAGACCGAGCAGCCCGGCCGTCGCCTCGGTCATGGCACAAACGTCCAAGGGGCGCGAGCAGGCCAGCGTATCCACCCGACGCAGTGGGTCGACCAGATCAGGACGGTCGGCGACCCGGTAGCGGTAGGTGCGTGAGAGCGCGGAGTAGCGCGCGTCGAAGCCGGGTGCGGCCGGTCCGACCCGCTGGATCCGCACGTCGCTCGACAGCATCCCGTTGAGCCGGCGCAGCAACAACGGGTCCCTGGCGGTGCCAGACGGGAGGTCGGCGTGCGCGACCTGACCACGCGCGTGCACCCCGGCATCGGTTCGTCCCGCGACGGTCGTGCGCACCGCCCGCCGGCAGATCGTCTGCAGCACGGTCTCGAGCTCAGCCTGCACGGTACGCAGCCCTGGCTGCACCGCCCAGCCGTGGAAACCGGTCCCGTCGTAGGCCAGGTCAAGCCGGACGCGGTCGAGCCCGCCCTCCGGGATCGGGAGAACGGGCTCGTCCGGCAGGTCCTGAGCTACTCGGCGTCCTCAGGCCGGGGGGCTGCAGCGGCGTCGCCCGCGCCGGACTCCGTCGTGGCAGGAGAGTCGGGCTCGGGGCTCACGGCCGCCTCCACCACATCCGGCACAGGGGGCTCGGTGGCGGCGCTCTCTGCTGCGGACGGCTCGGCGCCGGCGGCCTCGTCCACGGCAGCCTCGGAGGTCGTCACCACCTCCGAGCCCGCGATCGGAGCATCGTCGACGGGCGCCGCAGCGGCGGCCACCGCAGCGGCGGTCTCGGACTCGCCCGCGAGGGCCTCGGCGGACTCGCGGGTCGCTCCGGTGACAGGGCGCGATCCGGCGAACTGTGTACCTCGGGCGTGCTCGGCCTCGCCGACGGCCTGTTGGGCGACGGTCAGCGCTTCGACCAGCTCGATCAGGGCCATCGGCGCGTTGTCGCCCTTGCGCGGTCCGAGCTTGACGATGCGGGTGTAGCCGCCGGGGCGCGTTGCGTAGCGCGGGCCGATCTCGGCGAACAACGTGTGCACCACGCTCTTGTCGTTCAGCCGCTTGAGCACCTGCCGCCGGGCGTGCAGGTCGCCGCGCTTGGCGAAGGTGACCAGGTGCTCGGCGTACGGCCGCAGGCGCTTGGCCTTGGACTCGGTCGTGGTGATCCGGCCGTGCTCGAACAGCGACGTGGCGAGGTTGGCCAGCATGAGGCGTTCGTGCGCCGGGCTGCCGCCCATGCGCGGTCCCTTGGACGGTGTGGGCATTGCGGTGCTCCTTCGGGGCGGGGGCGCACGTGCACCCCGTGGGGGCCAACGGCGGTCGCCGAGGCCCGGCCGGCCCTCCCACGCCGGCCGCGAGGCCGATGCGGGAGGGATCGCGCTTAGAGCTGCTCGGTCTCGGCGAACCCGGCGTCGTCGTCGCCGTCCAGACCTGCGTCATCCGTGCCGTACCCGACGACCTGGCTGGGGTCGAACCCGGGAGGGCTGTCCTTCAGGCCCAACCCCATGCCGTGCAGCTTGACCTTGACCTCGTCGATGCTCTTGGAGCCGAAGTTGCGGATGTCGAGCAGGTCGGCCTCGGACCGGCTCACGAGCTCGCCGACACTGTGGATGCCCTCGCGCTTCAAGCAGTTGTAGGAGCGGACGGTCAGGTCCATCTCCTCGATCGGCAGCGCCAGGTCCGCGGCCAGGGCGGCGTCGTTCGGCGACGGGCCGATGTCGATGCCCTCGGCCTGTTCGTTGAGCTCCTGCGCCAGCCCGAACAGCCCCACCAGGGTCTTGCCGGCGCTCGCGATGGCGTCGCGTGGCGTCATCGAGTTCTTGGTCTCGATGTCCAGGATCAGCTTGTCGAAGTCGGTGCGCTGCTCGACCCGCGTGGCCTCGACCTTGTAGGTCACCTTGAGCACGGGCGAGTAGATCGAGTCGACCGGGATCCGCCCGATCTCCTGACCGGCCTGCTTGTTCTGCACCGACGAGACGTAGCCGCGGCCACACTCGACGGTCAGCTCGACCTCCAGCCGGCCCTTGCCGTTGAGGGTCGCCAGGTGCAGGTCGGGGTTGTGCACCTCGACGCCTGCGGGCGGCGCGATATCGCCGGCGGTGACCGGGCCGGGGCCCTGCTTGCGCAGGTACATCACCACCGGTTCGTCGGACTCGGAGGAGACGACGAGCTCCTTGAGGTTCAGGATGAGGTCGGTGACGTCCTCCTTCACACCCGGCACGGTGGTGAACTCGTGCAGGACGCCGTCGATGCGGATGCTGGTGACCGCTGCCCCGGGGATCGAGGACAGCAGGGTGCGGCGGAGGGAGTTGCCGAGGGTGTAGCCGAAACCTGGCTCGAGCGGCTCCAGGACGAACCGCGAGCGCTGCTCGGTGACAACCTCTTCGGTGAGCGTCGGGCGCTGTGCGATGAGCACGTAGTGTCCTTCCGGGACGTGGCGTCCCTGGTGTTCGCTGCGACGACCGTCATATGACGTCGCAAGGGATGCGCGGGCTGGGCGGGCCGCGCAGGTGACAGACGTGCGGCAGCGGCCGGAGGCGCTGCTGCCCTCCGGCCGCAGCCTCTTACTTGCTGTAGAGCTCGACGATCAGCTGCTCCTGCACTGGCGTGTCGATGACCTGACGGGCCGGGAGCGCATGAACCAGGACGCGCATCTGGCTGGAGATGACCTCCATCCACGCCGGCGCCGGGCGGTCGCCGGCGGTCTCCCGGGCGATGACGTACGGCGTCAGCTCGCGGCTCTTGGGGCGGATCTCGACGATGTCGTTCGCGGTCACGCGGTAGGAAGGGATGTCGACCTTCTTGCCGTTGACCAGCACGTGGCCGTGGCGCACGGCCTGCCGCGAATGGTCGCGCGAGCCGGCAAAACCAGCCCGGTAGACCACGTTGTCCAGCCGGCTCTCCAAGATGATCAGCAGGTTCTCACCGGTCTTGCCGGACTTGCTGTTGGCCTCCTCGTAGTAGCCACGGAACTGCTTCTCGAGCACGCCGTAGATGCGCGCGCACTTCTGCTTCTCCCGCTTCTGGAGCAGGTACTCGGAGTCCTTGGTACGACCGCGGCCATGCTCACCCGGGGGGTAGGGGCGGATCTCGATCGGGCACTTCGGGGACTCGCACTTGCTGCCCTTGAGGAACAGCTTCATCTTCTCGCGGCGGCAGCGCTTGCAGTCCGCACCGGTGTAACGGGCCATGTCGGTGTGTCTCCTGTTCCGGTGGTCAGACGCGACGGCGCTTGGAGGGACGGCAGCCGTTGTGCGGCACCGGGGTGACATCGCTGATCGAGCCGACCTCCAGGCCGGCGGCCTGCAGCGAGCGGATTGCGGTCTCGCGGCCCGAGCCCGGGCCCTTCACGAACACGTCGACCTTCTTCATGCCGTGCTCCTGGGCCTTGCGAGCGGCGCTCTCGGCGGCCATCTGGGCCGCGAACGGCGTCGACTTGCGGGAACCCTTGAAGCCCACGTGGCCGGCGGAGGCCCAGCTGATCACGTTGCCCTGCGGGTCGCAGATCGACACGATCGTGTTGTTGAACGTGCTCTTGATGTGGGCGTGCCCGTGGGCGACGTTCTTCTTTTCCTTGCGGCGGACCTTCTTCACCCCGCCGGGGCTGGTCCTGGTCTTCGGGGGCATGGTTACTGCTTTCGCTCTGAGGTGGTCACTGCTCGGGGGGTACTTGGGGGCGCAGGCCCCGAACAGCTACTTCTTGGGCTTCTTCTTGCCGGCAACGGTCTTCTTCGGCCCCTTGCGGGTCCGGGCATTGGTGTGCGTGCGCTGGCCGTGGACGGGCAGCCCGCGGCGGTGGCGGATGCCCTGATAACAACCAATCTCGATTTTGCGCCGGATGTCTTGCGCCACCTCGCGGCGCAGATCACCCTCGACCTTGTAGTTGGCATCGATCCAGTCGCGGAGCTTGACCAGGTCGTCCTCGGCGAGGTCTTTCACCCGGACGTCCGCCGAGACCCCGGTCTGCACGAGGGTGGCTTTGGCGCGGGTGCGCCCAATGCCGTAGATGTAGGTGAGCGCGATCTCCAACCGCTTCTCGCGGGGGAGGTCGACGCCGGAAAGGCGTGCCACGGGCGGTCTCACTTCCTGTCACGGAGGTCTGACGCGCCCATCCCCTCCTGCCCAGGAGGGGCCCCGGCCTCCGACCGGGGGTGCCGCTGCCGTGGAGCAGGAGCGGTTGAACGCGCTGAACTGGTGGCGCTGGCGGTGCTAGCCCTGCCGCTGCTTGTGACGTGCGGTGGACGAGCAGATCACCATGACGCGGCCATTGCGACGGATGACCCGGCACTTCTCGCAGATCGGCTTGACACTGGGCTTGACCTTCACGGACTCGATCCCTTTCCTGTGACGCACCCCGGGCAGGCCGGTGTGCGTCGGGCTACTTGTAGCGGTAGACGATGCGACCGCGGGTCAGGTCGTAGGGCGAGAGCTCGACGACGACCCGGTCCTCCGGCAGGATGCGGATGTAGTGCTGGCGCATCTTGCCGCTGATGTGCGCCAACACCTTGTGGCCGTTCTGCAACTCCACCCGGAACATCGCATTGGGAAGTGGTTCTACGACCCGGCCCTCGATCTCGATGGCCCCGTCTTTTTTCGGCATGTCCTCCGCGATCCGTCGCTGTCAGGTGGGCTGAACTCATACGCTGGACTGGTCGTGGCGCCGAGCCTGCCGCCTGCAAGGGGCATGGGTAGACACGCCGATACCAGCCCGACGGGTCATCGTACGTCGGATACGTCCCCGGGTCCAACCAGGTCCCTTTGCGCAGGTCCCGGGCGGTGGCTCAGCCCGACACCTGTAGGCCGCGGGCCGCCCCGCCGTCGATGGCCGTGAGCACCCACGGACCGTCGGGGGTCACCGCCACCGTGTGCTCCCAGTGCGCGGACTGCCGACCGTCCTGGGTGACCACGGTCCAGCCGTCGTCCAGCTCGAGCACCTGCGGCGACCCGAGCGTGGCCATGGGCTCGACCGCCAGCACGATGCCGACGTCCAGGACCATCCCGCGGCCCGGGCCGCCCGGAGCCACGTTCGGGACGTACGGCGGCTCGTGCATCGCGCGGCCGATCCCGTGGCCGGTGTAGTCCTCGAGCAGCCCGTACCCGAGTGGGCGTACGACCTGCTCGACGGCGGCGCCCACGTCAGAGAGCCGGCCGCCGGGCTGGACCGCCGCGACCCCGGCCCACAACGCCCGCTCGGTCGTGGCCGACAGCTCGAGCAGCTCGGGTGCGCACCGCCCCACGGCGACCGTAACCGCGGCGTCGCCGTGCCAGCCCTGCAGCACCGCACCGCAGTCGATGGAAACCAGCTCGCCCTCCTGCAGTACGCGCGTGCCCGACGGGATGCCGTGCACGACCTCGGCGTCGACCGAGGCGCAGATCGTGGCCGGGAAACCGTGGTAGCCGAGGAATGACGGCGCCGCGCCGGCCTGGGTGATGACCCGGCTCGCGATCCGGTCCAGCTCGCCTGTTGTCACGCCGGGCGCGACGGCGGCCGTCACCTCGGCCAGGGCCTCGGCGACCACCAGCCCGGCGCGGCGCATGCTCTGCACCTGCTCGGCGGTCTTGACGCTCACCCCGCGCGGCCGCCGGGAACCGCGGCTCACGGCCCGTCAGGGGAGGACAGCGCATGCCGAGACGGCGGCGGCTCGTGCTCGAGCGGCCGCAGGGCGTCGATGGCCCGCTCGGTGACGTCATCCACCGGGCCGGTGGCGTCGATGCCGACCAACACCCCTCGGCCGGCGTAGTAGTTGACCAGCGGCGCCGTGGACAGGTCGTAGACCTCCAGCCGGTTGGCGATCGTCTCGGCCTTGTCGTCGTCGCGCTGGTAGAGCTCGCCGCCGTCCAGGTCGCACACGCCCTCGACCTTGGGGGGGTCGAAGTCCACATGCCAGACGTGGTTGCAGGTGCGGCAGGTGCGCCGCCCGGACAGGCGCCGAACGACCTCCTCGGAGTCCACGACCAGCTCGAGCACGACGTCGAGCTTGCTGCCGCTGGTCTCCAACAGGATGTCGTCCAGCACCTGGGCCTGCGGGACCGTACGCGGGAACCCGTCGAGCAGGAAGCCCGGTTCGGCATCGGTCTCCTGCAACCGCAGCCGGACCATCTCGATGGTGACGTCGTCGGGGACCAGGTCGCCGCGGTCCATGAACGCCTTGGCCTGCAGCCCCAGCGGCGTCCCGGAGCTGACGTTGGCCCGGAAGATGTCGCCGGTCGAGATCTTGGGCACCGACAGGTGTTCGGCGACGAACTGGGCCTGCGTCCCCTTGCCCGCTCCGGGTGGCCCGACCAGGACGAGGCGCACTAGCGCAGGAAGCCTTCGTAGTTGCGCAGCATCAGCTGGCTCTCGATCTGCTTGACCGTCTCCAGCCCCACCCCGACCACGATGAGCACCGAGGTACCCCCGAACGGGAAGCGGTTCGCCCCAGCGGTCAGGTTGAACAGCAGCAGCGGCAGGACGGCAACCAGCCCCAGATAAAGCGACCCGAAGCTGGTGATGCGCGACAGGATGTAGTCCAGGTACTCGGCGGTCGCCCGGCCCGGCCGGATGCCGGGCACGAAGCCGCCGTACTTCTTCATGTTGTCGGCCACCTCGACCGGGTTGAACGTGATCGCGACGTAGAAGTAGGTGAAGAAGATGATGAGCAGGAAGTACGCCGCGAGGTAGACCGGATGGTTACCCGAGGTGAGGTAGCGGGCGACGTACTTGGTGAAGGTCTGGTTGCTGCTCCAGACGTTTGCGAGCAACTGCGGCAGGTAGAGCAGCGAGGACGCGAAGATCACTGGGATGACGCCGGCCTGGTTGACCTTGAGCGGGATGTAGGTGCTCGTACCGCCGTACATCCGGCGGCCGATCATGCGCTTGGCGTACTGCACCGGGATCCGGCGTTGTGCCTGTTCCACGAACACGACTAGCGTGATTACCAACAGGGCCAGCAGGATGACGCCGGCCAGGATGAACCCTCCGCGCGGCTGGTTCAGGATCCGCGCGCCCTGGGACGGCATCGAGGAGATGATCGAGGTGAAGATCAGCACCGACATGCCGTTGCCGACCCCACGATCGGTCACCAGCTCGCCCAACCACATGATTACCGCTGTGCCTGCGGTCAACGTCATGACCAGTACGCCGACGCGGAACAGCGACTGATCCGGGATGATCTTCGCGGTGCAGGACGGGAACAGGTTGCCCGAGCGGGCCAACGCCACGATGCCGGTGGACTGCAGGATGGCCAACGCCACGGTCAGGTAGCGCGTGTACTGGGTCAGCTTGGCCTGACCGCTCTGCCCCTCCTCCTTCAGCGCCTCCAGGCGGGGGATCACGACGATGAGCAACTGCACGATGATCGAACTCGTGATGTAGGGCATGATCCCGAGCGCGAAGACGCTCAGCTTGAGCAATGCCCCACCGCTGAACAGGTTGACCAGGCCGTACAGCGAGTTGTTCTTGACCTGGCCCAGGCAGTCCTGAATGGCGACGTAGCTGACTCCCGGCCCCGGAACGACCGCGCCGAGCCGGTACACGCCGATCATCGCCAGGGTGAACAGCAGCTTGCGGCGCAGGTCCGGCGTCCGGAATGCCCGGGCGAAGGCGGTGAGCACGGCTCCTCCTGACGTCCCGCCCGTGGCGGCCGGGACGGATCGAGTCGCTGTCGCCACGTCGGTGACGGGTCAGGCGGCAGATGGGCGGGGTCAGGAGCAGGGGCGGACCCGCTGCGTGGGGCGACTGTAACAGCCGCCCCCGCGCGTCCCGCCCCTGCAACGGGCTGGTACCTGCAGGCGGCACGCCACGGGCCGCCGCTCCCGCAAGGGGGCGACGGCCCGGACGATGACCGGCTTACAGCGCTGTGGCGGTACCGCCCGCAGCGACGATCTTGCGCTGGGCAGAGGTCGAGAAGGCGTGCACGGTCAGGTCGAGCTTGACCGTCAGGTCACCGCCCCCGAGCACCTTGACCAGGCTGTTGTCGCGGACGGCGCCGCGGGCGACCAGCTCGTCCACGCCGATTGTCCCGCCGTCGGGAAACAGCTCGGCGACGCGGTCGAGGTTGACGACCTGGTAGGTGGTGCGGAAGCGGTTCTTGAAGCCCTTGAGCTTGGGCAGCCGCATGTGCAGCGGCATCTGGCCACCCTCGAACGCAGCCGGGACCTGGTAGCGGGCCTTGGTGCCCTTGGTGCCACGGCCGGCCGTCTTGCCCTTGCCGCCGGCCTCGCCGCGCCCGACCCGGGTCTTCTCGGTCTTGGCACCCGGCGCAGGGCGCAGGTGGTGGACCTTCAGCGGGCTCTCGGTGGCCTTCAGTAGGGTCTGGCTGGCCTTGCGTGGGCTCTCGGTGGACTGTGCCATGGCTTTACTCGACCTCCTCGACCGTCACCAGGTGCGTGACGGTGTCCACCATCCCGCGGATCTCGGGACGGTCCTGTTTGACGACGGTGTCGGAGATCCGCTTGAGCCCCAGCGAGCGCAGGGTGTCGCGCTGGTTCTGCTTGCCGCCGATGCCCGACTTGATCTGAGTGACCTTCAGACGTGCCATGTCAGCTCCCCGCGTGGACGGCCGGCGGGGCGGCCGCGGCAGCTGCGCGGGCCCGGAGCATCGCTGCCGGAGCAACCTGTTCGAGAGTCAGGCCGCGGCGGGCGGCGATCTCCTCGGGCCGCACCAGTCCCTGCAGGGCCGCCACCGTGGCGTGCACGATGTTGATCGGGTTGGAGGACCCGAGTGACTTGCTCAGCACGTCGTGGATCCCGGCGCACTCCAGCACGGCCCGCACCGGGCCACCGGCAATCACGCCGGTACCGGGGCTCGCCGGCTTGAGCAGCACCACGCCGGCGGCCGCCTCACCCTGAATGGGGTGCGGGATGGTTGAGGCGATCCGCGGGACGCGGAAGAAGTGCTTCTTGGCCTCCTCCACGCCCTTGGCGATCGCCGCCGGCACCTCCTTGGCCTTGCCGTAGCCCACGCCGACCTGCCCGTCGCCGTCGCCGACGACGACAAGAGCTGTGAAGCTGAAGCGCCGACCGCCCTTCACGACTTTGGCGACGCGGTTGATCGCGACCACGCGCTCGAGGAATGCGGTCTTCTCGGGGGCACCGCCTCGGCCGCCGCGACCGCCCTGACGGTCGCCGCCCGCTCCCGCGGGGCCACTCGCGGTTCCGCCGCGGCGCTGGGGTCCAGGCATCAGAGGTCCTTCTTGTTCGTGGTTGCGTACTCGGTAAACGCTTGCGTGATCACTAGAAGGTCAGCCCGCTCTCGCGGGCGGCGTCGGCCAGCGCCGCGATCCGGCCGCGGTAGGCGTTGCCTCCGCGGTCGAACACCACGGTGTCGACACCCTTGTCCTTGGCCCGCGCGGCCACGAGCTCGCCCACCTTCTTGGCCTGGGCGGTCTTGTCCCCGCGGGAGCCGACGTCGACTCCGCGGATGCTCGCGTCCAGCGTCGAGGCGCTGGCCAGCGTGTGCCCGGCCAGGTCGTCCACGACCTGCGCGGTGATGTGCCGCGCGGACCGCGTCACCACCAGGCGCGGCCGGGTCGGCGTACCGGAGACCTTCTTGCGCAGCCGAAAGTGCCGCCGCGCCCGCCCGAGGCGCCGTGTCGTTGAGATGTCAGCCATTACTTCCCCGTCTTCCCGACCTTGAGCTTGATCTGCTCGCCCTCGTACCGGACACCCTTGCCCTTGTACGGGTCGGGCTTGCGCAGCTTGCGGATGTTGGCGGCGACCTCGCCGACCTTCTGCTTGTCGATCCCCCGGACCGTGAACTTCGTCGGGCTCGCCACCTCGAAGCTGATGCCGGAGGGGGCCTGGACCGGCACCGGATGGCTGTAGCCGAGCGCGAACTCCAGGTCCGAGCCGCGGGCGGCGACCCGGTAGCCGACGCCGCGGATCTCCATGGCCTTGGTGTAGCCGTCGGTCACTCCGACGACCATGTTGCTGACCAGGGTGCGGGTCAGCCCGTGCAGGCTCCGGCTCGACCGCTCGTCGTCCGGGCGGGTGACCGACAGGGTGCCGTCCTCCACGCGGTCGATGCGGATCGGCTCGGGCAGCGTGTGCGTGAGGGTGCCCTTGGGGCCCTTGACCGTCACGAGCTGGCCGTCGAGGGAGACCTCGACGCCGCTGGGAACAGCGATGGGCAGGCGACCGATGCGGGACACTGTGTCGTTACCTCCGGCCGACTAGTAGACGTAGGCGAGGACTTCCCCACCTACGCCCTTGGTGTTCGCCTGACGGTCGGTCAGCAGGCCCGACGACGTCGAGATGATGGCTACGCCCAGGCCACCGAGCACCTTGGGCAGCGCGCCGGCCTTGGCATACACGCGCAGACCGGGCTTGGACACCCGGCGCACCCCGGCGATGGATCGCTCGCGGTTAGGGCCGTACTTGAGGTCGACGACCAGGACCTTGCCCTTCTCGCCGTCTTCGTTGCGCCACCCGGCGATGTAGCCCTCCTGCTGGAGGATCTCGGCGATGTGCGTCTTGATCTTGCTGTGCGGCATGCTCACTCGGTCGTGGTAGGCCGAGTTGGCGTTGCGCACTCGGGTCAGCATGTCGGCGATCGGGTCGGTCATGGTCATGTGGCCACGGGGCCTTTCCCGCCGGGGTTCCCGGTCTCCGGCTGCGAGGTGCAGACAGGGGGCCTACGACGAAGAGATGGGTGGTGCAACCAGCGGGCGGAGCCCACCAGCCTACGTGCTTGGCGTACGGGCGCGAGCTACCAGGAGCTCTTGGTGATGCCGGGCAGCTCGCCGGCGTGCGCCATCTCCCGGAAGCAGATCCGGCACAGGCCGAACGTCCGGAACACCGCGCGCGGACGGCCGCAGCGGTTGCAGCGGGTGTAGCCGCGGACCTGGAACTTGGGCTTGCGGTTCGCCTTCTCGACGAGGCACTTCTTGGCCATGGTCTAGCTCTCCTTGAAGGGGAAGCCGAGCGCCCGCAGGAGCGCGCGACCCTCGTCGTCATTCGCCGCACTGGTGACGACGGTGATGTCCATGCCGCGGGTGCGGTCCACCCGGTCGATGTCGATCTCGTGGAACATCGACTGCTCGGTCAACCCGAAGGTGAAGTTGCCGTTGCCGTCGAACTGCTTGGGCGAGAGTCCCCGGAAGTCCCGGATGCGAGGCAGCGCGATCGTGACCAGGCGGTCCAGGAACTCCCACATCCGGTCGCCGCGAAGGGTCACCTTGGCGCCGATCGGCATGCCCTCGCGCAGCTTGAACTGGGCAATGGACTTGGTGGCCCGACGCACCTGCGGCTTCTGACCGGTGATGGCCGTCAAGTCGCGCAACGCGCCATCGATGAGCTTGGCGTCGCGGGCCGCCTCGCCGACCCCCATGTTCACCACAACCTTGACGACACCGGGGACCTGCATGGGGTTGCCGTAGGAGAACTGCTCGGTCAGCGCCGGCTTGATCTGCTCGCGGTAGCGCTGCTTGAGGCGAGGCAGGGCCCGCGCCTCTGGCATGGTGGTCGTCATCAGATCTCCCCGTCGCAGCGCTTGCAGACGCGCACACTGTGTGTCTTGCCGCGGTCGTCGGCCTCGCTGCGGCGGTGGCCGATCCGCGAGGGCTTGCCGCACGAGGGGCACACGACCTGCACGTTGCTCACGTGCACCGGCGCCTCCTGCGTGATGATCCCGCCCTGCTGCGACCCACGGGCCGACTGCGTCACACGGGTGTGCTTCTTGATCCGGTTGGCGCCCTCGACCAGGACCCGTGAGCTCTCGGGCGAGGCCGCGATGACCTTGCCCTTCAGTCCCCGGTCCTTGCCGCTGATCACCTGGACGGTGTCGCCCTTCTTCACGAACAGCCCTGCCATGGTTACAGCACCTCCGGTGCGAGCGAGATGATCTTCATGAACCGCTTGTCGCGGAGCTCCCGGCCGACCGGACCGAAGATGCGGGTCCCACGCGGGTCGCCGCCGTCCCGGATCAGCACCGCCGCGTTCTCATCAAAACGGATGTAGGAACCGTCCGGCCGACGGCGCTCCTTCACGGTGCGGACGATGACGGCCTTGACCACATCGCCCTTCTTGACGCCCGCCCCGGGCAGGGCGTCCTTGACGGTCCCGACGATGATGTCGCCGATCCCGGCGTAGCGCCGCCCCGAGCCCCCGAGCACCCGGATGCACAGCAACTCCTTGGCACCGGTGTTGTCGGCAACGCGTAGTCGCGACTCCTGCTGGATCACTTGTTCTCCTCCGACTGCCGTCTGCTTGCGCAGCCGTTACCCTCTCGGCCCACCTGCGGCGGGCTGATTGCTGTCCCGTACGACCCGGCGGTTGGCGCCGAGCTCGTACGAGCCTTACTTGGCCTTCTCGAGCACCTCGACCACACGCCAGCGCTTGGTGGCCGACAGCGGCCTTGTCTCCATGAGCAGGACCCGGTCGCCGACGCCGCACCCGTTCTGCTCGTCGTGCGCCTTGAGCTTGTTGGTCCGGCGCAGCGTCTTCTTGTAGAGCGGGTGCTGCACCCGGTCCTCCACGGCGACCACCACTGTCTTGTCCATCTTGTCGCTGACGACCAGGCCTTCACGGGTCTTGCGGAAGCCACGCGCCTGGTCGGCGGTGGCAGGGGCGGGCTGGCTCATCTGGGTCCCTGTCTCACTCATGCGACACCGCTCGTGGCGGTCCGCACGATGCCGAGCTCGCGCTCGCGCATCACGGTGTAGATGCGGGCGATCTCGCGCCGCACCGTCTGCAGCCGACGGTTGTTGTCCAACTGCCCGGTCGCCACCTGGAAGCGCAGGTTGAACAGCTCCTCCTTCGCCTCCCGCAAGTTGGTGACCAGCTCGGTGTCGGCCAGCTCGCGCAGGTCGTTGGTCCGGCTGTCGGCCATCAGTCACTCACCTCACGAACGACGAACCGGCACTTCATCGGCAGCTTGTGCATGGCGCGGCGCATGGCCTCCTTGGCCAGCGGCTCCGCCGGGCCGGCCAGCTCGAACAGGATCCGGCCCGGCTTGACGTTGGCGACCCACCACTCGGGCGAGCCCTTGCCGGAACCCATCCGGGTCTCGGCCGGCTTCTTGGTCAGCGGACGGTCCGGGTAGATGTTGATCCACACCTTGCCACCGCGCTTGATGTGCCGGGTCATCGCGATCCGGGCCGACTCGATCTGCCGGTTCGTCACATAGGCCGACTCGAGCGCCTGGATGCCGTACTCACCGAAGGCCAGCGCCGTACCGCCCTTGGCGGCACCGGAACGGTTCGGGTGGTGCTGCTTACGGTGCTTGACCCGGCGCGGTATCAGCATGGTCAGGCCTCCGTCTGGTCGGTGCCGGGCGTCTGGTCGGTGCCGGGCGTCTGGTCGGTGGCAGGCGCGTTCTCGGTGTCCGTCGGCTCGGCGTGGTCGGCGGCGTGCCGGCTCGGGTCGTACCCGGTGTCGCCGCCGGACTGCGTCGTCACCTCGTCCAGCGGGACGGCGGGCGTCGTGGCGACGTCGGGCGTGCGCGCGGCCGGGGCGTTCGCGACCTCGGCGGCCGCGGTCGGCAGCACGACATCACCGTCGACCTGAGGAGCCCTCGGGCCCGAGGTGGCGCCGGTCTCGGCCTCGCGGCCGGCGTCGGTGCCGCCGGCCGTGGTGCCCGTGGAGCCCGAACGCGGGCCGCGGCGGGCCGGCCGGTCGCGGCGCTGCTGGCGCTGAGCGGCCTCCTGAGCCTCGCGCTCGGCCCGGGACATGACCTTGTCGCCCTTGTAGATCCACACCTTCACGCCGATGCGCCCGAAGGTCGTACGCGCCTCGTAGATGCCGTAGTCGATGTCGGCGCGCAGCGTGTGCAGCGGCACCCGGCCCTCGCGGTAGAACTCCGACCGGCTCATCTCGGCCCCACCGAGGCGCCCAGAGCACTGCACCCGGATGCCCTTGACCCCGGGGCTCTTCATCGCCGACTGCATCGCCTTGCGCATAGCCCGACGGAAGCTGACCCGGCTGGAAAGCTGTTCGGCCACACCCTGGGCGACCAGCTGGGCGTCGCTCTCGGGGCTCTTGACCTCCAGGATGTTTAGCTGCACCTGCTTTTTGGTGAGCTTCTCCAGGTCGCCGCGGATCCGGTCGGCCTCAGCGCCTCGACGCCCGATCACGATGCCGGGTCGGGCAGTGTGGATGTCCACCCGTACCCGGTCCCGGGTGCGCTCGATCTCCACCTTGGAGATGCCGGCGCGCTCCATCCCCTTGCCCATCAAGCGGCGGATCGCGACGTCCTCCTTGACGTACTCCGCATAGTTCTTGTCGGCATACCAGCGGGACGTCCAGTCGGTGGTGATACCGAGCCGGAAGCCGTGGGGGTTGACCTTCTGACCCACTACGCCGCCCCCCCGTCACAACCACGAGTGCTTCGCACTAGCGGGTCCCGCCCTTCGAGCTCGAGGTGGCGGCAGCGTCGGCAAGGACGGACTGCACGACCACGGTGATGTGGCTGGTGCGCTTGCGGATGCGGTAGGCCCGCCCCTGCGCGCGGGGACGGAACCGCTTGAGCGTCGGGCCCTCGTCTACGTAGGCCTGCGCAACGTAGAGGTCGCGCCGATCCAGCTGCTGGTTGTGCTCGGCATTGGCCACGGCGCTGGCAAGCACCTTGGCCACCGGCTCGGACGCGGCATGTACGTCGAAGCGCAAGACGTCCAGCGCCGAGTCGACCGGCATACCGCGCACCAGGTCGACGACCCGGCGACACTTCATCGGCGTCATCCGGATGTACTTGGCTTGGGCCAGGGCGGCACCAATTGGCAGGTGCCGCGTCTTGTTCTCAGCCACGACGCGCCCTCCTGTCATCCTTGATGTGCCCGCGGAAGGTCCTGGTCGGGGCGAACTCGCCCAGCTTGTGCCCGACCATCGACTCGGTGACGAAGACCGGCACGTGCTTGCGGCCGTCGTGCACGGCGATCGTGTGCCCCAGCATGTCGGGGATGATCGTCGAACGGCGGGACCACGTCTTGATCACGCTCTTGCTGCCCTTGTCGTTCTGGACGTCCACCTTCTTGAGCAGGTGGTCGTCGACGAACGGGCCCTTCTTCAGACTGCGCGGCACGGCTGTCTACCCCTAGCGCTTCTTGTTGGTCTTGCGGCGGCGGACGATGAGCGCGTCGCTGGGCTTGCGGCGACGGGTACGACCTTCGGGCTTACCGGCCGGGTTGACCGGGTGGCGACCACCGGAGGTCTTGCCCTCACCACCGCCGTGCGGGTGGTCGACCGGGTTCATGGCGACACCGCGGACGCTGGGGCGCTTGCCCTTCCAGCGCATCCGACCGGCCTTGCCCCAGTTGATGTTGGACTGCTCGGCGTTACCCACCTCGCCGACGGTCGCGCGGCAGCGCAAATCCACGTTGCGGATCTCACCCGAGGGCATCCGCAGCTGCCCGTACGGGCCGTCCTTGGCGACGAGCTGAACGCCCGCGCCGGCCGACCGGGCCACCTTCGCGCCACCGCCGGGCCGCAACTCGATGTTGTGGACGGTGGTACCGGTCGGGATGTTGCGCAGCGGCAGCGCATTGCCGATCTTGATGTCAGCCGTGGGGCCGGCCTCGACCGTGTCGCCCTGCTTGAGGCCGCGCGGCGCCACGATGTAGCGCTTCTCCCCGTCGGCGTAGTGCAGCAGCGCGATCCGCGCGGTGCGGTTCGGGTCGTACTCGATGTGCGCGACCTTCGCCGGCACACCGTCCTTGTCGTGGCGGCGGAAGTCGATCAGCCGGTAGGCGCGCTTGTGCCCACCGCCCTGGTGCCGGGTGGTGATCCGCCCATAGGAGTTGTGGCCGCCCTTGCTGTGCAGGGGTCGGGTGAGCGACTTCTCGGGGGTGCCCCGGGTGATCTCGGCGAAGTCGGCGACGGAGGACCCTCGTCGGCCCGGCGTCGTCGGCTTGTACTTGCGGATGCCCATGTCAGTCCTTCTCCAGCTCCGGGTCCGGCCGCCTAAGCGACCGGGCCCCCGAAGATCTCGATGCGGCCCTCGCGCAGGGTCACGATGGCCCGCTTGCTGGACGCGCGCTGGCCGAAGCCGCCCCTGGTGCGCTTGCGCTTGCCCTTGCGGTTCAAGGTGTTGACGTCGCCGACCTTGACGTCGAACACCTTCTCCACCGCGATCTTGATCTGGGTCTTGTTGCTGCCCGGCGCCACGAGGAAGGTGTACTTGTTCTCATCCAGCAGGCCGTAGCTCTTCTCGGAGATGACCGGCGACAGCAGAATGTCGCGCGGGTCGGTCAGGTCGCTCACGTGGACTCCTCGGTTTCAGGCGCCTCGAGCGTCGGCGCCATGGAGGGCACGTCGCTGTCGATCAGGTGCGGGGTGAGGTCCTCACCGGGGGTGCCGGGCTCGCCCGGGCCGGCGCTGGTGCCTTCGACGACCTCGCCGGCGCCGGTGGCGCTGCCGGGCAGGTCGCCGGCGAAGACCGCAGTGGCCTTGGCCGACTTGCCCTTGGGCGCACCGGCCAGGAAGACCTGCAGCGCCGCCTCGGTGAACACCACGTCGTCGCTGACCAACACGTCGTAGGTGTTGAGCTGACCCGGGGCCAGCAGGTGCACGCTCTCGTGGTTGCGCAGCGACTTCCAGGCGACCTGGTCGGTGCGCTCGGCGACCACCAGCACGTGCCGGCGGCTGCTGATCGCGGCGAGCAGGCCAACAGCGATCTTGGTCGAGGGGACGTCGCCCCCGGCGAGGCTGTCCACAACGTGGATCCGCTCGTGCCGGGCCCGGTCCGACAGAGCGCCGCGCAGCGCGGCAGCCTTCATCTTCTTGGGTGTGCGCTGGGAGTAGTCACGCGGCTTGGGCCCGTGCACCACGCCACCGCCGACGAACTGCGGTGCCCGGGTCGAGCCCTGCCGGGCTCGGCCGGTGCCCTTCTGGCGGTAGGGCTTGCGCCCACCGCCACGGACCTCGCCGCGGGTCTTGGTCGAGTGCGTGCCCTGACGTGCCGCTGCGAGCTGGCCGACGACGACCTGATGGATCAGCGGGATGTTGACCTGCACGCCGAAGACGTCAGCCGGCAGGTCGACGGTGCGACTCGTCGTACCGCTGGCGCTGTGCACCGCCACGCTCAGCGTGACCGGCGCCTCGATGGCGGTGCTCACCTGGCCACACCACCCTTCGCGAGGCCATTCTTCACAGCGGTACGGACCAGGACCAGGCCGCCGGTCGGACCGGGGACGGCGCCCTTGATGAGCAGCAGCCCCTTCTCGACGTCCACGGCGTGCACGGTCAGGTTCTGCGTGGTGGTGCGGACGTGGCCCATCCGGCCGGCCATCCGGGTGCCCTTGAACACCCGGCCGGGAGTCGCGCAGGCACCGATGGAGCCCGGCTTGCGGTGGGCACGCTTGACACCGTGACCGGCGCCGAGGCCCTTGAAGTTGTGGCGCTTCATGACGCCGGCGTAGCCCTTGCCCTTGCTGGTGCCGACGACATCGACCTTGAGCGGCGACTCGCCCACCTCCCCGAGCACGTCGAGCCCGATCTCCTGACCCACCGAGTACGACGCGGCGTCACCGGTGCGGATCTCGACCAGGTAGCGGCGCGGCGGCACGCCCGCCTTGGCGAAGTGGCCGGCCTCAGGCTTGGTGACCTTGCGCGGGTCGACGGCGCCGTAGGCGATCTGTACGGCGGAGTAGCCGTCCTTGTCGGGGGTGCGCACCTGGGTGACCACGCACGGCCCGGCCTTCACGACGGTCACCGGAACGATCCGGTTGTTCGCGTCGAAGACCTGGGTCATGCCCAGCTTCTCACCCAGGACGCCCTGGATGCTGCGGTTGGATGACATCGTCTCGCGTCCCTAGAGCTTGATCTCGATGTCGACACCAGCCGGCAGATCGAGCCGCATGAGCGAGTCGACGGTTTTCGGCGTGGGGTCGAGGATGTCGATGAGGCGCTTGTGCGTGCGCATCTCGAAGTGCTCGCGGCTGTCTTTGTACTTGTGCGGCGAGCGGATGACGCAGTAGACGTTCTTCTCCGTCGGCAGCGGCACCGGACCTGCGACCTGGGCGCCCGTACGGGTCACCGTCTCGACGATCTTGCGCGCCGAGCTGTCGATGACCTCGTGGTCGTAGGCCTTGAGCCTGATGCGGATCTTCTGTCCCGCCATGGTGGCTGTGTTCCTCATCTTCTGGTGCCGCGTGTCGTACGGAGGTGGTGCTGGCGTGCTGCAGCGGCCGGTCCACCTTGCGGCCGACCGCTGCAGCGCGGCTACTTCAGGATCTTGGTGACCCGACCTGCGCCTACGGTGCGGCCGCCCTCGCGGATGGCGAAGCGCAGGCCCTCCTCCATCGCGATCGGCTGGATGAGGGTCACCTTCATCTCGGTGTTGTCTCCGGGCATGACCATCTCGGTGCCCTCGGGCAGGTCCACGACTCCGGTCACGTCCGTGGTACGGAAGTAGAACTGCGGCCGGTAGTTGTTGAAGAACGGCGTGTGCCGGCCACCCTCGTCCTTGGACAAGATGTAGACGTTCGCCTCGAACTCGGTGTGCGGGGTGATCGACTTGGGCTTGCAGACGACCTGCCCGCGCTCGACCTCCTCGCGCTTGATGCCGCGGATCAGCAGACCGACGTTGTCGCCCGCCATCCCGGAGTCGAGCAGCTTGCGGAACATCTCGACGCCCGTGACCGTGGTCGTCATGACGTTCTGCTTGATCCCGACGATCTCGACGGTCTCGTTGACGTTGACGATGCCGCGCTCGATCCGCCCGGTGACGACCGTCCCGCGGCCAGTGATCGTGAAGACGTCTTCGATCGGCATGAGGAACGGCTTCTCGGTGTCGCGCGCCGGCTCCGGGATCGCGGTGTCCACCGCCGCCATCAGCTCCAGCAGCTTGGCGCTCCACTCCTTGTCGCCCTCGAGTGCCTTGAGCGCCGAGACGCGGACGACCGGCAGGTCGTCGCCCGGGAACTCGTACTCGCTGAGCAGCTCCCGGACCTCGAGCTCGACGAGCTCCAGGATCTCCTCGTCATCGACCATGTCGGCCTTGTTGAGGGCCACCACGATGTAGGGCACGCCGACCTGGCGGGCGAGCAGCACGTGCTCCTTGGTCTGCGGCATCGGACCGTCGGTGGCGGCGACCACGAGGATCGCACCGTCCATCTGCGCCGCACCGGTGATCATGTTCTTGATGTAGTCGGCGTGTCCGGGGCAGTCGACGTGGGCGTAGTGACGGTTCTCCGTCTGGTACTCCACGTGCGCGATCGAGATCGTGATGCCCCGCGCCTTCTCCTCGGGCGCCTTGTCGATCTGGTCGAAGGCCGACGCGGCGTTCAGCGTGGGGAACTCGTCGTGCAGCACCTTGGTGATCGCAGCGGTCAGCGTCGTCTTGCCGTGGTCGATGTGGCCGATCGTGCCGATGTTGACGTGCGGCTTGGTGCGCTGGAACTTCGCCTTGGCCATGAGGCCTGTCCTCCTGTGTGCGGTGGTCGCCGTACGGCGTGGTGCCGGTGGGCGTCGTGCCGGGGTCGTCCGGGTGGGCTACTCGCCCCGAACCTTCGCGATGATCTCCTTCGCCACATTGCCGGGGACCTCGGCGTAGGAGTCGAACTGCATGGAGTAGCTGGCGCGGCCCTGGGAGCGGCTACGCAGGTCGCCGACATAGCCGAACATCTCGCTCAGTGGGACGACGGCCTTGACGACGCGGGCTCCTCCGCGCTCCTCCATCGCCTGGATCATGCCGCGGCGGGAGTTCAGGTCGCCGATCACGTCGCCCATGTTCTCCTCGGGCGTGACCACCTCGACGCTCATCATCGGCTCCATCAGGGCCGGGTCGGCCTTGCGGGCGGCCTCCTTGATGGCCATCGAGCCGCAGATCTTGAACGCCATCTCGGAGGAGTCGACGTCGTGGTAGGTGCCGTCGAGCAGCGTGACCTTGACATCCACGAGCGGGTACCCGGCCAGGACACCGAACTGCAGCGCCTCCTGGATCCCGGCGTCCACCGAGGGGATGTACTCCTTCGGGATGCGTCCGCCGCTGACGGAGTTCTGGAACAGGTAGCCGCCCCCGGGCTCGGTGTTGGGCTCCACCGTGATGACCACGTGGGCGTACTGCCCGCGGCCGCCGGACTGCTTGGCGTACTTCAGCGAGTGCTTCTCCACCTTGCGACGGAGCTTCTCGCGGTAGGCGACCTGGGGCTTGCCGACGTTGGCCTCGACCTTGAACTCGCGGCGCATGCGGTCCACCAGGATGTCCAGGTGGAGCTCGCCCATGCCCGAGATGATCGTCTGGCCGGTCTCCTCGTCGGACTCGACCTTGAACGTCGGGTCCTCCTCGGCCAACCGCTGGATCGCGGTGCCGAGCTTCTCCTGGTCGACCTTGGTCTTGGGCTCGATGGCGACCGAGATCACCGGGGCCGGGAAGGTCATGGACTCCAGCACCACGGGGGCGTTGGCGTCGCACAGCGTGTCGCCGGTCGTGGTCTGCTTCAGGCCGATCACGGCGCAGATGTCGCCGGCACGCACCTCGCTGATGTCCTCACGCGAGTTCGCGTGCATCTGCATGAGCCGGCCGATCTTCTCCTTGCGGTCCTTGGTGGCGTTGATGACGGCCTGGCCGCTGGACAGAGTGCCGGAGTAGACCCGGATGTAGGTCAGCTTGCCGACGTGCGGGTCGGTCTGGATCTTGAAGGCGAGCGCGGCGAACGGCGCGTCGAACTCCGGGGCGCGCAGTTCCTCGACCGTCTCGTCCTTGACCGAGTGGCCCGTCACCGCGCCGACGTCTAGCGGCGAGGGCAGGTAGTCCACGACCGCGTCCAGCATGGGCTGGACGCCCTTGTTCTTGAACGCCGACCCGCACAGCACCGCGGTTACGGTCTTCTCGGTCGTGCTGGCCAGGATCGCCCGCCGGATGCCGGCCTTGACCTGGGCCTGGGTCGGCTCCTCGCCCTCGAGGTAGGTCTCCATGACGGCGTCGTCGTGATCCGACAGCGTCTCGATGAGCCGGGTACGCCCTTCAGCGGCCTGCTCGGCGTACTCGGCCGGGATCTCCACGACGTCGTACTTGTCGCCCTTGGAGGTCTTGTCGTCGTTGGCCCAGAGCAGGCCCTTCATCGCCACCAGGTCGATGACGCCGGTGAAGCCGCCCTCGGTCCCCCATGGCAGCTGCAGGACCAGCGGCACGGCGTTCAGCCGACTGATGATCATGTCCACGGTGCGCGGGAAGTTCGCGCCCGTGCGGTCCATCTTGTTCACGAAGCAGATGCGCGGGACGGAGTACTTGTCGGCCTGCCGCCACACCGTCTCGGACTGCGGCTCGACCCCGGCAACGGAGTCGAACACCGCGACGGCGCCGTCGAGCACGCGCAGCGAGCGCTCGACCTCGACGGTGAAGTCGACGTGGCCGGGGGTGTCGATGATGTTGATCCGGTGACCGTTCCATTGGCAGGTCGTGGCCGCGGAGGTGATCGTGATGCCGCGCTCCTGCTCCTGCGCCATCCAGTCCATCGTGGCGGCGCCGTCGTGCACCTCACCGATCTTGTACGCCCGTCCGGTGTAGTACAGGACGCGCTCGGTGGTCGTCGTCTTGCCCGCGTCGATGTGCGCCATGATCCCGATGTTGCGGGTCTTGGCGAGGACGTCGTTGCTGGCCACAGCTGCTGGTCTTCTTCCTGGTCTGGTGCGGGCGTACGGGGGGGCGGGCGGCCGGCGGCGGCGGGTTACCAGCGGTAGTGCGCGAAGGCCTTGTTGGACTCGGCCATCTTGTGCGTGTCCTCGCGCCGCTTGACGCTGGCGCCCAGGCCGTTGCTGGCGTCGAGCAGCTCGTTCATCAGCCGCTCGGTCATGGTCTTCTCGCGCCGGCCGCGGGAGTACTGGATGAGCCAGCGCAACGCGAGGGTGTTGGACCGGCCGGCCCGGACCTCGATCGGCACCTGATAAGTGGCCCCGCCGACTCGACGGCTCTTGACCTCGATGGTCGGTTTGACGTTGTCCAGGGCACGCTTGAGCGTGATGACCGGATCGGCGCTGCTCTTGTCGCGGCAACCCTCGAGAGCGCCGTACACGATCTTCTCGGCCACGGAGCGCTTACCGCTCAGCAGGACCTTGTTGATCAGACTGGTGACCAGCGGTGAGCCGTAGACCGGGTCGGTGACGACCGGGTGCTTCGGGGCAGGACCCTTGCGAGGCACTAGCGCTTCTCCTTCTTCGCGCCGTAACGGCTGCGAGCCTGCTTGCGATTGCGGACGCCCTGGGTGTCCAGCGAGCCACGAATGATCTTGTACCGGACGCCAGGCAGGTCCTTCACCCGGCCGCCGCGCACGAGCACGATGGAGTGCTCCTGCAGGTTGTGCCCGACGCCGGGGATGTAGGCCGTGACCTCGACCCCGCTGGTCAGGCGCACCCGAGCGACCTTGCGCAGCGCGGAGTTCGGCTTCTTCGGGGTGGTCGTGTAGACACGCGTGCAGACACCACGACGCTGCGGGCTCCCCTGGAGGGCCGGCGTCTTGGTCTTGCTGACCTTGTCCTGCCGGCCCTTGCGGACCAGCTGCTGGATCGTGGGCAACGCGTCTCCTGCTCGTGTACTGGAAGGGCTGATCGGTGCTGTGCGGTGATGCAGCGCCCCACGCGGTCGGGTGTGTCGTCCGGCTCGCTCCGCCCGCGACAGATCCGCCGGAGGGGGGTGCTGCTGCCCCGCTGCGACATCGAGCCGCGCGAGACGACCCGGGTCGCCCCAGGCACGAGTGATGACACTACCCGGCTGCCTCATGAGGGTCAAAGTGCGCCGTCGCCTCTCCGCAGGCCGGCCAACCGAGACTGCCGTGCGCCGTGCGGTGTTGGTCGCGTGCCCGAGCCCCGACCCTCCCCGGAGAGACTGCAGGCGGCGTACGGCAAGGTCGTTCCCGACCTGGTCGCACCCGGCCTGGCTGTGCTGCTCTGCGGCATCAACCCCTCGCTGTGGTCCGGCGCGGTGGGCCTGCACTTCGCGAACCCGAGCAACCGGCTGTGGCCGACGCTGGCCGCCAGCGGCTGGACCCCCCGCCGCCTGCACCCGTCCGAGACCACCGAGATCATCGCCGCCGGGCTGGGCATCACCAATCTGGTCGCCCGCTCGACCGCGCGGGCGGACGAGCTGAGCGAGCCGGAGCTCCGGGCCGGGCTGCCGGTCCTGGAGCAGCTTGCCGCACGGTGGGCCCCTCGGTACGTCGCCTGCCTCGGGCTGGGCGCGTACCGGCTGGCGACCGGGGAGCCCGATGCGCAGGTCGGCGTACAGGACCGGCTGCTCGGCCCGGCTCGGGTGTGGCTGCTGCCCAACCCCAGTGGGCGGAGCGCCTCCTGGCAGCTCCCGCGCCTGGTCTCGGCGTACGGCGAGCTGCGCGCAGCTGCCGGCGGGGGGACGCCGTGCGGCCCGCGCACCGTCGACAGGTGACCGGCCCGATCCGGCCTCTCGTTTGTGAAGATCGTCGTGCGCGCGAGGCCGCGCCCCTGAGCGCATCCCGCACCCCCGTCCTGCACGACGATCTTCACAACACGGTCCGGCGAGCCTGCCGCCGCCCCTGTCCGCCAGCACGGCACGAGGGCCGCCCCCGCAGTAGGGGCGGCCCTCGTCGTGAAGATCGTCGTGCAGACGCGTCCGGGCTAGCTGCGGTAGCTGTCCCGGCCGTAGTCGAACTCATCCAGCGGTACGGCGGCGCCGCCTCCGGTCCCGAAGGTGAACTCCGGGTCGTCGTAGCCGGCCATCGAGTAGACCTGTGCGCGGGCCTCCTCGGTGGGCTCCACCCGGATGTTGCGGTAGCGGCTGATGCCGGTGCCCGCCGGGATGAGCTTGCCGATGATGACGTTCTCCTTCAGGCCGAGCAGCGAGTCGCTCTTGGCTTGGATCGCCGCGTCGGTGAGCACGCGGGTCGTCTCCTGGAAGGAGGCCGCCGACAGCCACGACTCGGTTGCCAGCGAGGCCTTGGTGATCCCCATCAGGACCGGACGACCGGAGGCCGGCTCGCCGCCCTCGGACACCACGCGGCGGTTCTCGGCCTCGAACACGGCCCGCTCGGTGAGCGAGCCGGGCAGGAACTCCGTGCCGCCGGCCTCCAGGACGTTGACCCGCTTGAGCATCTGGCGGATGATCACCTCGATGTGCTTGTCGTGGATCGACACGCCCTGCGAGCGGTAGACCTCCTGCACCTCGGCCACCAGGTGCAGCTGCACGGCCCGGGGGCCGAGGATCCGCAGCACCTCGCTGGGGTTGACCGCACCTTCGTGCAGCTTCTCCCCGACCTCGACGTGGTCGCCGTCCTGGATCCGCAGCCGGGCCCGCTTGGAGACCGGGTAGGCGATCTCCTCGCTGCCGTCGTCCGGTACGACGATGACCTTGCGGGTCTTGTCGGTGTCATCGACCCGAACCCGTCCGGCGACCTCGGCGATCGGCGCGACTCCCTTGGGCGTACGGGCCTCGAACAGCTCCACCACGCGGGGCAGGCCCTGGGTGATGTCGTCGCCCGCGACACCGCCGGTGTGGAAGGTTCGCATCGTGAGCTGCGTGCCGGGCTCGCCGATGGACTGGGCGGCGATGATGCCGACCGCCTCGCCGACGTCGACGGTCTTGCCGGTGGCCAGCGAGCGGCCGTAGCAGGCCGCGCAGGTCCCGACCTTGGAGTCGCAGGTCAGCACGCAGCGGACCTTGATCTCCTCGACACCGGCGCCGATCAGCCGCGAGATGTTCACGTCACCCAGGTCGGCCCCGGCGGCGAGCACCACGTCGCCGGCCTGCTCGACGTCGGCGGCCAGGGTGCGGGCGTACACGCTCGTCTCGACGTGCCCGTCCTTGACCAGGACGCCCTCGGCGTTTTTGCTGCCGATGCGCATGACCACACCCCGCTCGGTGCCGCAGTCCTCCTCACGGATGATCACGTCCTGCGAGACGTCGACCAGGCGCCGGGTGAGGTAGCCCGAGTCGGCCGTACGCAGCGCGGTGTCCGCCAGGCCCTTGCGGGCGCCGTGCGTGGAGATGAAGTACTCCAGAACGGTGAGGCCTTCGCGGAAGTTGGTCTTGATCGGCCGCGGGATGATCTCGCCCTTGGGGTTGGCCACCAGGCCACGCATGCCGGCGATCTGGCGCACCTGCATCATGTTCCCGCGGGCGCCGGAGTGGACCATCATCCAGACCGGGTTGTCCTTGGGGAAGTTCGCCTCCATGGCCTTGGCCACTTCGGCGGTCGCCTTGGTCCAGATCTCGATGAGCTCCTGCCGGCGCTCCTCGACGGTGATCACACCGCGGGCGTACTGCTTCTCGACCTTCTCCGCGTCGCCCTCGTACCGCTCGAGGATCTCGGCCTTGCCCGGGGGCGTGACGACGTCCTCGATCGAGATCGTCACACCTGAGCGGGTGGCCCAGCGGAAGCCGGTCTCCTTGAGCGCATCCAGCGACGCGGCGACCTGCACCTTGGGGTAGCGCTCGGCGAGGTCGTTGACGATCGAGCCCAGCTCGCGCTTGCTGACCTCGCGGTCCACGAACGGGTAGTCCACCGGGAGCGCCTCGTTGAACAGCGCCCGCCCCAGGGTGGTCTCGATCCGGAGCCCGGAGCTGGCGTCCTCGACCTCATGGCCCGCCGGCAGAACGACGTCGCGGAGGCGCAGGGTGATCCGCGCCTGCAAGTCGAGCTCCTTGGCATCGTAGGCCATGACGGCCTCCGAGAGCGAGGAAAACGCCCGGCCCTCACCGGTCGCCCCGTCCTTCTGGGTCGTCAGGTAGTAGATGCCCAGCACCATGTCCTGCGTCGGCGCGGTGATCGGGCGGCCGTTCGCCGGCGACAAGATGTTGTTCGAGCTCAGCATCAGGATGCGCGCCTCGGCCTGCGCCTCAGCCGACAGCGGCAGGTGGACGGCCATCTGGTCGCCGTCGAAGTCGGCGTTGAACGCCGTGCAGACCAGCGGGTGGATCTGGATGGCCTTGCCCTCGACCAGTTGCGGCTCGAAGGCCTGGATGCCGAGCCGGTGCAGCGTCGGCGCCCGGTTCAGCAGCACCGGGTGCTCGGTGATGACCTCCTCGAGCACGTCCCACACGACCGGACGGGCCCGCTCGACCATGCGCTTGGCGCTCTTGATATTCTGCGCGTGGTTGAGGTCGACCAGCCGCTTCATGACAAAGGGCTTGAACAGCTCCAGCGCCATCTGCTTGGGCAGGCCGCACTGGTGCAGCTTGAGCTGCGGCCCGACGACGATGACCGAGCGCCCGGAGTAGTCCACCCGCTTGCCGAGCAGGTTCTGGCGGAACCGGCCCTGCTTGCCCTTGAGCATGTCCGACAGCGACTTCAACGGCCGGTTGCCGGGCCCGGTGACCGGACGCCCGCGACGGCCGTTGTCGAACAACGCGTCGACGGCCTCCTGCAGCATCCGCTTCTCGTTGTTCACGATGATCTCGGGCGCGCCGAGGTCGAGCAGGCGCTTGAGCCGGTTGTTGCGGTTGATAACCCGGCGGTACAGGTCGTTGAGGTCCGAGGTGGCGAACCGGCCACCGTCGAGCTGCACCATCGGGCGCAGGTCCGGCGGGATGACCGGCACGCAGTCCAGGACCATGCCCATCGGGGAGTTGCGGGTGGTGAGGAACGCCGCGACGACCTTGAGCCGCTTGAGCGCACGGACCTTCTTCTGGCCCTTGCCCGAGCGGATCGTCTCACGCAGCGACTCGCCCTCGGCCTCGAGGTCGAAGCCCTCCAGCAGGCGCTGCAACGCCTCGGCGCCCATGCCGCCGGAGAAGTAGTCGCCGAAGCGGTCCCGCATCTCGCGGTACAGCGTCTCATCGACGACCAGCTGCTTGGGCTCGAGCTTGCGGAAGGTGTCCAGCACCTCCTCGAGCTTGTCCAGCTCGCGCTGGGCGCGGTCGCGCAGCTGGCGCAGCTCGCGCTCGGCCCCCTCGCGCACCTTGCGGCGCACGTCGCCCTTCGCGCCCTCGGCCTCCAGCGCCGCCAGGTCGTCCTCGAGCTTTTTCTGCCGGGTCTCGGCGTCGTTGTCGCGCTTGTCCTCGATCCGCTTGCGCTCCACCGAAATGCTCGCCTCGAGCGTCGGCAGGTCGCGGTGCCGCGCCTCCACGTCGACCTTCGTGATCAGGTACGCCGCGAAGTAGATGATCTTCTCGAGGTCCTTGGGAGCCAGGTCCAGCAGGTACCCCAGGCGGGACGGGACGCCCTTGAAGTACCAGATGTGGGTGACAGGAGCGGCGAGCTCGATGTGGCCCATCCGCTCACGCCGCACCTTGGCCCGGGTGACCTCGACGCCGCAGCGCTCGCAGATGATCCCCTTGAAGCGGACCCGCTTGTACTTGCCGCAGTAGCACTCCCAGTCCCGGGTCGGGCCGAAGATCTTCTCGCAGAACAGGCCGTCCTTCTCGGGCTTGAGGGTGCGGTAGTTGATGGTTTCGGGCTTCTTGACCTCGCCATGCGACCACTGGCGGATGTCGTCCGCGGTCGCGAGGCCGATGCGCAACTCGTCGAAGAAGTTGACGTCGAGCACGGTGCCTTCTCTCTGTTCACGTGCAGGGGACAGCAAGCAAGTGGGTCGGCGGGACGAAGCAGCTGCGCTGCTGGGTCCCGCCGTTGCCCGTTAGACCTCTTCGACCGAGCTCGGCTCGCGGCGGGACAGGTCGATGCCGAGCTCCTCCGCGGCGCGGAAGACATCCTCATCGGTGTCGCGCATCTCGATCGCCATGCCGTCGCTGGAGAGCACCTCGACGTTCAGGCACAGCGACTGCATCTCCTTGATGAGCACCTTGAAGGACTCCGGGATGCCGGGCTCGGGGATGTTCTCGCCCTTGACGATCGCCTCGTAGACCTTGACCCGGCCCAGGACATCGTCGCTCTTGATGGTGAGCAGCTCCTGGAGGGCGTACGCCGCGCCGTACGCCTGCATCGCCCACACCTCCATCTCGCCGAACCGCTGGCCACCGAACTGGGCCTTACCACCCAGAGGCTGCTGCGTGATCATCGAGTAGGGGCCCGTGCTGCGGGCGTGGATCTTGTCGTCCACCAGGTGCAGCAGCTTCAGGATGTAGATGTAACCCACCGACACCGGCGCCGGGTAGGGCTCGCCGCTGCGGCCGTCGAACAGCTGCGCCTTGCCGGTCTCGCCGATCATCCGGTCGCCATCGCGGTTGGGCCGGGTCGAGCCGAGCAGGCCGATGATCTCGTCCTCCCGCGCACCGTCGAAGACCGGCGTCGCGGTGTTGGTGCCCGGATCGGCCGAGGCCGCACCGATGTCGTGCAGGCGCTGCTGCCACTCCTGCTCGTTGCCTTCGACCTCCCAGCCGGACTTGGCGATCCAGCCCAGGTGGGTCTCCAGGACCTGGCCGACGTTCATCCGGCCGGGTACGCCCAGCGGGTTGAGCACCACGTCCACGCTGGTGCCGTCCGGGAGGAACGGCATGTCCTCCACCGGCAGGATCTTGGCGATGACGCCCTTGTTCCCGTGCCGGCCGGCCAGCTTGTCGCCGTTGCTGATCTTGCGCTTCTGGGCGACGTAGACCCGGACCAGCTCGTTCACGCCCGGGGGCAGCTCGTCGCCGTCCTCGCGCGAGAACACGCGCACGCCGATGACCTTGCCGGACTCGCCGTGCGGGACCTTGAGGCTGGTATCGCGGACCTCGCGGGCCTTCTCACCGAAGATCGCGCGCAGCAGCCGCTCCTCCGGGGTGAGCTCGGTCTCGCCCTTGGGCGTGACCTTGCCGACCAAGACATCGCCGGGGCCGACGTCGGCGCCGATCCGGATGATCCCGCGGTCGTCCAGGTCGGCGAGGACCTCCTCGGAGACGTTCGGGATGTCCCGCGTGATCTCCTCGGCGCCGAGCTTGGTGTCGCGGGCGTCGACCTCGTGCTCGTCGATGTGGATCGAGGTGAGCACGTCGTCCTGCACGAGGCGCTGCGACAAGATGATCGCGTCCTCGTAGTTGTGCCCCTCCCACGGCATGAAGGCCACGAGCAGGTTCTTGCCCAGCGCCATCTCGCCGTTCTGCGTGCAGGGGCCGTCGGCGATGACCTGGTCCTGCACCACCCGGTCGCCCTCGGCCACGATCGGCTTCTGGTTGATGCAGGTGCCCTGGTTAGAGCGGCGGAACTTGTTCAGGCGGTAGGTCCGGCGGGTCCCGTCGTCGTGCATGACGGTGATGTAGTCCGCCGACTGCTCCTCCACGACGCCGGCCTGCTCGGCCGTGATCACGTCGCCGGCGTCCACGGCCGCGCGGTACTCCATGCCCGTGCCGACCAGCGGCGATTCGCTGCGCAGCAGCGGGACGGCCTGGCGCATCATGTTCGACCCCATGAGTGCGCGGTTGGCGTCGTCGTGCTCCAGGAACGGGATCATGGCCGTTGCCACCGAGGTGATCTGGCGCGGTGAGACGTCCATGTAGTCCACGCCCTCGGGCGCGATGTAGTCGACCTCGCCGCCCTTCTTGCGCACAAGCACCTTGGAGTCCGAGAACGAGCCCTTCGGGTCCAGCGGGCTGTTGGCCTGCGCGACGACGTGCTTGTCCTCCTCGTCCGCGGTCAGGTAGTCGACCTGGTCGGTGACCCGCCCGGCTTGGACCTTGCGGTACGGCGTCTCGACGAACCCGAAGGAGTTGACGCGGGCGAAAGTCGCCAATGAGCCGATCAGTCCGATGTTCGGGCCTTCCGGCGTCTCGATCGGGCACATCCGGCCGTAGTGGCTCGGGTGCACGTCGCGGACCTCGAAGCCGGCGCGCTCGCGGGACAGGCCACCGGGGCCGAGCGCCGACAGCCGGCGCTTGTGGGTGAGTCCGGACAGCGGGTTGGTCTGGTCCATGAACTGCGAGAGCTGCGAGGTGCCGAAGAACTCCTTGATGGAGGCCACGACGGGACGGATGTTGATCAGGGTCTGCGGCGTGATGGCCTCGACGTCCTGGGTCGTCATCCGCTCGCGCACCACGCGCTCCATCCGGGCCAGGCCCAGGCGGATCTGGTTCTGGATCAGCTCGCCGACAGTGCGCAGGCGGCGGTTGCCGAAGTGGTCGATGTCATCGACCTCGAAGCCGAGCTCACCGGCGTGCAGCTTCACGACGTAGTCGATGGTGGACAGGATGTCGTCCTCGGTGAGCACGCCCTGGTCCATCGGCAGGGTCAGACCGAGCTTCTTGTTGACCTTGTAGCGGCCGACCTTGGCCAGGTCGTAGCGCTTGGCGTTGAAGAACAAGTTCTCCAGCAGCGTCTGCGCCGACTCCTTGGTCGGCGGCTCGCCGGGACGCAGCTTGCGGTAGATGTCGATCAGGGCGTCGTCCTGACCGGTCGTGTGGTCCTTCTCCAGCGTGGTGCGCATCGACTCGTAGTCGCCGTAGCGCTCCAGGATGCGCTCGTCGTCCCAGCCCAGGGCCTTGAGCAGCACGGTGACCGGCTGCTTGCGCTTGCGGTCGATCCGTACGCCGACGGCGTCGCGCTTGTCGACCTCGAACTCCAGCCACGCACCGCGACTCGGGATCACCTTGCAGGAGTAGGTGTCCTTGTCGGTGGTCTTGTCGATCTGCTTGTCGAAGTACACGCCGGGCGAGCGCACCAACTGCGAGACAACGACCCGCTCAGTGCCGTTGATCACGAACGTGCCCTTGCCGGTCATCACCGGGAAGTCGCCCATGAACACGGTCTGGCTCTTGATCTCACCCGTGGTGTTGTTGGTGAACTCCGCGGTCACGAACAGCGGAGCCGCATAGGTCATGTCCTTGTCCTTGCACTCCTCCACGGAGTACTTGGTTGGCTCGAACCGGTGGTCGCGGAACGACAGCGACATCGAGCCGGAGAAGTCCTCGATCGGGGAGATCTCCTCGAAGATCTCCTCCAGGCCGGAGGTCGTGGAGACGTCGGTGCGACCGGCGTCCACCGCCTCCTTCACCCGGGACTGCCAGATCTCGTTGCCGACGAGCCAGTCGAAGGACGAGACCTGCAGGTCGAGCAGGTTGGGCACCTCGAGCGGCTCGCGGATCTTCGCGAACGACGTGCGGGGAGTGGGGCGTGGTGCGGCCAAGAGAGGGTCCTTCCGGGGCAGTGCCTGCTGCCGACGACGTCAGCCTCGCGCGCGATCGACCGGCCGCCCCAGACATCTGGCCAGGGCAGGTATATGACGGAAGGCAGCGCAAAGCATGAGTGTACGCGGGGACCCGGCCTCGTGTCGAGGCGTGGCTCGTCCCAGACCGGACTTCCGAAGATCATGAGCACACGCGGGGCTGAATCTGCCTTGTGACCTGCGGGTTTGCCGGAAGGGCGCGTGATGGGTCGTGTTACTACACATCCACAGACCCAGCCGGGTTGCTC
>JAABUT010000307.1_pt1 | contig 87908 bp, 99 predicted proteins | sample 5559281 | NCBI WGS metagenome assembly JAABUT01 (sample SAMN10711880, study PRJNA513359) | rock metagenome | isolation source: Antarctica rocks | place: Antarctica: Victoria Land, Ricker Hills nord | collected 2016-01-04 | reverse complement strand
GACGAGAAAATTACGACAGAAAAAACAGCTAAGCTAATGCTTCAGTGAATATATCAAATACATGATTTACTCAATTTCATTGTTTCAAATCAAGATCTTCAATTTATCTTCATTTTATGAAAGTCGCTTTGCAAAAGACTAAACATTAATCTTCAACTCTTCATAGTTTATCACTTTCAGATCAATGATCAAAGTGAATGAGTCAATCAGAATGTTGAAAGATATCTTTGATTCTTCTGTTTGTACATGCAGAATGACTAAGTTAAGTTACTATTCATGATTGAGTTTGTTAACAATAATGCTCTGTTCTCAGTCATCTTCTTGATTTCTTTCTTTTTAAACAAAGACTTTTATTCTTGTATGAGCTTTGAACTTGATGTCATTAAATATGAAAGTTCTTGTGAATGCTTGCAGATGACTAAAGTTGAGAATATATCTGAACATATAAACAAAACACTGAAGTTTGCTCGCAAGTCGCTAGTCAAAACACAAGAATAAATGATGAAACAAGTCAATAAGCATAGAAAAGAAGTTGATTATGACATTGAATCAAAGATGTTTCTGAATGAAAGAAACATTGTTACAGTGAGATCTTTCAAGAAGCTAAATGATAAAATGCTCGATTTTTTCATCAATTTAAATCTTGTTGACTCTTCATATAAACTGAAATTATCAGAGTCTATACATGTTCATGATGTATTTCATTCTGATCTGCTTCGTTCTGTTGTCAACGACTTCTTGTCTGATCAAAAGAATAAATTCTCAGATTCAATAGTGATAAACGATGAAAATGAGTGAAAAATCAATGATATATTGAATTTTCGTTAATATCAAAGACGACTTCAGTATAAAGTCAAATGAAATGACTATGATAATAATCTCAATTGATACAACGCTGATGATGATGAATTTATGAATACTTAGAAAATCATTGATGATTTTCATATTTAATACTCGAACAAATTGCACTAATTGACAATTTAATCAATCACGATTTAACAGATCTGAGTCTGTGAAATCATGATTGAGCAATCAATCGAGTTGAGCAGAAAATACATTCATGCAAACATGAATTGTTGAAGAGAAGAAGTAATGTCATGATTCTAGTCTTGTCAGATTCAATCTTCTAGTCTTGTCAGATTTATTCTTACTTTATCATCTTAACTAGTTTCTATTGAGTCTAGCGTCGACTGAGAAATACACATATGTAATCAGCTTCTTTTCTGTAGCTATCTTTCTTTCTTAGCATTTATTTATTAGTTAAATGACATCTTTATGACTTGCTTTAGACTGACTTCTAACAAGATTTATTTGTTGATTGATTTAATTAATTCTTTAGCAAACAATAAAGATTCTTTATCATTGAATTTATCAATCAATTTAATTCTTGAGCAATTCACGAAGATTCTTTATCATGATTCTCATAATTGAGTAAACTTTGTATACTTAATGAGTGATAAGTAGTTTAGCAATTTAAACAATCTTGTCATTGATTTTATTTAACTCTCTAGTGTTGTTCTATCTTTTAATTGTCATTGATCATCAGATAAATAAATTTCTTTAAACTTATTCTGTCTGAATGAGTATGTTGAATAAATAATGAGATCAGTATTGTATGATTAGCAAATTCTTAATATAATGTCAGAATCATATTTAAATGATACAATTAATGAAGATCAGAATTGATAATGCTTGATCTTTAGAAATAGCTATAACTGAATATTAAGAATACAGAAGAAGATTGATACAAAAGCTTTTATTTATGTAATGTTCAGAAACTGTGTTAGACTTAAAAGAAATATGTTTGTAACATGAGAAGAATGTGATGTAAATAAACAAGATGTTGTTAAAAGAAAAGAATGTTGAGAAAGAAAAAGAGATTGAGTCATATTTGAATTAAATCTGAGTCAGATTTAAATCAGATCTTGACTAAATTATTCACTAGCTTTAATTATTATACAAAAAACTCATTAATGTTTACTGCAAATTGATTAAAGCTTTAATCTTGTTTAGTCTTGATATGCTCATAACAATAAAATGAAAATATATAAAAAAAAAGAGAAATTTCAAGTTTCTTATTGCAACATTTAACATGTTTAATGATAGTAACATCAGTAAGTAAGATCATGATGTTAAGTATTTAAAGTTATTGACTAATTCTGACATTTCATTTATTGCAATCAATGTAAACATAATTAATTCTAAGAATGTTGATGTTTTAAATATCATTAAGTTCATAAAATTGATTGAAGAAGATGATAAAAATGATGTATCACTTTCATTTATCTTCACTGCAATTGCATTATTTTTGTTTATTATAAATCAGATAAATAAGTTAATTATTGAGATCATGAAGATGATTGAATGCATAAGAAAGAAGAATGAAGAGAATAAGATTACTACTATAGATTCTGCAAAGATGAATGATGTAAATTTATTGCAACTACTATTTATTTACTGTGTTTAAGTCTTTTATTGCAATTAATCTAATAAGACATGTTAGAAGTTGATCTAGAGTAAGTCATAAAGATGTCATTTAACTAATAAATAAATGCTAAGAAAGAAAAGTATCTATAGAAAAGAACTCAATTCTTATATGTGTGTTTCTCAGTTCTGTGCTAAGCTCGATTGAGTTGACGTTTTACACATATGATGCAGAAACTCAATGACATCATCTTTAAATCAGATTCTCACTAGACCTGATTAGAATGAAATCAGACGAAGACTAGTTGAAGAATAGACGAAGACTAAAATCGTAACATTATCTTTCTCTCTTGACTATTCATGTTCGCATGAATGTTATTTCTTAGTACGCTTTTCTTGAATATTTGATATGAAAGTCATCAATTATCTCTTGAGCGTTCATAAATTTGTCGTCGTCAACGTTATATCAGTTGAGATCGTTGTCATAGCTCTTTCATTTGACTCGATATTGAAGTTATCTTCAATATCATCGAGAGTTCAATATATCGTCAATCTCTCATTCATCTTCGTCATTTATCATTATTGATCTCGAAGATTCATTCTTTTGATCAGACAGAGAGTCATTGATGACAGAACGAAGAAGCTCTGAATGAAATACATCATGTATATACATAGTTTCTGATAGTTTCAGCTTATAGAATGAGTCAACAGAGTCAGTGATCTGAAATGAGTTGAGCATCTTGTTATTCAATTTTTTAAAAGATCTCGCTGTAATGATGTTTCTGTTGAGATCATGTCTAGAATCTAATCACACTGCAGCGAGATAGTGCGTAGCTGAATAGAATGTTTGATCAATAGAGATAGCTTTAACTAGAAAACTAAGAATACAGAAGAAAGAAAACACTTTCGAGCTGTATCTATAGTAGAGCGAACAAAGAGACAAAGTAGTTGATTTGCTAAAGCTCAAATAAATGAAATGTTTCAGCATGTTTTGATTTGAAACATTATTGTTTCTTGTTCACATATCGAAATTTCTAGAGTTTATTGACTAGACTCTATTCAATGTTAACATGCTTCGTAACATTATTTTCTTCTTTTTAAAAGTCATGTCTCTATGACTTGTAGTGTAGCTCATAGCGACAGCGACTAGAAAGCTCTGATGTCAGTCTTTCTATCAATCTTCTCATTGATCTTTCAGATCATCGAAATGCCTATTGTAGTTGACTCACTATGTAGAGATTGACTTGCTTATTGAAGAGATTGATTCTGATCGTGTCATTGAAGCAGACTCACTAGTCAACTTGCTCATCAAAAAGATTAATTCTCATCGACTTGTCTTTGTAGCAGACTCACTAGTCAACTTGCTCATCGAAGAGATCGATTCTGATCGTGTCATTGAAGCAGACTCACTAGTTGACACAGAAACACAAGGTAGATCGATTCACTGATAGATAAAGCGATGTGAGTAGATAAATCATTGCATTGACAGCATTTTTGTAACAGACTCATTAAATTGATCTGAATTTAAATTGAGTTGAATCAAATTTGATGACATAGATTATTTTGACTCGACTGATTCATGAGCTTTTTGAGAAGAGAAAAGAGTTTGTGATTCTCTAGCAATCAACGATCATATATTCTCGTTGATTTTATTGATCGAGTGAATTGATGCTACTGAATAAGCGATAGATTCTTTAGCAATTCAACAGTCTTGTCGTTGATTCTATTGATTCTCTGATGTTGTTCTGTCTTTCGATGTCGTTGATTATCAGGTAAACAAATTTCTTTATACTCATTTCGTTGTTCATCAAGTAGCTTGAATGAGTAATGAAATTGATATCATGTGGTAAACGAATTCTTAATTTAATGTTGAGATCATGCCTAGAATCTAATCACACTGCAGCGAGATAGTGCGTAGCTGAATAAAATGTTTGATCAATAGAGATAGCTTTAACTAGAAAACTAAGAATACAGAAGAAAGAAGACACTTTCGAGCTGTATCTATAGTAGAGCAAACAAAGAGACGAAGTAGTCAATTTGCTAAAGCTCAAATAAATGAAATGTTTCAGCATGTTTTGATTCAAAACATTGTTGTTTCTTGTTCACATATTGAAATCTTTAGAGTCTATTGACTAGATTCTATTCAATGTCGACATGCTTCGTAACAGTTTCATTCATTGAGAAACATCTTTGATTCAATTTCATAATTGATCTTCTTTCTATGCTTGTTAGTCTGATTTATCATTTGCTCTCATGTTTTGATCAGAGCTTCGCGAGCGAAGATCAGTGTCTTATTCATGTGATTGAATATATCTTCGACTCGAGCGATCTGCAGACGTTCGCGAGTGCTTTCATACTCGATGATGTCAGAGTCAAAGCTCATACAAGGGTGAAAGCTCTTGTTCATGAAGAAGAGAATCAATGAGATGATTGAAGACAAGACGTTATTGTCAACAAACTTGATCATGAGTAGTCACTTGAATTAGTCATTCTGCATGTATGAACAGAAGAAACGAAGATATCGCTTGACATTCTGATTGACTCATTTGCTTTGATCGTCGATCTGAGAGTGATAGATGATGAACAATCAAAGAGAAATGCTCAGTCGTTTGCAAAGAAACTTTCAAAGAATGAAGATGAACTGAGAATCTCGATTGAATACAATGAAGCTTGATAAATCATGAGTTTGATATATTCATTGAAGCAACATTTCAGCTGTCTTTTCGACTGTGATATCTTCATCATCAATGATGCAAGAAATATAATGCCTTTCTTTTAACAATCTGCAGATGATAGTCAAAATAGCGTTGTAGTCGTACGAATCAAATAAATCAATAATGAAGTTCATGACTATGTTCTGTCATCGCTGTTCAAATATCAATAAAGATTAAAGCAAGTCATTTGATTTATCTTTAGATGTCTTTGATTGTTGATAAACATAGCAGTTTTGAATATATCGATCTACTGTTTTTCGCATGAATGATCAATAGTAGTTTCGTTTGATGATTTTCATCATTCTAAGAATATTGAGATGATCTATTGAGGGTTGATCATGCATCTCACGAATCAGATTCATTTGCAGAAGTTCATTGAACGAGACTTATAACTGACTGTCTTTGTATAAGATTTTATTCTGAATTCAACAATTCTTCAGCTTGATGTCTTCACATTGTGCTTCGTCTCTGATCTTTGCTTCACGAAGTAAAGTACAATTCTCGTTGATTTCATTTACGTCAAGAACTTGTTTATAAATTAACTTGTTGACATTCTTCTTTAAATCAGCAATCTTCATTTGATTTGACATCAGAATAGTGATTCATTGATAGCAAACGCGTTCATTATTGAAATCTTTGAGCACAAAGTCAGCTTAATGAGTTAATGCATCAATCTTAATGTTCTGTTTATCAGATCAATACATTATCTTGAAGTTGAAGTCAGCTAGCTTCTGAACTCAACGCATCTGATGTTTGCTCAGCTCTTTGTCTTTCATCAATGAGATGAGTGCTTGATGATTGATGAACATCTTGATAGAAATGTCAATCAGCTTTAGTTCAAGTCATCAATGTTCAAAAGCTTGAATTATGATCAGCAGTTTCTTATCATATATCTCGTAGTTGCACTCAGCAAAAGACATGTTCTTGCTATAGAAAGCAATCGAATGTAGTACTTTCTCATCATCATATTGAGAGAAAACTTTGTCGTTTACGTAGTTGAATGAGTTAGTTTTCAGAATAGTCTCAGAAGTCTGATCAAAGTGACGAAGTATAGAAGTCTCAGTCATACATCTCTTCATGTGATCAAATGCAGTCTGACAAGTCTCATTTCATTCAAATATGATCTTCTTTTGAATGAGTTGAATCATTGAATGAACAATCTTCGAAAAGTTCTTGATAAAGCGTTGATAGAAGTTGCAGAAGTCAATGAATGACTGAATCTGAGTGAGATTATTGAGAATAGATCATTTCACTACTGCTTGTATCTTTCGTGAATTCATCTTCAATTCTTCAATGAATATCAATAGTTCTAGAAAGATGATCTCTTGAACATGAAACTTGCATTTGTTTATGTTCATCTGTAGATCAGCTTCTCGTAGTCTATTCAAGATCAATCATACATGTCGCTTGTGTTTCTTCAAGATCTTGCTGTAGATGATAATGTTATCTAGATAAATCTGACAAAACTGATGAAGATATTTGAACAGCACATCGTTCATATAATGTTGATAGAACGTTGATTCATTGATTAATTCAAAGAGCATTACATGATATTTGTATGAATCAAAGAAAGTGATAAAGATAGTCAAATCTTCGCTATCTGAGTGCATTCGCAGTTTATTGAAAGCGACAATGATGTTCAATTGAGTCAGATATTTGCTTTCTTGTATTCAAGCGAGAATCTCGTCGATCAATGACAAAAAATAGTGATCTCATTTGATCAAAGCATTGAACTTTCTGTAATTGATGCAGAAACGCAGACTATCGTCTTTCTTTTCAGCGAACAAAATGAGTGAGACGTATGATGCAAAGCTGAAGAAAATGAACTCTTTGTTTAAATGATTGATCAGATATTTCTTTATCTTCTGAAGCTTGTGATCAAACATCTGATATAGTCTGCTTCGAAAAGATATTTCTTCATCGATCAACTCAATTTTGTGATCATAGAAACGATGAGATGATAGCTGATCAATCATAGCTCGATCGAAGATGTCTAGATAGTCGTGATATTCAGAGAAAAGCTTGATCTTGACTTGCTTAAGAACTTTAGCGTGAAAAAGCTCATGCAGATTTATTTCTTCAGACTTGTTTTTAACTGTAGTTATGAGTCAATTGATTTTCAAGATGATAACAGCAAAGATCTTGATGTCTGATCATTTGACTAACATTTTATATGTCGCTGTTTCTATCATTGCTATGTTCATTGAATCTGACGTCGATTTAAAGTTAACGCTAAACGAAACTGCTTCAAGCGATTTTGACTGTTTAATTGATTTAACGAACTTCTCTTTTGACTGATCGAAAGAAAGTGATTTCAAACTGAGTTGAGATGTAATGAAAGTGAAAGATCTCTTCAATATATGAGTAGAAGTCAAACTCTTCTGTTTCATGATTGTTTTATTGCTTGAGAATAGAACAATCAATTTCTGACTAGAAATGAAATTCGAAAATTGAAGAAAATTGATTTGCATATCAATTACTAGATTAATTTTGTTCATTCATATTTTTTCAAAAATTATTTAATGTTGATTTAATCAAGTGATCAACATAGAAGTTGTGTCAATCGTATGATCTTAAACAGTCAGATTCAAATAAATGACATGAGTAATGAGTTTTTTAACATAATGATCATCAAATTCTTGAATTGACTTCGCTTTAATCAAAGTCAGAGACTCAATTTGTAACTGATCACAAATAATCTGCGCAATCACTTTATCAATGAACGAATAGTCAGCAGCTTCGATGTCAATCAATGACTTCAATGAGTAACTAATTTCATTGCTAGAAAGTACATATTCAGTAATCAAAGATTCAGAAGCAAAAGAATCATTTGACATGCTCATCATTGAAGAAATTAACACATCTTTCACTGCATCTTTGATGAAAGTCTCTAGTTTTTTGTCTTGCTATTCTTGAAAGACATTTTCTCATTCTCTTTATTCTTTGAAATGATGATTTCATGTAAACGAAGAGTGAATGCATGAGATGCTGAAATATTAATCTTGTTCTGAAAGCAATTCTTGAACAAATGACTCAAGATCTTGCAAGTATAGCAGATGATAAATGATCTGACTGACTCAAAGATAGAAAAGATAGTCGACTTGATATATTCAATTATCGAAGTCGTCACTGCTGATAATGAAGTAGCAATGCATTTATCAGATACAACAGTGACTTTGATGATGACAGTGCAAAGCTGATTGCGTAGCTGATAGTTGACTCGCTGTTTATTATTCACATCTTGAAGAAAGATTCTCAAGTAAGTGAGCGAAGTAAAGTTCTTTGAACAGATTGATAGAATGTTTTGCAAGCGATTATTGATTTTATTCTGAAGATCATTCATCAGAGTGCAATCATTGTATTCGAGATAGCTGAATAGCTTCATAAAGTTGAAGTAGAAGACATTGAAAGACTTGTCTGTTTATCTTAGAGCATTGTACTCACGACGACACTTTCGATTTCTATTCAGTTCATCATATATTTCTTTCAGATGCTCAAATAGCTTGTAGATTGAGATGTAAGAATGCGAAGCATCATGACAATGTCAAGCGAAAATATGTTCAGCAGTATCATCTTCTAGTCTAGATATCACATAGATAATACAGATATTCTCATTATCGAAGTGATCAACATTTGTCTGAAGCTTGTTGTTCATCTTGATTCTTCAGCTATCTCATGTTGATTCATCTTCGTCGATGAATATAGATGAATTTGAAAACTTGAAAGACTTGTGATGATCATTATTGAATAAAGTGAACGAGTCACGTCAAGTATGATTCTCGATAGATTGACGAGATAGAGATTTCATAGACTGACGAGGTCGAGACTGATTTGCTGAATGTGATACTTCTTTGAGTTTATTCTTGAAATTCAACATCTTCTCTCAATAACATTTGTTTGTCTCTTCTAGAATATCTATGATCATCTGTTTGATCTCTAGTTGATTCAATCTCTTGTCATGTTCAACTTGAACAACGATTCACTGCTCGTTCAGTTTCAAAGTCATGTCTTGTTGATCTTTTAGCTCAATCAACATTTTGATGATCTCATTCGACTGATCATGAGCTCATTGACGAAGTTGTTGACTCGTGTTGATGTTTCATTAGATAGTGACATTCTGAGATTCAGCTGAGACATCAAAAGAAATAATGAAAACGCGTCTGCTAACAGTGCTTCTAAGCAGATGAGCTGTTCATGACTCGACTGGTTTGAAGTTGCATGTCATTGTGAGAAAGATAGATAGATAGATTTGATTGAGTGATTGATTTGATAAATTTGAGTAAATTTAAATGTGTGTTTTGATGAAAGTAATTCAAAGAATTTCTTGCGAATTTTCTGAATAGAAGTAGGTTATTTCGTATCATCTACACGTCGATAGCAAAGTAGTTGATGAGCATTTATCTACTGTTAGAAGTCGATCTAGAGCGAGTCATAAAGATGTCATTTAACTAATAGATAAATGCTAAGGAAGAAAAGTATCTATAGAAAAGAACTCGATTCTTATATGTGTGTTTCTCAGCTCTGTGCTAGGCTCGATTGGGTTGACGCCTTACATATATGATGCAGAGACTCAATGACATCACTTCTAGATCAGATTCTCGCTAGGCTTGATTAGAATGAAATCAGGCGAAGGCTAGTTGAAGAATAGACGAAGGCTAGAATCGTAACAAGGCAAAAGAAACTTCAGATATTCTCAACAACTGATATTAAGATGAATGAGATGAATTGATACAAATGACATTGAGATGATTTGATCAAAAGATACTTGAGACTAAAGACTTTATCATACTATGAACGACAAGTGAAGAATGCAAAGATGAGTTCTTTTTGACATCATGTTGACATCACTATTTACATACAACGACTTCAATTTCAACATTTCTTTTAAAATAAATTATTATCAATCAAATTTGAATGTTAACATCTTCTTTATCATGTTGAAACAGTTTCGCAAATATAACATGATCTTTCTACGGTTAAATGATTTCATAGAAGGTCACTAAGGTAGCTATTCATAGCATATCGATATCAATGAGCGATACATCAAGGACGGCGAAGATAAATACAGTAGCATGACTGTTGCAGGGATCAGCCAAAGGGTTTCAGAATCATACTGTGAAGCTCTTTTCATAGCGTCAAGCGCTGGGCGCGTATTGATGAATTCAAGATCTGCTCATGCCGCCCATCCAGTCGACTATCCTTCCATCAGGATCACAAGTCACGGTATTGTCCAGATACTGGGGACTCGGCGGGTGTGCAGACACAGATGACACAAAATTGTCGATAGGTTATGAAGGCATGAAGGCACAATCATTGAGTTCTATACGAGGTGCACATGTAAGGTAAGGTAGGTAGTACCAAGTACGGAGTACCACCAGGCCCATCAAGTCAGCCGAGCCAGCCAGTCGCCAGTGACAGTCCGGAAGCTATTTTCGGCTGCAGAAGACTACCAAGGTAGAATACCGTAATTTACATGCAGTACCTTACCGTTTCGCCCTTCCCACCACAACAATACAAATAACTTCTCCATTCCATCATCCTGTCGCTGTCTTCGTTCATTCACTCAGCAATAATATCTGTCACTTTCAACAACAATTTTCGGGGTTTCTTCCCACCGTCTTTGTTAGAGCGCAACTCACATCCTCGCCTCAACAACGCGCTGAGCCTTCCTCTACTCAGAGTCACCCAACATGTTCAACTCTGGAGTCACGCACTTTCTGTTCTTTCTGTTCCTTTCGCTACTCTCGATAACTACCGCCTCTAATGTAGACGCCGCTCTTCAACGCCGACAGATCATAGGTGCTCTAAGCACAGGAGCCTCGTCCACTCCCACACCAACCTCATCTGCGAGCTCTAGTGCTACCTCAGGCTCTTCATCATCTCCATCTCCTTCAACAATATCCCCAAGCTCTTCGGTGTTAACAACAGCAACCTCACCCTCAACTAGCAGTTCAGACAGTACGACCATGGCTCCGTCATCTGTGCCGTCGTCGACCTCTCAGCCCTCTACAACGAATTCCCAGTCCTCATTATCCTCAACGTCTGGGCCATCTACCGGAGGAGTTGCATCTACAGATTCCAAATCCTCAGCTTCCAGCAAACCAACCGTGTCCGTCTCAACGTCTGTCAGCAGCAGGACTCAGCAGATAGTTACGACGGTTGTTACGGTAAGCGGGAGCAACACCTTCACCTATGTCTCGACCACGACTGGTCTTGTGGCGGTTTCGACTTCTTCAACAACATCCACAAGCGCTCCGACCCTTGACGGAAGTAACGGCTCAAGTGGTAGTTCTGGCCTCCAACCATCTCAGAGGCGGATCATCATTGGTGTTGTCGTCGGTATTGGAGGTGCAATCCTCTTTGGTGGACTTGCGGTAGTGGCGTGGAGGATTTGGGGCAGGAGAAGACACAACGCTGACGAGGATAATGATCTCATGGATTCCCACCCGGGGTCCTCCGGTTTGGAAAAGAGGAGCAGCGTCAGTGGCACCAGTCCATTCAGATCGAATTTGGAGCAGTATCATAACCCAGCTGGACCGGTCAACACGGCATCAAACTTTTAGCGGCTGTCTTACTTGGATGGGAAAAGGAAGGAGTCTTCTTTTTACACAAATAGCGCTTAATGTTATACGGGGTGTTTTGGTATAGAGCGGGTAACGCGAGTATGGACGAATCTCACAAGCTGGTACAGGTTTACGGACCCACTACTGTCAATCCACCGTCTGTAGATACTTATAATGGTTTGAGTTGAGAACAAAGTGCATAGCTCCTCGGTTTGTAGTGGTCCTGAAATCCTACGAGGCAATTACCCTATGCAGTAAACATGCAGCTTCAAGATCTTGCTTTGATGAGAAGCATTCAAACACGTTGCTGTCTCCACGCAAAATAATGATACGACTGCGTGTCGTGATATAGGTTGGTCCTCGAACCAAGGCAGAGTCGCACCCATATCAATCCCCTTCCGACTCTAATCGATAAGGTATTATAATTCCATGACGCGAACGCGCGCCAGATCCAGACTCACGATAACTTCTGTTCATATCGAGCTCTACCTGATTTGGACTATGTTCTCCATCAGTGTACACTCATACGTGTTGGGACACGCGCCTCTGAAGCCATCGCCACTGACACTATGCAATCCTTATGCTTGTCAATATTCTCCATCAATGGCGCCATTTACGAAAGTGGCCAGTAAGGTAACTAACCATAAACAACGCGCAAAATCCCGATCCTTGCTGCTACAAAGGGGTGGTGAGCAGGATCGGCGACGTCAAGTCTTTTTGACCAAAGTCAAGCGAAATGGGGATGACCGAAGATGGGACTCACGTGCAGACCAAGTACCGCACACTCTCTCCATGTCCGATACCGTGTGGCTAACGGTATGCATATAGATACTCAGAAACGATTTCCTTTCACAACAGAAACAATGGGAGATAGAGCAGGCTCGTTCTGCCCCAACAGTTCCGGAGGAGATGGAAGTTGAGCTTGACCCCGCTTCTGGACCAGGTAAGAATTTCGCACTCATCGTTACCAGATATGCTGTCTCACGGCCTATCTTAGAGAAGAGAGTAGTGGATGATGTGCTATCGCAAATGGACAACGAATATGAAGCTTCAATATACCTAGTGGAACAGGCTGCCCAGCCAACCGACGATCATGAATTTCTTACGAATGAATATGGAAGTGAAGATGAAGATTATGATGGTTTATTTATGCAGCTTGTCTCAGAGGTAGAGGGAGGAGACAAGGGTACTGATGGCTGTTCGACATCAGCGAGGTGTCCAGGCCAAGAGATGGATATGTCAGCGGATTAGTGGGATTCAGTAAAGTCCGACCTGTGTAAGCGCCAGAGAAGATGGCATGGATAGGATACGTTGGACTGGTGGAGTTACGGCGCAATTCGGCATGTTTGTTGGAATACCCATGTCTTGTACATCTTGCTGTACACATCATGGCACGTTTGTCGACGTGTCAACCTTGTCATTGTTGAGCGCAACCTGTATCAAGATCTCCCAAAGCTTCCTGTGCTGCATTCATATCGCCAACAAGATCTGCTGGAGGACTGCCAGCTGCCTGCATCTGATGATCTGATTAACCCTGCGGCAAAATGAGTTTGGGACGCACCACTATACCTGTTGCATTCGCTCCACAATGTACTCCCTATCTGCAGGATGCGAGTCTGAATACCCGTCACCTTCAAATTTCCCAACAATTTCTCCTACTAGTCTCTGCTGTTCTTCATATCTTATTAAGTCTTCCTGCTTTGTACTATCCTTGTTCTTGCTCATCCAAGCAGGAAATTTACCATGTAATTCTTTCATGGGCTCATACAGTATCTCTTTGTTCGTTAATTGCTTCATCATGCCCATCAATATTGCGGAGAAATCCTCCTCATTTCCGTGACCTTCGATGCCACCGCCTTGCATTTCCTTGAGCATCTGGGCAAGGACATCATCTTGATCTTCTGATGCTGCCGCCGCAGTGGCCTGCTCGCCGGAGGCTTGCATTCGTTCCATGGTCTTACGTATTGTTTCTTGAAAGGACTCTTCTGCGCCAGGGACGGCACTCTTATTCTCAGGTCCGACTTCCAACTCACTGACACGCCCAGGGTCCGCCGCGGCGCCGAGCTCCTGCATCATAGCCTCAATTTCCCGTTTCATTTCAGGCGATTCGTCCGCATCACCTATGAGCGCCGCCATCTGCTCTTGAAGCTGCTTGCTGAACTCAGTAACGGCCGTATCCGAACGGTCGAGATGGGATTGTTCCGGACATTGCTGGTCAGATCCTGATGGCTCTTTGCCATCTTGGAGCGTGTCAAGCTTTGCCGTCGAAAAATCGTCAAGCAAGTCTGCTGCAGATTTAGTTGCTGCTTATTTGGTAGGAATAGGCCACCAGATTGTACCATCTAGATCATCCAGGTCGTCCTCGTCTGGATCTGGGGCGTCTTCTGCTGTGGGATGTGACCTAATTGCCGGTACAGGCTCGGCGTTTGCGTCTTGTGTGTCCCCTCGGCTTTGCTTCTTTTCCATAATTTGGTAGCGTTGTCGCTCATGAGCGACTTGCTATCATTTTATGAGCAATCTGTGTTTGGGTCGTTCAGATTACGATCTAGGGCCAAAGGGATATTGCAATACAATTCTTGCAGCAAGCCATGACATGCCGAGGCTCTAAACCAAAGTTCGACCTACAGGCATGAGGTAGAGGGGGGTTCGGCCCCTGCTCGCTTATACAGGATGCAAAGACCCGTTTTGCTTTCACTCCAGTAATATCACAAACAAACACCGCAAACACTCAACTACTCAGAGGCTTATTCTCAGTGAATTCCCCACTGATCGCCTCTCCACACGTTTTCTGTCTTACCTTCATACTTTACTACAATCGAAAGCACTCTGTCACCCAGCTTTCCAACATGTCGCTCTGCCAGAACCGTTTACAGGAAGAGCGGTACGTGAAGGCGCCCTCTGAGACTGAGACGCAACCGAGCAATCTTTCTAATCTCACTGTAAATTCCAGGAAGCAGTGGCGCCGCGACCATCCTTTCGGTTTTTTTGCGAAACCTGCGCGTACACCGCAAGGAATATTGGACCTCAAGAAATGGGAATGCGGAGTGCCGGGGAAGGACAAAACACTTTGGGAAGGTGGGCTGTTCAAGCTGGATGTTCTATTTCCTGATGGTATGATCACAACAGGCCGTATGACACGGTAAGACGAAGCTGATATATCATTCTAGAATACCCAACCAAACCGCCCAAATGTCTGCACTGACCACTATAACTCTGTTAGAAGATTGTCTGACTTATCTGTAGGCAAATTCATACCGCCTCTGTTCCACCCAAATGTATATCCTTCGGGAACGGTTTGCCTGTCCATCTTGAATGAAGAGGAGGGATGGAAGCCAGCGATCACAATCAAGCAGATCCTTCTTGGCATTCAAGATTTGCTGAACGATCCTAATCCCGAATCGCCAGCTCAAGCTGAAGCCTACAATCTCTTTAAGAAGGATCGCCAAGCCTACGAAAAAAAGGTTAAGCATATTGTTAAAGAAAATCCAGCGCCATGAACTGCGCGGATTGAGTCCTGCCTCCCATTTACCAGCTCTCTGTTCGCTACCTCTGAGTTTTCAAGGGAAGGGGATATTCCACTATGGGGGCATTGACCAAGGATTTTTTTCAAGCCTAGGAGTTCCGGGGCGAAAGGTCAAGGATTGGAGGGACTGAAAATTGGGGTTTCAAGGCGTTTGCACGTCTTCAAGCTGTGCGAGACTGTGGTTTGGGATATCCTGAATATGGATGAGCCTTGCCGCGGCTCAATTGTCGCGTCCTATCTTCTAGTCTGTAGAATGTCGAGATAGTGGTCCTACCCTTATCTTATCTAATCTCCGACCAAAATTGGCTCTGGCCAAACATGCCTGTTTCTAAAAAATTGTTTTACCTACACCAACATATACTATCTCCCTGCTTTGCAAACAATCGTCCAGGTTGAAGAGGGTTCAAGTTTGCAACTGCATACATTACTGGTTAGTAATCTGAAAGAAAAGACATGTGCGGCATATTCGCATGCCACTGGTTAGTAAACATGTCTGCGATGCAGATAATGCATAAGCCTAGAATATTTTAACATGTTGCAGCCACCCAGATGTGCAGAAGTTTAAGCCTACCGCGTTGCGTATGGCTAAAGCGTGAGCCTTCTTCAAAATGCTTATCAACCAAACATGTTAATGGGATTTGCAGAGTCCGCCACCGAGGTCCCGATTGGAGTAAGCAAGTCTAGTGGCACTGGTGAGGATGAACGTTCTGATAGCGCTCAGGCGGCAACTTCATAGCGAACACCACAAGTAAAACGTCTCTTCACCGCGTTGAGTGAAGAAGCTGATGAGAAAGCAGTCTTGGCACATGAGCGGCTCAGTATTGTCGGCGTTGGTCAGTAGTATGATGAGAATATACGCATAACGCTTACATGTGAGCAGAGAGTGGAGCTCAACCTCTTGTCAACGAGGATGGCTCGCTGGCGCTAGCTGTTAATGGTGAAATATACAACCACAGGGTTCTGCGGAAGCAACTTAAGGAACCCTACAATTTTAAAACTCATTCAGATTGCGAAGTCATAATACCCTTGGTATGCTCAATTAAAGCATTAGCTGTGCCATGGCTAATGGGCTATAGTACATGGAACATGGAACCAACTCCCCTAAGTTTCTCGATGGCATGTTTTCATGGGTTTTGTACGACAAAAATGCAGACCGTATTGTGGCTGCGCGGGATCCAATTGGAATCACCAGCTTCTATCAGGGATGGTCAAGTCAAACCCCTGGTGCAGTGTATTTCGCATCCGAATTGAAATGCTTGCACCCTGTGTGTGATAAGATCATAACGTTTCCTCCGGGTCATATCTACGATTCAAATACGAATTCGACAGTGCGGTATTTTCTGCCTGCATGGTGGGATCCACTCAATGTCCCTTCGACGCCTATCGACTACAAGCTGATACGGAAGTCATTGGAACGATCTGTGCGCAAGCGATTGATGGCAGAGGTTCCCTATGGTGTGCTTCTGTCTGGCGGTCTGGATTCAAGTCTGGTCGCTTCAATAGCACAAAGAGAGACCTTGAGACTCCGGGCGTCGCAGAATGGTAAAGCCAATGGGCATGGCGATCATGAGCAGCAATCACCCGAAGAACTCGTTGGAATCAACGATGAAGACGAGTTATCGACAGTGACATGGCTCCCTCAACTCCATTCCTTCTCGATCGGTCTCCCTAATTCACCAGATACCAAAGCTGCTCTGGAAGTGGCCAAATTCCTTGGTACAAAGCACTACAGTTTCACTTTCACTACTGACGACGGTCTCAATGCTCTTTCAGATGTAATCCTCCACCTTGAGACGTATGACGTAACAACGATCCGTGCCTCAACGCCAATGTTTTTATTAAGTCGCAAGATCAAGGCTATGGGAGTAAAAATGGTCCTCAGTGGAGAAGGGAGCGACGAAATGTTTGGAGGCTACCTCTACTTCCACGCTGCACCTGACAAGAAAGCATTCCATGCCGAAACCGTTCAACGGATCAAAAACCTCCACCTATCCGACTGCTTGCGAGCTAATAAATCCACAGCAGCTTGGGGCGTGGAAGCTCGAGTACCGTTCCTCGACAAGCAAGTTAGTAAATCTAGTATAGCCACTGTGAGACTTACTAATAAGGTTAGTTCTTGGATGTTGTGATGAGCATTGACCCTGCGGAGAAGTTAGTTACAAAATCTCGCATTGAAAAATACATCTTACGTCAGGCATTCAATACCAGTGATGAGCCGGACTCGAAGCCTTATCTCCCAGATAAGATTTTGTGGCGGCAGAAGGAACAGTTCAGTGATGGAGTCGGATACGGCTGGATCGACGCGTTAAAAGAAAATGCGGAAACTCATGTATCTGACGACCAGATGAAGAACCCTAAGCCTGAGTGGGGCAACGACATCCCAGAAACCAAAGAAGCATACTGGTATCGCATGATGTTCGATGAGCTTTTCCCACCTCAATGTGCCTCAACAGTAATGCGATGGAAGCCTACCTGGACAACACAGACAGACCCTAGTGGACGGTGAGACATCTGACCTGTGATATGAAATGATGCTAAGCATTCATAGTGCTATTGCCACACATGTCGCCAGATACGATGATAAGAAATCATGACCGGAGTCTTTACCAAGTTCGGCCTATTCTCGAATCCCCTCGGGATTGCCTGGAATTTGTACATACTAGTACTAGGCTCTCTTGATGTCGATAGCACCACGGTTTTGTCGCACCTCTCAGTTATGCATGCCCTTTCTCTTAAGATGTTAAACTGAGCTTCAAGTTTCTCCTGGTCGAAAATTTCAGAGGCAGCAAGCCGGTTGCGGCAGATTATCTTCCATCGTGTGACGTTAAGATGGTGGGAATGAGCAAAGCAAGCACCACAACTCTTGAAGCATTCATTGGGCTAGATCTAGAGCCTCAAGTATTGAGCAATAATTCGACTACCCAAGCCTTTGAGATCGAATCTGGAAAGGTGCATCACGCTTGTCATTAATGTTAGTTTTTAACTGCTCCATTTGATAGTCGAGCTTGTAGAGTTCTGGTTCATAATGATCGTAGTCATTCGCTAACGCGTCTATCAATTGAGGTCGCTTATAGGCGCATGAGAACACAACCTTTCCTGTGTTGGAAAGGTTGAAAGGAGGTAGTTCTAGGTCTCGGGCCGATGTGACCCGGAGTAATACCAATTTTCGGGTTTCTTTTGCTTACCTCTTTTCAACTTTTGAGAGATTGACAACAACAGGAATCCTCAACCAACAAGCGAACTTAAGTACCGGCCGCAGGTCAGAGCCGCCACAATGTCTATCCCAGCGTTCTCCGATATTGCCAAGCCGTCCAACGATGTAGGTTCATCGTCCAAATGCATGCATACATACGCTAACACCTAACACTGCAGCTTCTTAACAAAGACTTTTACCATACCGCAGCTGGCATGTCGATATCCCAATGATGTCTCCACATTCCATTCAAGCTGACCGAATATAGCCGCGCTTGAGGTTAAGTCCAAAGCCCCCAATGGTGTGAGCTTCAACGTCAAAGGGAAATCTGCTCATGATGGCCCTACTGGCGGTGCAGTAAGTTGTCCCTTGTAGGATGATTCCTACCTCCAAGGAATTACTGATGACCAGATTGTGTTAGATTGAGGGCAAATACACGGATGCAGCAACTGGTACACCTTTCAATTACTTGCGCTTCGTTACATACTCCCAAAACGTCCAGACCTGCAATGTTCACTATCAGATTACCATTGAACGTGGACACGCAGTATTGCTGATAATTTACCGTTCTACAGGATTGACCCTCACCCAAGCGTGGACGACGACAAACCTACTTGACACAAAGTTCGAGTTGACCGACCCTCTCGCTAAAGGCTTGAAAGCTGAAGTCTTGACGCAATTCCAGCCAAAATCGCAAGAATTCAATGCCAAGCTCAACCTCCAGTTCAAGCAGCCTAATTTCCATGCGCGTGCCTTTTTTGACGTGCTTAGAGGCCCCACCGCCAATATTGATGCTGTGCTCGGCCATGAGGGATTCTTGGTCGGCGCAGAGGCAGGTTATGATGTGCAGAAAGCTAGTATTACGAGATATTCAGCGGCCATAGGATACTCTGTTCCTCAATACAGCGCTGCCATTACAGCTACGAACAACTTGAGCGTGTTTGCGGCCTCATACTACCACAAGGTCAACTCAGAGGTCGAAGCTGGAGCTAAGGCCACATGGGACTCCAAAAGCAGCAACAATGTCGGACTCGAAGTAGCCAGCAAATACCGCCTGGACCCCACCTCCTTCGCTAAGGCATGATCATCCCGTTCAAAATTTTGACATACATTCAGCTGATTGCTTTCGAACACAGGCCAAAGTCAATGATCGGGGTATTGCCGCACTAGCCTACAACGTGTTACTTCGACCAGGGATCAACGTTGGTCTCGGAGCTTCCCTTGATACTCAGAAACTCAATGAATCCGCCCACAAGGTACGGATCTCACTATCGGTCTGCAGTGACAGTCGCTAATGATCGACAGGTTGGTATGAGCTTTACATTTGAATCTTGAACGCAGATATTATGAGATGTTTGATCGTTGTAGCAGCTGGTGCGGCGTAAGGGGACAAGTAGAAGCCACAGCGCGCTTACCTTCGTTCTGATATCTGATAGATTGTTCATACCGACTCTTCTTTCATTGGGATGACGTGGGCTCAAATCGAAGATCGCCGTGTACATAGCGGTCCTTGATTTTGTACTGCCGCGTCCGTAGGTCGCACTTGACTTTTTAATAAGCAATTTGGGACGGCAGCATAGAGCAGGTAATGTATGGTACGAGTCAGTGGATAATATGTTACGTATGTTCAGAACTAGCCTCCCATGGATACAGGAACAAATTGAGCTTGCCTCAGTTCTCAGACGTGTACTAACCCCTAACGGGGTTAGCTGGTGCTTACTACGCACAGGGAGTCCACCCTGTATTTTTCCCAGGTTCGAGTAATCGACGTCGACGACATCTCGCGCGTTTTCTGATAGCATCACGATAATTAAGTGCAAAGAATTATACTGTCGAAGACACATCTTTATATGCTCTATCTAACGTATTTATTGATTTAACGAAATATGTGCTGTGTAAATAATTTACAAGACTTTCGATCATCATTCAATCCCCCACCAAACTTTCCTATCGAGCTTTCTATCGAACTCTCAACATGCTTCAAAATACGCATCGGTCGGGCGCATAACACACGTCAAACAGTGCTTCAAACAATGCTTCCTACATGGCTTCCTACCTACTTGTCACCCTACATGCTCACCTACCTACTCACCTACATGATCATCTACCTCGTACCTACATGGCTTCCTACATGGTTTTCTACCAAGCTTCAAATTGCTTCATATTCAAAAAACAAATTTGATCCCTACCGAGCATCAAATATGTGTTGGGACCGTGCCTAGAATCTAGCCTCACTGCAGTGACGTAAGGCCTAGCTGGCTAGAATATTTGAGTCAATAGAGGTAGCTATAACTAGGATACTAAGAATACAGAAGGAAGAGCCAAAGGAGAATCCGAGCTGTATTTATTAGAGCAAACAAAGAGGGCTGAGTCTTCTGTAGGCTTGCTCGGGTACCGGAAGTGTTCGGATAGAGTGTCGGAGCTAGAGATTAACATGTGCCGAAATCCCTAGGGCTTATTGGCTAGGAAACCCTACTCAATCCCGACAACAATATGACTCTCTTCATGGCTCTCTACCAAATTTACCTACCTACCCACCTACTGAGGGCCTACCTACCCATCTACTGAGGGCCTACCTACCTACCTGCTGAGTATCTACCTACCTGCCTGCTAAAGGTCTACCTACCTACCTACTGAGAGCCTACCTATTTATCTACTGAGAACCTACCTATTTAATAAACGATCGAGTCGTTACAGAACTATATTTCAACCGTTGAAAAGTCTTCGAAATATGCTCGGACAGTCGAACGAGCAGCTGAACTCACCGAGCAATGGAAAATGAACCTAGCATATCTTTGAAACTTTGGAAATGATGTTGGAAATATGGATAAAAACCAGGTCATCATCGCGCACCAGAGATTATATTAATCGATAGAATAGATATATTAGTATTGATTTCAGTTGTCGATATTTAAAGAATAGATGTGTTGCGTTGATGATTGCGTCTCGAAGTCGAAAGTTGATGATTTTTAACGTAAGGTAAAAAATTTGTACGGGCGCGCACCAAAATAAGGCAGATCTGGCAAAATTACGGAGTTTTGCGCTCAGACGTGTTACCCGTATTCAGGCCGCGAAGTCATCCAGAGGGTCGCTAACCCAAAGGGGCTTAGGGGAAGAGGTTAACCCGAAGGGGCTTAGCCACGGAAACACGTCTGAGAAGAGAAAGATAACCACAACACCATTGTACCAGCGCTGTTAGGAATCGAACCTAATATAATTAAATTACCCAACGACTCGAGTCTGAGGTCCTGAGGCAACAAGCTCATAGGTCTTCCTTGTCCTTTCCGGGCCCTTTTCCGAACATCAAGGGCAAAGAACCAGCCAAAGCCACCACACCGCTCAGCATGACGAAGTTAATCCATACACCCCCACCACTTCCACTGTAGAACGCTTCATCCTCAAGTCTCCGCCGCCTCCTTTCATCCTGCTGCTCTTGCATCTTATGATGCGCATCTCGGTCAAAATGTGGTACGTCGTTGTCCCGGCCGGCTTGCGCCCCACCTGGCCCGAAACCTCCACCCGGACCCATTCTCGAGCCAGCTTTTATAGATCCTGCAGCCGTATCAGCTGCTCTAGAAGCTGTAGATTCTGCCTGTGACCGCCTCTTCGCACCTAGGTTTCCCCAACCGCCGCTACGGTAAAAGCTCGGTGGTGGGCCTCGAAATTGGGCACGTCTTCTACTTAGTCCACTTGCCGGTCGAGATCCAAATGGGGCGGAGCTTGAATGCGAGCCTTGGCGTTCATGTATTTGGGGCCCATCAGAAGCACGTCTGTTTTCTCGATCATAGCGTTCACGCTTCTGGGGGCTACCGAGGATGGCGTAGGCTTCTGAGATTTCGACAAAGCGGGTTGAGGCTTCTGGATCGTTTGGGTTGTGGTCGGGGTGGTGGACTTTTGATAGGGAGTAGAATTGGCTGGTAGACTTAGAACAGCAATCTATGTAGCTCCTGGAGAACATGAGGCCCCACATACTTCTTGATGTCTGAAACAGAGGCAGTTGAGTCAAGACCTAGGACCTTGTAGTGATCTGAGGTATCGGTCCTCCATACTGCTCCTGCGTGGAACGGCGCCGACTTCGTACGCCACAGTTGTGGTAGGACACAGCTGACTCGAAAAGATGCGTAGCGTGGTGGCATTCCTCATGCCGAATAATCTTCGGAATATATCTGCTTCAGATTGAATGAGATAGGAGTCATTCTTTGAACGTGGTATAGTGCCAGTGTGTGGGAGTACTCTCTTGGAGACTGACATACAGTACCTTACGGTGTGCGGTTACGCGTAATGACGTTGTCGGTACGGGTACCTAACACTTGAGTGAAGTCAACCAGGGCAAGTCCTGCCGAGTCTTGACCCCACCATAAAATATCATACGTGTGGCCTTCGTAACAACCGACAGACTTCGAATAGAACATCAAAGCTTTTCCAAGGATCGAAGCTACGAGATAACATGGCATCTCAGGTTGCCGATGACCTCCAAAAGGTCAAACGTAAGCCTTCTCCAGTATAGTCGTCTTGCAAGAGCCTCAACTCAGTCCAGGTAGTGAATAAGTGCAAAGATGCCAATGGGCAGGTCAACGGCCACTCCGTGACGGTTGGGATTGATGGAAATGACCATGAGGACTCCGATGACGACAAAGAAGACGCGGGATGGGCTGGCGATGGAGGCGGTAAGTCCATGGTAAAACTCTTGAAGCTATGTAAAGATGCTAAGGTTCTTCAGCTGTTAAAAAGAAGAAAAAGAGAAAGCCAAGAAAGAAGAAGGGTGGAGCGAGTGGGGCGAAGAGGCAGAGCTCGCCCCCACGGGTTGTGCTATCTAGTTTATTTACAGACGGCCAATATCCTGAGGGTGAAATAGTGGACTACAGAAATGAGAATGCTTTCCGCACTACCAATGAAGAGAAGCGCCATCTGGACCGAATGAATACGGATTTCCTTAGCGATTACCGGCAAGGTGCGGAGATCCACAGACAAGTCAGGCAGTGGGCACAAAAGAATATCAAGCCGGGGCAAACTCTGACGGAGGTTGCTGAAGGCATTGAAGATGGTGTACGAGCGTTGACAGGCCATCCCGGTTTGGAGGAAGGAGACAATATTAAGGGAGGCATGGGATTCCCTACAGGTCTCAGCTTAAATCATTGCGCGGCACACTACACGCCTAATGCAGGAAACAAAATCGTGCTACAGAAAGAGGATGTGATGAAGGTGGATTTCGGTGTTCATATCAACGGCCGGATTGTCGATAGTGCATGGACGATGACGTTCGATCCAGTATACGACAACTTATTGGCCGCTGTCAAAGATGCGACCAACACCGGAATAAGGGTAAGCGGGCAATTCCCCAGATATTTGAACGATTTATCAAAATCTTAACAGGAAGCCGGGATCGACGTTCGAATGGGCGATATTGGTGCGGCGATCCAGGAAGCAATGGAGAGTTACGAGGTTGAAATTGGCGGGCAAACGCTACCCGTGAAGTGCATTCGGAACCTAAACGGTCATGACATCGTGCAGTACAGTATTCATGGAGGCAAGAGTGTACCAATAGTCAAAAGCTCGGACCAAACAAAAATGGAAGAGGGGGAGACGTTTGCCATTGAGACTTTTGGGAGCACCGGCAAAGGTTACGTGCGAGATGATGTAACAGTTTGAGCTCTTCAATGTTCATTCCGAAACTCACATTATATAGATGGAGACGTCCCATTACGCCAGAAAAGCAGATACGCCAAATGTGGCGTTGCGGGTTTCCTCGGCGAGGAGTCTCTTGAACACCATCACCAAAAATTTCGGAACCCTACCCTTTTGTCGAAGATACCTTGACCGCCTAGGGCATGATAAATACTTACTTGGGGTTAGTTGCTCGACTGTTATCAGTCGGAGGAATTGGAATTACTGACAAAGTGCAGCTGAACAATCTTGTCTCGAGTGGAATCATTGAGGCATATCCACCACTATGCGATACCAAGGGCTCTTATACTGCACAGTTCGAACATGTAAGCACATTCCAAGAAGTCCTTTCTCGAGGTCACTGCTAATCTTGCTCCAGACCATCTTGCTGCGGCCCACTTTTAAAGAGGTTATCAGTCGAGGAGACGATTATTAGGTAGGAATCATAGAGACAATTTCTAGTGATGCTAAAGACATCGACTGGGTTGAGAAATTGGGCGCAGGTCTCCCGGATATGGATGAGGCATGATTGAAATGATATACCGAATATTATCCCCGAACCAACACGATTGGATAGATCTACAAGAAATCTGACTTTTCTCAAACCGTGCCTTTCCAATAATTCTGTTTTGCGTACTGTACCCTGAATGTTCCAAATTTGGATATTGGCGCGCCTGGCGCCTAAAGCGGTTCTGGACCCTGAATGTTGACCCCACAGAAATCAACAGAGGAAAATACGTTTATGGACATGCCTTATCTTCATTGATAGTTGTACATACCTCTTTTACACCCCCTATAATGCCTTCTTCCGTGGTCACTGCCACTGTGCAGTCCATCAGCCATCCCAAACCGCCCCTGCAACGCTCGCTGGATCAAGCACCGAGGACGTCGAACCGCGATGATTTCTTCTGGTCATATACAGAGGAGCCACATAGAACACGGAGACAAGCAATCATCAATGCGCACCCGGAGGTGATTGCTCCTGACCCAAAGGAGCTGCGCTTAGCTTTATGCTAATGCCGCTCCAAGGTAACCAAGCTATGCGGCCCAGAACCATTGACTAAGTACTGCGTACTCGCAATCGTTACTCTGCAATTGATGTGTGCGGCCAGCTTACAAAATACACCAATACTCTCCTTGACGTTCTTTCTCACAGCCTACATCGTTGGTGCAACGGGTAACCAGGCCCTCTTCCTGGCGATTCATGAGATCTCCCACAACCTGGCCTTCAAGTCCCCATTAGCGAACAGATTTTTGGCTATGTTTGCCAATCTTCCAATCGGAATACCCTACAGTGCGGCATTCCGAGTAAGGATCCTTTTCTGGACCAAATACCCTTGGCAGACATAGCTAAAGACATTACAGCCCTACCACCTAACCCACCATAAATCCCTTGGCGTCGACGGCCTAGACACGGACCTCCCCACCACCCTTGAAGCCTTTTTACTAGACTCAGTCTTTGGTAAAGCCTTCTTCGCCACCTTTCAAATCCTGTTCTACGCTCTCCGCCCCATGATGATCTACCAGCTCCCTCTCACCACCATTCACATCCTCAACATTCTCGCTCAAGTTCTGTTTGACTGGCTCCTTACCCGCTATGTTGGCGGCCATGCCCTGGCTTACCTTGTCATGAGCTCTTTCCTAGCCGGCTCCTTACATCCCTGCGCCGCTCACTTCATTGCCGAACATTACATTTTCGACAAACAACCAGAGACCGCAAAAGACCCTTCTAACCTCACTCTCGTGCCCGAAACATTTTCCTACTATGGCCCCTTAAACATGCTTACTTTCAACGTGGGCTTACATAACGAACACCACGATTTCCCCGCCGTCCCATGGACGCGTTTGCCGGCATTGCATGAGATCGCAAGAGAGTTCTATAAAGAGTTGCCACATCACAAGAGCTGGATTTGGGTGATTTGGCAATTTATCTGGGATAAGGAGGTCGGTTTATGGTGTCGGGTAAAAAGAAAAGAAAAGTGGAGAAAAGTTGGGGCGTGGAGGGAGGAGATTGGGGAGAATGAGCGGCAGAACAGTGTTTTGTGAGGGGAAAACTGAAAGACATTCAAGCGCTTCCAGGACGCGACTGTTGCATCTACGATGTAAAGGTGGGTAAGCTTTTGTTAATTCGATTCCCATAGCATGTTTGAAATTAGATTTAATTGTGATTCGGCGTGAATCAACAAATTTTGGTTTCAAATATAAAATACAGTGCGTTAGGGAAACGATCGAGGCTACCTAGAGTCAGGGTGTCTTTCCGCTATAGTTCCATGGCAGCACTGCTAGGGTTCCCTCCTGAACCGGTACGCCCGAGCGATACACCCGAAACTCTCTTCACTTGCTCTCTCACACCTCGACCCACCGTCATAGCCCCGATTGCACCAAATTCTGCGAAAGCACAAGAACGAAGCCCTACCGATCAGAAGAAAAAGTAAGCCAGGAGGAAGCTCAACAAGCACAGGGCGGCCACAATCTGCACTGGAACACCGTCCGCCGGTTGCTGCTGAATACCCATGCCTGTCGTCCCGGTCGTGATACGCTCTCTCGAATCCTGATTGACAGCGTCACTCTTCCTCTGCCTCAGAACTTGGTCTTCGGCTTGCTGTTTCAGCCTCAGAATTTGCCCTTTGGCTTCAGAAAGCTGCGCGCGCAAGTCTTCGGTAGAAATCGGCACAGCATTGGCGACGGTTGATGCGGCGGCGCCGAGCGTGGACTGCCTGTTTGACGAAGAAGCATTACTGGCCGGCTCTGCGCCTCCAAGACCCTTGCTATTCGTGATAGAATGAATCTGAGGTGTGGTGGCATCTGGTGCGGGGGAACCGAATGAGGGCGAGGGGGAGCCATAAGAGGGAGGTGGTGCTTCTTCCCCAAGGTGCTGGTAGATCGAATGTTAGTACACCCGGACACTAGGTGGTATTTAAGGAAAAGTCACTTACAGTTCCGTTTACGTTGTTGTGAGTTGGAGTCGCTGTAGACCCTTCTGCTGGCAGGAAAAGCACCCGAATCTTTCTCTCCTCGATGGAGCCTTTAGCAACTTTTTCGATATTTTGCCACTGTGGAGTGTCAGCGGCAGGCACTCAGATATAGCGAACAAAATCGCTAACAATAGCTGTGATGTTTGCCAACTCTCTATCTGGCGTTATAGCCACTGACTGGACGAGGAATTTATCGCGGCACCGTGCATCCGGTGGTGGGTCTTCTCGCATAGCCTGTAGAAGCACTGCAAAATGCCGTCAGCTACCCTCTCTACACAGACCACAAGATTCTTGATATACCCTGCACTTCGACTTCGCTACCAGGCTCGATGCGCCCAGAGTTGGGGCGAACGCAATATCTAATGCTGCGGTTAGCGCCAGCCGACGGCCGTTTGACCGAAGACATACTGTTTTGGAGCAGTGGTTTTGACCTGTTGTATTATGCCCGGTTAGCATCATGGAGACGAAGAATATGAAGGGCATAGGTGAGATTACTTTAAAGGCTATAGGATCGCCGTTTGGATTCGATAGGCGCAGTAGCTGAGTGACCTCGTGGGTGAAGGGTCCTGATTCAGTCAGGCGGACACTTCTCAAGACGATTTGTTTCGGACACATACTGCGAAAGCCAAGCTCTGGGGGATCGAGCTGGACAGACATGGTGAAATGGTTATTCTCTAAGTCGTCAAAGTATCGCGTGTGTACGGCGGAAGGGTTATGTAGGCTTCCTAGACGATTACTTCCGACTAAGCTCTAAGTTGATAGAGGGTTCTGTTTATGAGAAGTGTGCGAGCAGAGAGCAATTGCAGTGTTGTATCAGAAGAAGTGTCGTTGCAACATGGCTGGTAGGACTTGCGGGCTGGGGGTTCACTGGTCTCACTCAGGCTTTCGCTTGATTTCCGGCGGCACAAGTTTATACTGGACCCTGTGAATGACGTCGACTCTCACGGTCTCACCAATTTCCATTGTTTAACAAACCCATCACAGCCATGTCATTAAAACACAAGAGAGCCAGAGCGTTGAGAGAGTGACTGAGCAACAGTTATAACCAACATCACAGTGGCTGTTCCGTATAGATTAGATATCTATTTTATCAGCTTGAGCAGCTGAGCTCAGCAGCATCCTTTGTTGGGTACTACCATCCACAGGCTCGTTTATCGCCGAACTGCTTCCTTTCCTAATACCTGCTTAGGTTCCCCAACACTTCAATTAGCCATCATGGCGCCCAGCGATTTGGATGCTCTCCTCGCTATGGGTTTTGACAATGCCAGAGCCGAGCTGGCCGTTAACAAGTCAGGGGGCTGTAAGTAAATATTCGTTATACGATCGTACCATGTGTATCTCTGCCTGTAGAAACTTGCTTACACAATGTACAGTACAAGGAGCTCTCGAGTGGTTGGAAGCGAGTCAGGATAGAACAATCGAGGAAATCAACGCCTCAGAAGCTGCCGATTTAAAGGATGAAACCGATCCGAGCGTCGAACCTATCGCTCTCAAACCAGGCGAAGTAGCTCACAGTCTGGTGTGCAACGATTGCGGGAAGAAATTCCGGAGCCAGGCGCAAGCGGAAATTCATGCTTCAAGAACGGAACACGTTAATTTCGCCGAGTCTACGGAAGAGATTGCACCTTTGACAGAGGAGGATAAGAAGGCCAGACTCGCAGAGCTGAGACAGAAGCTCGCCGAGAAGCGAGAGGGGATGTCAGAACAGGATAAATTAGACAAGAAAAAGAACGAGGTTTGTACTACGGTACTCTATACCTAATACACGAAAGCTTGCGCTGACCTAGTCTATTAGGAGATACGTCGGAAAAGCACCAAAGAGGTGCAGGATATTAAGGAAGATCTTCAGAAAAAGGAGCAGCTTAAAGAAGCTGCTGCTAAGCGGAAGGAAAAACAGGACGAAATAGCGGCAAAGGCGAGGATTAAAGCCAAGATTGAAGTAGACAAGGAAGAGCGAAGACTCAGGGCCGAGAAGGAGAAAGCGGAACGGGAGGGGCGAGCACCACCAGCGGCACCGGCCGCCGTGCAACCACTAACAAGTTCAAGACCAGTAGCATCGAAGCCAGCGTCTACATACACCGAGTCCCGCATAAGATTTCAAACCTCCGGCGGTAACATTCAGAGATCATTTCCGGTCGAAACCACACTCTTCGAAGTCGCTTCGAAATTAACTGAAGAGACTGGATCCGAGGTACAGAGTTTTACCCAAAACTATCCAAGGAAGGTTTTCGACAACGTCGACTTTGGTGCTACTTTGAAAGAGCTTGGACTGGTGCCTAGTGCATCGCTAATTGTCAAATGATGGCATTCACGCCACTTCTTCACTTCTGGACGACGGTATTTCGTTTGAGTGGTTGGATTGGCTACTGCGAGGTGTTGGAGGATAAGTCATAGCAGGTGTTCCCGGGGTCTTTGTTCTTTTTCAAGACGAGGTTAGATGGACAAGGGTGACAGTCGTTCACAGTGTACTTCTTCCCAACCTCACGACCAATAGGCATGAACATGTAGCATCCTACGACTAAAACGCTGTCAATACTGAGTCCCGGTAGCTCTCATCGCTTGTTGAATTAGATACGAGTATGTAACGTAAAGTCTGAACATCATGTCACATGACTAGCATAGGTTTTGGGGTGATGCTACCTACAGTACTGGAGAACAGTTGATACGTTTAAAGAAGATATGACTGTGAAGATTAAAGACTTTGAGCAGAAAGCTGTTCCTGATCTTTTAACAGAAGCTGGCCCTGAAGATGGACTTATGAGGAGTAGATGCGCATAGGTATCGAGGAATATATCTTGGTCTGAGTTACCGTAGATGTTCAAAGCATTTGCGATACCGAAGGTACTCTAGGTGAGTACCATAACTAATCTATATTGTTTGTGTGGTATTCTTAGCTAGTACTGTAGACTACCAGTAGAGATTTGCCATCGAGTTCGTGTACTTGGGAGTTTTAATATCACGTGATAACGCGGAAACAGGCTAAGCTTTATCTAGCCCGCGCCTACCGCGAGTCGTGACGGTCTCAAGCAACTAAGAATGAGGTGTTTTGGTGACATGCTGAAGCGTATAGAGCAATCATGATGCCGGGGTAAGTGCCAGATTCCTTGAAATTTACTCTCTGATAAGAAGCAGGCCCGGGGAACAGCACAGAGCTGCTGCTACGTCAGTCAACCCGTTCGAGGAAGTGAAGTCCCACATCAGCGAGTATACCGCCAAAGAAATAGCTACGCTCTCGAGTCGCCTAGAAAAGCAGCTAGGGCCTGAGTACATCTCTTCCAGACCAGGAGCTGGTGGAGGAAAAGTACACTATCTATCCGCAGACAAATGTATCAACTTGGCAAACGAAGTATTCGGGTTCAATGGATGGTCAAGTGGAATTATGAACATCCAAGTGGACTTCGTAAGAAGGTGGCTCTAATGACGGATCGATAGGAAGACTAAAAGTTAAGGCAGGTCGATGAGCACCAGACTTCAGGCAAAATCAGTCTTGGTTTGTCGGTGATTGTTCGTGTTACACTTCGAGACGGCACCTACCACGAAGTATGGGGTGAAGAATCCCGTCTCACAGGAGAATATGCTGATCAGGTGCAAGGATGTGGGTTATGGACATATCGAGAATTGCAAAGGCAAAGCTGCGGCCTTCGAAAAAGCGAAGAAAGAAGGCACTACGGACGCATTGAAGAGAGCCCTTCGGAATTTTGGAAACATATTAGGGAACTGTGTTTATGACAAAGACTACGTAGCGAGAGTCACGAAGCTCAAGATTGCACCGGTACGTAGCGCGGTAAACATCGGAACAGGTGATATTGACTATGTAACAGTCGAAATGGGATCCGAAAAATCTTCACAGACACCCTGACTTCGCCCCTATGAAGAAAGATCCCCTTGAGGACAGCCCTGCAAGACAGCCTGACCTCCCTCTGGCCAAGAAAGAGATCTTTGCTGTGTCCGGCTCTCGTAAGGTGGTTTTCAACTATGATGGATGTCTGGCACTAACGCATCAGTCAGACACTATGGGAGAGCCTGATGACGAGTTCGGGAGTAAACCACCTCAACGACCCTATATTCTATAAAAGCGCTAATCAGGTCAGGCGATGAGTTCGATGAAGTTGACCTAAGTGTCTCACACGGGGAGCATCCTGATGAGATTGTTCTCGAACCTTCTATGACCGCTACTCACTTCGAATGTAGGCCTAGTCCGCCTAAGATTACTCGAAGTGATGCGGCCGGTGTGACACCTGGAAAAGATGTCCAACCGCCGCCGCCGCCGCCTGCCCAGAGACGGCCACTGGCTTCCGTTTCAGCCCCAGGATTATACACATGCTTTAGTGCTGGATCTTTAGATCAAGCGCAATCGAGCAATCTAGTACAAGCCCAGAAACAGCCGCACAGAGCACCACCATACCAGCAAGGACAAGCAGTATCCAGACAGCCCCAGAACCCACCACAATCGCTTTCCCCTAATCATCCACAGAACATTAGAGCCACAGTGCGTTCTGAGCCCGGTTCCTTGAGCCAGCAATGTGATCGACAACCGCAAAATTTGCCTTCTGACGGCGCATCCTCCACCGACTCCTCAAACACTGCGGACCATGACCCACCCGTAGGCTTCTTCACCGCCCGAGCCGCAGAATCGGTCCAGAGCGTCTCAGGCAGGCTCATCAAAGCCCCAGCATTCGACCCCCACCTAGAGAGCCCCTCTATCCGCAAAACTGCCGGTGTCGATCACACGAAGACAAAGCCAGTAGGGAGGGAATTGATCGGAGCGGCGCCGATGCCTGCTCCACCATTTCGATCTAACTTTGGGAATCCTCAGACAGACAAGACGCGTCGGGTGGGTATGCCAGGTGGGGCGGCGAGCCCGTTGCAAAACCGGGGGTCCTACAAGCCGCCACAGATGAAGAGACCCGCAGAAGGGAACTTGGTGCAGTAAGTCTTATCGAACCCTCTTCTGCCAATCTCATTTGCTCACTGGTGTTATTCTAGTCCCCAACCACTCAAGGATGTGACAGCGGCATCAGTCAATGTTCCGCCTGACATAGGCCGTGATGCTAAGCGCCAAAGGACCGGACCGGGCCTACAAAACGCAGAGTGCAATAAAGGCGTTATCAATGGCTAGAACAGCAATCCTGTGAAAACAATATATATTGGGCGATATAGATGTGGTGCTAGGCGCTTTTTGAGAGGGTTTGAAGGGGTCTGTTTTCGATCAGCGTTTGCATGCCTTCTCGTAGCTTGTCTTTCATTCTTCAATGGCGCCAAGAGGTTTAGAAGATTTAGGATGCTTTGCGGAGCCTGGAACATGATTGGGCGGGAACATATCACCCGGCCCCTTTGCATACGCTTAGACCGTTCGTGGCCCTTTGCCCGTCGGTTCTTTCTGTGAGACATACGAGAATTCAGTAATTGGATCGACAGCAGCAGATTCTCATCCTCTTAAGCATGGAAGTCTCCTAAAAAACCGCAGGTTTGTTAGGACCCCAACACACCTTGATTTTAATGACTTCCTTGTGAGTACCGCTTCTACACTCTTACCAAGCTTTGCTCTGTAGCGTTACACATCCTGGGCCATTCAACCAAGCGCGTAGGAACCTTGCCTGCCCCATTGCGTCCAATCAAGTCTTCCATTGAGCTCGAAAACCGCGTGGCTAAGATCCGTCTTCATGCGGCTTGTCTTCAGATGGTCCATTCCAGTTTTGGTATTGTAGGTGAAGGGAGTGCATCGGGGCTCGCCATGTATGTGTTGGACGAGGTCATATGGGGCATTTTGGTATGTAGGTTGAAGCTTGGTAGGAGTCTATCTACGAGCGAGCAGGTAAAACTCTACTAGCGGGCCCCAGCCCTATCAGCCCTATGAAGGCGGAGACTACCATCCCCTATTTCCGTCTGCTCCGGTCCATTCCGAATTAGCACACGGCTTTTGAGGCCACCATGAATCTGAATGTTGGAAGCGGGAAGCTCCTGTTGAAGCAATAGGAGCTGTACCTTAGTAAGAGCAATAGTAGGAGCAGGAGGAGTAGTCCTCCAACTAAGAACATAGTTCCCGATTAGGAACGCTTCCCGCTAGCCTAGTTGGGGCTAGCGCCAATTGCGGCACAAAACGTAAGGTACCTTAAGGTAGATAAGGTAGCTTCCTACTGTGCTCCGTAGAAAACATACCTAGGTACCTTTCAGCAATAATCAGATTTACACTTCATCAGCTCCTGCTTTAGCGTCTAGCTTGTTCAAAAAGTGGACCTCTCAACATACCGCCTTCGAAAGGACCAGATGTGTTGTACGAACGAAGCAATAGTGTAGGTTCGTTGGGTGCGTCTTTTGAGTAAAGAATGGCGGGTTCACGGTTGTTTGTGTGATGCTGGGTGCTTGGGGGCCTGGGGACGTTTGGTGAATAAATGACAATAGGAAGCATGAGCAGTGTTCATCGGGCTGGAAATCCTATTGAACGGGGTCAAGGTAGCTTGCTTCCAGGCCCATTTCTTCCATTTAGCACCTGATACTCGGAATCATCAGAACATTTGAAATCAAGAATCAAAGTACATTGCATCGCATTTTCTGTGTCTAAAGTTGATCTGAATAAGACACCTCAACGTGCCACAGCCGAAAACAATTGCGTACAAACAAGCTATCTAAACTGAAGGTGAAAGATCAACATCGCTTTTTGGCCTCGAATGAGAGACGCTGAACGAAGTCGTAAAGTGGGTTCGTCAATTGCAGGGGTACAAAGGAAAGAAGTGCTGCACCAGAAGCTATTATGGTGCCGTATCTCTTCCATGTGATGGAGGAAGACTCGCGTTCCTGGAAAGTGAGAACACGAGCATGGATGATAGACCAGTCGCTCATATGAGCTCATTCCCTTCAGCGTGGCAATTTGCTCTGGTAAGCGTATGAGAGTTTGGGCAACTGATAGCCCGACGAAATTCGAAAAAGTGAAGTAGGGTAAAATGGGAATGGCCTTGGTTGCGGCTTAAGATCACCAATGGCATTTTAGGTAACCCACTGGTTCGTTGGCACCGTGTTTTCATTTTCATCGTCATCCTTTCTTAGATAACCCACCACGATTCCATATCGACTGCCCTACCCCTGGTCTGATGACACCGCTGGACGCAGCGGTAGGTATGCAAACTGCAGCGCCACGGCCGCGGCCATGACCTGCAACTGTCGCTGAGGCACCAGCTGGGAGTTGGCGGGTTGGGTTCGGGGCTAAAGCACCTCCGCGGGCTCCACCATGTTTTTGAGGAGCTACGTCTCTTGTGGGGTCATCGCGAGGTGCTGGACGTGATGGTCCAACATCTTGACCGGTTGATGCTTGTGGTACAGTGTGAGCGGTAACGGAGCCTGGTGCGTTGATGACTCGCGCCTGAACCTGAGACCTAACACCAGCACCGTGATCATGAGGAGGAGCATGGCGTGCAAGGTGAGGCGGCATAGGAAGCGTGGCGGCTGGAAACGTGGATGCTGACCGTCCTCGAGGAGCCCAGCGAGACTTGGATAAGGAACCGGTGAAAATGTGGTTCGTGGGATCAAAGCCGTCTTGAACGGCTTTGGTGAAGTCGTCATGACTTCTTTCAAGCTGTTGAGCCGTCGATTGAGGGACCTTTCGAGCAGGTCCTTCATCTGCTTCAGAAGTCGATGAGTTGGCCCGACCTTTTCCTTTTACTGCTACTGCTTCAGAAGTCGACTGAACAATATCTTGACCGGTTTCCTTAACTGCTGTCGCTTTATAATACTCGGTGATGTGCTTCTGAGCCGTCCCTTTCTTGGCCGATGGGAATAGATTGTGCAAGTCCGTCTTCATATATCCTTCCCACATTCCTGGTTCTTTGGTCTTTTCTTCCGTCCGGAGTGATGTAATAACAATTGATGACTCTACTAGTGGCGAGCGGAACATATCTCTCTCGGTTTCCAAATGCGCCGAACCCTCGATCATCTCAAGCCCTCGGAGATCTCCCACGTGCAGGGTTGAGTCTGCTTGAATGGAGGTTGATGGACCAGGGGCATTGGCAGCATCGCCCTCTATGAACTTGAAAAGCGCATCTGCCGCTGCGACCCCTGTACCCAATGGTGCAGCTCCGGTAGCACTGGCCTGTACAGTGCCGCCCGTGATTAGCTCATCCTCTGCTGGGCCGTCAAGAAGCGAAGTTGATGCAAGGAGACCATGGGTCGTTAAGGATGCCATAAAGTCACTAGGAGTTGCAAGCTGGCCGTCATAGTGGTTAGTCCTACTTGTGATCAGCTGAAGGAACTGCTTGAGTTCCTGACCCCAATTTACCTAAGCTCTCTAACATTGGCAGGAACCTCGTTTCGTCGACGGAATTGCTCGCGACCTTCGTTCGAAGAAGTAGCCGTGCTTGAACGAAGAGCCTGTAGAGCAGGCGCCGCAGGTGGCAACCTCACCACTGGAGATCTTGGCAAAGGCTGAGCAATGCCTACCGAGGGACCTCTTGACGGCCGAGTGCCTCTTCCACGAGTGCCAATCACTCCTCCTCCACGGCCACCGCGAGCTCTGGCACGAGTTCTCGGAAATCCTCGTCGACCAGCGTCTCCCTCACCCCGGGTGATGTCGTGGCATTGAGGAGACTGGTCCATCAGCTTCGCCCGGTGCGTTTGACCTGCGGCAAGATCTTGAAGACCCTCATCGGCAGTTCCGTCGTCTTTAAGAGAAGCATGCGCGTCTATAACATTCAGTAGAGCTAATTATTACACCATAGCAAAACTTACTATTCCACAAAGACAGTTTCTCCGCTGTTTCTGGAGCCACTCTACTCTCTGCAGTTCCGCTCTGATTGATTCTCCGCCGACGTTGGAGGAAGTCTAGATCGACTTCAATCATATTCTCCGGGTGATCCCTCGTGCTAATATTATGTCGACGACCGGGTCCCAAAGCCTCCTAGGAGGGGAAAGTTAGTGTCGGTAGAGGGAAGTGAAAGATATCACGAACCAACTGAACTTCTATCATGCGATCATTCCTGGCTTTTTCTTCTGCTGGAGACTCTTGTACCCCTTGACGAGGAACCGATCGAGGAGGTCCGTCTTCGTACTCGTCGTCATCAGTCACACGCATCTCGCGTCTTCTTCTATCCGCCATTTCCTAAACCTGTTGATGCCTACAAAATTGCGGGCTGTGTTGAAAAAAAATGGATGAGAAAGTGGAAGATGATGTTGATCTGGTGAGCTTGAATATTTATGTAGAAGAACCTTCATTCATCGAAGGAAAAACAACAGATCTATGAAGCTAGCGGGGGTTTTCAGATTCATTAGAAACTGTCCGATGAGGGGATGCCACCGGCGAATGAGGTCGTCCGATTTTGCGGGGGCGGAAGCCTGGCGTGGAGATGTGTGTGTCGACCTCTGGGGCGGAGCTGTGCGTCGCAGCGCGCAGGATGGAGCTCCTGGCGGCTGTAGCGGATTGCAGCGTCTTAAGCGGCAGAGGTGCTGTATGGAGGTCTAATGGTTGGAAAGCCTTGCGTGTGCTGTGCGTTGAGCGGAAGTCAGGACGATAGATGCTCAACGAAGACAATGTTTGTTTACCGTAGGTACCTTATCTAACTTGAACCAATGTTTGAACGATGCAGTCCGGCAATTCTCGTAAAAGGACAACGTAGAAGATGCTGCCCCGGTCTTGAGCACATCAAAGACTTCCGACAAGAAGAATGCCGGATTCTGGAGAAGTTGTTGAGTTTTGGCGATTTGTGGGATGGAAGTGGATTACTTCATCGCAGATAGATCTTGCTCATCTCATTCACCGGGAACGCGCCCATAGTCTCTGTTGCAGATACCGATGCTTCCCGGCTACTCAACTCTATCTTGGTGTTTACACAACAAACACGAGCCAGATACATTGGTGCAGGGCTCTAGCAAAGGATGGCGGGATTGTGCATGTTAGGAAACCAACAGGTGGTAGCAATAGACCTAAGGCTGAGACTCTACAAGGAATCAGAAGTACAAAAGGAAGGGCATGTACTGAAGAGGTGGGAGATATTCTAACCAGTGTATCGCTGGACTTGGCTATGAGATCCTTTTTCTCATAACATAACTTTCTGTGCATTTCTACAATTAACAACGGTCGCAACATGTATTGCTGTAATAACTGTAGGAACTGGTGGCAAGGGAACATGTTACCGTTCTTAGTCGCTGTCGTTGTGAGATCAGCTTAGTCAATTGATGCCGGACCATAATCTGGAATGCTAGTTGTGGAAGTTGTCGCTACTTAGTGCAATCTAGTACTGGGCATGGTGACCAACATCATGGCGGTGCAGGAATGCTGGGGTTGCTCTTGGGATTCAAAGCTTTCGACTATTCACCTCGGACTGAGCCCTTGCCAAAGCCCTCACACAGGGAGTATCAAGGTTGCGCGACTTACCTTCAAGCACGCTGGACAATAGCCCCTGACAGGTAGGAGCTGAACATCAAATACAGTAACGAGCAGTGATGCAGATCATAACATAGAGGTTTGTGTGGGGAGGGGGGGGGGGGCGACAGAGCGCCATAGTCGTTTCACCTCATCCATGAAATTCAGATGGGCCGGACAACGAACGTCGGGAGCCACGGGCTTTTCTGGGAATGCGCTGAGTGCTTGCTTAGCACTGTCCTCAAGAACGAAAAGTCTATTTGACTGGTATCCTGAACAAAACCTGCTGCTCGCGCGAAGGCTTCTAGAAGTAGCTGTGATCTAAATAGCGACAAGAAGCTCCGCTCCGCCATAGCCATCTATCGACAAGTCTGTGTTTCTCCTTCATCTTTGTGCCATCAGCTATCAGTAGCTACCGTTGCGCACTGGTCGGAATTACTTACTTCTGATGATCTTCGCCACTGCTTGGATTAGACTAATTCCCATAACAGCAGTTCCAAACCCAACACAAATCATTGCTGGAATAGTTCTCCAGCTTCGGGTACTTAGCCTGATGTAACAAAGCGGAGGGAGTATGTAGGCAAGAGCGCAAGCACTGGTGGCACCAATCAATTCGAATACCGCTCCAAGATCACATGTTAGCAATGACAGCGTCATGGCCGTGACTACGAGAGATGTAGAAAATATTAGATGCCGATGGGGATTCCAGGGTTCGTCGTGAAACCAATAATTAGTCATCACTTCGCGGCAGACGAACGCCTCGAGAGGGAGCGTGGTGAGCATGTTGAGTCCGAAGCAGCTAAGCTGTCATCAGCATCGCAAGAACGTCTGCAGGGCCATATCATCTCTTACAAGCGAGCGATGTTGACCATAATGTTATCACTTGGGAAATTATTCAAAAGATTCCCTTGAGTTTTGTCCCCAAACGTCAAAAACCCTGCAAGAGCCATCACCAAACATGCCAACATGGAGATGATGGTGGAGTAGTGCGTCACGCGCGCGAAACGATCCATAGTAGGCTTCTTAAGAGAACCGTATATCAAAAGGCTATTGTGGTCTGATTGATTTGTCAACGAATCACACCCAAAGGAGGGGAGACTGAACATACGGCAAACAAAGGCTGGAAACAATCAGTACAAATCACAATCGACGGAGACCCAGGGTCCTTACCAAAAGATATAACGCCAATGGCCTGGAACACGCCGTCTCGAACGAAAAGAGAGCCCTTGATGTTACCCCGAAGATCCTTGGAAACCCGTGCTCCTTGTGTAATTACGGTGAGGATAATAACAAGCATACTTATCAACGCGAAGGTAGATGCTTTCGCTAACTGGTGCTAGTCAGCTATAAGCTCCCCAAGACCCAGAGGGTTTTATCATACTTTAGCAATATCGCGGTACAAAGAAAGAGGGTAAGAGACACCCAGAATGAAGATAATTATGATGGCTCGTCTATCCGTCAAAAGCCATAAGAAAGGTGTACTTGGTAATGCAGGGAAAAGTGCGCTCATGACGTGGGGGATACTGTCGCCAACGATGATACAGAAGGCTATCATGCCGCCGAAAGCACTGAATTAAAACGTATCAGCTTTACTCAATAGCTAGGAATTGATTACGTACAAAGCCCACTGAGCAATCTAAATCCAAATGTCAGTGATTGTCATTGGCAAAGGGGGATGAACGTACCGATATAGCAACGAGCCCGGGTTTGCCAAAGCAGTGTTCCATAGTAGCCTGGAAGGAGTTGGCGCCACTGAGCTTAGAGTTGATTACAATCAAGCGGATGGTCCAGTCAACCTATTCCTGAGGATCAGCACCGCAATACTTCGACACATGAGCTTTAAAGCATTTCTACCGTAATAGTCAGGGCTAGGAGAAGTATGACACCCATCATCAAGCCAGCTTGCCGGAATGCGTAGGCCTGGCCTTCCCTTCCAAATAAGCCATGGATCTTAGAATCGAACGAGTAAAGCTGTTTTCATACCAATGATACCAGCACCGCTATAAAGACATCAGTATGTGGGCTTAAGTCTTTGGACTGGGGGCAGTATCATCTTCCTCCGTAGCTTACATGATACTATTCGCCATATTCATAAAAGCATTCCTCATCCCACTCTTCGGCCGAGCACTTTCCAGCAGATCCTCTGCATTGAACCCTAGATCGGCGCTCGCAACCGTCACACTTGGAGCCTCGACATCGGTAAGAAGAGGTGCCCTCTGCCCAGTACTACTCCTCCTGCCAGCAGAAGCTTGATGTGTATAGTCCTCCTCATCCATGAAGTGTTCAGCCTCATCGCCGGACGCACGTGGATCAATCTGTACAGCCTCGCTGATTATCCTATCCTCGAGATTAAAACGAACACGATTTGCGGTCCGGGGGGTACGAGGCGGGTCATTTGTGGAAAGGCGAGATAAAGATGACTGCCGCATGGAGATCAAGGGGATTGGAGGGCTTGGAGTGCATTCATCGTCTTCGTCGTTGATCGAGCCCGACAGTAACGAGCGAGCTTCCTCGTGGTCCTGGCCAATGATTGCTCCATTATGGCCGTTATGTGACTTGTCCTTGGGCATAGCGTTATCGCAGCAACATGATGAGGTTTGTTCAAGTCAAAGACTTGATGTACGACGTCGGCGTAAGCAGCTCGCTAGCCTTCTACGAATTCATTCCTTCGCTTTATGGGTTATTGTATTCCGTAAGGCTGAGATTACTTCAAACGAATAACAGAAACCGCCTTGCGCAGTGGTAACGGAACTACTAACCTACCATGTTCTTGCTCTGCAACATAATAATAATTGTTACTACGGTTGCATGCAAGTCAGCAGACCTAATCTATCTAATGTATTGATTCTACTCTTTGCAAAATGTACCCGGAAGCTCTAGTACAGTATAACGAAACCCAAACAGCAAACTCGATTAGCCATGCATCAAATGTCGCTTGTGAGATATTGTCTATGTACACGAGTAGACGTTAAGTACAAAGGAGAGACATAGGAGTAGATTCCGGAATTGGAAGCTATATAGACTAGCCGCGGAAGCTGCGGCGCTCTGCCTTTGGCTCGCAGACGTCGATGATGGGGGGCTTCCTATAATTGTGGGAGCGTTTGGAGTTGTTGCAGATGCTGTTGAAGACTGCGTAATCTGCGAGGCGGGTAGGAGGACCGTTGCGGAAGATGGGGTTCCTGAAGAACTGATACTGTTGGGGCTAGTTGCAGCCACAGACGAGCTGGTTGTGGAGGATTTTGAGCTTGACGGTTGAGACGAACTCGAGACGGCCGATGATTGGTTTGTCTTTCTGATGCCAAAACCTGTCAAACATTTAGCCACAATAAGTAAAGAGAGAAGGGATCTGGATTTTCTTACCGATTCTATTCCTATCAAAGTCGAAGACGGTATATACGTTCTTTAGGAACACATCTCCCAGTAACCATTGATCTGGCCCAAAGGTCTGCCGAGCTATGATATTACTAGAACACATAGATCCACCGTTTACAGGACTACCAATATAGTCCTTCGAAGACACGTTGTACACGGTGTTCGAAATGGTGATTTGTATAGGCATACTCGAAGAACATGGCACTTGGAATCCGTCGCTAGCCTGCACAGACTTAGGGATTCGATCATGAAGCGTTTTTGCGTCGTTCGGTGGCAACAGCATGAACGAAGTCCCGCTGTCCACGATTCCTCTTTTGCCAGTAAAATGGCAAGATACACCATTCATGGCGGTATCGCTAATCGGAATCTCCCACAGGGAGCCATTCGAGTCGGTGTTGGTGTACAACAGATCACCAGTATATTTGGTCGGGTCTGGTGCTCCAAAACTCAGCTCGCCATCGGTGCTCCCGTCACTATTCCGCTGTAAAGAAACTCCGAATAGATTTTGTGGGAGCGCTTTCTTAGCCTTTACGATTTCCATGACCGATGGAGAGTCCATATCACTCGATATCGGACGTCCAAGACCGAGTATACCGTCCATTGGGTACGTCGAAAAGTCGTCTGAAGTCGTAGAAGCCAGGCCAAATGAAAGAGGAAGGGTGATTCCAGCCATCTTGACGGTATCGTTGAAGATCATCCCAGAAACAGTACCGGTACCATAAGTTAAGTTAAATCCGGACTGGGTTGGTCTCAGCGTTGTAGAATCAGCTGGTCCGAAGGTATTGTGAGAGGTACAGGCCTTTGTGGTACAGCCCGAACCAATGACCCAAGTATTGGCTGAGCCAGTATCGATCAGCATGTAAATGCTTTTGCCGCTTGAACCAAACTGGAGGGTGGAGAAGTAGAAGTAGTCGGTCCCGTCTTCATCAATTGCCATACTGCTGGTCTGTGATGGTGTTGATGCGGTAACGATGGTGTACGTGTTGTCTCGTTTAACAGCGGTCCCCAATGGCGCAAGCTGTTGTTCTTCACTACCATCTACGCCTGACTCGCTTTGCGAACGTCTCCCGGAGATGGCGTTCGTCTCCACAATGCTCCAGATATGGGGATTAATATTCGCCTGATTAAGTAAGATTAGTCCATCTATGATAATTCGACCTGGGGTCGTTCTTACAGGAGGTGCTTTGCGTTTCATGCTCAGTTTAATCCCGCTCGGCCGAGTATTCTCCATTTGCGCAGGCTTTCCAGATAGGTAGACTGCAGTAGTCGGTCCCATAAAGTAGCTTGCCCAGAAGAGCCATAAGAAGCAATGCATCCTATTCCGAGCAAGGACGGTGAAGAGGTAAAGTCGGGGTCCCGAATATTCGCAAAATCTTATTATTCGTATCAATGCACTAACATCTCCTTTCGGCGTTACTCCCTAAAGACCAAAAGGCCACCATGAGCCGGAAGAATCCAGATATCCAAATAAACAATTGGGATCTTCTATCGTAACTTCAAAAACCTGAATAGTACACTAAAGAAGCATATGAAGAAAACGGTGTAGCTATAAGAAAGAAAGGTGCGTGATGGACACGACAGTTACCAGGATCTCATCAGAACCGAGGTTGATATAAGAGATATTGGAGAGGCTCAAGGCCTTGAAATCACCACTCATTTCATTCGAGGCTCAGAATGGAAAACGGATTGCGTTGTGGTACGCAGTAGCCTGTAGGTTTGTTTGTGGGTAAGAAATTGTGGTTGGGTGCACAGCCTGACAGCCGCCGAGCTTTTTCGAAATGGACAACGCAGCAGTACTGATTCTATCCTTTTCAGCCAGGTCGGTTGGATCAAGACAGCTAAACTCAAGTGAGCCAAAATCTCCGGCGCATAAATTTCTTTTGCAAATCAATCCACTGGGTCCACCCATGCGCATACAACGTTCAGCGGCCGATGGAGTGGGTAAAGTACTCCGTACGTTCCGTACTTACTGTGCAACTCAGTTTGGTTTGATGACTCGGGAGGGTTGTGTGGGGCCGTGGGCGGATCCAACTGCTCAGCCCCTTTGCCTCGGATAAAGTACCTTAACGTACCTTAAAGTACCTTAACGTACCTTAACGTACCTTAAAGTACCTTAGGTTACCTGCTTGTGCCGGCTATTATCACTAGATCATTATGAGTAGCTCGGGGACTACATACATACATACGCTTCAACTTTCAAGTGAGGTTTGCGCTGTGACGAAGCACTCCCCTGCTGAGGCCTGAAGCAGGGAATAAGCCTCAGGTTGTGCTTTGTTGACGCGGATGTTTCATAGCAGCCGCCGTCTGTGCACAGCCGACTACAGTAGATATCATACTCTAACCGATCAAGAATTACACAGCTAAGATGGAAGCACTGGAAACTTGCGCATCTTGAGCATAACGTGGGATGCTCCCTCCCATTTCACTGCTCCTGGCCAATGTTAAGCACGCCGTCCTCGCTAAGCCACCACAAAGTCATAAGAAAGTAAGTAAATGCCCCTTCACCAATAACAGAAACGTCAGGGCCAATGCACGATCCAATGCCGAATGCCTACACCCTTGCCATTTTCCTTGACCCAAGCAAGTCATCAAGGAATCCATCCCAAAGCTCCTTTACCACTCCCGGCTCCTTCAGCTTCTCCACTGGCATTCCAGCCATCTTCGCCGCTGCTGCGGTGACTTTACTCGTCAGATCGTACGGATCAAGCTCAATGGCATGATTATCCGTAACCTCACTCATGGCTGACGGGCTAGCAATATGGGTGCTGTCTGCGCTGACTGTTGAGATCTCCGGACGGATGACGGACTCGATAGCTTCTTGGTGAGCTTGACTTCTGCGAGGTGGGAAGAAATTGTTAGGCAAGAGAGGAATGCGTATGATTTCGGCGTGCTTGGGCTCCATAAGCTCGTATTGGGGCATGAAGGCGAAGTCGATGGGCGAGCTGTCCTTTGGTGCTTCTACTGATTGGGTAGTGTGAAAGAAGCGTGTCGAGGACTGATACCTGGAGCTGCAGCCATTTAGGCATTGTACGACTGAATTCCGTCGGATAAACGCCTCTCACCTTCTTCCATTGTGGGATCGGAGGAGTGATTTACGGACGCCCAGGAATTGCTTTTGAGTGGACGACGTAGCGCTTGATCGATATAGTTTACGTAGGCCCGGTGCTCGAAGTGACGCCATAGTAATGATGGACTGACTCGACGGCAATGGCAATGGCAATGGCAATGGCAATGGCAATAATGCAATGGGTCTAATGGGTGATGGATAATGGAGACAGCAAGTTCAAGACAGATCCCATCTTCACCGCATCAATGGAATAGCGTACTACTGTGAGCGTACTAAGGTACTCCGTACTGTGATACCTTCTACGATGCAACTATCAGGTATTATTGAGCTTTACCCCACCTGTCAAGTCGACTCAACGCTTCCTCAACCGATTGCAGGGTTTCCAAGCTTCCTAGCGCATGCAGCCTTCGGCGTGCGACTTTCGCTTCAGGACCGCTCGTCTTTTTACATGGACTATTGATACGAGTATTAGACTATCTGTAAAGTACTTCCGGATCAATGATACCGACCTGTTCGTGACGTCAATACGTACATGTAGGTGAACGAAGCTCGTTTGATTTCTTCTGCTTGCCTCAACCTCTGCGATATCTTGGAGCTGCACTCATGGGAATATGCAGGGTTGATGGGGTTGCTTACTCGAGCGGAGGCAACATGCTTATCCAAAGCCCCCGTACATAAGAGTCCCTGGAGTACGACTACAAGTACTCCGTACAGTAAGCTTCATATTTTACCTATGTACTTTACGTACTCGGTAAGCTAAGGCACTTGCCAATGTGAGTACCCGCTGTTCGCCTTTGCTAAGACGCCGTGACCAGCGTACTTTCTATCCTTGTGCATTAACCAGTGTGTACAGTACGGATACCTAGTACAGCATATACATCTAGTACGTGTAGTCATGAGAAGGTGGTTGAGCATTGAATGCTGCCTCAGCTGGTTGACAGCAAACCACGATGGGCAAGCACTCAACGGGTATCAGATCTCTACAAATCTTACGAACTTGGTAAAGTCACCTGCTGCACTCCGTCCGTGACCGCGTCAATCGGTTCCTTTCCGACATCTGCAGGTTTTGCTCCCTTCGTTGCAGTTGCTTCAACGCTCTCCTGCCCCGGTTTTTTGCCCTTCTTTTCTGCTTTCTTGGCTTTAACCGCAGTCTTCTTGGCGGCAGCTTTGGCAGCTTCTTCCTCTTTCTTCAATCTCTCTGCTTGAGTGCCGCCATACATGTTTCGCCATTCCTCTTCCTTCTTCGGATCGATCTGAGTAAAGAGATACTCGGCGTTACCAATTTGGTGGCCTGGCTTGATGTCATCCGCAGTCCAGTGATCGGGGATGTAGAGAAACGGCGCGTTCAGTTGCTTCAGTATTGACCGTGATGTCGCTGGTAGATATGGTTCGAAGATGCTTGCGCAGAGATAAATTATATTAATAGCTATGCCAGTGACTGCGGCCGCTTTCTCCGGCTCATTTGCTGCGAGCTTATTGTCAAACCCGTTGCTTTGCAGGAAATTGTTGCCTGCTTGTGCGATTTGCATGGCGCTTAGGATTCCCGCTTTGAGACTGACGCTCTCCATATCCTCAAGATACTGCTTCAGATGTTGATTGATTTCCGCTTTGGCCTTGTCGAAGATTGAATGTGAGTGCATCGCGGTATAATCTGGGATAATGGAATTATAAATCTTGCTATTGACAAGCTTGATCACGCGGTTGACAAAGTTTCCGAGTTTCGCTAACAGCTCACTGTTATTCTGCTCGATGAAATATTTCCACTCGAACTGACTGTCACCAGTCTCTGGTCGATTCTTGAGGAGATAGTATCGCCAAACATCTGCGGGAACACCAGTGTCCTTTGCGTTGTTTCCAAACACACCAACGCCACGAGACTTCGAGAACTTGCCGTTCTCATAATTCAGATACTCCGTTGTTGACAGATGATGCAGCATAGTCCACCGATCTCCTGTACCGATTTGAGACCCAGGAAATATTACCGTATGAAATGGAACGTTATCCTTGCCCATGAATTGATAAAGTTGCACATTTTCTGGATCATACCACCATTTCTCCCATTCGGCTGTGTAGTTCGCTGTAATCGATACATACCCAATACATGCATCAAACCAGACATAGAAAACCTTGTACCCGTATATCTCTTTGTCTGATTCCTCCGAGAAAACGTCCAACGGTATGGGCGTTCCCCACTTGAGGTCTCGGGTGATTCCTCTGTCTCTAAGGCCCTGCTTCAGCCAAGACTCTGTAATAATCCTGCCGTTTTTGGACCAACCGCCTTTCTTTGAGGCTTCTTCAAACCAATCCTCAATACTAGGTTGTAGCTTATCAAGCTTGAGATGGATGTGTCTTGTTTCGCGCGCAACTGGTCTTGTGTCCGGATCGACCTTGCATCGTGGGTTTACAAGATCCAACGGTTCGTAGTCCACAGATCCGCATGAATCACACTGGTCGCCACGAGCATCGTCATAACCGCATTTTGGACAAGTCCCTTCGATGAAGCGATCGGCAAGGAAGGATTTATGCTTTTCACAGTACGGCTGCCGCGAGGTTCTTTCAATCAGGTAGCCATTCTTATACAGCTTTCTGAAGATGTCTTGCGTGATGTCTTTCTGCTGCTGCGTAGAAGTTCTGCCGAAGATATCGAAACCTATCTCAAACCACTGATATATGTCTGCATGGATTTTGTTGTATTTGTCACATAGCTCTCTAGGGGAAACCCCTTCCTCCAGTGCCTTGGTCTCTGTAGCAGTACCATACTCATCAGTGCCGCAAACGAAAAGCGTAGGACGGCCGCGGGCTTTATGATATCTATTAAAGTGTTAAAAAGAAAGTGTCGGGTATGGTCGAAGCCAACCTACCTTGAAAAAACATCAGCACTGAGTACGCTACCTACTATATTACCTAGGTGAGGAACATTGTTGACATAGGGCAAGGCACTTGTGATTAAGACATTTCTTTGACCCTTCTTGGGCAAAGTCTTAGTCGGAGACTCCATCACCCGGGATGCGGAGGGAAGCTATTGGATTTTATCAGGTGCAGTTCCTCCGACTCAATAATCACCTCAACGATTAAGCAGTAGAGATTCGTCAACGGTTATAGGGCTGCTAAGTTTCGCGGCTAGTAAATCCCTGCAGAACTGTAATCATAAGGTACCTTACTGTGTACTTTATCTGGAAGATGACGCTAAGGTATTCCTATCTATATTAAGCGCCTTGGGATTGGACCAATTCCAAAGAACTCTACACGATGTCTTCTACTTCTAACCCTGATGTCCAAAATACCTCTAATCCTGATGTCCAAACTACCTCTTCTCCTGGTAAGCTTTGTCCTGCGGTAACTGAGGTCTTCAGTAATGTTCTCGAGTCCTCTCCAGTCAAGCTGACGTGGAGGTGTGTTTAGCCATTCCCAAGACCAAGAAGCACAAAAGGAAGAAAGCGGGTAACAGGGGTAAGCCAAATGGGGATACTGGAAAACCAAATGGCATCAAGGTCGACGAAGACCATGAAAACGAGGATATTGAGGAAGAAGAGCAAGAGCCTAAGACACCCACAGCAACAATACAACCTCCACTGAATGAAGAGCCGCCTTCCCAAAACCAAAACCCAGCGAATGGTAGTCATCCAACTTCCAGAAATCCAACGTCACCTGAACCCGTCGAGGCCATAGATTTGGGAAATTATGCCGCAGAGATGGGCCGTTCGGAGAAACTTACATCACTGGATCGGACAACACAGAATAACATGCCGTTAGCATCATCAGCTGATACAGAAGCAAGGTTAGACGCGTTAGCGAATGAGCGGACCGCTCTCCGAGATGAAGTAGCTCAGCTCCGGATATCATTAGAACAGATCCAAGGAAAGCATGAAGAAGAGCTTGGCAGTATTCGAACGCAGCTTGAGGAGACACAAGGCGAGAAGGAGCACGCTGAGGCGCAGTATCGAAATTTGCTGGGAAGGGTCAATACCATAAGGTCACAATTGGGAGAACGACTGAAGGCAGATGCTGTATGTATAGGTAGCCTTGTACCTCGCCCACGGAGCTCATATTGAAATAGGAAGACTTGACACAAGCTAGAAATCGAATTGATGAACTTGAAGATCAGTGCGGAACCTTACGCGAACAGAACGAAGCTCGGACTGCCGAGTTGGCTTCTATGGCGGAAGAGAATGAGCAGCGATCTAAGGAATTGTCGGGTCTTCGAAACCGGAATACCTTATCTCAGCAAAATTGGTCCAAAGAAAGAGAAGGCCTTATCCAAAGAGAAGCTTTTGCTAGGGAAGAATTCGAAGCTGCAAAGCAAGCTATGCAGGATTGGGAGATATTAGCGATGGAGGAGCGATCACAAAGGGAGACTTTAGTAGAGAGAGTTGCAGATCTCGAAGACCAGGTCTCAAGTCATCGTGAGGCCCACGAGAAGGCAGCAGCGGAGCGTGATGTTCAGTCATTGACCGTAGATGGATTGCAAAGGGCATTGCAAGAGATTCAAGATGGTATGTGTTCTACTAATACCCTTGCGTCATTGTGCTTACTGACAAATCTTATTCAGCTCGGAAACGGGAATTGCGAGAGCTGGTAGAGAATTCTCAAACCCAAATCGAAAGCCTGCAGAAACAATTAAAGGAGTTTCAAAGCAGAGCCAACGAGGCTGAAGGCTCGCTTAAATCTACGAAGAAAGAGCTTGAAAGCGCCCTGCCTTTCGAAAAAGAAGTGAAGGAGAAAAACTTGCTCATTGGCAAACTACGGCATGAAGCTGTGATTCTCAACGACCATCTTACGAAAGCTCTGCGATATCTCAAAAAGGGCAAACCCGAAGATAACATTGACAAGTCGGTAGTGTCTGCTCTTTTTACCCCACACGACTGCTAATAAATCTAGGCAACTCGTCACCAATCATTTTCTTCACTTTCTCGCTCTCGAAAGAGGAGACCCCAAAAAGTTCCAAGTGCTGCAGATTATCGCAGCTTTACTCAGTTGGACCGACGGTACGGTAGCTACTATCTTTGGCTTCTCCATGAAGGCTGACTGGCGTAGAGCAACGAGAGCAGGCAGGTCTAGCCCGGCCTGGTGCATCAAACCCAAATCTCAAAGTTCCAATATCACCGTGGCATCGGACGCCTAGCACACCAGCATTATCTACCGACTTCTTTCCAGATGGTGGGACTAGAAAAGAGTCACTAGCTGAGCTTTGGTCGGATTTTCTGGAGCAGGAAGCTCAAGAGGGCGCGAAATCTTCAAGATCGCCCAGTGTTTCGAGCTCGGCCAAGCATTCATGACTCTCTTTTCGTACACATCTCTCTATACTCCCATGTGTTGCTTCATTGCTCTGCGGCCATGAGGGTCACTATTGGTGAAGCACTGCATAGCACCTTGCTGCGATATTTCCGAGGGGCTAGTAATGTCTAGATTCAAGACAGCACCTTTCATTCACCTTTGGCAGTGCCATCAACTGCTACCGTATGTATATTTTTATTATACTTACAATACCCACATAGCGCAATACATCTCGGAAAGTCCACCAAAGAACTCCGAACGCTCACCGCCTCAAATTCTGCCACAATTGATCTTGAGCTCAATTCATTATTATCATTGTACACGATTTTTCATACAGCCACGTTGTGCCAGCGTATGCTTTTGCGCAAGCCATCGTCAATTCGCGCTGTTTTTGCTACTCCGTTACGACCAGCCCTACCTCACTCGCGCTGCAACTGCTATACGAGACACCTCACTATGGCCCCCTCAGGTAATCAGCAGCTCACTTATTCCCATTCGGTTCGCTGCTAACCACCGCAAGTACCCACACAAACATTGCCTACCGGAAAACTTCAAAAGTACCGCCCAATTGTGATATCGGGTCCCTCCGGATCCGGCAAATCCACAATTATCACACGTCTTCGCGCCGAACACCCCAATACATTTGGCTTCTCCATTTCGCGTTCGTTCTTCTGCACAAACTTCCCCCTTGGCAGCGGTTACTTATTCTCCCCCCTTCAGACACGACCCGATCACCACGCCGCGGCGAACAAGATGGCCGCGAGTACAGTTTCACAGACGAAGAATCGTTCCTGCAATTGGTGGATGAGAAAGGCTTCATCGAGCACGCGCAATTTGGAGGCAATTACTACGGAACAAGTGTCAAGGCAGTGAAGGACATAGCTGAGAAGGGCCTGGTCTGTGTGCTAGATATTGAGATGGAAGTACGTACCCCTCCTCTCCGTTTCATCATTCCCGCATCTCTCGACCTCGACCAATGCTGATATTGCTCTCTCAAACGATATAGGGCGTCAAGCAAGTCAAGAAAAGCGATCTCAATGCCCGTTTCCTCTTCCTATCCCCCCCTTCCCTCCATATTCTAGAACAACGCCTCAGAGGCCGAAAGACCGATAACGAAGAGGCAGTGCAGAAGCGACTAAAACAGGCGGAAGCGGAGATGGCGTTTTCGAAGGAGGCGGGCGTGCATGATAAAATCGTTGTAAATGATAATCTAGAGACGGCGTACAAGGAGGTGGTGGAGTGGATTGTGGATGGTGGTAGGTTTGGGGGGGAGGTACAATGAGGCAGAGGGAGATAGCAACGCGATTGAACTGTGGAATTTTTAGACTTGGAAAGGATAGATCACATGGTCGTCGAGGCATAGCGAATCTCCATATCAGAGATCATATAGAACAGACGTTTCCCAATTCACAAGGTGAACCATGCGCTGGTGAAATACATTCTTCAAGCTTAACACCTTTTGGTATCTCCCCACAGACGGACGTGTAACGAAAAGGTACTGGTAACGCAGCCGCGCTGAAATACTACATTGGGAATGTCGACAGAATTACGCATCTCTCCCGTCATTCGAGGCGCGCTTATTGCTTCCATGGAATGCAAGAAATTATTGCGCTCTCTAGTAGCCGTTCATCGTCATCCTCTGCGATTGTCTGCTAAGCTCCCGTTCCGCAGATGGGCTTATCGGTCTGCTCCCCATGTTTCCAGCAGCAGAACTATTTTCTTTCAGTGCCAAAAGCTGCTTCGCGCGGAACGTCTCGTAGTGGATTTGCGATGTAGTCTCAATTAGATCTTGAAGATGTGTGCGAGTCAGAAAGTTTCTTAGCGAAACAAACTCGCAATGGTTCTCGTCTTCGACATTTATGACACCCCAGCGGTTTTGGCGGCCTCGTACTTGGCGCCCACCAACGACAATCGAGTTCTCGGAACCCACGACGGCGAAGGGGATAAGGTCCTTAATCGCGGTGTTTGTGGCGCGCTCTTCCTCATCTTGCTCATCGTTATCGTAGGGATACATTCGGAGGTTGTGAAAAGCGAATTCCTCCTTGATTCTCTCCTTGAATGCCATGCGTTCCTCTAAAGTCAAAGAGTCGGACTTGGCTATTACTGGCACAACGTTGACGACATCGGAGAGCTTTTTGAGGACAACAATATCGATTGGTTTGAGACTGAATTATAATTAGCTTCTGAAGCGCTAATGGTGATGCGTACCTATGTGATAGAAGACTTACGCATGACCCGACGGCTGAATAAAGAAGAGGCAACAATGTACACGGGTATCTTGAATATAGCGCTCTCGCTGTGCTGTAAGCTCCTTTCGCAGATATGCTGAATGTTGGTCCTTAATGTACTTGACAATAGGGTCCCAGCTGCAGCTTGTCAACTTCAAGCTTCAAGCATTGTGGACTTCTCATCATACCATCTGTCGTTGTTGACCTGATCACCATAGCCAGGAGTGTCCACAATGTTGAGCCGTAGGCGAACGCCATTCTCTTCAATCACTGTCGGGTCTCTTAGCAGAGCATTTACCCACACCAAAACTATGCTCCCTACCATGTGATACCGCTTGAATCTCTGTGGTCGTTCGCACAGGGTCGGAAGGGGTTAGACGGCCTTTGGAGTCAATGAGGTGAGATGCGAATATGGTGTTTATTAATGTCGATTTCCCCAACCCCGTTTGACCTATGTCGACTTTCAGTAAATCGAAATAAAGCACTTAGCAGGGCCTAGCATACCAACACAAATGACATTGAATTGAAACCCTCTCTTTAGGAGCTTGCGCTCAATCTGAGTAGTGATGCTGTCGAAGCCAACATGGCTCTTGGGCATCACAGGGTTTTGAGGGGTCGACATCACATTCGCACTCGCCATGGGCAGTATTTGGTGGTTCAAGGGTATTCAAGGACAGCTATGTAATTGATTCCGAGGGTAAATCTGATCCTGAAATACTATTGAGATATATCTAGCAAGAGGCTCGAGCCGTTTCGCCAAACTTTTAGGGGTAGCGCGTTGCAGGCCGCTAGCTCGATTTAGATTACATTAATTACCCAGCAACGACATGCACTTCCAATGAGACGCTGGGTGGAATTCTAGTGATCTCCATATAACTTTCCGTGGCCGCTGGACACCAAGCATGGCGCTGCGTCAGGTTATCCTTCCCTCGGTGCTCTCGAATTTACAAGTATCATCGAGTGCCATCCCTACACTCCGATCAAGGGCGGCTCTTTTTCCCCAACAAATCGCTCGATCACTGTTCGGGTTCCCGCTCGCAATACCCCTATCTATCAGCCTTAACGTCCCTCCTATACTGTCTGAGCTGTGGGAGTCCATCTTACGAGCGGTGCCAAAAAAGAAGACATCGCACAGAAAAAAGCGCCAAAGATTCATGGCGGGAAAGGCTCTGAAAGACGTGACGGCTCTCAGTAAATGTTCTGCATGCGGCAAGGTCAAGAGAGCACATCTATTGTGTCCGTACTGTGTAACAGGTAGTTCGCGTTCCAGGCTGAATGTACCAATTGAGAGGCTAATCCATTGCGCGTAGAGATTAAAAATATGTGGAAGGGAAAGGATTCACTAGGGAAGAAGGAACAGGATGATGGGTTTTAAATCTTAATACATTGGTTGGACTCGCAGCATAGCGCCTCTAAAGCATGGCCTGGGCGTTTAGGGCAAGGAGGAAGACAGTCCCGGCGATGGAAGCTCTAGCAATTGAACAAAGGCAGTGTTTGGCGGATTGAACGACCTACTGACCTCATGTATTACCACAACACAACCAACTTATGACGGCGGAGCTGTATATCACATCTTTACTAGAAAAGCCTTATGCCAACTCTGCCGTATTGGAGATTCGCTAACCGTAAGACTTTTCCTCCAGCACTTGACAATGTCATCATGCATACAACCACAGGCAGCATCACTCCATACTAGTTGTTCATAGATAAGGGCTACGTTAGATAGTATCTCGCAAAACTTGTGCAGAAATGGTATGCTCAGAAACTGTGCGGTTAAGGAAATTCGGTTTGACTCTACCTAGTCGAAGCAATACCTGACGACCCATGCGATCGATAATGGTTTGATTCCAAAAAGCAGGATGGGATGTCTGATGTAGATGCTGATTACCAAATAGCCCATATCACCGACATATACTCGATAGCGGTCACCCCAAATCAGATCATCTCTGCCGCAGGGTCATCAGCTCTCAAAGTCCACTCAACTACCGAGCCTAACTTTGCACTTGCTCAAACCCTAGAAAGAGCACACAAGCTAGGGTGCCATCATTTGGCTACAAGTAGAAACGGATCTATACTTGCAAGCGCAGGCTTCGGAGGGGAAGTCACTGTTTGGACGAATCAGGATGAGCACTGGGCCGAGAAGGGATCAATTGTAGGTACGAGTCTTCTGCTCTACAGATGCAAAGTCCGTGATGCTGATAAGAGGTAGATGGCAACAAGGCCGGTGAGATGTGGGCCATAGCATTATCAGAAGACGGCCAATATCTCGCTGCTACTTCGATGGATGGACATATCAACGTGTGGGACAATCTTGCAAATCGAGCGAAAATCCGAGAATTCGAGACGAAGGGTAGCTTTGGATTGTCTATAGATCTTGTATGCTGTACATCTATTTTCCGGTATAGAATTTCTAACGATTTCCAAGTCTCGAGATGGAAGACTCACTGCTTCCGGGCATGAGAATGGAGGCGTTTACATCTTTAATAATGACACAGGACGCCTTTACCATTCATTGCCAGGTCAGTTTGGTGAAGTCTTGTCTACTCGATTAGGTTGCTAATTTCCCTTTAGGTCTAGTCAAGCCTGTGCGCGCAGTTGCATTTTCCCCTGGAGGTAGACTACTCGCTGCGGCCGGGGACTCGAAGGTTATCGCGCTCTACGACGTATCCTCCGGCGAACAAATAGCCAACCTCATGGGTCACAACGCCTGGATATTCTCTCTCGATTGGAGCGACACTGGCGAATATTTATTGAGCGGGTAAAACTCCTGAATTTCAGATCAGACGCGGGCAACTGATTACAGTCACAGAGCATTTGATGGCAAGGTAAAGGTATGGTCCATCGATCAACGTACATGCGTAGCCACCCACACGGAAACTGAGAAGACGCTATGGAGCGTCAAGTGGCTGCCGAAGACAGGCAAGAACGAAGGATTCGCCACTGCAGGCGCGAATAGGAGCATCTCTTTCTATAGGGAAGCTACTGGTGGTTGAGTTCTTTTGGACTAAGCATGGGTTCTCTTGAACGCTTCCCTTTCGGCTATTCCCTACAATTGTCTCCGAATAGCAAAGAGAAACTACTTTCCCGAAAGGCCCCGAACGGGACTGGATATCACACACAAAGAGATCCTGCACAGGGAAGATCTCATTCCGTGAGAAGTAGCTGCCTAATCTTTTGATTCGTTGAATCAACCTGGATGAGGTTGGATAGTAATAGTGAATGTGAAGAATGTAGAGATGATATGTTTGTTGACTCGGAAGACTTTACGTGTGTGTTATTTTGGGGGGTACGCTAGATTAACGCAAGACAGGGATCCCTCAGTACCTTACCTTAGCGCCTTTCTCCTGACACGTTCCAGGGGGCCACTCTGTTGCAAATCCTCTTCTTCTCTTCATCGCTCTTTCTGACACTCGACAACTTCAACGATTTCTTTATTTGACCACAGTCGCTCTTTAGCATACAGTTTCTCTTTCCACGCGCTCACGTTTCGTTTTTCCAACTACGCTCGCTCATACTCGCCTTTGGACTTCACAACATAATCAACTCTACCAATCGCTTTTCAACTTCCAAAATGTTCACCAAGTCTACCGTTCTCCTCGCGCTTTTCGCCGTGACTGCTCAGGTGGCCGTTGCTGCTCCCCCAGCATGTCTTTTGGCAGCTCTCAAGTAAGAACGTCTTGTCCTTAACTGTGAAGGGTTTCCTAACACATTTTCCAGCACTTTCCAAAGCCCAGCTGATCTCCCCACCCTTTGCGGCACAGACTCCTCCAAGGTACAAGCAGCTATCAAGAAGATTTGCGGTGATAATACCCAAACTGCTTTGGACGCGTACGCAAGCACCTGCAAGAGCGCTGGCAAGACCGTCTGTAAGTCATGATTCTCTTATAATCCGAGACACCTCGATCCTCGGCTTATCCGGTGATTGTGTAGCAATTGCTTCATCATCTGGCTCCTCCACTGCGTCAGGTTCTGTTTCGGCATCGGCTTCCGGCTTAGACTCCGCCTCCGGAACCGGAGCACCGTACCCTGTCGTCTATATATCTACTTACTACGACACCGTCTGCTCTTGCACGAAAACTGCAGCAATTAGGTAAGAAATAAGAAGATGCATCCGTCTGGAGGTAATGTTAGACTGATACTCTGTAGCTCCACTGGCGTCGCTGGCTCCACTGGCTTTGCAACTGGTACCGCTGCTCCCACTGGGACCTCCCCGTCCGGTTCAGGCGCCGGCTCCGCGACCAGTCCAGCGGCTACTGGCTCACCAATCCTCCCATCTGCGACCAAAGGCCCCGGAGGATCGACGACTCCTCCCAAATTCACCGGCGCTGCCACGAAGAACATTGGCTCTTTCGCGGCCGTCCTCATTTCAATCGTTGGTCTTGCTGTGGCTTTGTAGATTCCTGGTCCGTTCCTGATAGATATTGCAAACTGTGTATAGAATATCTACAAAGACATCGATTTGATAGAAGTCTTATGCATGTCTGGCGACACTGCAAAGCTATGTTTCGATTCTTTGCTCTTCCTCGGGTGATGGCTTGTGCTATGAGCAGCTGCAGAATGTTATAGACTGGTGTTAGAAGTCAGCGGTGGAAATTCTGACGCATCAAATGGCGTTTTCTGTTATCCCCATCCTGCTGTCTTATTAGTACCAATTAATCCTTTCGAGTGTGACCTACTTCTTTTCTTGGCTACGCCATAGACGCTTATTAACTTACCTGTAACCGAGTGAAGGCTACTCTCTGCCTGATATACTTCAAAAACTGGAGCGACGTCCAAGTCGATTGCAGATTCAAACCCATCAGCTGGACTACGAATAGGTACTGTATGTATCCATGGTGACATGTCCAATGGCTTTCTAGGTTAGACCGTAACTTAATGTACTGCCTCAACCATAGGTAACCTCTCATCGATGACTGGAACTATATGAGCTTTGTTCGTCTTGAATGTTTCGACGGCTTGCTTAAGATGTGGGTTCTTGAAGTCTAAATTTGGTACAACTGTGACCTGACCTTGAACAAATGTCTGTCCGGCGTGCCAGCTTTCTACTAGGTGATATACAGGAGGTATGTGAGGTATTCTTTACCGTCCACCGGAACCTGAGCTTCTAAATTCCATGACTGCACCTAAATCCCATCCCTCTGCTCGAAATTGCTCTATCATCACACGACTATCATATATTCGTCATACAACACATCAAGTTAAGACACTCAAAACTATCATACATTAGAAGAACTCTCTCAACCCGGAATCCAGGGCCGAATATCAAAGGTAACATTCAGATCTCTTCATAAACGACTTCTCATTCAGAGGCGTTATAGAAAGAAAGGAGATTCACTACTGGGCCATTATACAAAGATACTTCAGAGACGAATAGGAGTATAGTAGCTTACACTCATCATCTTCGCGTATCTACCACTATTCCCTTATCAGCCTCATCATTCTTTATCGGTTCTTACTATATATTACTATATATTACTATTCTTCTATCATTTAACAGAATTTACGCCTACGTGCTTTTCTAGAAGCGTCCGGCGTATAATGTACTATAGCGGGTTATATTCCCACTTAGAGGAACATAAGGCCAATATACGGTCTATGCATTCATCTATAAGAAATCTCTTCTCAGATCATATCTTACCGCCCTTCACTATTCCCATAATACTATCATTTGTTATCAAATTCACCTGGGTGGAATGGTAAGGTGCCGCTACTTTCCCTTTGAAGCAGGACTCAATGTCCCAGTTCCTGCAAACCTTGTTCATTTCACAAACTTCTGTCAAGCTGATTTGCAGTTCCAAAGTGCTCGAACCAAGCTGACCTCCTTTTCTAAAAACCTGAACCAGAATGCCTTTACCTGGGACCTTTTCTCTCCTTCATATTCTTGTTATCAAAATCCTTCTACGTCTTTGTGAAGCCAATCCACCCTGCACTGATCTAGTCATCCCCATCACGGCTGGGGCCTCGAACAATGTCTTCCCTATACCCGGAAATTTCAACTACAGCGATCCCAATGCTGTGGACGCTTTGATCTATCAAATAGGTTCTAATGAGCCTTATCCAGTCCAATCTACCCGCGGAACGTTTCAGCTCAGTGCCCGATACTGTGCACCCCAAGTCAATATCGCTAGCCGGGCAAAAACCATCCAACTGTTGGTGCTGGTGCATGGCGTTACTCATAACAAACTCTATTGGTCTGGCTTGAGCTATCCTGTCGGATATCATGGGATGCATACTCATGGATTGCCTTTGCATCCGCGCAAGGCTTTCCCACACTGTCGATCGATCGCCTCGGAGACGGCAACTCCACGCACCCATATCTCATAACCCAATTGCAGATCTTTCTGGAAGAAGCTGTCCTTCATCAGCTAGTGCTGGCGCTAAACTCAGGGGTGGGATCGCAGGAAAAGCACTCTCAAAGGTCATCTTCGTTGGTCATTCGCATGGTTCTATCCTCGGAGGTTATATGGCGGCCGATTGTCCAAGCGACTTCGCAGCCATTATACTTACTGGCTTCGGAAATAGTGTAGCTCCTACTGCAGCCAGCGTCAACCAGACTACGTTGTTTCCTGCTTCAAAGTACACCCCAAGAGTCGCAGGACTTCGGCTGGGCTATATGAGTATGTCTTCCAAGGATGGCCGGCGTAGCTACTTCTATGGTCCACCTAGCTCATTCGACCAACGACTTTTCCTTCTGAATTTCAATACCGAGGATGATTTGGGTCTTGGGAGAATTTTCTCGCTTGGTGCGGGTCTGAAAACAGCATCGGCCTATACTGGACCAGTCTTCGTAATTACTGGCGCGGAGAACGATGTCTTCTGCATCAACGCTCAGTGTGGAACAGCATCTAGCTCGCCTCCGGCCATGGCTGGTAGTCTATTTTCAAAGTCGTCCAAATTCTCCTATTTCCAGCCTGCCAGTATGGGACATTCGATCAATTTGCACTATCGCCCAGCAGTCTTTTCAGCCGGCGTTCAAGTTCCTAGTCGGTAACGGATTCTGATACTGCCCCTGACTACCTCTCACTTACGAGATTTCAAGAGGTCGGTTGCCAAAAAATCAAGCTTTGACTCGGAGGCTTGAGATTCTGGTGAAATATTAAATTCTAGATCTGAAAAATTTAGTTCTGATCTTTAGGAAGAGAGACAAGTAGATTCATTGGCTATTTGCTCTAAAAATATACACTGGATTAAACCGTAAACTTTCTGGACATATTGGACACAGAGTGTGAGAAAGGACTACGATGATGTGTCTTTTGTCTTTGCACCAGGCCTTGGCGAGCTGTGTCCTCTAAAAGCCGACTTTTCTCCGAACTTTGATCGAACGCAATCTGAATCATGCAACTGTTGAGGGCGCGGTTCAAGGCCACTACTGTGCTGAAAGTCTGTGAGATCCCTAGAATTCAGTCTCCTCATAATATCTTGCTAAATAGCTTTAGAACGCCAGAAGTGCCCCGCATCGTCATGCCCTCCAGCGACGATTCCTTGCTACTGAGGCAGAACCAAAGATTCCTACCAATTCTGACGCCGGTTCACGAACACCACCATACTCCAAGATTCTAGCTAGGCTCCGAGACGTCCGGAAAGTTCTGGGCACAAGTCGAAAATTGACTCTTGCTGAGAAGATCCTTTACTCGCATCTGGAAAACCCTGAAGAATCCTTACTATCGAACACGCAAAATGGCGCTCAGATCAGGGGCAATGCCACTCTCAAACTCAAGCCAGATAGAGTGGCTATGCAAGATGCGTCTGCACAAATGGCCCTGCTACAATTTATGTCCTGTGGGTTGCCATCTACAGCGGTTCCAGCAAGCATCCATTGTGATCACATGATTGTTGGAGAAAGAGGAGCGGACGTTGATCTACCCGCATCAATTACCGGAAACCAAGAAGTGTTCGACTTCTTAGAGTCGGCGGCGAAGAAATATGGGATTGAGTTCTGGCCACCAGGTGCTGGCATCATCCACCAGACCGTGTTAGAGAATTATGCCGCTCCCGGCTTGATGATGCTTGGAACAGATAGCCATACGCCGAACGCTGGTGGCCTGGGTGCAATTGCCATTGGCGTCGGCGGTGCAGATGCTGTTGACGCCATGGTCGACGCTCCGTGGGAACTGAAGGCCCCAAGGATCCTCGGTGTGAAGCTCGAGGGCCAATTGAGCGGCTGGGCCACCCCGAAAGACGTAATCATGAAGCTTGCAGGAATTCTGACTGTACGAGGTGGTACTGGATTTGTTCTCGAATACTTTGGCGATGCAGTCAGAACCATCAGCTGTACGGGTATGGCTACGATATGCAATATGGGTGCGGAAGTAGGTGCCACAACATCAATATTCCCTTTCACACGGAGCATGATCGCGTATCTGGAGTCGACACATAGAGGCCCTGTGGCGAATGCTGCTTTGGACATAGTTTCTTCTGCTGAGTCTTCTAGGCTTCTTCTCGCCGATGAAGGCGCATCTTACGACGATATCGTCACTATAAATCTCTCGACGCTCGAGCCCCATATCAATGGCCCCTTTACGCCGGATCTCTCGACACCCCTTTCAACATTCAAGGACGCAGTCAGAGTTAACAATTGGCCCGAAAATTTCGGTGCTGGTCTTATTGGCAGCTGCACGAATAGCTCCTACCAAGACATGACCCGAGCCGAAGATCTTGTCAAGCAAGCATCAGCCGCTGGCCTCACTCCAAAATCCGACTTCTTCATTACCCCCGGAAGCGAGCAAATCCGCGCTACCCTTTCGCGCGACTCGACCCTCGAAACCTTCTCCTCCGCTGGGGGCACTGTCCTAGCCAACGCTTGCGGCCCCTGTATAGGCCAGTGGAAGCGTACCGACGGCGTCTCGCGTGGCGGATCCAATGCTATTTTCACTTCCTACAATCGCAATTTCAGAGGCCGTAATGACGGTAATCCCGCCACCATGAACTTCCTTGCCTCTCCCGAAATTGTCACGGCTATGTCCTATGCCGGCTCAACAACTTTCAACCCCATGACGGACACTCTAACCACCCCCTCTGGCACCCCTTTTCGTTTCTCTCCTCCCCAGGGCTCTGAGCTTCCATCCTCCGGATTCGCTCAAGGCTCCCCCTCTCTCGAACCCACACCCGGTGTCTCATCCCCTTCAACCCCCATTATCATATCGCCAACCTCCGATCGCCTCGCGGTCCTCGAGCCATTTGTCCCTTTTCCCGAAGGCGACCTAGTGGGCCTCCGTGTCCTCTACAAAATTCGCGGTCAATGTACGACCGATACCATCTCCGCGGCCGGCCCGTGGTTAAAATACAAAGGCCACCTTCCCAACATTAGCGCTAATACTCTCATCGGCGCCGTCAACGCCGAGACAGGCGAGACCAATGTAGCTTATGATCACTTCGAACCCGGCACGCCAAAAACCGGGATCCCGGAGTTAGCAGCAAAATGGAGGTCCCAGGGACAAGGATGGCTTGTCGTTGCCGAGTCCAATTATGGCGAAGGCAGCGCCCGCGAACATGCTGCGCTTCAACCCCGGTATCTTGGCTGTAGGGTCGTGCTTGCGAAATCTTTTGCGAGAATCCACGAGACGAATCTCAAGAAACAAGGAATCGTCCCCCTTACGTTTGGAAATTCGGAGGACTATGACAGCATCGGGGCGGGGGATGTGGTGAGTACGGTGGGGTTATGGGAGATGTTGAAGGCTGGTGGGAAGGGCGTGGTGAGGCTGAAGGTGGAAAACAGGGGTGGAGGGGAGGTGCTGGTGCGGTGTAGGCATACGATTAGTAAGGATCAGGCGGGATTCATTCTGGCAGGGAGTGCACTAAACCTTCTGGCAAAGAAGGGACGTGGAGAGGCTTAGAGACGTAAGCATCCGTTGGAGGTCAAAGACTTGAAGATTCAGTAGATCGGCATGGAGAGGGTCTACCCAGAACAGCCGGGGAAGTATAGGAAAGCAGGTAGACACATCAGTTTGCTGGGAGGCACCGTATGGGCTAAAAGCATATAGGTTGTAAGAACGAAGCACAATAGATAGCTAGATAAATCCCCGCATCACACATCGTTTCGCTTGATCTTGGTGAGATAAATCCCGCCAAGGGCCCGAGGGGAAACACACCTGGCCTCACACAGGTCGCGAATTGGGACTTGGGAGTGTTTGAATAGGGTCCTTGGGGTATGCAATATCTAGCACTTGGCAAGCACAGAGTGCTACAAGACCATAGTAGATTGGGTCTGATGAGCCACGCAAATCCTCGACGCTGGCTCCTAATTTGTCTCCAATGTTCATCAGATACCATAACGCATATCGTGGTCTTCAGCGGCGCTCCGACACCACGTAGGGTTTGCGGAGCGCCTAAGTGCTTGACTCTATGATTGTTATATCATCACCTGAACAGCCTTTGAGAACCCGGCTTGTCCGACCAAGCATTCCTCACCATCTCCTTTCGCTGGCTCCATTTGCGTTTGGAAGACAGTACAGAGCCAAGCCAAGAGGAGACCCGAGGACGGACTCTTTGAAATTGAAAAAGAAGGGGACTCCTCGCCTCAAGAATAAGCCCCATCGAGTTACCCACTTCGTTCCTTCCCACTCCAAGGAGCAGGGAAGACGAAAAAGGCAATCGCATATCTATCCATCTCGACGAAAATTTCCTCAAACCCACCTGGTTCCCTCTCCTCAAACCGGAAAGCCACAACCCCGACCTCCTCCCCAACAGCCCCACCTAGTCCTCAAAAGCAAGCCAAAAGCCCAAAGCGCGGACTCATATCATCGTCCATGCGGTCTTCGAGCAGACCCAGCCGATGAGTCTCAAGGCAGAGAGACTGAGGGAGTGCGAACGGCCGGGGAAGGGGGTTAAGAGGGTGAGGGAGGTGGGAATTGGGGTAAGCCGCGAAGGTTGCTTTTATGGCGGCGCGTTTCCGCGTTCTCTTCTGACGAAGAGATGTCCGGGGACTTTCTCCCAAAGCAATTTGTACGGAGTGATGCTTCCCCACAAAGAGAAGATCTGTTTGTAAGCTTTGATTGCGATTCTTTGAGCGGGGAGTGAAGAAAAAGGGAAGCGAAGCTGGAAGAAATCTTTTAACTTAAGTAGTACGCTCAGTACGGTAGGGCTTAGCGAGGTTGAGTGGTACTACGACTAATGCGGGATAGTCGAGCTTCAGGCGCGTGTTGAAGCTTTGACGCCTGAAGTTGACTGCGAAAACTGGCGGTGGTTCAAGACGATGCTGTTGTCTCTCATCCCGTTGGATTGAGATCCTCTTCTTTTACCTCAGTCAGCCTTTCGTCTCCTTCATAGTCTGCACAATGTCTCTCTTTGGCAGCAACGCCTCCACTGCAGCTTCCGCAAACAATACCAACGGTGACATTTCTAAGGATGTTCCCCTCGCCTCACCGCCAGATGATGGCATCTCAGATCTTTCGTTCTCCCCAGTATCAGAACATCTAGCAGTGGCTTCCTGGGACAAAAAGGTCCGCATATACGAGATCAACGCCCAAGGAGGCAGCGAAGGAAAGACTCTCTTTGAGCACGAACAACCAGTCTTAAGCTGCTGCTGGTCAAAGGCAGCTGTCCTCCACCCATAACCAAAGCTGTCGTTGCTAATCAGCCTACAGGACGGCACCAAGGTCGTCGGCGCTGGTGCCGACAAAGCTGCCCGTCTCCTCGATCTCGGAACTCCTGGCGCAGCAGCCGTTCAAGTCGCCGCCCATGATCAGCCGATCCGCTGTGCCCGTTTCGTCGATGTCCCCGGGCAAGCTACCCCCGTCCTTGTGACCGGGTCCTGGGACAAAACAGTCAAGTACTGGGACTTGCGACAATCGACCCCAGTCGCCTCGCTGAACTGCCAAGAACGCGTATACAGCATGGACGTGAAGAACCAATTACTCGTCATTGCCACCGCAGACCGCTACATTAACATCGTAAACCTGGAGAAACCCACAGAAATCTACAAAACAATGCAATCCCCGCTAAAATGGCAAACCCGCGTCGTCTCCTGCTTCAGTGACGCCTCCGGCTTCGCAGTCGGCAGCATCGAGGGCCGCTGCGCCATCCAATACGTCGAAGAGAAAGACTCTTCCGCCAATTTCAGCTTCAAATGCCACCGTCAAACCCCCCCAACGCAGCGCGACGTCTCCAACGTCTACTCCGTCAACGCCATCAGCTTCCACCCTGTGCACGGCACTTTTAGCACCGCCGGCTCGGACGGCACCTTCCACTTCTGGGACAAGGACGCCAAGCACAGATTAAAAGGGTATCCGGAGACCGGGGGGACGATTTCGAGCACGGGGTTTAACCGGACGGGGAATATCTTTGCGTATGCGGTGAGTTATGATTGGAGCAAGGGGTACTCGGCGCATACGCCGCAGATGGAGAACAAGGTCATGTTGCATGCGGTGCAGCAGGATGAGTGCAAGCCGAGGCCGAAGGTGACAAAGAGGTGATTTGGAGGAAGAGGATGTTAAGAAAGTTGGAAGGAAGACGAAAGAAGCTAGGAAGTTTTAGGTAGATACCATGGCAAGGCGTTAGGTGAGGCGTCTTTCATGAGGAAGGAGTACGTTGCTAGGAAGGCACTGCGGATGTAAAAGCCAAGGAACATCATTTCCATAGTCGAGTAGAAGAAATCTACATCAGAACTGCAGCGTAGTTCGAGGAAGCGGCTTAACGCCGGTGCAGAAAATCTCGAAGGCTGTGGTATTGGTCCAATGCCAGCGCTGTCTGCAATTCCCAAAGTCCATCTACAAGATTCCCCCCCCCAAAAATCTATCTCTTCATCAAGTGCGAGGATGCTTGGGCCGCTTTGGTAATGTGAAAGATTCTGCCACTTCTCATGCACGTAGATGGAACTTTCTTTTGAGCAATAGCTATTTTAGCTGCACCCAAAGACACATCCATGGCGCTCGCTGGTACAACCTCATGCATAGATATAAACGCCTCCATTTCCATTTCCATGGCCACGCAATGTTTTTGACCCCCTCCCCCCCTCTCTCTATCTGACCCTCCGGTTAGCATGCCCGTTAACCTTCTCATCATCTTCGTCACTGTCCCCACCAAGACTATATCTCTCTTCCGCCGCCCCTTCCCCCTCCTCCCTCGGCTCCACAACATGCAGATCATCCAGCTCGCTCTCGTCAAAATCCGCCGCCTCGACATCCCTCCCGTTCCTGCCGCTTCTGCTATGCCCACCTAGCCCCATGCCACTGGGGAGGAGTTGGCTGTCAGAGCCGCCAAAAAGGCCGTGGTAGCCTGCGCGGCGGCGGCGGTCGCGCCAGACGTACCAGCCAAAGGCGCTGGCGAGGATAATGACGACGATGAGGGCGACTTCACCGGATTTGTAGTAGGCGGCCCACCGCGCTTCTTCCAGCTTGTCTTTCTCCGCCTGCTCGGCCGCTGTGCTGTTGGGATGTCCGCCCACACTCGTTTCCACGCCCTTTTCGCCGTCGATGCGCGAATCCGCGGGCGTGCCGCCGATGCTGGCGATATCGACGTTCATGAAGCGGTCAAGCATGTCTCGCGAGCGCCGTGGATAGTCAAAGGGAACCATGTGCGAGGAATTGTAAAAGAGAACGTAAGTCAGATTTCGCGCTTCCTGGTATATGCCCGCTGGCTCCCCCTCAAAGGTCCAGTCTCTCCGGGGAGCCAGCGTGCCGGGGGAAATCTCAAATCCTTTGCCGCCATTCCATTCCATATTGTGAATGAGCTGTTCTGTACCGAGGTGGTTGCATATGAGGTCTTGGTCGCCAGAAAACAGCACGACGGGGACATGTTCTAGAAGGCCTGGGAGCATCGTGATAGAGGGTTTAGACTTAGCGGCTTTGAACTGCCCGGTTACAGCTCCGGCGCATTCAGTCCAGCCGGTTTTCTTGTCGGTGTTGACATTGAGGGCTTTGACGACGTCCGGGCGGCGGAGATAGGGGGTTACGCTCGTTAGGTCTGGAGGCCAATTCATGCCGCAGTCTGGGTAGGTGTCGTCGAGGCGAACGTCGTACATGTTGACGCAACGGCCGTCCTTCTGGGTTAAGCGAAGGAATTGGACCAAGATGTTCTCACAAAGTGAGATGTCAACGTGGTCAATTGCTCCAGGTTTGTTGAGCTCATTGGTGCAATCGGCCTCGAATGCCTCGAGCTCCCTGGCGGTATCAGAGCCGCCTTGGACAATGCCAGACTTGTAGGCCATGTCTAGGTAGGCGTGATACTGTTCGGTTGGTGATATCCAGCCATTGCCGATCAATAGCCCGGATAGGTTCCACTTGTGCTTGATCGGTGAAGAATTCCGGTCGATGATAGCTTGTGCTATATATGGGATATGCTGTCCAGCGTAAGATTCACCAGCGATGTAGATCTATGCACGAATTAGCAGATGTGGCATTTACCTACACCTCTTATAACCCACATCGCTGGCCTCATACTCTGGAAACAGCGCAAAGAACTTTTCCAAGAAGATCACCATCTGATCAGCCATATCTTTGAGTTCATGCACATAATTGTCCGTATTGACATAACTAAAGCCCGTTCCCACTGGGTTGTCGACGAAGAGGACGTTTGCGAACTCGTCCCAGGAGCCATCCTTGTACTCCAAATGTTCCTCATCTTTTAGTCGATAAGGACCTATTTCCATCAAAGCTCCGTCCATCGAGCTGCAGCCGGGCCCACCATTCAGCCAGATTACGGTTCGTTTTCGATTGGCGATATGGCGGTTCTGAAAGTGCCAGAAGAACATGTTGCCGTTATGCTCATGGTTTACCTCGATATGGCTTTCCTCCTGGTTAGCTCATGCCAAACCCGGAGGCATATTCACTTTGGCTTACCCAGCGTGCATCGTAAGCAGTGGACCCTCTGGCTGTCCAGGCAGAGATTCGACATAGTAGTCGGCCGCTGTCTTATCTGCTATCGAGGCTGTGGGCCAGAGCAATAGTATGCCCAGCCATAACGGAGTCCTTAGCAGACTGGTTCCAGTCATCCGCCGCCCGAGCAATCCGTTAAAGAGACGCATTCGGAAGAGCTTTTAACGACCCGCTTTAAAGCCTCACGTAAGACTGTTATAACTCTTTCAGTGATCCAGGAGGACGGTACGCCCTTTGCTACCTTGGATATGTCTTCATTCGGTCAAGAAGAGAGCGACTGTCAGAAGATTGTAGGATGAGCTGCAGGCTCCGGGTAGAGCTCGGGGATCTTCAGAGCGTGAGCACACTCCTAATGCTGTGAGTGGAATCGTTCTTATAGTTCAAAGGGGGACTCGAATTACGATTTTGCGTAGTGAGAAGGATTAACGAATGCGACTGTGTCTAGAGAGTTACAATCATGTCCTGCATGCCTCCAAGGCACACCGTGCCCTGCCCCCTACGGCGACGCTAGCCCCATCCAGTGTTCTTTATTTTGCGCGACAATCGGAACCCCCCCCCCCTTCGAGCTACATACTTTATCCATGCTCCGAAACCTTGTCAAGATGTCCGAAACTGCTGCCAAACGCCTCAAAACCTCTCCGCCCTTGATCGGAACCCATAAGTAAAGCTCCTCCCCTCCCCCTTCGCTTTTCCAAGTCTCCCATTAATCCCCGTTCCACAGCGGCCACTTCCACGCCGATGAAGCCCTAGCAATCTACCTCCTTCGCACTCTCCCAACCTACGATCCTAGTAGTCTCGTCCGCACCCGTGACCCCTCCCTCCTATCGAACTGCCATACCGTCGTCGACGTTGGCGGCGAATACTCCCCCTCAGCAAACCGCTATGACCACCACCAGCGCACCTTCACCACCACCTTCCCTTCTCGAAACACGAAACTGAGTTCCGCGGGCCTGGTATATCTGCATTTTGGGAAGGCGATAATTGCACGGAGGACGGGGCTGGATGAGCGGAGCGAAGAGGTGAAGGTGCTATGGGAAAAGGTGTATGCGGAATTTGTGGAGGCGTTGGATGCGCACGATAATGGAATTAGCGTGTATGATCCTGCGGAGGTTAAAGGGGTGCGGAAGAGGTTCTATGATGGTGGCATAAATCTGGGGAGCCTGGTGGGAGATTTGAATGACCACTGGGAGGATGATGCGGGCAAGAGCGTTGAGCAGCTACAGCAAGAGGAGGATGAGCGGTTTGTGGACGCGACGAAGTTGATGGGGACGACGTTTTCAAGGCGGCTGGACTATTTCTCAAGAAGCTGGTTGCCGGCGAGGAAAGAGGTGTATGAAGTGTATGGGCAAAGGAGGAAGTTTGATGGGAAGGGCAGAGTGTTGATATTCGACAAGGGGGTACCGTGGAAGGATCATTTGTATGCATTGGAGGATGAAAATCCGGGAGAAGAGAAGGTGGTCTATGTGCTCTATCCCGAGGGACCGTATGATGGAAGCAAGTGGAGGATTCAGGCTGTGAGTGTGAGTAAGGATAGTTTTGAGAGTAGGAAGGCGTTGCCGGAAGCGTGGAGAGGGGTTCGGGATGAGGAACTAGATGGGGTTACGGGGATCAAGGGATGTGTGTTTGTGCATGCCAGTGGCTTCATTGGAGGAAACAAGACGAGAGAGGGAGCCATGGAGATGGCGAAGAAGGGAATAGAAATGTGAACTTTGGTCTTTGAGGTCATCGTATTGCACGGCATTAGGATATAAACAAGCGTCCGAGCTAGAGCATATTGCCTATTGATCCATACCGAACCGTACCTAGCTTCCTTATGTCCTCGCTTGGCGCCAAAACTCCATACACGCCATTTCCTTCAACTTTGCTCTTGTTAAGACAATCGTACCATAAAGACCTCCTCAATCGGTAGCCAGTGAAGCACATCAAGCGCCATATTTCAGATAGGCGTCTGCCGTTCCAAAACCAGTGTCCAAGTCATGTCTGCCATCTGACGGGTACACCCTCCTTTGCAGGAGGAGGACTGATGCTGTCTTCAATAACGGTTCTCTTCGGGCTCAATGGTTGATCATCAACGCTAGTCTCTCGGTGCAAAAAGCTAGCTTCTTTGACAGGACTGCCACTTTGTCCACCTGGTATCGGGCCTCCACTGCCATGCCCGTTACCGTTGGTTCCATTCGTCGGAAGCGGCGAGGTCAAGTGCGGAATGTTCTCAGGGAGCGGGTGCTGAGATCCAATCGTCGTCACTCCGCCTTCGGATGCCTTGCCAGCCTTGGAAAGAGCGTAATCGCCAGAGTCAAAGTACTTGCGTTCCTGGTGGTAATATGGCTTCAGCGTACATGTGTCTTAGGTACGGTCATGTGAGATACCAGGGACGGACTGACCTTGAGCTTGTTCTGGAGCAGATCCTTCTTGTTGGGCAGCTTACCGTAGAGACGGAAGAGCTTCTGCTCCTCCTCATTAAGGGACTAATTCCGGAGGTTATTAGAGATGTTCATTTCCAAAAATCGTGCCAGTGGCTTTTCGATAACGTATGACTCACACTAACATCCACCTTGTTCTTCTGGTGCGGGTTCATGTTGAAGGTGGTTGAGGTAGGAAAAGACGTGGAGGGTTGAGTTTTGGTATTGAGTGCGCGGAGGTATGTCCGGTTGAGAAAACCGTGGGTGTAACGTAAAGAAGAAAACCGATGGGTTTTTTCAAGCTCCCGGAGAGTATGAAATGACTCGGGTCATTCGAGGTTGACAGGTATTTAATAGCCTTCGCTCAGGCGTAACCGACTCTCCTTTTGTTCTGATATCGACAACGCGTTTGAGGAAGTTTGATTGTCGAGGCACTTTATAAGAAAAGTAACAGGTAAATGTTGAGGTCTGAGTCAAGCTTCGTGGAGAGCAGAGTGTTGAGTGTTGGGTGTGAATGGAGTTGTCGTTCTGTTACTGCCAACTTCAGCCAATGTAGAGGTTCCAGTCCATTGAACGGCGAGAGCAGAAGTTGGGTCCAGAGTGAACAAGGGCTGGCTACAATAGGTGAGGACTCACAGCTGTGACAAAGGATGAATGGGTAGGTGGCTTTGAAACGAAGATTGAAGGGAATCTGCAACCTGCTGCAATCCACCTTTCTTTCCTCCTGTATTTATAATACCGTACACCGTATATAGTTCGTGTATCCGGTGAAGGGCGACTGGTGGATGAAGGGAAAATGTTTCTTCAGAAGGTAGACGAGAGGGGAGATCGAGAGATCGGCAACTGAACTTAGCGCTCCCGCCGTGTCACAATCTAAAGACTGAGAGTAGTGAGTACCGTAAGGAAAATAAGAAGATATGGCTTAACTAGGTATAAGATACGGTTCTAATGGGGTCATTCTCATACACAAGGGGGGGTCATTGATCTATGTACGGTATGGTTTTTTGGCCCCACAATACACTTGAAAACAATGTGAAAAACCACACAGTTGTATGTAGTAGATTGGGCTCAGTCCAAAGGCTCAATAATCAGCAGATTAGGTGGAAATTCAGCTCATTTTGGAGCTGTTTGATACTTATCCGTGTTCTACTGTCATTCCCCCGTGTTTCAAACTTCACCTACCTTACGGAATACCTTGAATACCTTATAAGACATGGATAGGCTAAAGTAGAAGATATCTCGGCATACAGTATCACGAAATATAACAGCCCCTTGTACAAGATGGCAGTCTTATATCTGGAAACCATGCGGTACGTCACACGTCAAAAGGGCGCTTCGCCCTTTCGGTGGTCCGTGCCTGTAGAATACACTCGGCTATAGCTGCCCGTGCCGCCATACTTAGAAACCAGCCTTATCAGAGAGTGCTGCCCTCGTTCCTCAACAACACTTTCTGACAACTTTCACCCCGTGCTCAACAGGGGAGAGTGAGTCTTTTGTCAAATGGTGGGACCGACATTGAGGCTATCCAGACGAATCTCAATGGTCTTCATACTTGGCTTAAGCGGACTTTCTCGCTGTGACAGAAGCCGAATTGACGGCGTGAGATAACTCAAAGAAGCCGAATAACGAACTGGCCAGCAGTGATGAAGGTCAGCCGGGTCTGCCTGTTTAATGTGTAAAGCGAAGATAGGACGTCAAAGTGAAAGTACGCTCATACTCACTAAGGTACAAAGGACGTGAGCTATTAAGGTTGCGATAGTCTGAAATGCTATGTAGTGCTGGTGATATTCAGTAGTTACGACCGAATGACGATGTCAATGTGAGAGTGGAAGTGAGAGTAAGTGAGAGTGCAGGTGAAAGTGCAAATGAGAGTCTGTAAAGTATGTTCATTATTCAGAAGGAGTATTGAGGTAGGTAACTTGGTCATTCAAAAACGATTTAGGACACTCGCTTAACAGGGACGCACTAATAATATTTAGCAACGATGGTTTGACAGATGCGCTTCTGAAGTATCACAATTGACAGGAGACTTTCCGTGAAGGTGCTGTAATTTGCGTTTTAATCACACAACCTGGTTTCTTTGAGATTCTCCTACTTCCCCAAACCACCCCCCAAAAACATAAAGCATGGCAGTTACATCTTCAAGCGCACGTAAAACCTACATTGTTGAGCATCTCGACCCCGAACTAGGCCCTTGGTCCACCCTCGAGTATCTCGCAATCGCGCAAGAATCTTCAGACGCCGAAGCTGCGTTCTGCCTATCATCAGTCCCAGCTTCTCTAAGATTACCGTCGGAACTGCGAGACGTGACAGGACTAGAAGTCACGCATCAAGGCGTGGAGGAAATGTTTTCGAACGATAAAAGCCGCGTATGCCTTCTTGACCCATCGGCGACGGAAGAGCTCAGTCCCAGAGATGGGGATCGGTTTGATGTTTTTCTTTTTGGTGGCATACTAGGTCAGAGATTTCGATGTGTTTCCAAAGTTTCATGTCTGGATAGCTGAGTTGACGTCGAAGACTAGGAGATGATCCTCCACGTGGTAAGTGCTTCACTGATTTGTCGGTAGATGCGCAGGCGTAATGTAGGACAGATAGAACTTCCGAGTTGCGAAAGAAAGGGTTCACTGGGAGAAGGCTGGGGCCGGTCCAGATGACGACGGATACAGCGGTTCGCGTGACTCGGATGGTAGTCCAACAGAAAGGTTCACTTCTCCCAGGTTATTGCCAAGTTGAGAATATTTGAAGGAGGGTTGATTAGTCTTGTAGGGCGGCTGGAAGATGTTCCTTACGTTGATCACCCAGAGCTTCGAATCGATGAACATGAGAGCACGGAGATGCCATTTCGATATGTGAGAGGTGAAGATGGGTTGCCTGTCATGCCTAAGGTAGGTAAACCAATACCTGCATGAAGTTTGCCCTAGGTTGGTGGGTGTTGCTCTTGATTCAAAATGCTAACATCAATTAAGGGGATGGTGGATTTGATCAAGAAAGACTCGGAAAAAGGCTTCGGAGATTTGCTCTGATGGTAGTGTTTGGTAGAAGAACAAAAAGGGGGTGAGGTCAAAAATTCACCAAGGTTCAAACAATTGCATTGACCTTTGTATGAAAGGAGTGGACAGCCGTGAGGCAAACAACTAGATTATTGATGATATACACCACTTCAATCCCAGACCGATTTGTAAATGCAGCTCGACACCTTGCTATTCTAGAACAACCACCATTCACTTCTGCTCACTCAGCCCGAAGCTTCTCCATCTACACGTGGAACCACATAGCAATGGCAGCGAAGACTGCACCAGCTCCGAGACCACCAGCCTTCATCGAAGATGCAGCGCCCTTGAAGGAGGCGACAGTCGTGTTGGCAGCGCCACCAGATGGCTTAGTAACACCTGAAGTCGCTTTGGCAAAGCCGCTAGATGGCTTGCTAGTGATGGCAGGAGTAGTATATGGGGCACTGGGGCCGGCGGTGTTCGCACTGAAAATGCTGGCAGCATCGTTACCAATGCTATTGAGGTAGTTGACCGCATCGGAAGGAATAGCGGAGGTCCATGAAGGAAGCGAGGTTGCGGTAATAATGGACATAGCATATGAAGGGTTATTGGCGATGAGCGATTGGACAGACGACGGGACGGCAGAGTCGATTGCGTTAAGTGCCGATGTCCACTTAGCATCGTTGATGACGGAGCTGGCGTAGATGTTCAGCTCCGATGAGACGATGTCGGCGCCCTTGGATACGGCGCTCTGGAGGTAGGACGCGGCAGGTGTTGGAATAGCATTGATGGCATTGGAGAGGTCTGTTGGTAGAGTGGTCGCGGTAGCAAGCAGCTCGTAGAAGGATGCAGGGTTGCTCGTGATGCCGGCCACGACTGTGCTTGGAAGGGCGGTAATGAAAACGGAAATCGCAGTGCTGACTTGAGGCGAGTTGTCGACGGAGGAAAGGAAGTCATTGAACGACTTTTCCAGAGATGACTGCTTGTCCTAGATCAAGGTTAGTGTACCGATGAGGTAAGGACTAGGCTGGGTAGCCTATGTTAGACAAACCTGAGCAAAGGCAACAGCAGAGAATAGGGCTGCGCCGAAGATGAGCTTGTTCTGCATATTGAGGGTGGTGCTTGTTGATCCTGATGAAGATAGCCTAGTTGTTGGTATGTTGGACTAGAGTTGGAATTATTGAAGCTTTATAAAGACCGTGATAGATGCAAGGAGGAACGAAGGAGCTCGAAAGATGGGAATCTGGAAATGCTAATTATCTGCTTGATGGAGACTTCAGAACGAGGGAACAGATGATTCTTATACAGACTGGTGAGGACTGGGCGGACGACAGCGGAGATGAATTACTGCCATACTAAAATGGCCTTGCGGGCCTGACATCGAGGCAAGCATAGCCCACAGCCCTAGGCCTTGGATATACCAGGAACCTCGAGCCGAAAACAGAACCGGAAACATGAAACGTAAATAATGAAGGTTGAAAGGTCAGCATCTAAGGCAGCTGTCCGGTGCGGCTGAGGTCCCATGAGCATTAGCAGTTAGATGCGCTCACGCCACGAAACGACCAATGAGTTGTCCAACTCCAACATGAGAGACAGTACCCAGGATAGAGATCTATCGTTGAGCTCCAGCCGTTGTAGACGACTATTAGCTACCTGTGAGCCTCCTCAAGGCTTCACGATGCCATAATCATAAATCCACGTCGGGATTAAGCCCTTGTTGTTGCTGAGGAAAGTCGACGCCATGGACCCGCCGCAGCATCGGCAGCTTATGAGATTCAATCTTGTTAGTGGGAAGCCTGAAGTAAAGGTATTGATCTGTGGGGAGGCCTGACAGTCAGTAGTACCTCCGTATAGTAGACCTTGTGGTACGAAATTTGACTCTTTGAGCGATGTGAAATGCAGGGGAAGGCGCAGCAGTAACTGCACGCCTTATCCTTATCCTATAGAAGACTGATGAGGAGAGAGGAGATTATCGCTGGGTTGCCTAAGTGCCTAGACATTGATGATGATTGGGTATGATACGATGGCGGTGTTGGTCTTGTCACATCCAGTCACCAGTCACCACTCACCTGTGGTCCGTGGAAAGCAAAGGTCCATCATCCATGGCATCCAGATCCAGGCATCGAACCGCCATCAACCCTAAAGGGCCTCACGTGATCATAAGCTAGGACAATTAATTTACAACGCTACCTTACGATGGTTCATCAATGTTTTCAGCGTGGTGATGTCTTTACTTCTGTCAAACGTCTACAACAATGCTGATCGATATTTCAAGTCTCACGAGTTGAAGCGTAAAGAATCGAATGAAAAGGCATTCATCAAGAGACATCATCGTCGCTGCTGGTCATGAGCTAGATGTTAAGGATAGAAAGGGGAGTTTGCAGTGTACACCCAGCACGGGACGCAGAAATAAGACCTTCCGAGGGTTCATTGTAGGCGCGCACGATCGGCGTGGGCATTTATCTTGGACGTTGAGAAACTGGACTCTCCAGAATGGAATTGATAGAACTCCCGAAGGTACGGATGTACTCGTCTAACCATCGTATACGTTACTAACTAGACCATCATTGCTCAGCTCGACATTAAGCCTGGGTATCAACATACAAAGTCAGCATGATTGAGCCAATTCACCTGTCGTCGGGTGCTTTGGCCTCTTTGCAATCCACATGGCATTTATCGCGCCTGGCCCCCGACGATGGTGAGCTGGAAGCTCCGAGCGTTTGAAAGTCTATGAGATCCCCGTTAGCGACAAGGCTAGCCTCATTTTCGTCGTGAGAGAAGTCAATCCATGGGGTCGTTTTAGTTGACAAAAAAGACACAGCATCAACAAGCGGCCATCTTACGGTCTCATCTCCATGTTCTTCTTCACCAACCAATCTCTTCCCCATAAACCTCTTCCTTAATTCCAATATCGGCGGCACACCCGGTGGGTTCTGTCTCGCCCACCACTTCTCTTCAGCCGTGGCATTCCCTTTCACGAAGCTACACTCATCTTTAGTGAGGTGTTGCGTTTCGCGGGCTACAACAAACGACAAGTTCCTCTCAACAAACACCTTCTGCTCGTCGGTCAGTGCATCGGCCTTTTGTTCGTCCTCTTCAATTTCCGCTTTGGAGCGTTTAGCTTTGTTGACTTCGTTGTTGCGGAAGAAGGAGATTTGCGCGTATGCTTCGGGTGCGTCTGGAGGGAGAGGCACGCTTCGTAGTAGCCGATGATTATTGGAAGTCTCTATATCACCCTGGGGAGCAGGAGCATTGTGATGAAAGACTGGAGAAGCATACTAGGCAGCAAGGCCGATCTTGGGCTGGAATCCATCAGCCTTTGCGATTTCGCTGTGAGGGTGTTCTGTTAGACGTCATTTGACATTACCGCTGCTAGTCTGTGATTCCAGTGCGAAAGATGTTTTTGATTATGGGGTCCACAAGTCGTCAAGTACTAGTAAATTTCTGTGGGAGTCTAGTCTTGCTCGATTAAGTACTTTGAAGGCTCCATCGTACTCCTGTCTTCTATTTCCGATTACACCTGAATATCGGTCATGACGCTTACAATGAAAAAAAGTTATCTTGTGCAGGAGATCAACCACTCGGGCACCTGACCTGCTGGCGTAGGCAAGCCTGGGGGGATATGAAGCTACAACAACAACCAAAGCCACCAGACCAATCCCGGTATGGGCGACAGCGGCGTTATATATAACGGTAGCAGCATTTGCAGTGATCTGCCTACTATATACAGCGCTGATCGACTGGAATATGAAAAGTCTTGGACTGGCTATTTGACACCCTCGAGTCGATCAATACACCACTCTATGCAGATACCACACCTGGCGTCGGAGCTGGAGTCTCCCACGCTTGTCCCCTCGGCAATATTTGCAAGTCAATAACATAAGATGGTTCGCGGAGAGACTTCGCAAAGGCGTATACCAGGTCATCCCGAATGGTTTCCAAGGTTGAGGGTATGGACGGACTCTATGTTTGTAACAATTTTTCTTCCGATAAGAATTACATTTCCTACAATCGCTTGACTGCTGATCACCATAGTACTTCTAAGCAGATTTGGATTTCGTGAAAACCCTAAACAACTGTCGTTCGAAGAACTGGCTCATCTGCTATCATTAATATGTAACTCTCTCATGGGAAGACGACTATTGAAACAATCGCGGCTCATAGATGTTCAAAAAGCATTCACTTTGCCGAAATCGTCGAAGAGACTTTCCAATGTAAGACCAGTAGCTGGAGATGAACGAAGAACATCCGACTGTACTGAGGAACGAAGGGTTGAATGATCAGGCATGGAGACTGACTACCACACACAGTAGGGGGATCGATAATCGAAGAGAAGCTAGTCCAGATCCGACTAGTAGAGACGTAGCAATAACAAAAATATATCGAAATGATTGACACGTGACAGCCTGTCAAGTTCTCATTCATGTCAGGATGTTTTCCTGCTTCAGTAGTATTGAAACCTGGTACTCAATAATGCGTCATTCAGGAGACATCTAATAAACGCAGTCTTCAAGCGAACCCCCTCCCTTCGTCGTTGTTTAAACACATCTGGAAGCCCCAGATCCTTTCGTGAGGCTCATTACACGGCACGAGACCAAAAGCTCGATATCTAATCTTAATCAATGATCTTCGAACAGAAACCAGGCAGATCAATCCCATACAGTCATAATCGGGTCAACTACCCTCATTGACGTCATTCTATGCCAGAACATTGTATGTCAGACTCAGGGCAAATCAATACACAGACAACTGAACCTCGCAAGCTCGCAACGCTGTAGCTTCCCTGGCCCGTCAGTCCCTACCTTTGAAAGATCCCCCTGTTCGTACGAGACGAAGGCAGAACTGCCACATCGCTATTTCGGCGTTCTATGAAAGGCTAAGACCCGGCCTGACCTCGCCGTGTCCGCGACAAGGCGCCCTCGGCGCTCTCTGCGCTGATGTGGATCTTGCGAATATTCTCCTCTGTGGTGTTCCTGACCTCGATCATCCTATCGATACCCCTGGCCTTTGATATTGGCGGCAGGGCGTGCGGCCTGGCTTTTTCGCTGTCGCTATCCTCCATTTACTTCTCCTATTCGATCCTACGAGTATCTACTCCGGACAGATCCCGATTCCGGTATGCCTTGATCAAAATCATTGGATGGACGCAGTGGATAGTCTTGCCTTCGCTTCTCATATGGTCCTTGAACCGGTTTTCGGTGGATTCTTATGATGGTAGTAGCTGGGTGGAGAGGACTTTTAGCGGAAAAAGAGCAGAAGACACCTCGCTACGAGAATGGATCTTCGGACCTGATGGGTTGGTGGAGACAGCTACGGTTGGCAGCTGGGACAAATTTCTACGATGGTCCACCCCAGTCTTCCAGCTTGTCGAGGGGTTTTGCAGCTTGCTTGTTATACAAGCCGCAGGTCAGATTACCAGATGGCTGGTAAATAGAGGAGGAAGGAGTGACAGCTGGATGGTATGACATGTACCACATTCGCTTGTACTAAGGCTAACGAACAGTCTAGATTGGCCTACTCGTTATGTCTGCGTCCGTCATATCAAGTTCGGTATATTTCCTTTGGCGTGTCACCCGTTTCCCCGAAATTGGCAACGTCGATGCCACCCTGATCGGTATCACAATCACTTGCGCCGTGATTCTGTGTGCTTGGGGCATTGGTAGTGGCAAAGGCAATCCGGTAGAGAGTTCCCTACTCTTTGCGTATGTTGTTCTGTGTATTTACCAGATCTTCACGGATTACCAACCATCATACCCTTCGGAACCTGTACCTCCACCAGCCCAGGCTGCCGACTTTCCACCATTCCCGCCTATAATAATGGCTTCCTATACTACGCTACTTCAGGCTCTCTCCGTGCTACCGTCCGCCTTGCACGCGACTTTTAATTTCATCGCCGCCGCATTGAGCACAATCACACCGTCTGTCATAATATCTCTCGCCTATCGCCTGTTTGTACTCTATGCATCGACTCGAATAATTCCGGCAATCCGGGAATCCGGAGCTCGAGCACTCTCTCAAGAACCCTCACTAGAGGACCCTGATGGTGCAGGTCAAATCCTCGGTCTGCTCAGCTGGTTCAGCCCTAGCATACTGATTGCCGTCTATACCAGCCTTCTAATGCAGCACTTTGCCTCTACAAGCGGCGAAGGTGGTGATGGTGATTGGTGGACAAGTCAAGGAGGAGACGCAGGTGGGAACCTTTGGAGGTGGATCAATGTAGCTGGAACTATGGCGATGTATGCCCTGGAGCTGTACCTTGGCAAAGAGGACATAGATGGCGGGTTGACCGGTCACTGGAAGGCCGACTGAAGGAATCAAGAAAAGAGTTGCTAAAACCACGTCGAATCGGTCAGGGCTGCCGAGTGATCCAAACTTTGCTTTGAGTGCTGGCACGAGTACATCATTTTCTACGCAGGAGCGAGACTTGTGGAAGAGATACCCCCAATACGACATCACGACACCCGCAAACGGCTCAGCCCCGTTCGCACACCTCACTCCAGCGTAGGGCCGGTTCTCCTTCCGCACAAGGCCCTTCATCGGAGCCAATTGTTTGCACCAGGACCATTTGGCGTACCAAAGCAGAGTACTGGACCCTTTTGCTACACATCTCTATAAAGTCAAGCCAACTCGAAGGCCGCATCTTCTACCTTTACGTAGCCACCTACAGGCTACAGTACGCACTTTGCCGGTTCCTCGAAGTAACGTATATAGGTGTATATTATCTTTGCCCCAAGCGGCTGCGTTATCAGTTATCACAGCCCCTTCCAGATCTGACAACGGCCCACATCCTCATCTCCTACGCAGACAATTCAATTCTTGATGGATATTTTCCGATGCCGATTCTGTTCGCCTCTTCTCGAGGCTAGACTTTTGTATGGCGGCTTTTTTCAACTCGCCTCATTCTGATTTTATGAGCTTGGCTTGTCGAACTTGCCCCTATGAAAAGTTTTACTTACCTTTTACTGCGAAGTCTGCGAGCTTTCCCCAAATGTGCGCTAAGATAAGGCCACAAAACAATTGCCAGACCGAATGACGTCAAGCCGTTGTTGAGACACATGCGACATCATCTTCACAATTTATTACATTCTTAATCCGTACCATTCCTTCCTACCTTTTCATTGAACCCAACGTGAGACTTTCTCAAACTCACGTCTTGTTTTCCCTTTGGGCCCTTCGCACCCACCGAGATCAAAGATAACATAATGGCGTCAACCCACCAGCTCCACAGCCGAGATCTTTTCTCTGTCAAAGGTTATGTTTGCGTGGTCACAGGAGGTGGCACAGGCATTGGTTTGATGGCATCGCAAGCTCTGGCCGCCAATGGTGAATCTCTATCGCATTCTTCTGAACTCGGAAACAGAGGCAGAACGTTGGAAACAATACAGTGCTAAACAATGATTGACATTAGGGGCCAAAGTCTATATCACCGGCCGCCGCATGGAAGTCCTTGAGAATGCGGCAAAGACTCACAGTCCGCAAGACGGGGGTGAGATAATACCGTAAGAGCTCGAATCTCCCGGTTTTCCTCCGAGTGAACTGGGATGGGCAAGAAAGCGGGCTAACAGAAGGCAATAGTGCGGGACCATGCGACGTCACCTCAAAGGAAGATCTAGAAAAACTCGTTGCCGAAATCTCCAAGAAAGAAAAATACATCAATCTTCTAAGTACCATACCCCCCTAATTCCTCTTCCCTACCTCAGCTAATGCACAAAAACCCCATAGTAACCAACGCCGGCATCTCCGGCCCCAAAGCCGCCCCTTCCTCCCCTGACGCGAACTCCCTCCAACGTACCCTCTGGGGCTCCGAATCCGTCGCCGACTGGTCCTCCGTCCTCACCACCGACGTCACCTCCATTTACTTCACCACCCTCGCCTTCCTCCCCCTCCTCCAAGCCTCCTCCGAACAACCCCACGGACCCCACCCCTCCCGGTCCGCATCCGTCATCGTCATCTCCAGCATGTCCGGGCTCATGCGCAACTCCCAGGGCCACTTCTCCTACAACGCCGCCAAGGGCGCCGCCGTGCACCTGAGCAAGATGATGAGTAGCGAGTTCGAGAAACTGAAGGTGAGGGTGAATTCGATCGCGCCGGGGTATTTTCCTAGTGAGATGACGATGGGCGAGTCTGATGAGAGCAATAAGACCGAGTTGCCGAAGGAGAAGGTTCAGGATAAGGGGCATGTGCCTGCGGAGAGGGGGGGAAGCGACGAGGAGATGGCGATGGCGGTGCTGTTTTTGTGTCGGAATACCTATGTTAATGGCGAGGTGGTTGCCGTGGATGGGGGAGTGATGAACATGGTGCCGGGGAGTTGAGGAATGGGGATGCGAAATTTGGATGGAGAAGGGGGGTTTATCAAAGGCGCCAGGTTGGCTTTTTGCAACAGGAGCATTTCAAAAAGCAAGTAGACAGCAAATGAAAAACAGAAACCTCCAACTAAACCTCCAATCCCACATCCATCACTCTTAATACGACCCCCTTACTTTCCCCTCATCCCCGCCCACCTACCTGGACCCGTCCACCAGCCGCAGATGCTCCACATCATCTGCATGCCTTGGACGCCAGCGTAAATGTCCATCCAATTCCCCTGCAAACCGAGGGGGGGGAACCCTGAAAACTCTTTCCGGCAGTACGCATATTGAGAGGTCTGTAGACATGAGTAGCAGAGTGTGTAAAGAGAAAAGATAACCACAACACCATTGTACCAGCGCTGTTAGGAATCGAACCTAATATAAACTAAATCACTCAACTGCCCAGCGCTTCACCATCCAAACCATTCATCTCCCATGACCTCCCGCCCCTCCTCCTCCTCCCCCACCTTCCTCAGCCCCCCTTCCAATCTATTCCCCCCCACCTACTCCTACTCCCTCTCCTCCCCCGCCCAAACCTCTCACAAATCACAAACCACCACCACCTCCCCCCTTCAAACCGCAACCACGTCTGCGCCTCCATTTCCTGCCCCAGGTTGCCGAGTTACACGTTTCTCGTATCAAGGGGAGGGATCCTCCGTACTGCAATGTTTTTTTCAGGAATATTGGGTTTAGCGTCAACTCTCTAGTTCTAGTTTCGTAGAAGGGATTGGCTGAAGGGTGTGTAAATTGGGGGGAAGAAGGCGAGGGGGCCCCGGGTTCAGGTGAGAAGGTCTAATAGGAATTTAGGACTGGGGTCATCATGTGAGAGGGAGGTGAGAACGGAGCATTCTGTGCAAGAACGTCAAGTGTAGTGGTTCGCTCTCACACTATCAACATCACAATCCTCCTACCTCAACTCTTGCCCCTGCAAATCCCACTCAACCCTACTAATCCCTCCCTGCCCCATCAACCAAAACGTCCGATACTCCCTCCCCGTCCACGCGAAATTTTGCACCGTATAATTCGTCTGTATCCGCACCAACAGCGCTCCCTCCTGATCCAGTATATCTACCCCTTTTCCCGCGCCTGTGACAATATACCCATTTCGCGCCACCTTGAGCCCGTCTGGCACCCACTCCTGCGCGAGATATACGGGGCGCTTGTTACTGATGTATGTGCCGTTACCGCCGACGTCGAAGGCATAGATCGTGCGTTTGCCCGTGGCGTTGAAGGAGGCGCCCTGCGGGCCGACGGAGGCGGCGATGGGGCCGGAGACGGCGCCGGTATCGGAGATATAGATTGTGCGTTCGTCGGGTGAGATTGCGATGCCGTTGGGTTGGGCGAGCGTGTCTTCGATGATGTGGACGGCGCCGGTGGAGGGGCGGTAGCGGTAGGAGGCGGATTCGAATTGGGGAGGCGTGTCGGTGAGTTTGTTGAACCAGGAATATTCTGGTGAGGGGGGGGTTAGAAGGGATATTCTCTCAAGAGGTTAGGGCTTTCTTACGAGGGTCGGTGAACCAAACGTCGCCATTAGAGTGGACGAAGAGATCATCAACGGTGTTGAAGTAGCCGCCAAAGTAATTGTTTAGCAGGATGGTGGTCTTGTTCGTGGCCGGGTCAAGTGTTCTGATTCCTGTCCTTTGCTCGGTGCCACCGATGCTGGAATTGCCTCCAGATGCTCCCCAGTAGACAAGCCCGTTATGAAACGTGCCACCGTTGGGGGCATACACTGGTGGATCGAATAAGAACTCGGACAATGTAGGGGGGTTTTGGTTGAGATCAACAACCAGTTGCGGAAGGTAACCCGCAGGAGGAGCAAGCTGAGAAAGATAAAGTTTATTCTGGGCGGGCACATAGACTGGGGCTTCGTGAACAGCACCATCTACATGAAAGACGTATTCGTAGCTTGGATTCGTTCCTAAGAGTTCTAGCCCACGTTTGCGGTCAAATACTAGGAAGTCCGCACTGCTGACCTGACCAAAGGACGTATCGTTGGGTACAGAGGTAGAACCAAAAGTGGGCTGAGATGTTCCGTTGGAGACCGCTCGAAAAAAATGATAGGGCATCACTGAAGCATATTGATTGATACAAACGACTTTCGGAAGAGACGCATTACATGACTCAGCAAGAGGTTTGACTACTCCGGTCTGAGCAATAGCTAGACCGGAGAACACAGCCCCAGTAACGAGAGTGGAACGCATAGTCGTGTTCAAAAATAGTCGAGGACCGTCAGAAGAGGACGACGTCCATAGTGGAGGATGAGTGCCCTCGAAATAAAGTAGAATCCGGTACACCGAGCCCCTCCATCCTTTAAGACGAGGTGGAGAGACGAAGTAGCAGCATACCTGTTGATGAGGGGTCGTTCTGGATGCGGGGGATGCAACAGTGCTCGTGCAGTTGCCGGTTGACAGCCGTACGAGACAGGTGCGAGAATATGGTTTCGCGTTGACTTGAAGCACCGCATGGTAAACACAATCGGCATTCAAAGGTGGTGAGGCTTTGTTCGGGGGCTCAGATTACGCTGAGGACGTACTCTTCTTCATGGCCCTGATCGTTTCTCTCAACGATCATTTAGCCGAAAGGTGGGGGAGTGTCGGAACAGATCGTCAGTCCATTTGTGGAAAGCCAATCCCAGATGTAATGCTGGAAAATCCGAAGATTCTTGCTGTAGAGTCAAGCGTCTCTAGAAATCAGTGTCTTGCGTGCAGAATACTGATATCCTCAATACCATCTTCTCGGGTTTTCAGCTTCGGACTCGTTCCTTTGCCATGACCGCCAAAAGCCGCTCCATTAATAGTTTCGTGATTGCCAACTTCTCCAATGAGCTTTTCTATGATCCTGACCTTCCCCTCTGCTCTCTTAAAGCGGTCGTCAAAGTCAGACACAGAATCCTCACCATTTGCTGTGGAGAGACTCGAAGGTTCCACCAGAGCATAGAGCGTTCGAACATGTTTCTCCAGGCGCGGATTATCTGGCAGTAACGGTAAGGTGCTTGGAGAACCCTGATCCTTTACCCGGTGTAGACAAGCTTCTTCAGTGGGTTCCTGCACCAAGTCCGACTGTAAGAGCCCTGAAGCTTGATCTTGCGTGGTGGCATTGGACGCCTCTTCCCTATGGAGATTTCTAACTGGAGGGTCTTGTGGCGAAGGCTGTAATCGTCCTGCCCAGACGATCGATCTTCCATGAAATCTCCCCATGGCGGCATACTTCTCAAACCCCTTCTCAAGGCCAAAGAATCGACCTTCAACGAGCCCTGCTCGTCTGCCGTCCTCAACGCCTAAGCTGTGTCCTTCATTGTAGAACGTTCCTTCCAGCTCGAGCAAACCATCGAACAGATCCTCTGCCATTGATCAGTAGCAGAGCTCGTGTCTAGATTTACGAGATGTACTACTCCGTAGATGAACAGTAAATGTGACTGTAGAGCTAATCCTCGAGCCCGAATGGCTGTATGACTAATAATATCCGCTGCTCCAAATCTCGAAACCCTAACCCTAGGACAACATGATGCCAGGCTTCAAACGTTGGTTTGAATCCTATATCTTAAACATGTCACTTATAATGATGTTTCTAGGGGGCTAGTAAAGTATTAGTATCCTGTTTCTCTACAAGGAAGTAATCTACGACGCCGCCGGGAAAGAAACGTATGAACGTATAATGAGAATCCCAAAAAATGGCTGATCAGTGGTTCCGTTCCTCCACAAGGACGACTTGGCCGTATATGAAAGGATCCATGATGTGGTAAATGAGAACACCTCTCGCCCTGTAATGCTGCGTAAAGACTTATAGCCCCCGGGGGATTCGTTAACCTTTCTTCCAAAGCTTCGTTGTTTCACCAAAAACAGCTCAACCCACACATCCGCATCCGTACATCCATGACCTTGATACACATCATATCATACCCCTTCGCCCCTCTCGACGACAAACTTACTGCATCCTCACCTTTATTGAACAAGACTCATCATACATGTGCGCCAGTAAAGCGAACCCCAGCAACCCGCAAGTGTGAGGACAACGCTGGGGATTAGAAAAGGCCAATCGATTCTTCTGCGTTCACTCGGTAATGTGCTCCTAGAGAATGGAGTGGTTCTGAGGGCACGGGTATGTTGAGGACGGTGGAATATGTATGTTTTTGGTAGGAGCTGGGGAGGAAAAATTTATAGTGGCAGCGCTCTTAGTCAGCAACAATATTCGATGAATCCCCTCTATTCGCCATTTCTACAAATGTCTGACCCCTGAGGCACCAAGATCGTATGTATATCAGAGTCATCTAGATATCTCGGCAGATGTTACAGAGATATATATATGGCTTTTTGCTTCTATAGAAAGTCTATCCCTTGAAATCATCAAGCGGCTTTACGTTCTTCAGATAGTTTCTCCATAGCAATAAAAGGGCTTAGGTACAAATTAATATGAGAAAGAGCCTGCCTGCCCCTCTATCGCAGTGGGAACACTCAGACTCATCACCTCCACGAAGTAAACCTTCTCTGATACCCAGATCCCTCTACCTCGACACCAATCAGCCAGATGCCATCGGCACAGCTCCTATGGGAAAAGATTAGCTCCTGTTTCTATTAATACTGATGTAGGTTAATCGGGAGAAATTACCGGGCATTCCTCCGTACATGCCAACGCCAGCGCCAGCGGGGAACGCCGCAGTCCCACATAAGCACGAACAAGAGCATGCCCCAGAACCGCCAGTGGCCATCATCGAGCCCGTGCCAGAGTCCATCGTTGAACTTGTTGAAGCCGCTGCTGGAGCAGCAACAGCCGCTGTAGACGATGCTACAGAGGAGGCTACTGGAGCAGCAACAACCGCTATAGACGATGCTGCAGAGGCGACTGCTGGAGCAGCGGCTGCTGGTGAAGACGCAGCCATGCTACTAGCCATAGTAGCCATAGCGATACCAGCGGTCCCGTTTTGCTGCATAGCCATCTGCATGAACTGATCTTGAGTTTTGTTCGCCGTAGGGTTAATGCTGAAGGTCATGCCTGAACCGCAATGCCCTTTCTGCTTGCAATAGAACCCTGTACTTTGTTAGTCGCCAGGTCCACAAAGGCACAACAGGGATTGTAACGTACAAGCCGGCTTGGTGTCCATCACCTGCACCATGAACATTGGAGGAGCGCTTGATGAGTCAGTGGGATTGGGCATGAAGCCGGAGTCCTTTCCACCAGCCATCTTGACACAAGGGAGTGGGAATGTCGATTGGGTGAGGGTATGGTTCATGGAGCGGAAATTGAACTGAACCATATCTCCAACGGCGGCCATTATCGAGTTGGGAGTAAAGACCTTCCCGGCGGTACCTCCCACCGTCACCTGCGACACGATACAATGAGCTGCTGAAGATTTGAAGAAGATAGAGCGCTCTGGACGTACCTGATGCGTCATGCCTGCCGCCATCGACGGTGCTGCCACGTTTTGCATTGCTGACCCGCCACCCATACTCCATTGAATAACATTAACGGTCACATCGACGTCGACATTGATTTTGGTCTTATCACCCCCAGACTTCATTTTGTCACTTCCCCCCATATTGTCACCGGCCATCTGGCCACCACTCATCGTGTCGCTGGCCATCATACTTTCACCCATCGCCGAATCGCCATACATTATAGCAAATACTCCAAAGAAGCATGCCGCACGGAAAATTAGTCGAGTCATGGTCAAGGGTCTGTTTGGGATGAGGTGAGTCGGTGAACTTAGGGAACTGCAATGCCAGCTGCGTCCAAAGATCAAAGAGCTACTTGTGATAGTAGAGCGGGGGTTGTATAGTAGTTGATGGTATTATAACGCAGGAATGAATGTGTTAATAACGTCGAGGACCTGCTCGTCGGGTAAGGAAGGTAAAGAGAGAAGAAAGAGTGAAAAGTGGAATAGTCTCGGTGCAAGTTAGCCAAGAGGTAGAGAGCCCAAGGGAGACAGGAGGGTTTATCTAAACGCGATGAGGCATCATATCTTGGCGTGCACTTGGTTGCGACGCAAAGAGTATCATGCTTAGTAGTAAATGCACTGCGAAAGTCATAATGAGCATTTACCGCCGAATGACACAACTGGTGGCATTGACAAAGTTCTGCTTCTAGCCATGTTGCTCTGCAAAGAGAGCGCTAAGTAACTGCATTGAGTGGATGACTTCGTTCGCATAATGTTCGAATCCTGGGCAACGGAGTTGCATTCGTCTCAGCCGCGTCTCGAGTTCTGGTGTTTCAGAAAACTCGAGTCACGACCGCCAAGAGAAAATGGTCCACAACAAAAAAGACCTGCAATCACAGCTTAACCTGAGATCCGAATGTTTGCATGACTGCTTCAGAGCACGCGTCTGTCCCTGATCAACCAACATCCAGCTTTGTGGCCCGGCCGTCTTCACTGCACTACAATACTAAATTACCACCTTTTTGAGTAAATGCGCAAAGCCCGAAGACCGGAATCCGTACCTTCTAAAGTACCTGGTAGTAGGCTTGCATTACCCTGAGACGATTTAGAGTCTTGCCTGATGCACCGGTGGCCTCAATCACCCGGCCAGAAGAATGGATCTGAACGACATGAGTCACTCTTAGTCTCATGCCATCTGCATCCTTCAATCCAAAGTTGCTGCAGCTTGTTTTTGACCTTCATGTAGTCCGGTATAGTATCCAGCATAGTACCAGGACATCATAAGATTCTTCAGCGCATCGTCCTGGACTATTTAACGATATCAGCGAGAAGGTCCAAATGTATCGCATGCGGGGGAATCTGCAATTTACCTCCAGCTAAGATTTTACTAGGAACACTAGATACACCTAGCAATTGACCTGCAGTACTGCTTTCTGGAGGGTTTGGTTGTTCAGGATGTACAACTGGCTGTAGCTGTTGAGTAAATTAGCCAATCTAGAGGATCAGGTTGCCTGTGGAGGCAAGTTGAAACCTTCTCAGGTGTGGAGCTACTCGGCTCTGACACTTGCTCCCTTTTCGCCGCCTCTGCTCCCCCAACCTCTCCGTCTTCTAACTCTCCATCCTCGAGATCGTCGCGAAGTATTTGGCTGGATTGCGCCTCCGTAGTTATTCCATGAATGTTATAACCATTCACGTCAGTAGTCTCTTCGTCCTCCACCTCTGCTTCTCGTAATACATCTTCGACCCGTTCCCCACGAGCGTGTATGCTGTGATAAAGCTGTTCTTGCGGTCAGCAAAGCTTCGCAACTTGAGTTGATATTATCACATACCTTATACTCGTCAAGTGCATCATTCCATGACTGAACAAGTGCAGAGTCATCCCAGACCTCTGCCTGGGACAGCTGTTTCCTCTTCTTCCCCATAGCTTACCTTACTCTCGAATACCTCAACAAGCGAGTTGGTCCAACGCGTGAGAAGTTGCTAGTGCTGGATGACGGGATGACGCTAAGTTCCACTTAGCGCGTGAGGGGCTGCACTTATTAAATTCTTGGCACGAGCAACAAGAAAAACAAACACACACGCGCGCCGGAAGATTCAAAAGCCATTCCATACCACTCTAAATACATCCAACATAGACACAGCTTTCATTTCCCAGTCGCCTCAACTTGAGCATACTAAGCGGTTAAAAAGTGTTCCTCACAGTCAAGGCCAGCAATTTGGCACGTCTCGCAAACATGCCTAGGACCAAAGCAAAGAAAGCAAGTGATGATCCCTCGAAACCACAACCGCAACCTTTTCCTTTGGGAATGGATACTACTATCGAAGAAGATGTGATAGCTGTGCCACGAGTATCCCGCAAGCGCGGCGGTGATTTTGATGACTTCGAAGGCCAAGACGATAATGAAGCGTCCCGGAATAAGTCCGCCAAATCGATATCTGCGCCACGAGTATCGCGCAAGCGCGGTGGTGATGTTGATGACCTCGAAGCGCAAGAGGACAATGATGAGGCACCCCCAACTAAGTCCGCCAAATCGATATCTGCGCCACGAGTATCGCGCAAGCGCGGTGGTGATGTTGATGACCTCGAAGCGCAAGAGGACAATGATGAGGCACCCCCAACTAAGTCCGCCAAATCGATATCTGCG
>JAABUT010000306.1_pt1 | contig 88015 bp, 71 predicted proteins | sample 5559281 | NCBI WGS metagenome assembly JAABUT01 (sample SAMN10711880, study PRJNA513359) | rock metagenome | isolation source: Antarctica rocks | place: Antarctica: Victoria Land, Ricker Hills nord | collected 2016-01-04 | reverse complement strand
GTAGATGTACGTAGGTGCGTAGTAGCTGACTGAGAAAGGGGAGCTGAATACTTTGCTCGAAGCTAGTGAAGCTAGCAAGGGGGTTAAGCGAATGCGTTAACAACAATTACCCCGGCAAGGTAGTAGGCATGGCGAGTCATGAATCCGGAATTGCCCGTTGTCTTTTTGGTCTTTTTGGCCTGTTTGTTTTATACCGTACCTACCTTAGGTATTGTTCCTGCCTAATTCAACAACCTTACAGATCATGTACCAACAGAGCTCCACAACTCTATTCGCATCAGGTCTTATATCCAAAACACAACGCCGGCTAGGTACGGAGTAGTCAGGTTGGTTTTGCTCTTGAGATGGAGATGGCTGTGCCCAGTGACACAACAGCTAGAACTCAGGTACTATATATCATTATCTCCACAGCTATTCCGTACAAGCAATGCCATCGCCGCACATACTTGTAGGCCAGTGACCTACTGTGAGCAGTTGCCCCTCCATGCACATGCGGTAGATGTACAGAAGGTAGAACTACCTTAAAAGTGCCTTACACTGCGGGTCCACCCGCGCACTCTATCCGCATGACTACCTTACCACCTTACCTACCGTATCTTAGAGTAAGGTAGGTAAGGTAGGTAAGCCAACATGCGGCCGCCGGACTGCTTCTGACCCTCCGCTCTTGCTAGACTTCCAAGAGGAGAACTGGCAAGCAGCAGCAGCATTCGACCTCTGCGTGGCGCTGGCGTTGATCAGATAGAAATGCATTCAGGCAAGGGTACACTACTGCGTTCTTCAAACATCCTTCCACTTCGAGCCAATGATTGAGACTTGAGAACCTGCAAGTCTAAAGTAAACTGATCCGCCCCCCGCTTATTATCTAGTCGAATCGGAACCTCACCATGGTCTGTTGATCTTTGATACACCTGACGCCCCTTTCGAGCTCTACGATTCAGAATCTTCTTATTAAATATATTGTTAGGTCCGAACGTATCTTCATGGCTCGCGCCCAGGATTTACGCCTCGGCCGTTTGATCAGGAACAGCTCACAAGTACCAAAGCCTCCTTTCAATCACCCACACCATCTTTCGAAGCCGACGACGAGTACTCCTTCGAATCCTCAATAGCTACGCAAGACATGAGTCCTCGACGGACTGAATGGACATACAGAGGCCCACCTCGATACCCCGGCGAAGACACACGTTTGACAAGTAATAAAGAGTTGTACGGATGGTATAGCTATGGCTGGGCCGCGGAAGTGTTCGTTATCTGCGGCATTGGTACAGAAGCACGTCACCTTGTGTGACTGCGCCGGAAGGCTAAGCTCTCTACGATGCCTAGGCTCGTTCTTACCCATTACATTGGAGCAGCTTGCGCGAGAGCGCGGCGTTCTTCTAGGAGACAAGTCGAAGCCATGTAGCGCAAGCTTCCACATTACCCAGTCAGCAACGCCTGGTAGCGACTCTGTACTGTTTAGCACGCGGACAGTTTCTACCTTGTCCACCGACGCCGGGCCTTGTGTGATTCGTTTGCTAGGTATTGAAATCAACACAGCGAGTTTTGCTCTGTATACTTTCTCCTTGAGTGTTTTAGTACAAGCGATACTGATCATCTCAATGTCGGGCGCTGCAGATCATGGAAAGTATCGAAAGTCTCTACTGCTGTCGTTTGCATTCACTGGCGCTATCGCGACAATGCTCTTCCTTGCCATCGTTCCTAGGGTTTACGTGCTCGGCGCATTGCTGGCGGTTATTTCCAACTCTTGCTTTGGCGCATCCTTTGTGCTATTGAACTCCTTCTTACCTCTGTTGGTGCGTCATCACCCTTCCGTCCAAAGTACTGCCTCCGATTCTAGACACCAGTCAGAAGAAGGTACCCACAATGAAGAGCCATTTTACCACGAGGACGATGGTTTGGATAATTCGACACAAGCTTTATTGGGTTCGTCGCAGGCTGCTCGAAAACCACAATATCCACTGGTCATAGCAACAGGGCATCAAGGCGCTAGTTCAATGGGTAGTCATATGCTCAGGTCAGCGACCGGTCAACTAGGCAAAGCATCTGCATCTCCGGAATTGCAGCTTTCCACCAAAATATCATCCTATGGCATTGGAATTGGATATATAGCTGGAGTGGTGGTTCAAATTCTTGCAATTGGGATCATCATTCTCACCAGCTCTATCTCAGACTCTTCCAACCTCGCGTTTCGCATAGTGCTATTCTTCATTGGCTTGTGGTGGATTTTGTTTACCATACCTGCAGCGCTGTGGCTCCGACCTCGGCCAGGTCCTTCGATCCCTTTGACGGCGGAGGGTAAGCGGGGTCGGTCCTGGTTAGGTTATATCGGTTACGCATGGCGTTCACTGGGCAAAACCATACTTTGTGCCGGAAAATTGAGAGATGTCCTGTTGTTCCTTGGCAGCTGGTTCATGATCAGCGACTCTATTGCAACGGTCAGCGGCACCGCTATTCTCTTTGCTAAAACTGAACTGAAGATGAAAGTGCGCATTTCTTGAAACCCTTTAGATTGAATTTTGGCTAATCGTACATCAGCCCACCTCTCTTGCGCTGATCAATGTCATTGCAACGCTTTCCGGCGTGCTTGGTGCTTTCACATGGAGCAAAATCTCGCGATGGTTCAATGCCCGTCCATCTCAGACTATCGTAGCATGCATCTGTTTGTTTGAAGTAATCCCTATCTACGGGCTCCTGGGATACATACCTGCAATAAAGAGATGGGGTGTATTCGGCTTACAACAGCCATGGGAGATGTATCCTCTCGGTGCCGTATATGGCTTTGTTCTTGGAGGCCTTTCTTCATATTGTCGGAGCTTGTTCGGCGAGCTGATTCCGCCAGGCTCAGAAGCGGCGTTCTACGCCTTGTATGCAATCACTGACAAGGGCTCGTCGATATTCGGTCCCGCCGCTGTAGGCGCGATAACAGACCGATATGGGGAGATCCGGCCAGCATTTGTCTTCTTGGCAGTATTGATCTTCATACCTCTACCCTTGATGATGCTGGTGGACGTTGATCGAGGCAAACGAGACGGCGCAAGAATGGCCAGAGCATTGGAAGGCAAGAAGCACTCGGACCCAAGAGATGTCAGTGGAGATAGTACGACAGAACCTTTGGATGAAGAGGTCGACGACTAGAGAAAGAGGTCGTAAGCCAGGGCGTAATCTCTAGCGAAGTCGGAATGGGGTTCCATGGCGGGACTTTCGGTGACATCTTTGCGATGCGTTGTGTTTTGGGGGGAGTTCTGCTTGCACGGGGTAGTTATATATCCGTGTTCTTTTCTTTAGTTGTTGAGCCTGGCCTTGTAAGGCGTATAAGTCTCTTCTGATAGGTGACTGTCAGCTAGTACGGAGGGTGACACTGTATGTTCTAGCCCACGCTAATGTTACACTAAGAACATCTAATACACTGCTAACTTGGAGTCAATGTATTTGATGAGGCCTCTTGCGGAGTAGAGAATGCCAAAATCATGAAAATCCAATCGCTTTTGCACTACTAATCATATATTATGTCACTCAGTGTAATGTTTCAACCCTTTGGCTTAACTAGCGCTGTCCAGGAAATACAGTGTGAGTGTCACCCTCCGTATTCCGTACCTTGGTGCTTCCTTGATGATCATCCTGCAAGTTTGCTTAAATCATATAGTTGATGTAGCTGAAATGTAACCACGAGAAGACAGTCCAAACCTCAGGCCCAACCTCTTCCCAGGTTGGCTTGAAGTTGATCTCCGTATTCCGTACTCCGTACATGTGGCTTAACTGGGTTGATGTAAAGCTTAGCGCTCTTATGCCTCGGTGCGTACGGAATACCTTACTCCGTAGGTAGGGCACGAACATGTATAATACATGTTTATTGACTAACCAAATGAAGGTAGTCAAAACATGTATTATACATGTTTATTGAAGCAGGTATTATACACAGGGGTAGTAGCAGGAGGGTTCGGAGGGGGGGGTGGGGGGGGTCAAAGGGGGGGTTATATATTTTATAGTATCAACTAAATTGGCTGTTCCATGAGCACGTGACCATCGACGAAGCTATTCAGAAAGTGCTTCAGCACCTCATCGTTCGAAGGATTTAGCCTAGCCACAGTCAATTCCTCTTGTAGCAGTCTATCCTTCATTTCTGATTGTCAGTACGTATTGACAGTGACGACATCGAACTGTAGTAAGAGCTCTTTCAGATACGATTATCTGCTGAAAGACTTCAGCAACTACCTCGTTTCGAGGCTTACCACCGCGTTGCGAAGGCATGGCTGATGGTAGAAAGCAATGATGACACCGTGATCCGTGACAGCGAGGTCAAACTCCCTGAGCTAAACCAGCTGGGTTTAGCTTGCTTACATAATATAAAACCAATAAACAAACATGAATAAACCGCTAAGAGGTATTATACACGTTTATTGTGGAATAAACGGTTTTTTTCTACCCCTATCCGTAGGTACCTTAGGTGCTTAGGTCTCGTGGCTTGAGCATTTAAACTAGATATTAGAGAGATACTTAAGCTCTCCGTGTTGACCCCCGACTTTGTGTGAAAGCTTCGCAATATCCTAAACGTTTAAATCAGCTATGAGTCGAGGAGGAAAGCTGGCTCCCGAAGTAAACCGGTGATTATCCTAACTGGCTTCCAATTCCACTTCGCCGTCAATTCATATACATGTCGCTAACGTTTTGTCCTCCTCCAGGGCTCTCTTTGTCAAGAATCTTAGGTGGGTCTCCTGCCCAGCGCCTTGTATCATCGGGACCGGTCTACGATAATTACATCTTCTAAAGCCCTACTAACACCCAATCACAGCTACAACGTAACGCCGGAAGAACTCTTTGATCTCTTTGGCAAGTTCGGACCTGTACGGTATATGGCTCTCTTACTACCCTGAAAGAGGACGAAGTCTGACTTTCGCAACAGGCAGATACGCCAAGGCATCGCGAACAACACCAAGGGAACCGCTTTTGTCGTGTACGAGGATGTCATGGACGCGAAACAGGCATGTGATAAGCTGAACGGGTTCAATTTCCAGAACCGATATCTCGTTGGTGTGTACATACCTCGCAACATTGTCTTCCAACTGGAGCAGCGTCGAATTTTCGACGGAAAATGCTAAGCGGTGATGCAGTCCTATACCACCAACCAGAAAAGATGGCAAAGTCCAAGGAGGATCTGGCGGAGCGGCAGGACAATCTAGAAAAGCTGAAACGGCAGCATGGCATTGAATAACAGTTATGAGTTGTTTGGAAGTTGAGTTAAGATGTTGGGAGGCCATCCTGGATTTCGAGCTACCAGTGTAGCCTCCAAGTGCTGGAGGCATGCACATTTGCATGGCGATCTTGGCGGAGCGTTTCCGAAGAACTACAGTTTGAGATTTGTTCCCGAGCTCGAGGGTCCAGCCACCTGGAGTCGACTACTTTCTCATCTGCAGCGGCTCTCGGAAGCTGATGCCAGCTTGTGGGCTCTGCCGTTGGTTCCATGACCGGGCCTATTCATCATCTCATTTAAAAAAAATCACGTTTTGCCCTTCCCAGTGCATTCCATCTGCAGCGACTGTCTCAGCATGCAACCAAAGCCTCCCCTCCCCATGCTTCCCCCTACAGCTGCCGTAGCCTCTCCGCAAGCTTCGCCTTCCCAAAGTCCCACGCATTCAATAATCCCTGCTCACTCAAATCGATGCCCTTCACCGACGTGATATCCTGCGCCGGCGGCCTGCTGACCCTACTTGCAATAATTACCGGATCTGTCTCTAGAATAATACCATCATCCACAACCTCGTCGATTGCCAAAGACACAAGGTCGTAGTTCTCGATCAGCGTCCTCTTATCCGTAGAGTTCCTATATATTAACCCCCTTGTCAGCCCACATCCTGATTCCCCGCTCCCATGAAGTAAATTAAATAAAAACACACTTCAACAGTATACTCAAAGCATCCCTCAACGCAATCACAACCCCAAACAGCAATATCTCATTCTCGTCCCCACCGCCCACAACATAGAGCATCACGTCCCCCTCCATCTTAAACACCACCACTTTCCCGTCATACAGTATCACGTCCGTACCCGACTTGTTCGTCTTCTCCGTCAGCCCCTTTTCAAACGCCTTCTGTTCCTTGAGCGTGGGGTAGGGGTTAGCGCCGGGGGTGTCGCCGGCGTGGGGTGTGGTTGACGGGGGCTGGTGGGGAGCGGAGTAGTATTTTGCCAGGATGCGGGAGCGGTCGTCAGTGGAGAGGATGAGGATGGCGCTCACGGAGAAGAGGGACATGTTCGGGGCCATGGTTGCGAACGTGAGGAAGGATGGAAGCCACAATGGGTGGCCGGGGAGTTTTGAAATGGGTGCTGTGGCCTGGAGCGGACGTTTAGTACACTCCGCAATAAGGTTTAGGCGAGCTCGTCTTGAGTAGGGAAAATACTAAGGTATGTAAATAAGTAAGAGTACAGGTGCAAAAGTTAGTCCAATAGCTTTGATTCCTCTCGAGAATCGAGGTTACAATCGGTAAAGACTAGACTACACGGTCGGAATAGATAGCTACCTTAGGGTAACCATATCGGCCTATCCAAGTATTACTCGTACAAAGAGTATGCATAGCAATACAAACGCCGTAATGGATGGCGCCATGCCAATGCTCAGTTATAACGCCAGCGTCGGGGAGTTCTAAGTATATCCTATGAGCCAAACCCTTAACCCACACCAATTGATTGTATACAAAACCATCGAGATTCTTCAAGGTGGTTTGCCGTCGCTGGGGCTCTAGGGTGCTTCAACGGTGGTGGAGGGGGGATTGTCTCGTTCCCCACTGCTACTTCCGATGCTTCTCGATCCGTCCAGGTCAGGATCATACTCATCAAGTTTCTTTGGCTCCTCTTTCGGACTCGTGCCATCCTCTTTCAAACTCGAAGTCTTGACGGTCTCTGCCTTCTTTGTAGCCCCAGCCTCGTCCTCGCTGACGCTATTACCATCGCCATCGGATGCTCCGTCGAAACTACGGCCTCGCCTTGTTTCGCCATGATCCGTGTCGTCTTCGTCCTCGCTAGGAACCGGTTCATGATCGCTCGGCTTCTGGTTCTTAATGAAACTGTCGATGATGTAGTATTGCAGAGCATTCATCACAACAGGGAAAAATAGCATAACAAAGAAGACCTGCACCATCTCATTGCCCTCTGTCCACCTAAGAGCCCAATCGCCAACGCGGACGATCCACGGACAAAGTTGGAATATGCAAAAGACGCAAAGTTTCATTCCTAACAGACCAATGAAATATATGAAAGATTGTTTTAGCCACCATGCTGTTTTCGGGGGACGGCCGTAGTTTCCTGACTGTATTGATTCCGGTGGATCGCCCAAGGGAGTCAACAAGAATGCAACGGTCAACAAGCGGAGCAAGACGATCAAGATGGGTATCCCTATGGTAGTCTGAATAGCGAACATGATGTTAGCTGGCTCGCGAGGGCACCATGGAAATCTATACAGGACTCACATCAATAGCCAAGTTCAGCAGATAGAATGAGCACGGGTTCGCCTGGTAGCGATCGGTTGCAATTGTGACAGTCAGCTGCCCAGATGACAGCATAGACATTAGCAGGTTCGCAATGTGTAACAGTATTGATCCGACGACCTGCTTTGAAGCGTCGAACGCCCATATCTTTATCGGCCGTTGTGGTCTCTCTCGCCAACGTTTATATACCAGTGACAGCAGTGCCAAAGCTCCTAGCGCGCCCTGTATGAACAGAGCGAAGGGTCCCAACAGTTTGCATTCTCCCTTGTTGGCGCCTGGTCGCGACGGCTCGTCATTATGAGCTATGACTGTGACTGCTGCAGTTGCTGCTACCGTCATCATGGCAGATAGGGTTGACGATGAGGAGAGGGTGGTAGAAGCCAGTTGAGACGTGGTCATTGTTAGCATCAAAGATGTTATCTTTACAGGCACTGATAGTGCAGCAGGTGCTGTTGAGGGCGCATGGTCTAGGGATGACATAGAAGATGACAGCAGAAACGTGCTGAAGGTCATATATTGGCTCGCAGTTGAGACTAAAGTCGATCGGTCAGGGCTGTATTCTCTGGTGGAAGTGAAGATTAGGTACGCCACCAACTCTTCAAAAGCGGAAGAGATCAGTTCACCAGACGACAGACATCACTAAGGTCTGGCAGGAAAGACGTAGAAGACGGTCATCTATCCATAAGTCGAGGAAATCTGATGGCTGTAGATGTAGGTAAGTAAAGAAAGTGAGGTAGTGTAGCGGGGCGGAGTGAAGTCGGAGGCTGCACAAATTCGGTTACTAGGCGTATCACTTCATTATTATTATTATGCCTCAATAAGTCTTCGTCTTGGGTTACCCTAACCTTTAACAGTAGGGGATGGTGTCTGCACAAGAGATGGCTGTTGAAATGCAAGAATTGTAGCTCATGCTTCACCTATATACAGATGCAATCCATCTAATCTTTCATACACTCCCACTATAACCCCCTAATCCTCTCCTCCCCCTGTTCCTTGCCCTCAGGAACTTCCTTCCCTCATCTACCCAAAAGACCGTACTGGCAATTGCCACCAACAACGCCAGATCCTTGATGCTCAGGCCCTCCGTCTGGAAAATTCGCTGTAAGAAAGGCAAGTAAATAACGGCCATCTGCCCTAGCAGGCTACCACCGACCGCAAAATTGAACATGCGATTTCCAGCTACTTTAAGCTCCCTCCTTAGTACGCTTTTGCCCTCACTGCGACATGTGAGAGCGTTGAACATATCAAAAAATACAAAACAAGTAAAGGTCATGGTGGTCTCTCGGGCATTGACCGTGTGGTCCAGGGACATTTCGCGGATATATATTATCATGGTGCCAAGCATGATAATCGTTGCAGAACCAAGGACACGCTGGATAAGCGCTCGCGTGAGGACCCGAGCGTTTCGGGAGCGAGGTGGGCGGTTCATGATGGCAGGGTCAACAGGCTCAACGCCCAAGGATTGTGCTGGCGGGCCGTCCATGAGAATGTCTGGTATTGGGGTCAGTACGAGATGTAAAGGATCTACTTCGTTGGGGAGGAGCCTACTAATCCACAAGATTTGCATGGCATTCAGGGGGTTTCTAAAGCCAAGAAATGTACTAACAAGAACGAGAGACAGAGCTGCAACGCTGGTGCTCAGTTGGAATGTGAGAAAATTCTGAATGTTGTAGAAAATGCCTTTACCCTCTTCGATGGCGCTCAGAATCGTTGAAAAGTCATCATCAGTGAGAATCATGTCAGCTGCTTCCTTGGCAACATCGGTGCCAAGAAGTCCCATAGATATGCCAATATCAGCCTTCTTGAGCGCCGGAGCGTCGTTTACCCCGTCACCAGTCATTGCAACAACATCTCCACGCGATTGTAATGCCCGGATAATCTTCATTTTATGCTCAGGGCTCGTCCGAGCAAATATGGAGGTCCCTGACATGGCGTTAGCTAGCTCGCTCTCCGACATGCGGTCAAGCTCGTCGCCCCTCAATACCGGACGGTGCCCAGGCCGTGATGTGTTCAGAGGCATGCCCAGCTTTTTAGCGATTGCCAAGGCCGTCGTCTCGGCATCCCCAGTTATCATGATGACTTTGACTTGACCAGTCATGAGACGTCGAATCGACTTGTCAACATCTTTTCGAGGGGGGTCATTCATGCCTAAAATTCCCGCAAAGACCAATCCCTGAAAGGCCTCATCGTCTATCTGTCGGCTCGGAGCACGTCCCCTCATTGGCCGTGGGGTGTTACTCCGACTTTGACCCTTTGTGGGCCTGCACGACCTAGCCGCAGAACCACTTGCAAATCCGAGGACCCTCAAACCGGCCTCCGCCATGTGTTCTGCCGCAGAAAGAGCCGCTTGTCGTCTGGGCTCATCCAGGATGATTTCCCTGCCATCTTTCGACAAATAGGTATCACATCGCTTCAGAATCTGTTCCAGTGCCCCTTTAATGTAAGCCACCTCAGGCCCCTGAATAGAATCGTTGCCTTGATTGGCTCCGATGACGACACCCATCCATTTCCTTTCTGAGCTGAATGGCGTCTCTGCACTTCGAGACCCAATTCGTTCCCGAACATCGTCTTCACCAAAGGCATCAAGTAAGTCCAGAATGGCAACATCTGTCGGCTGACCTACCCAACGGCTCTTGACCCCAACGTTAGGATCATGGCCTAGCGTTGAAGACATGATTGCAGCGGAAGAAGCAGTCGCCGGTGAGTTCGCGTTCGCTCCAGAGAGCCGTGCGTTGTTGGCTATGTTGCCGATACGCAGTATAGTGCGTGTAGCTGGGTCAGGCGTGGACGAGGCCAAATCTCTATTAACCTCTATTGGAGCCGGTGCGTCGAAGTGCCAGACTTTCGTCACGGTCATATGATTAAGTGTTAGGGTACCTAGAAGGAGATCAGCAAGTTTTCTATACTGTCTCGTTTGCTCCGCAGATTACCGGTTTTATCGCTACAAATTACATTGACTGAGCCCAGCGTTTCAACACTGGGTAGTCGTCTGACAATTGCGCCTTGCTTTGCCATCCGCAAAACCCCCAATGCAAGCGTTACGGTAACGATGATTGGAAGACCTTCGGGTATGGCTGCCACGGCAAGGGAAACACCGATTTGGAACATGTCCAGCATTTGCCTGCCTTGCCATAGTCCTACAAGCACAATAAGACCAATAACCCCAAAGGACATGTAGCTCAATTCTTGGCCGAGGCGATCCATTGAGAGCTGTAGAGGTGTCCGAGGGCTTTCGATCTCTTGAAGCGACGCTGATATGCTACCAAATTCGGTGCTTGCTCCAGTACCAATGACCAGCCCCTGGCCATGACCTGACCGTACCAGTGTCCCCATGAAAGCTATGTTGGTCTGCTCATTAAGCCGGATGTCTGCACCCACTGTTCCAGCTGCTGGAGATGCGTATGAAGGCGAGGGAGGAGGGCCAGAAGCAGAGGCCCTCGTTGTTACGGGGTACCCGTCCAATACACGTGCTTGCTTCAAAGCTGGTTCATTTTCTCCTGTAAGATTCGACTCATCGATTGACAAGTCCGCAGCTTTCGTGATCCGTATGTCTGCGGGGATCCTATCGCCTGTAGAGAAGATCACCAGGTCACCTTGGACCAATTGTGTCGCCTGTACCGTGGTCGATGCCCGTTCTAATGACGCTGTGGTGGAAGTCAAACTGTTCATCAGTGGCTCCATCTCTATCCCATTTTGCATATCCTGACCCATCCGCGACTTATTACTTGGGTTACCTCTTACAAGATGGGCAAAGTGGGGAACCAGCTTGTTGAGTGCCTCCAAAGACTGCTCCGACCGATATTCCTGTACAAATCCCACGGTCACTACTATTGTGACGGCAATCGCAATGCTAATTGCGTCATCTAAGTTGCCCATGAGAAATGATATGACCGCCGATGCGAGCAGGAGCAAGATGAGAGTTTCCTTGAATTGCTTGACGAACCGAAGCCATAGCGGCTCCGGCTTTTCGTGTGGGAGCTCATTCGGGCCATCTTGAGCGAGCCTTGCTTCAGCGTCTGACGGCGAAAGACCGTGCGTCAGAGATGAGTTTAGGCGCTGCTCGGTATCTTCAGCTGTGAGGAGCGAAAAAGCGGCCGTTCCTGACTATATGAGCTTATATCAGCCACTTGAATGAATTTGGTTCTTAAGATACAGGAATTTACCGGGCTGGAGAAAATTGGAGCTGGTGTTATTGGTTTTGGAGGGGAGACTTGAAGTAAGGAGCTTGGCCCACTGGACACTGGGTTGAATAAAGGCGCGTCTGTTCTTGACATGATTTCATGGCCGGGGCTTGGGAGCAGCAGCGAGCTGGCGGCAACACTTCGACTAAAGTGACGTTGCCGTCAGGGACCTGAGAAATGTCGATTCAAGCTCTTCGAGTTGCTGCCATTGCAAGAGCAGCAGCCTATCAACAGTGGAGCAGCCAGATACTATAAGGTCAGTGGGGCTGATAGTTCCGTACAGATGTATAAAAGTATGTGTACCTTGAGTTGGGAATATCCTACAGTATTACACCGTTGTCAATAGCGCGGCTCTTTGCAGCAGTACCTGCAACCGCTGGGTCCCTTAATAGATAGGGTGACTAATCAACACTCTAAGAATTACTACCTTACAGACTGTTACAGTACAGAATACCTTAGGTACTTTTAAGCGAACCTTCGGAAGACCTCCTCCTACCCAGCCACGCCATCTCTGTCGCATTAATCACCGTTGTACGGATACGGATAACCCCACCGCCATTCCCATCCTACATCTATTGCTGAACGCTGCTTTGACTGACCCTGCATTCGTTCTGGGGGGATGTATTAGCCCATTGCAAGAGGTAATAAGCTTCGCACTCAAGCCCATGCGTTTGGATTTACCTCACCACACGTACACAAACCGACGCGCCGCTGTCAACATCACAACAACATCTGCACGAATTCCAAGCAACCTTTGGCCACAAACTACTTAGGCCTCATCATTGCACTGCCATTGGCAGTTAATACATCAGGATGTTTTACTCGGAAACCCTTCTTTCGAAGACCGGGCCATTGGCTCGCGTCTGGCTCTCGGCCAACCTGGAGCGCAAACTATCTAAAACACACATATTACAATCGAACATCGAGAATAGCGTGAGTGCCATTGTCGACCAAGGTACCGCGCCTATGGCCCTGCGCCTTAGTGGACAGCTCCTCCTGGGTGTAGTGCGGATATATAGCCGAAAAGCCAGATATCTCCTAGATGACTGCAATGAGGCATTGCTCAAGATTAAGATGGTACGTAAATCACTCCCCAAAAACGCTTGTCTGTTCTCACCTGCGGTAGGCATTTCGCCCTGGAAACGTTGATCTCCCTGCAAACCTGAACATGCCAAGTGCGGCAGCACTTACTATAACGGATAAGATCAGTGATCCGACGATGACCGAACTTGATCCGTCCCTTCTCGAATTCCGTCCGATGAACATCGACTTTGGTACGGGAAAGGACGATCCGCTGAACTGGACGAGTCAAATGCTTTCAGACCCGATGAGCATCGAATTCGGGCGAAATGCCCCGGAAGAAAGACGTGACGATGACGATATGAACGTTGAGATTGAGCTTGATTTTGGAGAAGATGATGGTCCGAGCATCGAGATCGGAAGAAGAGAACGGGTCACCAGACCGATAGAAGATGATCTGATTGGTGATGACATGAAATTTCAGAATGCAGATAACCTCAACGTTGACTTTGGCGATGATGATGAACCAACCCGAACTCGTCTTAGCAGCTTAGCGCCCTCTCTAGTAGGTAACGAGATCCCCCACAATCTTGATAATGAAGCCATGATGCTCGACAATCAGGATGACTTTATTCTACCAGCGGATGATACAATTGCCCCTACTGATGGCGTGGCTGCGCCAGCTGATCTACGATCGCAGCGAGATTCTGAATCGCCTTTATCTTCTGTCCATTCAAGCGCACTGAGAAACTTCGACGCCACTAACCTTTACGAAGAGGAAGAGGCGTCCATGCATCAAGAAGCTCACAAAGCCAAGAAACGAAGGACCATTCAGGCTGACGTAGACACTGTCATTCCGACCGCACAAATCAAGCAGCAACAAGCTGACAGGTCTGCTATACTGAAGCCGGCCTCGTTCCTGTCGCGGGATCCGCTGCTGCTTAACCTCATGAATATGAAACGCAACGGTGGCTTCGTATCGAGTGTTATGGGCGATGGACGAGCTAAGGGCTGGGCTCCAGAGCTTAGGGGTATTCTATCGATAGAGGTGGTGAGGAAATCAGGTGAACTGAAGCGAAAGCGCGACAGTGGCGTTGGGGACGTAGATGGTGGAGGACTTCAACCGGGTATGGGCGGAATGCCGCAGCTTGAGATCCCTGAGGACGGAGACGACGTTGCTTGGGGCGTTGAGGGCGTTGGTTTTGGTGGTGATACCACTATTCGTGAGCCATCCGAGATCATCAACCTGCCCGCTGAGGATGGCTTCCAGCCCCTTATAGACTACGAGGATGCCCCTGCTCGGCAAGAAAGCGATGAGGAGGATGTCAGCCCTATTAGAGACCAGTTTGACGATACAATTGCACCGTTGTTGCACCCCATGGAGCAAGGTGCGGTCTCGCTGGGCACACAACATGCTGTACATCTCTTGAGGGATCGTTTTGGATCTTCTGCAGATGGTAGCCCTTCTCAGCAAAAGAAAGCCAATATTCTGTTCCAGGAGATGCTCCCAGAAACTACTACTAGCAAGGTCAATGCCACGAAGATGTTTTTCGAAGTCTTGGTACTGGCTACGAAAGACGCGGTAAAGGTCAATCAGTCAGAGAGTCAGCTTGGAGGTCCTATTCGAATACGGGGAAAGAGGGGCTTGTGGGGAGCTTGGGCAGAGAAGGGGGCTGAAGGGGAGATCGCAGGGCAAAATGCGGCCCCTAGCGTTGCAGTCAATGCTTGATTTCAGAAAGGACGTTTATATCATTAATAGCTCTAGGGAAATGTTTACAAGGGGCGGCTTTTTGTTGCGCGGTCGACTGGTTATCCTAGTGGCTATTCCATTTTTTTGACTTTGCTTGGCCGTTAGTCTTAAGGCCAAGGGTTTCTGGTCAGTTTCTTGTAAAATACATTCCTCGATAGCATTCTGCTACCGTACCCTCCTGATCCGTTTTTGAGGTAGCCTACTGTTAATCTGAATTACGAGTTGTTGGATCTTTATCATTAATATCTCAACTTGCAAACGATGTCCCAGGCCACCAGTAAGAGTGGTTCACACCTCGGTTCGGACACAGAAGAGGCCCGACTAGGATATTGTCCAGTTGATGCGCTATCGCATAAACATTTAAAAATCGTGAGGCAGGGCAAGTCCTCGAGAGGAGTCACCAGACGTCGAGCTACCTACTATCATCCTAGCTACTAGAACATGTTGTGTTGCGTTGTGTCTGCATATCATGGCCCATTGACAGTATATCGACCCTGGCGCCTAAGCTTAGAAATCAAAAGCTGATTTGTGGGGAGAGCTGATGAGAAATCAATGGGTGTCGACGTATATGCGTCGACTTACATACAAAGCTATCTTTGTCCTATAGTCTTTCTCTCTGCTTTCTCTTGACAACATACAAAAAGCATAACATGGCACCCATTCGTGTCGGCATTATCGGCCTTTCCCCAACAGCCAAAACAGCTTGGGCCAGCACCGGACACTTGCCATACTTGAAAGCTTCTAAACACAAATACGCCATTGCCGCTCTATGCAATTCCAGCGTTGCCTCTGCCAAGTCGGCCATCGAGGCCTACGGTCTACCCCAATCCACAAGAGCTTACGGTAATCCACACGACCTGGCGAATGACGAAGAGGTACGATTTGTTATCCAAAACCTGTCATCAGTACGTGGCTACATGTGAGGGACATTCGACTGAACCGGCCATAGGTCGATCTAGTCGTTTGCAGTACGAGGGCAGATGTACACTACGGAACCATCAAGCCTAGCGTTGAGAAAGGAAAAGATGTATATGTTGAATGGCCACTTGCTCAAGACCTAAAACACGCTGAGGAGTTGCTGGCTTTGGCCAATGAAAAGGGCTCCAGGACGATGGTGGGGTTGCAGGGCCGGGCGTCGCCAGTTATCTTGAAAGTGAAGTCTTTGATTGACCAGGGAAAAATTGGGAAGGTCTTGAGCAGTTCGGTCAATGCTATAGGGGGTGCAAACGATCGTAACTCAATCCCTGCTTCTCTCAAGTACTTCACCGACAAGAGCGTTGGCGGCAACGTTTTGACGGTTTTTATTGGCCATAGTAGGTTTCTCGTCGGCGTCTGCAGCTGGGCTTTTATGCAGCTCCTCGGCCCAGTTGTATGAACTGGTATACTGACACCTCCAACCAGTCAGTGACTATGTGCACTTCACGCTCGGAGAATTTTCATCGATCACATCGAGATTGGCGATACAACGCCCTGAAGTCAGCCTTAGAGGCAGTGACGGCAAGATCGTAGAAACAGTGACCTCGGATGTTCCGGACCATATTTCGATCATTGGAGACCTAGCTTCGGGGGCTCCTGTGACCATCAATCTACGTCGTGGACAGCCATTCAAAGGCTCGCCGGGCTTCTTCTGGAATATTGATGGTGAGCTAGGGGAGATTCGGGTGACCGCTCCAAGCCCTTTGTTTCCAGCCTTTGACGCCGACGTCAAGATCGAGATCTATAACTTTGCCAACGATAACGGGGAAGAGGTGAAATGGCAATGGAATGACACCAGCTTGCCAGTGGCTGCACGGAATGTGGGGGCGCTGTATGACCAGTTTTCGTTCGGAGCGAAAGGGCAGTACCCGGACTTCAACGAAGCGGTCAAAAGACACAGGGAGATCGAAGCAGTCTTCAAAAGTTCTGATGAGGGCCAAAGCATAGATTTAGACATGGGCAAATAGCTAAAGCATCCTTCACAGTATTCAATCCTACTCAAGGAACGCAAAAATCGCATTTACCAGTATGTATGTAGTACATAGGTAGGCACGGTAGGTACCTTACCTTAGCATGAAATCAAGCCGCAAACGTAGCTAAATTTCGCGCTAGTAGATAATCTTAATTTTGAGCCTCTTCTGCTTATCATGCTCCGTCACTCGCTTCGTCGCCGTTCGTAAGGTAAAGCAGGGCTTCGCCTCTCTTATTTCTCTGTAAAAGGTTGAACCTTGAGATTATTCTCCAAGATGAAGCAGAGATTCTCAAGTCTAGATGTCAAGGTACGACATCCCATTTTAGGCAATGGAACATCCAGAGCTGATCAGCTCTCCATCTAGGTCATTGCGCTTGAGCTCTCGAAGTCACTTTGCACTCTTCGTCTTGCAAATGTGTACGACCTATCGTCTGTGAGTATGTCGTGGTTTTCTCTCCCAAACCTTCACCAAACTAAAAGGGGCCTCTAGAGGATCTTCCTCCTAAAATTTGCAAAGCCGGACCAGCGCCAACAGATGGTCATTGACTCGGGTTTTCGATGCCATCTGACAGACTTCATAAGGGTGACTGCCTCTGCCCCGTCACAATTTGTCACACGGCTTCGGAAATACCTCCGCTCGCGAAGAGTGACCTCTATTGCTCAGGTTGGCACGGATCGGGTCATTGAATTTCAATTCAGCGATGGGCAATACCATCTTTTTCTGGAATTCTATGCTGGGGGAAACATTGTACTTACGGACAAGGACCTAGGTATTCTTAGTCTCCTTCGTATCGTCCCCGCAGGTGAGGAGCAGGAAGAGCTTCGCGTTGGGCTCAAGTACTCCATAGAGAACAGACAGAACTACAATGGTATTCCTACTTTGACAAAGGAGAGAGTATTGCTAGGTCTGAGAAAAACGCTTGATAAGGTCAGCGATGATAATTCTTCTCGTACAAAGAAATCAAAGAAAAGGACGGGGGATGCTCTGCGAAAAGCCCTCTCGACTTCCCTTAACGAGTTTCCGCCCATGCTCGTTGACCATGCATTACGCGTGACTGGTTTTGACTCGGACACACCAATTGAAGACGTGGTGATGGATGATGCGCTGCTCGAAAAGCTCATGTTGGCATTAAGGGAAGCACAGCGAGTGACAGATGACATTACGTGCTCGAATTCATCAAAAGGCTATATTATTGCAATGCCAACGAAATCGAAATCCCATGATCAGTATGGACTCCACGGAGTGTCTGTGGGGCTGGAACACAACAATCTTATGTACGAAGACTTCCATCCCTTCCGACCTGCGCAATTTCAAGGAAATCCAGATATTCAGATACTTGAGTTTGACGGATTTAACAAAACAGTCGATGAATTTTTTTCCTCAATAGAGGGTCAAAAGCTAGAGTCTCGACTTGCAGAACGGGAAGAGAATGCGAAAAGAAAACTTGACGCTGCAAGGCAGGATCATGACAAACGTATTGGTGGCTTGCAACAGTTTCAGGAGCTCAACGTTCGAAAAGCTCAAGCCATAGAGGCAAATTTGCAGAAGGTGCAGGAAGCCATTAATGCAGTCAATGGACTTATCGTGCAAGGAATGGATTGGGTAGAGATTGCACGTCTGATCGAGATGGAGCAAGCTAGGCAGAACGTTGTAGCAGAGATGATCAAGGTACCCCTCAAGCTCTACGAGAACACCGCTACCCTCCTTCTCGCAGAAGCGGATTACGGCGACGAGGAAGATTTCGATGGAGATGAGACAGGTAGCGACGTCTCAGACAGCGAAGATGAACAACACCAAACACCAAAGCCGTCTAAGATTACCAAAGCTGTTGACAAAAGGCTTGCTGTAGATGTCGATCTTGCTCTCTCTCCGTGGTCAAATGCACGGCAGTACTACGATCAGAAGAAGAACGCAGCTGTGAAAGAGCAGAAGACGCTGCAGTCATCCTCTAAAGCACTAAAAAGCACAGAAAGAAAGATTACGGCCGACCTGAAGAAGGGCCTAAAGCAAGAAAAGCAAGTTCTGCGGCCTATTCGGAGGCAATTGTGGTTTGAAAAATTCCTTTACTTCATATCTTCCGAGGGTTATCTCGTCTTAGGCGGAAAAGACGCACAACAGGCCGAGATCTTGTACAGGAGATACCTAAAAAAGGGGGATGTTTACGTTCACGCAGACTTGCAAGGAGCTGCCTCTGTCGTTATCAAAAACAAGCCTGGTTTGACAAATGACCCAATACCTCCCTCTACATTATCTCAAGCTGGTACCTTGACTGTAGCAAGCTCAACCGCATGGGATTCGAAGGCCGTGATGTCGGCTTGGTGGGTAGACTCGGCCAAGGTGTCGAAGACGGCGCCTAACGGAGACTTCCTGGCTATTGGTAACTTCGAGATTCGAGGTCAGAAGAATTTTCTGCCTCCCGCACAGCTGTTGCTCGGCTTTAGTATCATGTTTCACATTAGTGAAGAGAGTAAGGCGCAGCATCTTAAACACCGATTTCAAGGTGAAAGGACCACAAAGAATAACGATCCAGAAGACGTAGCAGAAGGCGTAGAAGAAGGTATAGAAGATGGCCCAGGATATGGGGACAATGATCAAACGGATAGTGAGATCGATCAAGTCAAGAGCAAGGATAATTCATATAATGAAAGGCCTTTTAGCACTGCAAACGATGAAGCGTCGGATAGTGCGGAGAACGAAGACGAGAATGATAGTAGTTCAGAGCTCGGGCACGACAATCCACTCCAGCCTGATCTTGCTCGTACTGGCGATGCCGACATGCCAGAAGCTGAAGGTGGCCCTGCAATTGCATCAGGCCATGGTCTATACCAATCTGCAAACACAGAATCCAGCGAATCTGAACGTTCAGAGAAGGAAGATTCAGAGGGTCGTCGAGAAGGCAGTCAAGTATTGGCTGTCAACTCCGATAGAACAGTCGTAGGTGTCCGTCATGATTCAGCAAAGGAGCAAGGGACACTTTCTTCTTCAGCCAATGTATCTCAGCCCTCACAAGCAGCCTCCAGAACCGGGCTAGAAACCGCCGCGGAGGCTTTCCACCCTGCGCCCTCACTCGCCACCTCAACGCTGTCCGAAAAACCGACCTCTTCCCTGCAAGCGCCCCCCGTCCGTGGCAAACATGGCAAGCGCAATAAACTCAAAACCAAATATGCCAACCAAGACGAAGAAGATCGAGCCCTCGCGCTCCGGCTCCTAGGCTCGGCAGCAGAGCAGAAAACCATCGATGACGCGGCTGCGAGATTGGCCAAGGAGCAAGAACTCACAGCGCAAAAAGAGAGACGAAGACAACAGCACGCGATTGCTGCCGCGAAGGGTAAGGAGGTAGAGGAGATCCGGAGGGCCAATTTCGAGGAGGGGATAGACGAGGAAGAGGAGGACGAAGTGGTGGATCTGGAGGCCTTTGTAGGGACGCCACTACCGGGTGATGAAATTCTAGACGCGCTCGTCGTGTGTGGGCCCTGGGATGCCGTAGGCGCTCGGTGTAGGTGGCGAGCGAAATTGCAGCCTGGCACGACGAAGAAGGGCAAGGCCGTTCGGGAAATCTTAGGCGTGTGGACAGGGGTTATAGGGGATTGGGAGAAGAGGAAGAAGCCTGCCGGTGATGGGGTGGATCAGGCGGTCACGATGGAGATGGAGATGAGGAGGAGAGAGGGGGAATTGATCAAGGGCATCAAGGATACGGAGGTTGTAGGCGTCGTCGCGGTCGGCAAATGTCGGGTTTTGATGGGAGGGGAGCGAGCGGGCAGAGGGAAAGGAGGGGGCGCTGCCAGGACGGGAAAAAGAGGGGGCAGGGGCAGTAAGAAGCAGAGGTAGTAGCTCGACGTGATTGCAATGCCGATTATCAAGCTTCATACGAATCACTTGAAACGAATATTGTAGTGGTCATGCTTTGATTTCTATTTCCGCTGCTTTTCGGAGTCTATTCATTACCGCCGCTGCGGCATCGCCTTCGCTGTCATTGATGCCCTCGACGAATATAACGTCTACGCCTTTCTGATCGAGTTCCCGGAGAGCAGAGAACAGGCCCCGAGCTATGTGCGCCGTATCCTTTCCGAGCCCTATGTCCCAGACATCGGTCGCCTGACTGCCGGACCGCTCATCGAGCATGATCTTAAGATAGCATGCAAGAGGTACAGGAGGTGACAAAGGGGCTGATGAAGGCAGCACATCGCCAATGGATTTTCCGTCGAGTATCCTTTCCGCAACCACTAACGTCGTTCCGTTTATATGGGTTTTATTGTATTTGGTGACGGTAGGGCCGCGAGCTTTGGCGTCCGCCTTTCTCTCCTCCAAGAGGTCTTTCGTCCAGTTCTTTGTTCTTAAGATGCCAATGCTTTTCGACTTTAAAGCATAGCTTTTCACTAACTCCATATCCAGTTGTCCCTCTATCAGTGACACCCTTGCTCTGGGGGAATAATGTCGATATTTCATCCCTGGCGCTCGTGGTACTTCTCCATCTGCGTAATCGCGATAGCCCACTCTCACCCCCTCCCATCCTGGACAACCCCTTAGCATCTCAATCGAAACACCTCCAGGCCTGAGGATGACTGGCGGATCTGCGAGTCCGTCAACAACAGTGCTTTCTACCCCAATAGCGCAAGGTCCACCGTCTAATATCAGATCAACTCGTCCCGAGAGATCTTCCAGAACGTGGGCGGCGGTGGTGGGCGAGGGCCTCGTGGAGACATTAGCAGAAGGGGCGGCAAGAGGGACGCCTGCCAAGTGAATGAGGGCGAGTGCCAGCGGAGAAGATGGCATCCGGACACCGAAAGTGGGCAGCGAGGCGGAGACTTGAGGTGCAAGGGGATTTGGCGCGGGGAGGGGAAGGAGGATGGTAAGAGGCCCGGGCCAGAAGCGGGATATTAGAGAGTGGTATAGTAACGGAATGGGATCCGTGGGACGTTCACAGATAATCGATGAATTAGCCAGGGGCCGGCGTAAAAGCCCTCTGAGTTGCGAAAGAGAGCTTATGTGGACAATCAAAGGATTATCTGGCGGTCGTTGCTTGGCAGCGTAGATGCCGAGTACGGCAGAACTGCGAGTCGCGTCGGCACCAAGCCCATAGACTGTTTCTGTAGGAAATACAATAGGAACGTTGCTGGATCGGAGCATTGTTGCTGCAGCGGACAAATGAGCAGCATCGGTGGTCTTTGAAAGCCTGAGGTCCCAGTCTCCGAGGAAGGATTCTTCGGGACTAGTGAAGGTGAACTCTCCGATTTTGCTCGGGTCTACCGGTAGTACTCGTGTATTGCGTCCGCCATTTGGAGACGGCTGCAATATCTGTTCTGTACTTCCAGCCATTGCAGTCGATGTCCTGACCGCGCTGTGTGGGATATTTCGAAGGTGAGCGCCAGCACAATTCGCGCGGCAGAGAGCGGTAGGGCGGATAGCTATGATTGCGACAGCTAGGCCGTGCTACTTAGGTATTTCTCTATGCGTTGGTATCGTCGGCTACAACGTCCTCAGACTCCCTACGGCTGTCGACTGCCAGGTTGCCTGGGCCTCGAAAATTCGATCTTTTGGCTTCGCCAGTCTAATAGAGGCGTGAACCCTAGCGGCCTGTACGTTGACCTTGGAAGTGGCAACGACAGAGCCTCCAGAAGAGCTGAAGAAGGAGTAATAGGTTCGGCTTTAGGCATTGTTTCTATGTTTTTGAGTGCCTTTGGCGGACGGTCACAGCAAGGTTCTCCGATATCTTGCTGACTAAAAGTCTTCTTCGGACAGGGGCACTCGTGCTACTACTACGACAGACACAAAAGACAAAAAGGAAAACCCTTGGACCACCTAAGCATTGCCGATAGGTAGGAATCAAAATCTATAGAATTATCAAACACCTCTACAGAGACAGCTCGTCCATCTGGAAAGGCTCCTACATTTATTTGTTTTTGACTGGTAGATGTTGAATATACTTCTCCCATGCCCGCTGAGCCTGATATATTGGCATCGAACAATCTTCCTATATTCAAAATTTTACCTGTTTTCTCGTATCGAGATGGTAACCATCTCGTCAATCCACCTAGAATCTCCCGAGCAGCCGAGACAGGTTCTTTTGAAGCAGAATGAAAGCGGAGAAATTATCCTCGTTCAATTATCCCGCACCATCGCCCTCGCCCTAATGCGCTCCTCCCCATCAATCCTCCACTCAACCCCATCTCCACCAGCCCTTCCAGCCGTAGCATGCAGCTCATCCCACTCATCCTCCTCCATATTCATGATGAGACAGATCTGCGTGCACCTTGCAAATGAATCGCGGAGCCCATACTTTCCTCCTCTAACAACAGTACTTACGATGCTAGCAATATCTCGCTCCAGACGCACAGCGCCGAGATCGTTCAGTCGTCCGTAGTAGCTCCACACACGCTTCTCTAGGACTTCGCTAAGATAGGAAATGATCGTGGTGAGGAGTCTTTCGAAGCCCGGAGCGGTGAGAATTCGAGCGAGAGGTTTCGTCAGGGCGTCCCAGCCTCGTTGGAAGTGACGTTGTACTGCGAGCTCGATCAATTCATTGTCACCGTCCTCGATTTCAGCTTCTTTGCTTATTTGTTCGAGCTCTCGAGCGGTCATTCGGTAGTCAACGTCACGGAACGAGTCTGCTATGATTGGTCGTAGACGGGGTTTGACGACGTTCTTGAAGACAACATAGGTCCCGTCGCTGATGAGCTCGGAGGTTTTGCTTTCGAAGCTGTGCTGGAGTGATCTTAGTATGTTGTTTACGAATTGGGCATCATGGTCAAAAGGGAATAGGTTCGCTATAGAGCTTGACGAAGACTTTTTAGTGCTCTCCGAATGCTCTGCACGGGAGGCGCCATCGACGCGTGACTGAACAATCCTTTTCACGTAATCCGTGGCGACGTCGAGATTATTGATGAGAACTAAGAACGTAATGATGGTTTGTTCGGGAGGCAGTGCCCCTTGAATGGCAGCTTTTGGGTAGCTCTCGTCTCGCATCTTGCGTTGAACCATGCCGATGAAATCGGAGTCAAGAACTCGAGCAATGGAAGGGATCGCGCTTGCAATGACCGCTCGGTCTGAGGTCACAAGTGATCTTTCAACGGTTTGGTTAACAATATACATCACATCGTCCACGGAGGAAGATATATAAGGAGGCTGCGAATTGGTTTCTTTTCCAGGGTCCAGGGAGAGGTCAGATGGCTGCTCGTCAAGTTGGAAGGCCTTCTCTACGGATCTCCGGAAGAAAAAAGTGGTCATGACGTTGAACGGCGTAACAAGCCTGTTGGCCACCTTTCTGCTCAAGGTCGACTTGCTTAACAGCGAAGGACTCTCCAATTCTTGTGGCTTGACTTTAGCTGCTGCTAGAGGCTCCTACACGCTTGAATTTTAATTCCTGAAAGTTAGGAATTGCTATCTGCACATACCTTGCACTTGGCGGCTATAAATCTTGAATAGAGAGACCATCTTCCCAACATCACAGCGATCTCACTTAGAAAGCCGTCAATATCCTTCATGTCCACGCCTTCTTCTTCGCAAGCTTGGGCCTCTGCCGCCGCGTTCCTACGAGCAGGGGATCCAGCACGCGGTGTACCAATCCTCTGTGGCTGAGCTGGAAGGAAGCTCTGTACCAGGAAAGTAAATGCATACGATCTGATATCGGTAAGTTTCCGATCAATTGATCTTTCATCGCTCCAAGTATCAATAATGATGCCACCCTGGATATCGGCCTCGAGCTGCAATCGCTCGATGACCTTCACCATCCGTCCAGCACCATAGTGTTGTTCCACCAGTCCACCGTGCGATTCCACGATCTGAGCGATATGTTCGAAGAGCTTAGTCAATGCATTAGCGTAAAAAAATCCCTCCTTGCGCTGGTCACCTCCAGTGCCAGCGTTGAGGTTCGCTCTTGCACGAGAAGCGACCCCTTGGCAGACGTAGCGACCATAAACATCGAGGCCAACATCAGATTTACCGATCAATGGGAATAATTTGAAAAACCGGGTAACTTTGGTGCCGTTGCCCTCTTGCGCGGCATTTTCAAATTCTCGGAGGAACAGCCCACGCAGCGACTCTGCGGCATGTTCTAAAGTCACATTTGGTGGGTCGGGAACCTCAGCGGTGGGAACCATTTCTTCTGCAAAGGGGCCATTTACGATTGCATTCGTGATTTTCGATGCTCGATTGAGATATCCAGCAGCAGTCTCCCAGTCTTGAGGGGCACCCATGGATCCTGTGACGCCTAGTACGCAGGCTTTCAACTCTGCCACCTGTTCAACGACGTCCAGAGTACCCTTGACTCTGGCCTGTTCGAGGTCGAGCCGCTTGACTGCATTAGATATCCGATTGGCAGTAGAGGCAGCGTTGGACAGCAGGCCCTTGCTTATAGATCGTGTGGAGACTGCTTGAGAGCCTAAATGGGCTCGCATAAGATCCAACCGGCCAAGCTCGCGCGAAAGATCTTTCTGGGAAGCCACCAAGGTATCGAGCCGCGCTGTGACTGAAACCTCATGTTCGTGGAGACGAGCAAGCGTGTCCCGGATCTCGGCGATTGAGCTGGAGTCGTATATCCCCAAACGCGAAGTTTCCTCTGTTCCCTCACCGTTTACACGTGACCAAGACTTTGTATCATGCACGCCTTGGCCATTAGATCTTGGCATTTTTTGATACGATGGAAGCTTCAAGGTACCTGGTCCTCCAACGACCATTAGAAGTGTGCGACTGGCATCAATTTCGATACATCTGTAGGTATTCGCGCCGCCAGAGCTTAATGGAAAGCAGCTGGCTGGACAGCAATAGTGCAGGAATAAAGGATCATAGCTTTACCTTCAACCAGCATTTGGCACTATCACTTCTGGACAGGAGTATAAGATATTCATTACGCCAGAAGAGTACGAAGTAGGTACTTAGTCGAAGAAAAACCCCAAAGTCATTCGCAGTCCATGAGTGAAGCCAAACATTAGCTATTCGATAAGTTGAAGTTGACCCGCATGGTACGAGTAAATTAAGGCGTAGGTATGATATGTGGGTGCGTGGGTACCTTACTCCAACCTCTTCGACAGCAGAGCAAAGGTAAGGTAAGGTAATGTCAAGGTATTTGGGCGCGCACTACTCCGTAGTCCGTACTTGATGTACTACGGTACTTGGGGTATTAATTGTTAGTGTTGAAGCCACAGTCAGGGCTGTCTTCGCTTGGTTGACCAATCAATCTCCTTGTATTTGAAGATTCTACTGAACATATAAAAGCCCGAATACGTATTAGTACTGTATCGCACGTAATATACCTGGAACGGAACCAAGCGAACCGGAACACTGTACGGAAGTACAGTGGTAAGGTACCTTACCTCAGGTATGGTGAGGAAGGACATTTAATGAACGTGTTCCCTCACCACTCGAGTGAAACAAAACTTTATAGAGGCCAGAACGCTCTAATGTACTGACCTGCACATCGTCTCAAATCCATGGTGTGACATTTCGTGCAACAAGCACCCCGTTGACCAACAGAACATTGCAACACTGCTACCTGAACGCTCCGTCTAACTGTTGCCTGAACTCATTGCCCAACCCTAGGAACGGGTTAAGTCTTCTCGTTTGGAATCGTACTAGCAAGTGTCAGCAGCGAAGCTAATCTCGGTCAAACTGTGCCATTCCTCCTCAGATACCAAAGGTCGTTGGAGAAGCGAGCAGCATACAAAGTCTAATTCCGGCTCAATGGGTCAAGAGGTTTCCAGCCCGGTTGATGAAAGCACACCCTCGCGCACGCTCGAGGCTAGATCTATAGATGCTATAGCCACGTATGTTAAGACTGGTCGAGCAAGGAATATCGTTGTTATGGTAGGTCTGACTTCTTCGCATCTAAATCATGTCCCTCAATATCAAGACTTACGTATTCGATGCAATTCCGATAGACTGGAGCAGGAATAAGTACCTCTGCGGGCATACCCGATTTCCGGTCCCCAGGCACGGGTCTCTACGCGAACTTGGCCAAACTCGACCTACCCTACCCTGAAGCAGTCTTTGATATCTCCTTTTTTCGTGACAACCCTCTACCTTTCTATACATTAGCGCATGAACTTTATCCGGGCAAATATCGCCCTACTATATCACATTCGTTTGTTCGTCTGCTCTCAGACAAGGGTCTCTTGTTGAAGCTTTTTACCCAGAACATTGACTGCCTTGAAAGGGAAGCAGGCGTTCCAGACGAGAGCATTGTAGAAGCCCACGGGAGTTTCGCTCGCCAACGATGTATCGAATGCAAAATACCCTATCCTGAACACTTGATGAAGGAGGCCATCACCGATTGTGAGGTTCCTCATTGCTCGAATCCACAATGCAACGGCCTGGTCAAGCCAGATATCGTCTTCTTCGGCGAACAATTGCCAGACGAATTCCACAAAAACAGAGGCTTACCACGTTGCGCAGACCTGTGCATTGTATTGGGCACAAGTCTGACGGTCCTGCCGTTTGCGAGTCTACCGGGCTCGTGTTCCGAGAACGTGCCGCGATTGCTAATTAATTCGGAAAGAGTTGGTGATCTAGGCTGTCGTGCCGACGATGTTCTTCTTCTTGGAGATTGCGATGACGGAGTAAGAAAGCTTGCGTCAGCTCTGGGATGGGAGGAAGAATTGGAGGCACTCTGGAATAAGACCAAACCCAGTAAGGACAGCGCTAAGCAAACGATAACCGGAGAGAAGTCGAAAGATGAAGCGCTTGAGGATGACATTGCGTTACTCACAGATGAAATTGACAAGTCTTTAAAGTTGGCCAGTGATCATAGTTGCAAGGTTCGGGATCATCTTTTGGATAAAGAGGAAAAAGTGCAGCAACCCAAGGTACATACCGGTGATACAGATGTGGCTTCGTACCCAGCCAATAGAGAGCCAAAGTCAACGGAAGTGATTGACCAGCGCACCACAGAGACAGATACTGGTTCTACCTTCGTCAGCAGAATAATCCACCAAAGACCCCAATGAGTCTCCATTATGCTAGCTAGCTAGAAGTATTGCCGTCAAATGACTTTTTATGCCTAAGCGTCGAATTGGACGGTTCGCTAATCTGCTGGATTGTACGGCCGAGACTTTCTGAGGCAAATCCATATCTTCCAAGTCGGACTCTTGTGTCCTGGTTTAAATGTATAGATGCATTACTCGATAAGCATCAAGCTTCGGGCACATCGGTTCAAGACCTCTCTACTGATTCGGAAACAATGCATTCTTCGGTCGCTCTTGCCTCTTCTGCACTCTTCCCTCTTTTAAGATAGATCGATCTACTTCCCAAAACCATCGCATCTTATAGCCTGCCACTGTCACTCATGAACTCCGCTTAGCCATAACATCGTCTTTCCGGGTGTCTTATGACCATAGCTTCTTACAATTACAGCTATTATACCGCAGTACTGTCATAACCCACATTCTTTGTACTTCCTCAGCATTTTAGTGACATCGCTGCTTGTTCATCACCATGACAATCATCCAGACCAGGAAGAGGCGCTGGGGCTCTAGAAGCCTGTTCGGCATCAGATCCACGAAGAGAAAGGTATCTACCGGACAAGCAATTATCGAAACTGCAGATGGTGCTGCGGATCGAATAGCTACGATTGACATATCTTCCGATACGTGCAGCGTTGAGGACGGAGATTTAAAATCAGGCGCGGCAGCCAAAATGCAACACAGTGGCTCTAGGTTGCTCTCCGTCATAGGTATTCAGACACGAGGCAGTGGTAGGTATGAAGCATCATCTGAGTTATCCCAACTAGAACGGTGTCCAGGCACTCGATCAACCAAGAAATCTTCGAATGTCCCAAGTGAACGAGACATCGCTCTTGCGATCGTGAAGGACGCCACCAAACCTCCCGGAGTTAGTGAGACGAGCACAGAGACCCTTGCCGGTTTCTATCCGCCGGAGATATCTGACGGAGCGAGGGTAGCTACTCCTCTAGCCAGGGAAAGTCTTCAGCGTGGGTCTTCCCCAACTGGGAGAACTAGATTGGGGCTGTCGTCCGTTAACGATGATGCGGAGCTTACGCACCGCCTTGACGTATCTCGACCAATGTCCATTGAGGACCAGATCAAGCGGAAGGATCATGCCGGCCTTCGAAAGAGCTTTTCTACGCTTGGCTTGGCTCATCAATTGTCCCACAAGCTCTCGACAACTTTCGGAAATCCTACTATTGTTCATCGCCCAAATATGCGTACAAGGCCTAGCATTCACTCTATTACCAGTGATCACGAACCCAGCATCGAAGGTAATACGGACCCGTCTAGCTTTTATAATAGCGATAGTATGTCTCCTACAGGTCCGTCTACCGGGAAGACATCATTGGAGTCAAACATCGTGTCCTTACGCTCCGGCAAATCCAAAGAACAAAGTGACAAGACGAGTGTTGAAGGGAAGAGTACCAAAGGCGAAGAAAGTATACCCGAGAAGCCGCTGTCTCCAATTGAAGAAGCCCCACACGTCGCCTTGCCGACGATAGTCACTGTGGAGACGACAGCAAATGCCAAGATCTTTTTTGAAACACGATTTAATTCTATACTATCCGGTCATATCACCCCTCGTTCGCTCAGGCGGCGTGAACTTGAGCTACGTCTGCAGGCAGAGCAGATGTCGGCAGAGCAGCGTCAACGAGAGCGGTGCGAATGGGCGGCCCACGAGAGTGAGCATTTGAGGCAGACCCGAGTTTTGGGAACTAGGACCAATAAGGCAAAGGAAAGCGTGGGTGTGGCTGTCGCTGGCTACGAAGTGGTGAAAATACTTGGTAAGGGCAGTTTTGGTGTTGTCAGGCTCGTCCGCGAGAAGGATATCACGCCCGCTAATCTAGCTGCTCAAAGCCAGCCCGCTATGGTGACCCCAAGCTGGAGACATACATGTGGCGAAGAAGTCAGTAATCTGAAAACGACTGCTATAGGAGTCTTGAGGTCGACGCTAGATGTTCAGAGAATATCTTATCGCCGGGAAGCAAAGAAACCCAAAAGCGAGGTCTACGCGATGAAAGTTATACGCAAGTCTGACATGCTCCGTAATTCTCAGGAAGGTCATCTTCGCGCAGAGCGGGATTTTCTCGTGGCTTCGGAAAATTCAAGATGGATTGTACCATTAATAGCAAGCTTCCAGGACACTACGAACCTTTACCTAGTCATGGAATATATGGTTGGCGGCGACTTCCTCGGCCTTTTGTTTCGCAAGGATATACTGAAAGAAAAGAAAGCAAGATGGTATATCGCACAGATGATACTTTGCGTAGAAGAAGCGCACAGACTTAGGTGGATTCACCGAGATGTTAAGCCAGACAACTTTCTTATATCCGCATCTGGACATCTCAAAATCGCTGATTTTGGCCTTGCCTTTGACGGTCACTGGGCACATGATCAAAGTTATTTCAACAACCATAGGCAATCGTTGATGGAGAAGCTAGGTATCAAGGTTGAAGGTGATTCCATCGACCGTAAAGAAGGAACCAGCATTGCAGCGGGTATGGCCCTAGCTCATATCCTTACTGGACGAAGGGAGCGTCATGGAAAGCCGCACTTTGATGGACCCAGTGATAACGAGGGAATACTCCAGTGGCGAAATCGCCACGGGAAGAGGAAATTGGCCAGGAGCGTTGTGGGCACAAGTCAATACATGGCCCCAGAAGTAATTCGAGGTGAGCTATATGACGGACGATGCGATTGGTGGAGTATTGGTGTCATTCTTTACGAGGTCAGAAGGTCCGCTGCCCTTAGACGACGGACTCCCTACTGACGAGCTCACGATAGTGTTTGTATGGCTACACGCCCTTCGTCTGTGAGAACAGGCAAGATACTAAAATAGCCATCTTGGTGGGCGCTACCATTGAAGATGTGCTTTTTTCCGCGAGGCTAACTGGACAAACAGAACAATGCGACAAGTTTGAAGTTTCCCGAAGACAAGGACATGCAAAGGAAAGAAAAGGTGTCATATCAAGCGATGGACCTCATCAACAATATTCTTCAGGAAAAAGAACACCGCCTATGCTCGATGAAATATCATCAAAACGACTACCAGCATCCGAAACGAGTCACTGGTCAATATCTGCCGACACGCGCGCACAAACAAGCACAGGACTTCCAAGGTCACTATGTCTATCCAGACGATGCAGAAGACATCAAAGCCCACCCATTTTTCCAAGGCCTCTCGTGGGATCACTTGCATCTCTCGCGACCACCTTTCGTTCCAGATGTGAAAGGCCGAGACGACACCAAATATTTTGACGACGAAGATGAAATAAGCGATGTCGAAGACGTATCCAGTTGCTCCTTTGTAAACAAGGCTGGAGATCCCAATGTTGAGCATGGCAAAACAGTGGCAGCTCGTCCCTTGCAGGTGGACGGCGCAGAGGGAGCACAGGACGCAAACATCCAACCAATAATTGCTGCAGAGCTGAAAGGGCAGGTCGTTGAAGCTGTCGATGGCAAAGAGGGAATATTGGTGAAAGTTAAGGAGAAAAAAAGACCCCGTGATCGGGTACTGCGAGACAAAGAGGTTGCAAGGAAAGTACTCGAAATTCGAAAAAAGGGCGCGTTCATGGGCTACACTTACCGTAGGCCTAAGAATATGGTTCGAGAGGAAGAGCGTGGCAGAATGAGTGTGTCTCGAAGAGATGGCATGATTAGTGGCTCTTGAGTTTTTGCTCCTCAACGCACTGGAATAGTTTCTTCCCTACTTCCACATCTGCTTTCCCAAACCGTATTCTCATTATCTTGTAATCAACAACAGTGTCGTGGTCCGCTTCCATCTGGTGTAGGCCTCATACCAAATTTCTGAGGACCAGGCATGTTGGGCAGTTTGCTGTAACATGACATCCTTTGGCTAGCCACCGAAGGGTTTCTCTTTTAGAGTGTGTGATTACAGTCGTTATACATATACCCAGGACTATGATGTCCGTCAAAACGTTGTTCTTCCGTAGCTTCTTCTATCAGACGCCGGGTCCTGATCTTGAAGGCATGTCTTGATATTTTGTTTCCAGTGAATTTTCGCGAGTTCTTCTTGCTCGAGGCGACTGAATATATACAATATCCATCGGGTCTTTTTTCTAACCTCTTTTACGCAGCCATCCTAAAAATGCTTCGGAACGGAAGGAAACATGCTCGCTGGACAAAAATTGTACTCCTATCAGACAATACCTCTATTCCCAACCGGCTATTCAGGACAATTACAGACCGAGAACAGACACTGCTGCCCAAACACCGAATCCTATTCTACAGTGACATCTTTTTTACAGCTTCTGGACTTTTAGTCCCATCTAGTCTGACTTGTATAAAGTCTCTTCGAGATCTCTTCTGGCAATTACAGCATAACATGCAAACCCACCAACAAGGTGATAAAGTATAAGCCACCGCAAAAACTCATCATCGTGGCCTCGCTCTTCGCCCCAGGCTTCCGTTGATAAGTCATAAGTCTAGTACCCGCAGGACTCAGCATTTTCGCACAAATCATAGCACGTAGCCGCCCAACTTACGTCAACGAACCTCCACACAGTTCTGTTTGATTCCCTGCGCACGAAAGCTGGCAACTAGTATCGGGCAGTTTTTGCGAAAGCGTGTTCAGCTGGGGCGCGCACCAGCACTCCCGCCCGTATTCCAGGCCGGCATATTGAGTGGTTCCGCAGAAGGAGAGGCACTGTTCGACGGTCATTCCGTCCGACGCTTTCTGTACAGACGCTCATCAGTCTCTAGCGCCTCTGCAAGCAAATCGCGAGCAACAACGGTATAAAGCGGGATGTAGTACCATGGGTCCTCCGGCCAATGCTCGCGAATTTCCAGTCGAGTTATCGCTGGTAGTCTCACTGTAGCAGCCAAAATAAGAGTAGGCAGGACTGCCAGGGACCACGGAGGCGGAAATGGAGCTAGAGCTGGTTGAAGGCGGAGGGGATGTCGATACCAGTGTGGAGGTTTGTGCAAAAACGGTAGGAAAGAAGAGTACAAAGAGTAAAGAAACTGAGAAGGACAGTGGCAGCATTGGCCGCTGAGGTCCCATTGTTAGAAATTATCAATACCGTGGGCACTCGTACATGGGTAAAGTACCTTAGTGAAAATATAGGGTTTCCTTTAACTGTATCTATTCAGTAATGGTTCAAATTACCGTCTAAAGGCGGTATTATAGTGTATATACTGACTTACAATTAGGGCACGAATATGTTTTAAACATGTTTTTTGACTACCTTCTTTAGGCTAGCTCAAGACGTGTTTTAAACTCGTTTCTTGAAGGATGTTTTAAACACAGGGGTGGTTTATATTTATAGTAGCAACTTATAGAGGGTTAATTGGCCTGCAGATCGACCCCTTCACCATGTAAAGGAAGCTCCAAAAGCACCTGACCGTCGATGACGCTATTCAAATACTCGTTGAGAATGTTCTCGCTCGAAGGATTTAGCCTGATCATAGCAATTTTCTTCTGCAATAGTTTCAGATATGATTATCTTCTGAAAGTTATCGGCGACGAGCTGATTTAAAGGCCTACCGTCACGTTGCGAAGACATTGCTGAAGATAGGAGGTAGAAGGTAGGTAGGAAGGAACCTGCAAGCAGGTTAGTACTGGCGACAGCGAGGTCATCGGTCAACAGCAAGATGAATCTCCCTACTATAATCCTTACCCAGCTTACATAATTAAAAACTAATAAAACGAAGCAAAAAAGTCGCTAGGAGGTTTTAAACACGTCTTTTGTAGAAAAGACGGTTTTATTCGTACCCTACTTACAATAGCTCATTATATATGTGACAATATGATATCCGAGTATTAAAAAGAATGATACTCTTACAGTCTAGTTGAATATTCGTTTAAAGATAATACACTGATATCAAATAGAACCGTGTTGCTACGGTAGAATCTGAAGCTCCGTGTAGTTTCGAGATAATTGCTACAATACTGCCAAGCCTTATCTTCGGGTAGTCTGTATTTCAGACAACATCAACGCTTCTGTATTTTCAAGCTCAGAATCGATCGATTCAGCCAATTTCTACGCGCGAGCGCATCGCATGGATTGCATGAACATCATGCGCATGGTCACCATGGGTAGGTTGGTGCGGGGGTGGATGCAGAGTAAAGGTAAAGGTGGGTGAATACGGAGAGGCATTGCTGGAGGATGATGCAGGTATTGTTCATGATACTTGATACTGTATTTTACATATGCTTATTTTCATAACTGTTCCTTTACAATGTCGTTTAGAAATTCTAAGCGTATATTTTATAATAACGTGTCATTAAGAGGACCGCCTAAAGGCGATGTAACTCGAAATTACAGTAACTGTTACGATCCTAGCTACGCATCTTCGTTGGTAGCTATGTTGATGGCTATCCTGAGGGCTATCGCCGATCGCTCGCCGCTAGAGCATAGGCTTGTTCCGAAGCCAACCCTATTCAGGGTTAGCTTATGTTCTCCTGAGTCATATAGATAGCCGGCCCTTCCCTTCTAGATACTTTCCTTCCTTAGCATTTATATACTCGTTACCTTACACCCATATGACTCGCTCTATGCTGGCCCCTAACAGTAACAATATTTTACGGTAGTACTACGGTGCTGCTACGGTAGAGCCATTCCTCATAATTCCGCTAAGGTAGATATCTCGCTTCTCGGAAGATCGACTTCCGTCTCGGGGCGTCCCGCTCCTAATTCCCGTACAGCCGCTTGAGACGCGGAACTGTCCATGCACCTGGTCTACATAGAGGTGTCCTAGATTCTCATTGATGGGAGATGAAAGGACAGAAAAGGTGAACAGACCTGCATCTACGCTGCCATCAGGCCACAGTGAACCTTGCACGCATAATTAATCCTGATTTGGAGACATTACACTAACTGTAGGGGTATCTAATCCATGAAAAGCGACCATACACCCGCGCCGAAATTGCCATAATTGCCTCAAGGTAGGTCAACCCCTTTGCCCGAGGATGCGAAGAGAAATTCGCTACGGTCCTATGTCATCTGCTAATTTCTCTTTTGCTCGACTGCAGGCCTGTGCCAGGACATCCCTATACCTCGTTCGTCGTTGCAGTATGCCCTTTTGGCATGTCACGCATTCAGCAATAGGTGGGTCTTCCTAGTAACATCACGATAAGAGGACAAAAGTACGCCCCGTAGATTTTCTATCCCAGTTTTCCTAGCCGAAGGCGAAATCGGTAGTCGTATGATTGCCTGCCCATGTACCTCTCATACCTTGGGAGCGCCTATCGCAAAGGCTGAATCGCTAAAACCGTCTTCTTGCTTCATTGTACCATTAAGGAGAGGGCAAAGCCTGGAAATAATGATATGTTGACGTTAGCGACTCTCTTCTAGGAGCGTAATAAGCGAGAGAAGGGGGGGAAATCACTGAAGAGAAGTAACAAAAGGCTGGCGATAGATTATAAATGAGATGGTAAGATGCACTTTTTGTTGGTTTTGATGTGGCCGACTTGACCGCAATTGGCGCATTTGCGCTGGGTGCCGGCGTTCTTCGGCGCTGCGGCAGCAGGAGAGGCTGGCGCACTTGTAGGATCGGCCGCACCATCTGTGTGGAGAACAGTATGTAGGCCTTTCTGCTTGTCACGAGCAAGCCGGCGATCTTTGTTGCGTTCAAGACGCGCAAGTTCTTTCTCGAGCCTTCACACCGTTCAGTACAAAGTCCGTTGCACGTCAGAAGCATAACTACCTTTGCTGGTTGCGGCGATCCTGCTCTGCATCACCCGTGGGCCTGATTTCTGATAGCCTTGCGAATATTAGTCAGGGTCTTTCAATTCAGGGAGTGGGTAATATGCATCGTGGTCTCTGCCTCTTTGGCATGTCTTCGCTTAAGGTATTGACGTATGACCCTGGGATCATGTATGGTATCTTGAATTCGCTCCAGATTGCCCGAAGTGTTGCGAATATTTCGAGTTATCCTGAGAACTTTCCCACTTTGACTATCGGTACTGAATCTACTGAATTGGCTCATCGTCTCATCGTCTCGTCGGCGTAATGTAGCAGATGTCTGCGCTTCGGATCGAGGGGTTCTTGCACCGCCGATCAAGTCATCTGGCTCCTCGATATGGTCATCCTCCATGTCAGTGTCGGATTGCTCAAGGCTCGAAGAAAGACTCTGTTTCTGGGCGTCCCAGACCCGGCGTATGGAATCTTCATACTGCTTTTGTTGTCTGGCGACATTGTAGCTATGCCCACCAAGCTCCTTCAGTTTCTTCGCATCTAGCTTGTCCTCGACACTTTCCCCCATAGCTTTGAAGCCGCCTTTCATTGACGTTTTGATGAAGCTGAACGCCTCACCGCGGCCTGACGGATCACCCTCCCCGTGCAATTGCAGCATAGCTTTTCCCTGAGCGGCATTGAGGAAATTCCTGGAGGTGAACCAGGGTGCAAGTTGCTGCTCAATGCTCTGTCCCTCTTTACCGTCTTCATCTTCCGAATCATCATCCCCTTTACTAAAACCCGCATCTTGGAGATGCTGCTGGCCAACTTGCATGGACTCCAGCAAACATACATCCTCAGGCTTGATCATGGCTCGTATGGTCTCTTCATCGGGGACTGCCTCGCCGGGTCGCATCACCCATTGCTTGTGCTCTTTAGAGAATTGCATGAACTCCTTCATTTTCTGTCGGTTTTGCATATCAGTCGTATCTATGAAGTGCTTCGTTATCTGGTCTACCCCTACACGATGAGTCTTCCCATGTCGGATAAGACGGTACGAGATCATCTTAAGGCGATTTTTGGAAGCTGTTGTGACCTTTCGAGAGTGCGGCCCAGGTACGTCAACAGAGGGAAATTCTTGCCCAACCACATGGAGATTCTCAATATTCCTCATGTAATAGGTGTGACCTTCAACTCCGGTACTATTTCGAATGACCAAAAAGTCCGAGGGCTTCGTCTGGTGTTTAAAGATTGGTGCCTTGTACATCGCATTATAGAGAGCAGGGGTGATTTGACCGGGATCGATGTGACCGAACAAAGAGAACGGGCTTTTGTCCTGCGGTAGGAGGACAGTGGTCTCTCCGATATCAAGTTTGGGGCGCGAATTATCCTCCATATCCTTCCGGCGGTAGTAATTGATTAATCGGCTTCCCATACCGAAATTCGACATCATCGTTGGGTATTCTTCTGAATACTCCAACAACAGTATACTTGAATTGTCACCCATTGAGAGATCTTTAGAGGTCCCGAAGATAGCCGGGGTGTCCTTGCCTTTCAGATGCTTTTTCTTGACAACACGCGGCTTACTGAAGATGACTTGTTCGTTGCGCATAAACTTAATAATAGGTCTGTGAAACGATCGAGCCTCCGTTTTCTCCAATTTTGTTTTGTACTGGGCGAGTTTAGTAAAGATTTCTTGCTTCGCAAACAAATGGGAGCAAACCCGAACTTACAAGAGGCCACTGTAATCTTATTGCCGGCAAGCTGTGCTCGACGCTGAGATTACCAAGTGTACTCCGAACTTTGCTTTGGTGATTCTCTTTAAGCAGATCGTATGCCTCGTCATTAGAGATATTATATCTCTGACTTATACCCTTTTGAAACGCCCCCCGTTCTCCCTTACTCAGATCTTGTCGCCTAGAACTTTTTCGATGCACAAAATCGTTACGATTGCAGTCTAATAGAAGTCGTGAATCATTAAGGTCCAGTGTCACCTTTCGCGCGATCTTTGCCGTAGCTGCCTCCGGGTCCTGGAGTGAAGGACAAGAGAAGCGTGGATAACGTAGTATACTTGCCTCAGGATCGTCCAACTTTCGCCTCTGCATGCTAATCAGTGAGCGAAGACTGCTGGGGTCTTACAGAGTACATACTTTTGCAGATAATCTATTTGGATTTTCATTTAAATCATGCTCCATGCCACTTGATGCGTTGCAATCATCCCCAGATAACCGGGTCCATTCTGGACTCTGAGTCTCTGCCGCGCTGCTGTTATCCCAATCTTCGCACACGAGCTGCAAGTCCTGCCAAGTGACTCCTGCGACTGGTTCTTGCTCAAAATCGGACTCTAGATCCATACTATGGTCACTATCCTTTCTGTCCGAGAGAGCTTGCTGTATTGTCACAAGACCCAGAGGATCTGCCCTATCTTGAGTCCTTCCGTTCGAATTGGAAGGTAGCCTGAAAGCCTTCTCTTGATCTGGAGCCAACTCAAAGTTCAATTTCGTAGGCTGCACAAGTTTTGGGCGCTTAATAGGTGTCTTGCCAACGTAGTGGGCTTTTTTCATAGGAACCAGGTTCATGAACCGTAGTATGGTATCCCGCTCAAAATCAGGCCAAAGCTGGGCCAGGAGCTGGTCACGGTTCTCGGCAGTAGCGGGCAATATCTCCATCAAACCCGGACCAAACCCTGACCCTGGCCCTGACATTGCAAAAAGCTCCTGTTGCATTTGCTGTTCCTTTGACATCGTAGGATCTTCGGAACTGAATGCTACAGGCCGGAACAGATTCTGGAGTTGGGAGTGAGATGTTTCTCGCGTCCCAAGAGCGGGTAATTCGATAAATTGTCCAGATACATCGTCTTCAAAGTCAAAGGGCATGTTCAGATCACCTGGTGTTTTTGGTAGCCGACCCTCTCTTGATTCATCCTCTACGTTAAGCGGAGAAGATGGCGCATCTCCGAATAGATCATCGAATCCATCGCCCTCGCCGTCGGGGTGCCTCTCGTTTGTCAATTCAGGTAGGCCCTCGCCTTCCGCGAAGCTCTCCAGGCCTCCAAAAGAGTCATCAACATTCGATGAATGAGCTGTAGAATGATGCTGCACGTCGTGTTCTTCCTCATCTTCGGCTAGATCATCATCTGCCAAGTCTCCAAAGTCGACTGCATCGTCCGCCTTCTCCCCAGGCTCAAGCTCACTGGTGAAGTCAATGGGGTTCTCAGGATCAAGAACCTTCTGGATCAGGATATCATCCTGCTCTTCTTGAGAATCGCCTGGGCTTGTCGCATGAGGCATGTTGCCCACACCACCTCCGTTCATTATCTAATGGTAAGAAGCTGGTAAGATGGCATCTTTGGACCTTGATTTGTGCTCAAGGGTTCTACTTAAGTTGTAGCATCTCAAGGGGTAAATAACTCGAAGTGCTATGCAAGGAAGCTTTGTGTAAGAATTCAAGTATCCTGGTCCCGCGCCTAAGCCTTAACCGCGTATTTGCCGCGACCAAGATAGAGCTAAGATGAGAAAGGTTTCAGCTGCCACATCAATAAGTATGAGGTGGAAATTATCTTGAAGCGGCTTGCACGGTTCAAATTTGGTAATCCCAGCGTTGAACAAAGATCAGCATCGGTTTTCAGGTTATAGCCTGTGCTAAAGTCTTACAAGCTACTAATGAGACTGAGCTTGATAAGGGTTCCTCCAACACCACTTGCAAGTGATAGCATTCAGCAGCCATATGTTCCCTCAACAACCTTCCTATATTAATTGTCCATGTTCACTGCGATATCCCAGGTTTGTTTGGTTGTAAAAAGCACAAACTACATGCGGTTTCGTGGATAGTTTGAGTTTTGTGTCGGTGCTTGGGTCTCCTGAGGTATAACTAATCGAGTTCCCCCAAAGTATGCGCAGAGTGCCTGTTCACACTCTTGAGAGCTATACACACCAGAAGAAGATTGATTCTGCTTACCTTACTTGCACCTTCCATACAGTAATGTATCACCTCCACCTGCTTGTCTTCGCCGGCTGAATTACCCAGCTGCAAAAGATCGGACGTCCTTGGTAGGTATAGAGCGATGTCTTCCGTTACCTCCCTTAGAGGGTCCAGAAGATCCGACAACGAGTATGGCTGCATCTTGGACAGATCGAAAACAGGATCCGATCGATAGCCAGGACCTTTGTAGGTTAGATAATAGTAGGATTATGACTCCGTGCATAGTTGACCTACCACCCCATGGGGGACTGGCAAAGATAACACTGTATTCGCCAAGGTCTGCGAGCTCCCTCTTCAAGATATCGAAGCAGTCACCCTCATACCAGGATATTTTATCTTGACACCCATAGATCTCCGCATTGTGCTTAGCACAAGCCAGTACAGCGGGGTCTTTTTCAATGGCATGGATTCTCTTCCATCTGCTAGAACTAGCGAATGCAATGACATTGCCACCAACACCAGCAAAACAATCGATAAGAATGAATTTCCCTGCTGGGGCTGCGTCTGCGATATGCTGCGCTATTCTCCTTGGGAGAAATTAGTATTTATATCATAAGCTCGCATTCCGTGACGTACTGTGCGACTGGTTCCGGTGTCACACCATACCAGGCATCTTCTGTCATGCGAACGCCTTCATCGTATCTTGAAAATATGCTATAACGCTGGTGATAGTATCTAATGCTCGTCAGTAAAAGAAATACAAGAGCACATGGTTTTTAGCAACTTCTGTGTGTCCCACGAAGCATTAGCTAGGTCATTGTAGTGCTTGTTGACTTGCATATCGCTCCTTGAACCATTGACAATATGTACATATAATGTGGTTATTTATGACCCCGTCATTCAATTGTTGTTAGAACATTAATCATTTAGTCAGAGTACTTCAGCCTACTTGGCAACAGCGACCTACCCAAGCATATGATATACCAATTTGACCGGCAAGTTATAGAGCACACTCGTACGATCAAAACAAGCCCCCATACGACTCAATAGCTGCACATGTGACTGTGTTGCAAGCCAAAAATTGAAAATTGAAATCTTTCGCGCTCATTTCAAAATTGACCCCTTTTCACCTTTTTGACAACGCAGAGAAAAAAATCATCGTTTCAGATATCGATTTGATCAACAAGGCATTAAGCACACTCATATGAGCAAAACAAGTTCTCATACAATTCAATAACTGCACAGATGACTATGTCACAAGTCAAAAATTGAAAATTGAAATTGTTCATGTTTATTTATTAATTATGTTATAATAATAATAATAATAATAATAATAATAATAATAATAATAATAATAATAATAATAATAATAATAACAATAATAATAATAATAATAATAATAATAATAATAATAATAACAATAATAATAATAATAATAATAATAATAATAATAATAATAATAATAATAATAATAATAATAATAATAATAATAATAATAATAAATTCATACATTCTTGTGACATTGATTAGATTGACTCATGAAAAACTCTATGCTATTTATATTGAGTGAACAAAACTCTCTGAGATAGAAAATCACTCGCAGTCTATATAATTACTTTGCGCAGTTGAGACAATGAGTTTTGAAACTATGTATCAAATTTGTTCACGTTGATTGCATGTTAAAGAACGAATGTTCTAGTCATTCTAAATTGCTTCAAGAGCTTCATTTTCATTAAACTGATCATCAAGTTGAGTTTTGAGTTGACATTTTGAACTTGAATTGATATCAAGTCAAGTTACTCACATTTTCAACTTGATTCAAGTTGAATTGCTCATATTTTCAACTTGACGTGACTTGACTCAACTAGAAATTGAGTTAATTTAATTTGATTCATCAAGAACTTAAACTTGATGTCAAGAGCATTAAGAATAGAAACATAAAACAACATGTTTGCTTGTTCTTTGCATTATCTTTTCATATTACTCATTGCATTATTTATATATTGCATTATCTTTTTGCATTACTCATTACATCATTTATATACTATCTTTAAGCTATTAACAACTATTATTGTTAATACAAACTATTTTATAAAATGTTTAGTTTATTAACAACTTTTAATCTGTTTGATAAAAGCATTTTGCATAGTTCATCTTTAAATAGCCTTCATTTTGAAGACTTTGCAAGTTAAGTTCAATGATTTATAAATTCTTCACATCATTTTAAAAAGAAGAAGATTAAACAAGAAGTGATAAACAAAATTCATCAAAATTTCTCACAGCTTAAGATAAGAGAAAATGTTACAAGTGTATCAAGATTGAAGCTCTAATCAATTTGTAATGCATGCTAGTGAGTATTCTGTGTAATGATTAAAGCTAGTCAATGATTTAGTTGAGATCTGACCTAGATTTAACTCAGATTTGACTCAGATATGACTCAGCATCTTTTTTCTTTTCTAACATCTTCTAATTAGCTTTTATTATTTTCTAGACAAATACACTTCTTTGTGTTACGAGTGATCATCAGATTTCTATGACAAACACATTTCTTTGTGTTGCAAACATCTTTCAAATCAACATCTTTCTTGTGTTTTAACATGTTTTCTTTAAGTTTAACATCAATCTGAGTAACTACTATATAAAGCATGTTCTTCTTATCTTTTGTATCTTCTTTCTTCTGTATTCTTAAAGTCTTAATTATAATTATCTTTATCAATCAAACATTCTAGTCATGCACGCACTCTGATTAGTTTCTAAACATGATCTCAACATTACTTTAAGAATTCATTAATCACATGATACTAATCTCATTACTCATTCAAATTCACTCAATTGACAATGAAACAAGTATAAAGAAATTTGTGTATCTGATGATTAATGACATTGAAAGACAGAATAACATCAAGAAATCAATAAAATCAATGAAAATATACAATCATATGATTGTTAAAGAATTTATTGCTCAGTCAATAGCATCAGTTCAGATTGATTGATAGAATCAAGAGATTAAAATCTTGATTGCTTAAAAATTATCAAAAAACTCTCTCAAATCAGCAACATTCTTTTTTGAAGACTAAATACTTTAACAAATAATTTCTCTACATACTATTAAGCATCATTCTTCGCTTGATCATTAACTTTTTGCTATGATTCAATCATTTGTGAATACTCAACTCAATTTCTTTGAGAGTAATCAAAGCTTCAATTCAATCATTTATCTTGAGTTATTTTCTCATCTATCAAAATTTCTTAAAACTGACTTCATACAAAAACATCATCAATTCTTGTCTCACTTTCAGACACTTGATGAATCTCTGAAAGTCTTTATTCTCTGAGATATCAAAAATGTAAAGCAGCTACAATATTGAGTCAAACAAAATGTTGAGATCATGTTTAAATCATTCAATCAAAGAAACTCAAGACTGATATGTATGTATTGCTCTTTAAAGATAACTATAACAAGACATTAAGAATACAGAAGAGAAAAAGTGTGAGCTCTTCTATAAATAATGACTTGAGACTGCGCTAGACTTGATACAGATGTGATATAATATATCAGACGTGTTTGTTTAAAAGAATGATGAAAGAGATGAATGATGAATGAGATGAATGAAGAAAGTGCTAAACAATGAGAAGAAGTGTTGAGAATGACTCAAAGAATTCAATAGAAATGTGCTAGATTCAAACTAAACATAGCATCATGACTTACTTTAATCAAATTGATTAAAGTTAAATTTGAATTCTGATTGATTCAGACATGTTCATAACATTATTTCTTTCTTTGAACATTCATGTTTGCATGAATAGAAAAGAAATAAAAGCAAAAAATTCATCGTGTTTTCAATTTAGTGCAACTTATTTAAGTATAGCTTGTGAAATTCATTCAAAACTTTCTTTGAGTCATTGAATTCTTCTTTATCAACATAGTATCATTCATCATCATGATTTATCTTAATTCATTTGATCTTGTATTGTAGTCTTTCTCTATATCTTCTGAAGTTTAATATATTGTTTACTTTTCAATACTTTTTATTCTCTTCAATGATCATTGATTTAAAAGATTCAGAGTGTTGTTTCAATAAAAGATTGTTTAATGAAGATTGTAAACACTTCAAACTAAACACTGAATGTATATGCTTCATGCTTTTAAATAGTTAAAGACGATAGAAGATTTCAACTTTGACTGTGATTGAATAGAGATTGAGCTGCTTGTCTTTCAAATCTTTGCATGATCTAGTGATTTTGATGTTTTTGAAAACTAATCAAACTTGATCATTTACTTCATAAATGATGTCTCATTTATGCTTGTTCATCTGAGCTTCAATGATCTGCTTGATCTTTTTCAATTGTTGACAATTAAAGATAAGAAGTTCACTCATTTGAGTGATAATATCATCAATCTTTCTAGCTTCAATACATTGACAAGTCATTTTATAATCAATTGTATCTGAATCAAAACTTATTCAAGAATGAAAGTCTTTATTGAAGTAGAAAGAAATCATCAAAATAGTTAAGAATGTATTGAAATTATCACTGAATTTCATCATTGAAAGTCATTTAGCTCAGTCATTCTGCATGTAATTGCAATAGATTTAAAGTTTGCATTCAACATCTTGATTAGCTTGTTTCGACTGATCATTGATCTCTGAATAATAAACTGTTAATAAATTGACTTTAATCTTCAGTCGTTTGCAAAAACTTTGTCACATGATCAATATGAACTGAGAGTCTCTATTTGAAACGATAGAACTGAGTAAATCATGAAATTGATAAATGTTTCATAGCATGATTCATATTGTTTCTTCAATTGAGATGTCATTGTTTCTTTAATGACAAAGAACATAGTGATGTTCTTTGAAGAGATGACATATGATCATGCAAATGATGTTATAGTTTTTCGATAGAGATAACTCAATAATGAAGTTTATAACTATATTTTGTCAACGCTGCTGAGAGATCAATAGAAACTGAAGCAAATAATTTGTATCATCTTGAGATGCTTTGCTTCACTGATAAACATGACAGTTTCAAATGTATTGTTGAATAGTTACTTGATGATCTGATTAATAGTAAAAGCGTTGAACTAGATCAATCATTCATTTAATGTCAGAGTGCAAGATTAATGATTGATCGTGAATTTTTCAAAGCAATTTCGTATGCATTTGTTTTGACATTCATAATAGACTCTTTTTGAATAAAACGTTGTCAATGATTTGACAGTTCTTTAGCTTCATGTCATGAAGCTTCAGTTCATCTTTGTTCATAGCTTGTTAATACTCATTGCATAGTTTATTCTTCTGATTAACTAGATGTACACATTGATAGAAATTAATCTTGTATTCAGATTCAATTTCAAACTCAATCAATAAAGCATTTATTCAATTTGAAATCAGTATAGTCTGAAAACAATCATTTATATCTTTAGCTGATTCAAAACTATTGATCATTGACATTCTAGTTAAAGCATCGACTTTGATGTTTATTTTATCTGATCAAAAGATAATCTGAAAGTTAAACTTTGATAGAATATTCAGATAGTTTGCTTGTCATCAAGTCAGCTGTTTATTTTTCATAAAGATTTTCAAAGTCTGATGATCAGTAAACATCTGAATAAATAGCTCAGTATTTTCTAGTTCAAGTCATCAGTGTTTGAAGCATTGAATGATAGCTAGCAATTTCTTGTCATAGATGTGATAATTGCATTCAGCTTAAATCATGCTTTTGCTATAAAAGACTATCGAGTGAAGCATACTCTTGTCATCATACTGAGATAGTATGTCGTCTTTTACATAGTTGAATGCATCGATTTTCAAAATAGCTTGACGTTTGACATTGAAATGACGTAGAACTGAGATCAAGCTGATCTGCTTCTTTAAATTGTTAAAGACTTCAACGCAGACTTTGTTTCAAACAAAAGATGTGTCTTTTCAAGTTAGCTGAGTGAATGACTTGACTAGTTTTGAAAAGTTCTTGATGAAGCGTTGATAGAAATTAGCAAAGTCAATGAAGTCTGATATCTCTTTTAAATTAGTAAATGTAGCTTAATTGACTATAGCTTTCACTTTGATAAAGTTCATGCAAAGATCTTGTTCTGATACTATGACTTTTAAAAAGATTGTTTCTTCTACGTTGAATTTGCACTTTTGAATATTTATTTGCAGATCAGCGTCTTGTAAACAATTTAGTGTTGAGATCGTGTCTAGATCATTCAATCAAAGAAGCTCAGAACTGATATGTATGTATTGTTCTTTAAAGATAGCTATAACAAGACATTAAGAATACAGAAGAGAAAGAGTGCAAGCTCTTCTATAAATAATGACTTGAGACTGCGCTAGACTTGATACAGATGTGATGTAATATATCAGATGTGTTTGTCTAAAAGAATGATGAAAGAAGTGAATGAAGAAAGTGCTGAACAACGAAAAGAAGTGCTGAGAATGACTCGAAGAAGTGCGCTAGATTCAAACTAAACATAACGTCATGACTTGTTTTAATTAAATTGATTAGAGTTAGATCTGAACTCTGATCAATTCAGACATGTTCATAACATTACTTTTCTCTTTGAACATTCATGTTTGCATGAATAGAAAAGAAATAAAAGCAAAAAATTCATCGTGTTTTCAATTTAGTGCAACTTATTCAAGTATAGCTTGTGAAATTCATTCAGAACTTTCTTCAAGTTATCAAATTCTTCTTTATCAACATAGTATCATTCATCATCATGATTTATCTCAATTCATTTGATCTTGTATTGTAGTCTTTCTTTATATCATCTAAAGTTCAATATATCATCTACTTTTCAGTGCTTTTCATTCTCTTCAATGATCAGCAATCTAGAGAGTTCAGAATGTTGTTCTGATAAAGAGTTGTTTGATGAAGATTGTAAATACTTCGAGCTGAACACTGAATGTATATGCTTCATGCTTCTAGATAGCTGAAGACGATAGAAGATTTCAACTTTGACTGTGATTGAATAGAGAGCAAGCTGCTTGTCTTTTAAATCTTTGCATGATCTAGTAATTTTGATGTTTTCAAAGACTAATCAAACTTGATCATTTACTTCATAAATGACGTCTCGTTTATGCTTGTTTATCTGAGCTTCAGTGATCTGCTTGATCTTTTTCAATTGTTGATGATTGAAGATAAGAAGTTCGCTCATTCAAGTGACAATGTCATCGATCTTTCTAGTTTCAATACATTGATGAGTCGTTTTGTAATCAGTCGTATCTGAATCGAAACTCATTCAAGAGTGAAAGTCTTTATTGAAGTAGAAAGAAATCATTAAGATAGTTGAGAATGTATTGAAATTATCACTGAATTTCATCATTGAAAGTCATTTAGCTCAGTCATTCTGCATGTAATTGCAGTAAATTCGAAGTTCGCGTTCAACATCTTGATTAGCTTGTTTCGACTGATCATTGATCTCTGAATGATAGACTGTTGATAGATTGACTTTGATCTTCAGTCATTTACAAAGACTTTGTCACATGATCGATATGAACTGAGAGTCTCTATTCAAAACGATAGAACTGAGTAAATCATGAAGTCGATAGATGTTTCATAACATGATTCATATTGTTTCTTCAATTGAGATGTCATCATTTCTTCAATGATAGAAAACATAGTGATGTTCTTTGAAGAGATGACATATGATCATGCAAATGACATTATAGTTTTTCAATAGAGATAGCTCAGTGATGAAGTTCATAGTTATATCTTGTCAACACTGCTGAGAAATTGATAGAGATTGAAGCAAATCATTCATATCATCTCAAGATGCTTTGCTTTGCTAATAGACATGACAGTTTTGAATGTATTGTTAAATAGTTACTTGATGATCTGATCAATAGTAGAAGCATTGAACTAGATCAATTATTCATCTAATGTCAGAGTGCAAGATTGATGATTAATTGTGAATTTTTCAAAGCAATTTCGTATGCATTTGTTTTAACACTCATAATAGACTCTTTTTGAATAAAATGTTGTCAATGATTTGACAATTCTTTAGCTTCATGTCATGAAGCTTCAGTTCATCTTTGTTCATAGCTTGTTAATACTCATTGCATAGTTTATTCTTCTGATTGACTAAACATATGCATTGATAAAGATTAATCTTGTATTCAAATTTGATTTTGAACTCAATCAATAAAACATTTATTCAATTTGAAATCAGTATAGTCTGAAAACAATCATCTATTTCTTTAGCTGATTCAGAACTATTGATCATCAACATTCTAGTTAAAGCATCGACTTTGATGTTTATTTTGCCTGATCAAAAGATAATCTGAAAGTTAAACTTCAATAGAATATTCAGATAGTTCGCTTGTTATCAAGTCAGCTGTTTGTTTTTCATAAAGATCTTCAAAGTCTGATGATCAGTAAACATCTGAATAGATAGCTCAATATCTTTTAGTTTGAGTCATCAATGTTCAAAGCATCGAATGATAGCTAGTAATTTCTTGTCATAGATGTGATAATTGCATTCAGCTGAAATCATGCTTTTGCTATAGAAGACTATCGAGTGAAGCACACTTTTGTCATCATACTGAGATAGTATGTCATCTTTTACATAGTTGAATGCATTGATTTTCAAAATAGCTTGATGTTTGACATCAAAATGATGCAGAATTGAGATCAAGCTGATCTGCTTCTTTAGATTGTCAAAGACTTCAACGCAGACTTCGTTTCAAACAAAAGACGTGTCTTTTCAAATCAGCTGAGTGAACAGCTTAACTAGTTTCAAAAAGTTCTTGATGAAGCGTTGATAGAAATTGATGAAGTCAACGAAGTCTTGTATCTCTTTTAGATTAGTAGATGTAGCTCAATTGACTATAGCTTTCACTTTGATAAAATTTATGCAAAGATCTTGTTTGAATACTATGATCTTTAAGAAGACTATTTCTTCTACATTGAATTTGCACTTTTGAATATTTATTTGCAGATCAGCGTCTTGTAGACAATCTAGCATCATCTTGACATGTTGTCTATGCTTCTTTTGAATCTTGCTGTATATGAGAATGTTATTTAAATAAGCTTGACAGAAGTCATTTAGAAAGTCTCATAAAACATCATTCATATATTGCTGAAATGAAATCGAATCATTTGTTAATTCAAATAATAGAATCTTTGATTTGTACGCTTCTAGAGCGATAATGAAGATTGTATAGTTCTCACTATCGAGATGCATACGAAGTTTGTTGAAAGCGAAAATTATATTCAGTTAAATCAGATGCTTGCAGTCAACGATTTTGTCAATCATCTCATCTATGAGCAATAAAGAATAGCGATTTCTTTTGATAATGACATTGAGCTTTTGATAGTTGACGCAGAAGCGAAGATCATCATTGATCTTCAGAGCGAATAAAACGAGTGAGAAATATGAGATCTTGCTAGAAGTAATAAAATACTTTGACAGATTTTCGTTCAGATATTCTTTGATCTTCTGAAGCTTGTAAAGTGACATTCAATAAGCTCGACATCTAAAAGAAGTAGCATCGTTAGTGAGCTTTATCTTATGATCATATGAACAATGAGATGATAGCTTATCGACTTGAGCTCGATCAAACACGTCAAGAAAATTCTGATATTTCGAAGATAGCTTGACTTTGATGTCTTCTAGATTTTGAGCTGATGCATCGATGAAAGCGACGTCTAGAACGTTTAGTTTGCATTGAGTGTTGTAGACTATTTTTCTATTAATATCTTCGATCGACATAGCGAAAATCTCAATGCAATTCTTCTTTGATCATTTAATCAGTGCATGAAAAGATGCAGCTTTCATACTGAACATAGAAAAGTTCTTTTTCGAAGCAGTAGAAGTGAGTCGTTGAAGCACTTTGAGAGCTGAACTAATAGAAGAATTTAATGATCATGATCATTTTGAGTGTGAAGCTCTGACTGATATCAAAAAAACAGAAATAAAAGCTTTTAATTGATTCAAAAAAACGATGACATCATTTTGCATATCTAGTAGTATTTCATTTTTATTCATTCAGAGCTTTTCTAATATGATGTCATGATGATTTATATCAGCTATTAACATTGAAACAGTCAATTTCTTATGACTTTCGACTGTGAGATTGAGTAGAATTTTATGAATAATGATCTTCTTTGTCAGCTTTTCGTCATATTCTCTTATTAACTTCTCTTTAGCTAGTCGTATGAGTTGAATTTCGAGCTTCTGACATATTTGATCTACTAGCTTTGTATGAATCAAGATGTAGATCATCGAGTCACTATCTATCAGAGATCGTAGCTTGAAGAATTCGTCTTGCGAGAATAGAGTGACATCGACTAGAAATGACTTTTCGAAGTAGTTCTCTTCGATAGATGAAATTTCGTCGATTAGATTGCACAAAGAAATGATCTCTATCTCTTCGATGACTCTGAAAGAGATGACTAGTTTTTTGAATCAGACTCTGAATTGAAGTTCGAAGAATGATCAAACTCGTCATCTAATGCGTTAATTCTGAAAGATCTATTCAAGCACTCTTTAGAAGTATGATCAGACTTATGACAAAGAAAGCAGTTTTCGATTAGTAAGTCATTTTCTTTGACGTTAGTCAAAACAGCGTCGCGTGATTTTGACTGATCAGTCATCTTCGTTTCTATGATTCTACGAGTAGCTTTGACTGATTCTTCAGCGAAGATGATCTGTTTAGTTGTTTGAGCTTTGATCATTGCTTCTCTATTCTTGATCTCTCGAATAGCTCGTTGATCGTTATTCAATCGAATGAGGTAGAAACGAATTTCTTTCAGAGTACTGAGTTGAATCAATTGAGTTACTCAAGCGAATCGAAGTCGAGAATTTATTTTATTCTTTAAATCGATGATCAGCTGTTTTTCTTGATAGTCTAGATAGAAGAATAGTCGTTGAAATTGAGTATAAAACTCGCTGAATTTCTTCTGTTCTTGAATCAAGTTGTAGTAGTTTCTACGAAAGTTGACTTCTTTATCTGAATCATTGAACAACTGAGCTAGCTCTTTCAAAAGCTCATTGACGATCTTGTATGAGTTGAAACAGTCACGTTCACGTCTTGACTGAATGATCTCAGCTGCATTATTGAATAATCTGAAATGTACGTAGCTCAGCTTGACTCGTTCACTTGAAAAGAGATCAACGTTGATTTTCAGCTTGTTCTGAACTTTTTCATATCAGTTCTCTTAGATAGAATTCTTTTCATCAGTGAACAACGAAGAATCGAGTATTTTCTGAAATCTAGAATGCTCAAAGTAGATTGATGATGACGAAATAATCTCTCTAGCTTGTAGTCTAGCTTTCAGCTCTTCGCTTCGTTTCTTCAAAGCTTTCATAGTCATAGAAGATGTTATGATTTCAGCGAATGAGTCATTATCTTCGATAATGAAGAATGAAGCTTCGAAATGCTCTTTGAAGAGACGAGACATGATGAGAGAGAAAGAAGAGATTGAATTGAACGAGTGTTTTAAAAGAAAGAGATCGAGCGAAGAATGATGCTCAACAATAGAAGATAAAGTAGTTTTTGTTGTTTGATTTGAAAGTTGATTGATTCTCTTGATCGATTTGATTCTCTAGCAATTAACAAAGATTCTTTATCGCTGATTCTATTAATTGAAATGAACGATGTGTACTTAATGAGCTGTAAGTCGTCTAGCAATTCAATCAGTTTCGCTGTTGATTTTATAGATTTTCTAGTGTTGTTCTGTCTTTCAATTGCATCGATCATCAGATAAATGAATTTCTTTAGACTCGATCTGTCTGAACGAGTATATTGAACGAGTAATGAGTATCTGTATCATATGATAAACGAAATTCTTAATGTAATGTTGAGATCATGTCTAGATCATTCAATCAAAGAGACTCGAAGCTGATATGTATGTATTGCTCTTTAGAGATAGCTATAACAAGACATTAAGAATACAGAAGAGAAAGAGTGCAAGCTCTTCTATAAATAATGACTTGAGACTGTGCTAGGCTTGATACAGATGTGATGTAATATGTCAAATGTGTTTGTCTAAAAGAATGAAGAAAGTGCTGAACAACGAGAAGAAGTGCTGAGAATCATCGGCAAAATCGTGAGGCGGAAAAAGTCGGTATTAGCTGGTTTTTGCCGACTTTTCCTGAGTTAGCTGTTAATCTCATGTGCCAGCTAACGGTCGGAATTAGCTGACCCTCTCAGTTATTAGCTGACTATTAGCTGTCACTTAGCTGACTTAGCTGTGTGCTCAGCTAATATCGATTTTATCTCTTTTGTCAACTTCTTCAACATTTGCGCATTTTGTTTATTAGCAATCAAATATTGAATTAATGATTGAATAATTATTGCGCCCGTATAATTGATTAATTAATGATTAATTTGACTAACTAAATAATAGCTATTTACACAGTTTAATATATGCGCTGGGAAAGTTAATGGGGAAGTCAATGGGTAAACTAATGGGGTAGGAAGCCATGTAGAATGTTCGGTAGGGAGTCGTGTAGAATGTTCGATAGAGTTATATTTGATGCTCGATAGGGAACAAATTTGATTCTTGAATGGTGAGTAGGGTGGTGAGTAGGGTGGTGAGTAGGGTGGTCAGTAGGATGGTCAGTAGGATGGTCAGTAGGGTGGTCAGTAGGGTGGTCAGTAGGGTGGTCAGTAGGGTGGTCAGTAGGGTGGTCAGTAGATAGCTCAGTAGGGTGGTCAGTAGATAGCTCAGTAGAAAGGTCAGTAGGAAGGTCGATAGAGAGGTCAGTAGAAAGCTCGGTCGGAAGGTCAATAGAAAGCTCGGTCGATAGCTCAGTAGATAGCTCAGTAGATGGCTCGATAGATAGCTCAGTAGGTAGCTCAGTAGAAAGGTCGGTAGAAAGGTCGGTCGGAAGCTCAGTAGAAAGCTCACTAGTAGAAAGGTCAATAGAAAGCTCGGTCGATAGCTCAGTAGGTAGCTCAGTAGATAGCTCAGTAGAAAGGTCGGTAGAAAGGTCGATAGAAAGGTTGGTCGGAAGCTCACTAGAAAGCTCGGTCGGAAGCTCGATGAAAAGCTCGATGGGAAGTTCAGTAGAAAGCTCAGTCGGTAGCTCAGTAGGTAGCTCAGTGAAAAGCTCAGTAGAAAGCATTGTTTGAAGCACTGTTTGACCCGTGTTATGCGCCCGATCGACGCGTTTTATAGAGCGTTTGATAGAGCGTTTGGTAGGGAATTTGGTAGAGCGTTTGGTAGGAAGATTGGTAGGGCGAGTAGGTGAAGCGAGTAGATGAGCGAGTAGGTGGGCGAGTAGGTGGGCGAGTAGGTGAAGCGAGTAGGTGAGCGAGTAGGTGGGTGAGTAGGTGAGCGAGTAGGTGGGCGAGTAGGATGGTGAGCATGTAGGGTGACGAGTAGGGTGGTGAGTAGGGTGGTGAGCATGTAGGATGACGAGTAGGGTGATGAGTATGTAGGATGGTGAGTAGGTGAGCGAGTAGATGAGCGAGTAGGTGAGCGAGTAGATGGGCGAGTAGATGAGCGAGTAGGTGAGCGAGTAGATGAGCGAGTAGGTGAGCGAGTAGGTGAGCGAGTAGAGTGATGAGCATGTAGATAAATATTTTAGCTGAGTTAGCCGAATTTAGCTGAAATTTAGCTGATTAGCCAGTTGTTAGCTGATTATTAGCTGAACCGAGCCGACTTTTCCAGGTTCTGTCATCGAGCAAAAAGTTAGCTGCCTTACATTTTGCCGATGATGACTCGAAGAATTCAATAGAGATGCGCTAGATTCAAACTAGACATAGCATCATGACTTGCTTTAATCAAATTGATTAGGGTTAGATCTGAACTCTGATCGATTCAGACATGTTCGTAACACAAAATTCAGAAGTTTTTCTAAAAGATTTAAACAATCTTCAAACTCAACGAGATTTAAATGTAGAAGTTTGTGAGCTATTTGATAAAATACTCAGCGAACAGATATGAAAGACTTGTTTCAAAGAAAATGTTACGAGCGTATCAAGGCCGATAAGGCTGAACAAGGCTGAAGCCCTAATCAATTCGCAGTGCACGCTAGCGAGTACTCTGCGTAATGATTAGGGCTAGTCAACGATCTAGCCGAGATCTGGCCTAGATCTGGCCCAGGTTTGGCCCAGATATGGCTCAACACCCTTTTTCTTCCCCAACACTCTTTTTCTTCCCCAACACTCTTTTCTTTCACCAACATCTTGTTCATCTACATCACCTTCTTTCCGTGTCACAAACACATTCCTTTCGAGCCTAGCGCAGCCTCTGAACATTACATAAATAGAAGCTCTTGTACATTCGCAGTTTGGGAAGTGAACTGAATTATTGGGTTTAGCTAAAGGGACATTTGTCGCTTAAAGCGGGATAAAGTCGGGATTTTAGCTGAGCTCATCTGAATGTGATCAGATTTTATGAATAAAATCTGCGATCATTTCATATGTCGTTGAACTGAATCTGCGTTTGTTCATATGTCATTGAACTGAATCGCGCTTTCGTCGCTTTCATCGCTTTCGTCGCTTTCATCGCTTTCATCGCTTTCGTTTCTTTCGTCGCATTCAGCCTACTACTCGTCTATCTACTCGCTCATCTACTCGCTCATCTACTCGCTCACCTACTCGCCTACCTACTCGCCCACCTACTCTCCATCCTACTCGCTCACCTACTCGCCCACCTACTCGCCACCCTACTCGCTCATCTACTCTTCACCCTACTCGCCTAGCTACTCGCTCACCTACTCTTCATCCTACTCGCTCACCTACTCGCCCACCTACTCGCCACCCTACTCGCCCACCTACTCGCCACCCTACTCGCCCATCTACTCTCCACCCTACTCGCCTAGCTACTCGCCCACCTACTCGCCACCCTACTCGCCCACCTACTCGCCACCCTACTCGCCCACCTACTCTTCACCCTACTCGCCTACCTACTCGCTCACCTACTCGCCACCCTACTTTCTACCGAACGCTCTATCAAATGCGTCGGTCAAGCGCACAAAACACGTCAAACAGTGCTTCAAACAATGCTTTCTACTGAGCTTTTCATTGATCTTTCTACTGACCTTTCGATCGAGTCATCTAGTGAGCTTCCTACTAGTGAGCTTTCTACTGACCTTTCGATCGAGTCATCTAGTGAGCTTTCTACTGACCTTTCGATCGAGTCATCTAGTGAGCTTTCTACTGACCTTTCGATCGAGTCATCTAGTGAGCTTTCTACTGACCTTTCAATCGACCTTTCTACCAACCTTTCTATCGACCTTCCTATCAACCTTTCTACCGACCTTCCTACCAACCTTTCTATCAACCTTTCTACCGATCTTCCTACTGAGCTATCTATTGAGCTATCGACTGAGCTTTCTATCAAACGCTCTACCAAACATTCTACATGCTTCAAAATACGCGTCGATCGAGCGCATAACATGAATCAAACAATGCTTTCTACATGACTTTCTACATGACTCTCTATCAAGCATTCTTCATGTTTCTCTATCAAGCATTCTCACTGATCTTTCTACTGATCTTTCGATCAAGTTATCTAGTGAGCTTTCTACTGATCTTTCGATCGATCTTTCTATTGATCTTTTTACTAGTAAGCTTTCTACTGATCTTTTGATTGAATCATCTACTGACCTTTTTACTAAATGACTCTCTACATGACTTTCTACATGACTCTCTTCATGACTTTCTACATGACTTTCTACATGACTTCTCACCAAGCTTCGAATTACTTCGCAATCAAGAATCAAATTTGTTCTCTATCAAGCTTCAAACACGACTCTATCAATCATTCTACATGACTCTCTATCTCTCTAGTTTACTCATTGACTTTTTCATTAACTTTCTCATTGACTTTTTCATTGACTTTCTCATTGACTTTCTTGACGCATATATTAAATAGCTATTATTTAGATAGTCAAATCAATCATTAATTATTCAATGTTGCAACTACTTATCAATGCTACAAATGTTAAAATAGTCATGTTTATTGAATCAAATGATAAAGACGCATACTGCGCTCATAAGAATGCTAAAAATGTTAAGAATGTTGAGAATATTGACGCTTTTATGAATATGTCTCAGCTAAAAGTGACGCAAATCTGAAACATGAGATTAAATGAATATTCAAGATATTGATCACTAAAAGCACTAAAATCTGTCACTGTCACTCTTTACAAATTACAGATGTATCAATCTTCTTCTGTATTCTTAATATTCAGTTATAGTTATCTTTAAAGATCAAGCACTATCAATTCTGATCTTCATTGATTGTATCATTTAGACATGATTCTGACATTATATTAAGAATTTGTTAATCACATGATACTGATCTCATTACTCATTCAATCAACTCATACAGACGAATTGAGTCTAAAGAAATTTGTTTATCTGATGATTCAATCTTGAAAGACAAGAATAACATCAGAGAATTCATAGAATCAACGAAAACATATGATCATTAAATTGCTAGAAGATTTATCGCTCATTCAGTATGCATTCATTCAAAATCGATTAATAGAATCTACGATAAAGAATCTTCGTGAATTGCTAGAGAATCAAATCGATCAAGAGAATTACAATAAAGAATTTTCGTGAATTGCTTCAAGATCAATCATTCTCACAAACATCTTCTTCATTGAACAAACATTTATCTTTCTTCATAAAACTACTGAGCTTCGTTCTTCATTCAGTTTAAATCAATTCTCATCTTTTTCACTATGACATTTAAAAATACATTTGATAAAGATAAAGCTTTTATTAATCTCTTGCAACAAACATGTTCACAAGCTTTCTCTTTTATCATTGACTCACAACATGCTTCTTCATTCATTGCTTTTAACGAATCAAACGCTGAAATCATCATACTCAATGATATAAAAGTATGAAAGAAATGTATTTATGATCTTAATAAAGAAATAAATTGTCTCATCAAGATGAAACAACGAGACAAGAGTAAAATTCAACAGTTGAAAGCACAACTACAAGCTTTCACTGCTATCACAGTCAATGTAATCATCACTGCTTTCTTGATTGTCATTTACTTCAAATGATTTAAATATTACAAAATACTTGACTCTTCAATGTTTACTGATGAAAAGAACTCTACTTGAGAGAATTGATCTCTTGACATACGAGAGAAGTTAGCAATGAATGTTGACATCTTTTCAAATGAACTTTACAAGCTGAGCTACATTAACTTTCAATTAGCAGATAATGTCATCAAAGTCATTCAAGTCAAATGCAATCTCAACTGTGATAATCTCTATCTGACTGTCAATAAACTTCTAAAGAAACTAGTTCAATCATTTCATGATTCTGATAAGAAAGATAACTATTGTAGAAAATATATTAATCTGATTCAAGAATTAAAGAAATTCAGCGATTTCTTTAATCAGTTTCAACGACTATACATTTATTTAAAGTATCAGAAGAATGTACTAGTCATTGATTTAAAGAATAAAATAAATTTTCGTCTTTGAATCTTTTAAACAGCTTAGATGAAGTTGCTCATCAAGCTATCAGATATTCAAAACTATCTGATTCGCTTAAACAATGAACATAAAGCAGTTTGAGAAATCAAGAACAAACTACTCAAACATGATGATTCAAAGATCATCATTTCTAAAGCAACTATTGCTGTTCAGTCTTCAACTTTAAAGTCTGACTGATTAAAGTCACGCAGCGCAGTTTTGACTAACGTCAAGAATGCAGACATTCTAGTTGAAATCTGTTTCATATGTCACAAATCAAATCATAGTTTCAAAGAATGCTTGAATTAATCTATCAAAGTTAATGCAGTTGATGAGAACTACAATCATTTTGAACTCAATACTGAATCAAAGTTCAAGTCAAAAAACTAGTCATCTTTTCAACTGTTAAAGATCGATTTAAAGTGAGTCATAGAGATGTCATTTAACTAATAAATAAATGCTAAGAAAGAAAAGTATCTACAGAAAAGAACTTGATTCTTATATGTGTGTTTCTCAGCTCTGTGCTAAACTCGATTGAATTGACATCTTACACATATGATGCAGAGTTTCAATAATATCATCTCTAGATCAGATTTTCGCTAAACTCGATTAGAATGAAATCAGACGAAGACTAGATGAAGAATAGACGAAGACTAGAATCATAATATTACTTCTCTTTCTTGACTATTCATGTTTGCATGAATATTGTTTCTTAGTGCGCTTTTCTTGAATATTTGATATGAAATTCATCAATCATCTTTTGAGCGTTCATAAACTCATCGTCGTCAGCATTATATCAGTTGAGATTATTATTATAGTTCTTTCATTTGACTTGATATTGAAGTCATCTTCGATATCATCAAAAGTTCAATATATCATCAATTTCTCATTCATCTTCATCGTTTATCACTATTGACTTTGAAGATTCATTCTTTTGATCAGACAGAGAATCATTGACAACAGAATGAAGAAGCTCTGAATAAAATACATCATGTATATGCATAGTCTCTGATAGTTTCAACTTATAAAATGAGTCAACAGACTCAATGATCTGAAATGAGTTGAGCATCTTGTCATTCAATTTTTTGAAAAATCTCGCTGTAATGATGTTTTGTTCATTCAGAAACATCTTTAATTCAATCTTGTAATTAACTTTCTTTCTATGCTTATTAGCTTGATTCATCATTTGTTCTCATGCTTTGATCAGAGCTTCGCGAGCGAAGATCAGTGTCTTATTCATGTGATTGAATATATCTTTGACTCAAGCAATCTGCAGACGTTCGCGAGTGCTTTCATACTCGATGATGTCAGAGTCAAAGCTTATACAAGAATGAAAGCTCTTGTTCATGAAGAAGAGAATCAAAAAATGACTGAAGACAAGATGTTATTGTCAACAAACTCAATCATGAGTAGTCACTTGAATCAGTCATTCTGCATGTATGAACAGAAGAAACGAAAATATCACTCAACATTCTGATTGACTTGTTCGCTTTGATCATCAGTTTGAGAGTGATAGATGATGAACAATCAAAGAGAAATGCTCAGTCGTTTACAAAGAGACTTTCAAAGAATGAAGATGAACTGAGAATCTCAATCAAATACAATAAAGCTTGATAAATCGTGAGTTTGATATATTCATTGAAGCAACATTTCAGCTGTCTTTTCGACTGTGATATCTTCATCATCAGTGATGCAAGAAATATAATGTCTTTCTTTCAACAATCTGCAGATGACAGTCAGAATAACGTTGTAGTCGTATGAATCAGATAAATCAATAATGAAGTTCATGACTATGTTCTGTCATCGCTGTTCAGATATAGATAGAGATTGAAGTAAGTTGTTTGATTTATTTCTTGATGTCTTTGAACGTTGACATACATAGCAGTTTTGAATATCTCGATCTATCGTTTTTCGCATAGAAGATCAATAGTAATTTCGCTTTATGATCTTCACTGTTCTAAGAATTTCAGAATGATCAATTGACGACTGATCATGTACTTCACGAATCAGATTCATTTGTAGAAGTTCATTGAACAAGACTCATAGCTGACTATCATGAAACAAGATTTCATTCTGAGTTCAACAATTCTTTAATTTGATATCTTCATATTGTGCTTCGTCTCTTGCTATTGCTTCGCGAAGTAGTGTACAATTGTCGTCAATTTCATTCACGTCAAGAACTTGTTTATAGATTGATTGATCATTATTCTTCTCTAGATCAGCGATTTTCATTCAATTTGATGTCAGAATAGTAGTTCTTTGATATTGAACACGTTCATTGTCAAGATCTCTAGGCACGAAGTCAGCTCAATGAGTTAATGCATTGATCTTAATGTTCTGTTTGTCAGATTGATACATTATCTTGAAGTTGAAGTCAGCTAACTTCTGAACTCAGCGTATCTGATGTCTGCTCAGCTCTTTATCTTTTATCAATGAGATGAGTGCTTGATGATTAATGAACATCTTGATAGAAATGTGAGTTAGCTTCAGTTTGAATCGTCAGTGTTCAAATGCTCAAATGATGATCAGAAGTTTTTTATCATATATTTCGTAGTTGCATTCAGCAGAAAACATGTTCTTACTATAGAAGACAATCAAATGTAGTACTTCTTCGTCATTATATTGAGAAAGAACTTTATCATTGACGTAGTTGAATGAGTTGATTTCAAGAATAGTCTCACAAGTTTGATCAAAGTGACGTAGTATAAAAGTCTCAGTCATACATCTCTTCATATGATTGAAGATGATCTGACAGATTTCATTTCATTCAAATATGATCTTCTTTTGAATGAGTTGAATCATTGAATGAACAATCTTCGAAAAGTTCTTGATGAAGCGTCGATAGAAGTTGCAGAAGTCAATGAATGACTGAATCTGAGTGAGATTATTGAGAGTAGATCAATTCACTACTGCTTGTATCTTTCGTGAATTCATCTTAAGTCTCTCGATTGACATCAAAAGTTTTAAAAAGATGATTTTCTAAACATGAAACTTGCATTTATTGATGTCTATCTGTAGATCAGCTTCTCGTAGTCTATTCAAGATTAATCATATATGTTGCTTGTGTTTCTTCAAGATCTTACTGTAAATGATAATGTCATTTAGATAAATCTGACAAAACTGATGAAGATATTTGAACAGTACGTCGTTCATATAGTGTTGATAGAACATTGATTCATTGATTAATTTGAAGAGCATTACATGATATTTGTATGAGTTGAAAAAGATGATAAAGATAGTCAGATCTTCGCTATCTGAATGCATTTGTAGTTTATTGAACGTGACAATGATGTTCAATTGAGACAGATATTTGCTTTCTTGTATACAAGCGAAAGTCTCGTCTATCAAGAACAAAGAATAGTGATTTCATTTAATCAAAGCATTGAGCTTTCTGTAATCAACACAGAAACGCAGACTTTCGTCTTTCTTTTCAGCGAACAAGATAAGCGAGACGTATGATGCAAAGCTGAAGAAAATGAACTCTTTGTTCAGATGTTTGATCAGATACTTCTTTATCTTCTGAAGCTTGTGATTGAACATCTGATATAATCTGCTTCGCGAAAGTATTTTCTCGTTGATCAACTCAATCTTATGATCATAAATATGATGAGATGATAGCTGATTGATCATTGCTTGATCGAAGATGTCTAGATAGTCATGATATTCAGTGAGAAGCTTGATCTTGACTTGCTCGAGAGTCTTGACGTGTGAAAGCTCATGTAGATTCACTTCTTTGAGCTTATTCTCAGCTGTAGTTATGAGTCAATCGATTTTCGAAATAATAACAGCAAAAATCTTGACGTCTGATCATTTGACTAACATTCTATATGTCGTTGTCTCTATCATGAATATGTTGATTGAACTGAAAGCTGATTTTAGACTGAACGTTGATTTAGAATTGACGCTAGACAAAACTGCGTCACGCGATTTTGACTGTTCAATTAGTTTAACTGACTTCTCATTGAACTGATTGAAAGAAGATGATTTCTGACTAAGTTGAGATGTAACGAAAGTGAAAAATCTCTTCAATATATGAGTAGAAGTCAAGCTCTTTCGTTTCATGATTGATTTATTGCTTAAGAATAAAGCAATCAATTTTTGACTAGTAAAATTGAAATTCGAAAATCGAAGAAAATTGATTCGCATATCAATTACTAGATTGATTTTATTCATTCATGTTTTTTCAAGAATCATTTGATGTTGATCTAATCAAGTGATCAACATAGAAGCAATGTCAATCGTATGATCTTGAACAGTCAAATTCAAATAAATGGCATGAATAATGAGTTTCTTAGCATAATAATTGTCAAATTCTCGAATTGACTTCGCTTTGATTAAAGTCAAAGACTTGATTTGCAACTGATCATAAACAATCTGCGCGATCACTTCATCAATGAATGAATAGTCAGCAGCTTCGATGTTAATCAATGACTTCAATGAGTAACTAATTTCATTGCTAGAAAGTATACATTCAGTAGTCAAAGATTCAGAAGCAAAGAAGTCATTTAACATGCTTATCGTTGAAGAAATTAACACATTTTTCATTGCATCTTTGATGAAAGTTTCTAGTTTTTTGCCTTGCTGTTCTTGAAAGATATTTTCTTATTCTTTTTATTCTTTGAAATGATGATTTTATGTAGACGAAGAATGAATGCATGAAATGTCAAGATGTTGATCTTGTTCTGAAAGCAATTCTTGAATAAGTGATTTGAGATCTTGCAGATATAGCAAACGATAGATGATCTGACTGATTCAAAAATAGAAAAGATAGTTGACTTAATATATTTAATTATCGAAGTCATCATTGCTGACAATGAAGTAGCAGCGCATTTATCAGATACGACAGTGACTTTGATGATGATAGTGCAAAGCTGACTGCGTAGCTGATAGTTGACTCGCTGTTTATTATTCACATTCTGAAGAAAGATTTTTAAGCGAGTGAGCGAAGTAAAGTTCTCTGAACAGATTGATAAAGCATTCTGCAATCAATTATTGATTTTATTCTGAAGATTGTTCATCAGAGTGCAATCATCGTATTTAAGATAGCTGAATAGCTTCATAAAGTTGAAGTAAAAGATATTGAAAGACTTGTCTGTTTATCTCAGAGCGTTGTACTTACAACGACACTTTTGATTTCTATTCAGTTCATCATATATTTCTTTCAGATGCTCAAATAGCTTGTAGATCAAGATGTAAGAATTCAAAGCATCATGATGATGTCAAGTGAAGATATGTTCAGCAGTATCATCTTCTAGTCTAAATATCACATAAACAATACAGATATTCTCATTATCAAAGTGATTGACATTTGTCTGAAGCTTGTCATTCATCTTGATTCTTCAGCTATCTCATGTTGATTCATCTTCATCAATGAATACAGATGAGTTCAAAAACTTGAAAGACTTGTGAAGATCATTATTGAATAAAGTAGATGACTTTCATCAAGTATAGTTCTTGATAAATTGATGAGATAAAGATTTTGTAGAAACTCAAGATTCAGTAGACTGACGAGATTGAAACTAATTTGCTGAATGCAATACTTCTTTGAGTTTATTCTTAAGATTCAATATCTTCTCTTGATAGTGTTTGTTTATCTCTTCTAGAATGTTTATGATCATCTGTTTGATCTCTAATTAATTCAATCTCTTGTCATGTTCAACTTGAACAACAATTCACTGCTCATTCAGTTTCAAAGTTATGTCTCGTTGATCTCTTAGCTCAATCAGCATCTTAATGATCTCATCTGACTGATCAATAGCTCATTGACGAAGTTGTTGACTCATGTTGATGTTTCATGAGATAGTGACATTCTGAGATTCAGCTGAGACATTGAAAGAAATAATGAAAACGCGTCTGCTAACAGTGCTTCTAAGCAGATGAGCTGTTCATGACTTGACTGATTCGAAGTCGCATGTCATTGTGAGAAAGATAGATAGATAGATTTGATTGAGTGATTGATTTGATAAATTTGAGTAAATTTGAATGTGTGTTTTGATGAAAGTAATTCAAAGAATTTCTTGCGAATTTTCTGAATAGAAGTAGATTATTTCGTATCATTTACACGTCAATAGCAGAGTAGTTGATTAGCATTTATCTACTGTTAGAGATCGATCTAAAGCGAGTCATAAAAGTGTCATTTAACTAATAGATAAATGCTAAGAAAGAAAAGTATCGACAGAAAAGAACTCGATTTTTATATGTATGTTTCTCAGCTTTGTGCTAGACTTGATTGAGTTAATGTCTTACACATATGATGCAGAATTTCAATGATATCATCTCTAGATCAGATTCTCGCTAGACTCGATTAGAATGAAATTAAATGAAGACTAGACGAAGAATAAATGAAGACTAGAATCGTAACATCAACAATTATTGAAGTGAAGATTATATCTTTGTGCAATCTAGACGAAATTCTATCGAAAGAGAATTACTTTGATAAGTTGTTTTTAGTTGATGCTCTTCTCATCTTGTAGAATGAATAATTTAGTCTTCGCTTTTTGATAAACAGTGATTCAGTCATCTATATGATCATACATATCAATCTAGTTGATAAAGTATGTAAAGAGCTGAAATTTCAATTTATATCACTGACAAAAGAAAAGTTAATAAAAGAATATGATGAAAAAATATTTAAGAAAACTATCACTCATAAAATTCTATCGAATTTCATCATTGAAAGTCATAAGAAATTGACTGTTTCTATGTTAATAGCTGACATTAATCATCACAAAGTCATATTAGAAAAATCATGAATGAACAAAAATGAAATATTACTGAATATGCAAATCAACAACATCATTTTTTTGAATCAATTAAATACTTTCATTTCGATTTTTTCAATTTCTTTCAATTCAAAGCACTTAAGTTGATCGTGATTAACTTCGTTTACTTCTATCTTTTAGTCAAAGATTTCTAGAATGCTCAAACAATCTGTTTCAACTACGATTCAGAAAGAATCATTCTCAATTCAAAGCATAAACATTGCTTTGTTTAAAACATTGTTGAATCACTCAAAGAAGAATCAGACTGAAGTATTCGCTCTATTCATGAAGAATATTGATAGAAAAATCACGTACAACACTCAGTGCAATTTGAACGCTCTGAACGTCTCTTTTGTTAAGAAAACTACTCAGAATTTGAAAGCTATTAAAGTTAAGCTGTCTTCAGAATATCATGATTTTCTAGATGTTTTTGATCAAGCTCAATTGAATAAACTATCTTTTCATCGCTTTTATGATCATAAAATTGAGTTCATCAGTGATTCAACGCTCTCTCACTGTCGAGTTTATTGAATGTTCTCTGTCAAACTTCTAAAAGTAAAGAAGTACTAAAACGAGAATCTGTCGAAGAAATTCATCACTTTCAGTCAGACTCTCTATTTCTTCTCTGTTCTATTCATTCTCAAAGCAAATAAAGATCTTTGATTCTGCGTGAACTATCAAAAGCTAAATGTCATTTTCAAAAGAAATAAATATTCTTTATTGCTTGTTAAAGATCAGCATAGAGCGAGTCATATGAGTGTAATGTAATGAGTATATAAATGCTAAGAAAGAAAAGTATCTAGAAGAGAAGAATTGACTATCTATATGACTCAGAAGAACATAAGCTAACTCTGAATAGAGTTGACTTTGAAACAACTCGATAGTCTAGTGACGAGCGATCGACGATAGTCAGAAACATAGTCATCAATATAGTCATCAACATAGTCATCAACATAGCTATCAACATAAATGCGTAGCTAGAATCATAACAGTACTTTCTCTCTTCAATGATTCATGTTCACATGAATGTATTTTCTTAGCCTTGTGTAGAATCGAAATGCCTATTGTAGCAGACTAGCTATGTAGAGAGAAATCGACTTGCTCAGCAAAGAGATTGACTATTGAGTAATGTCATTGAAGCAGACTCACTAGAAGAAGATCAACTAGCTCATTGAAGAGATCAATTGTGATCATGTCATTGAAGCAGACTCATTGCTGATTCAGATCTACTACATAGTCGAGCTTGTTTCATTCGTTGATTGACTCAATCAAGAGATCAATCATTGTTCATCTTTATAGCAGACTCACTTTGAGTGTCGTTCAAGCAGACTAACTATTGAGTGACTGACTCGATGACGAGATCAATATCGAACGCGTCTTTGTAGCAGACTCACTAGTTGCACATGAACGAGTCGACAGATCGATTCACTGATAGATAGAGCAATGTGAGTAGCTGAATCATTGCATTGACGAAAGATGTCATTGAAGCAGACTCACTAGTTGCATGTGAACTCAATGAAAAGTCAGATTCACTGATAGATAGAGCGATGAGAGTGAGTAGATCATTGCATTGAGAATGTCGTTGAAGCAGACTCACTGAGATTTTGATATAGAAACAAGCTCAAAGATTTGCTTGTTGTTGAAGACATTATTGTGTCATTGTAGCAGACTCACTAGTTGACACAGAAACATGAGGTAGATCGATTCGCTGATAGATAGAGCGATGAGAAGATCATTGCATTGAGAATAGATGTCATTGAAGCAGACTCACTAGTTGCATGTGAACTGATAGACGAATCGATTCACTGATGAGTAGAGCGATGAGAAGATCATTGCATTGACGATGTCTTTGAAGCAGACTCACTAGTTGCACGTGAACTGATAGATGAATCGATTCACTGATAGATAAAGCGATGAGAAGATCATTGCATTGACGATGTCATTGAAGCAGACTCACTGAGAGTTTGCTTCTTGAGATAAAGACTTCACGCAGTTCTATGACTGATCTCGTTTGATTATTTAACAAATTCAAAGAATCTCTTGCGAATCTGAATGAATGATTAATTCGCTGATCTTTGACCTAGTTGAATGATTTCAATTGTTTGTTTATACTCGCTGATCAATGCATGAGTTCGAATCTTTTGTTTATTCTCGCTGAATTAGCTCACAAGAAGAGAAAGATGAGTGATGCTGCACGAACGCAAGTCGCTAGATCAAAGTCGATAGAGAGTTGAAGAATTACTAGCAGAAGCACTTGAAGAAATTGATGCAGATTATTACACTTCGTCTGTAACGAAGAAGCATTTATATAATGTTAGAAATCAGCATAGAGTGAGTCATATGAGTGTAATGTAACGAGTATATAAATGCTAAGAAAGAAAAGTATCTAGAAGAGAAGAATTGACTATCTATATGACTCAGAAGAACATAAGTTAACTTTGAATAGAATTGACTTCAAAACAACTCGATAGTCTAGTGACGAGCGATCAACGATAGTCAGAAACATAATCATCAACATAGTCATCAACATAGCTATCAACATAGATGCGTAGCTAGAATCGTAACATTGCTGATAGACGAGATCATTGATAAAATAGTGAGTTGCAAGCATTTGACTAGATTGAACATCATATCAGCGTTCAACAAACTGCGAATGCATCTCGATAGTGAGAATTACATCACTTTTATCACTGCTTTAAAAGCATATAAATACAAGATGTTATCATTCAAACTGACTAATAAATCAATCTCTTTTCAGCAACATATGAATGATGTTCTATGAAACTTTCTGAACAACTTTTGCCAAGTCTATCTAGATGACATTCTCATTTATAGCAAAATGAGAAAGAAACATAGAGATCACGTCAAACTAGTATTGAATTGACTACGCGAAGCTGAACTTCAGATGAATATTCAAAAGTGCAAATTCAATGTAAAAGAGATAGTCTTTCTAGAAGTCATTGTATTAAAACAAGATCTTTGCATGAATTCAAGCAAGATGAATATCATAGTTAACTGAACTACTTCGATCAATTTGAAAGAAATTCAGAGCTTCGTAAGATTTGTGAACTTTTATCGTCGTTTCATTAGAAACTTCTTCAAACTAGTCAAATCATTCACTCAATTGAGTAGAAAAAACACGTCTTTTGTTTGAAATGAAGTCTGCGTTCAAGCTTTCAGAAATCTGAAGAAACAGATCAGTTTCGCTTCAGTTTTTTGTCATTTTAATTTCAAACGTCAGACTATTTTGAAAATCATTGCATTGAACTATGTAAAAGATGAAATACTGTCTCAGTACAATGATGAGAGTGTACTTCACTTGATGATCTTCTACAGCAAAAGCATGATTTTTGCTGAAATCAACTATTATATTTATGACAAGAAATTACTGATCATTATTCGCTGTTTTGAACATTAATGACTTGAGCTGAAATGTACTGAATTACTCATTCAGATATTCATTGATCATCAAGCTCTGAAGATCTTCATGAAAAATGAACAGCTGAGTTGACATCAAGTCAACTATCTGAACATTCTATCAAAGTTCAATTTTCAGATCATCTTTAAATCAGGCAAAATGAACACTAAAGTTGATGCGTTAATTCAAATGTCTTTAGCGAACGTCTCTGAATCAGCTAAACGATTTGAAAATTGCTTTCAAACTATTCTTATCTCTGATAAAGTCAATATTCTACCTATTGACTTAAAATCAAACGCAAATTCGAAATCAGAAGTCAATTTCTATCAAAGAGTATGATTAGTCAATCAAATGAATGAGTTCTGCAGCGAATATAAACAAGCTAAAAACGACAACAAGCTTAAGCTTCATAGCATTAAGATGAAGAACTGCGAAATTATTGATGACATTCTATTTAGAAAAAGATTACTTTAAGTTCTCAAGAACATGCATACGAAACTACTACAAGAAGTGCACGATCAATCTTTCATCTTTCATCTCAACAATAAATGAATTATTGATCTAGTTCAGCGCTTCTACTATTAATCAGATCATCAAGTTACTATCAGACAGTACATTCAAAACTGTCATATCTATCAACAAAGCAAAGCTTCTAGAAATGCAATCAATGAACTTTATCAATCTCTATTTATTTCATTAGAACGATGAAAAGATATAGTTATGAACTTCATAACTGAGCTATCTTTGTCAAAGAACTATAACGTCATTTGCACAATCATATGTCATCTCTTCAAAGAACATCACTATGTTTTCTGTCATTGAAGAGACAATGATATCTCAGTTGAAGAAACAGTCTGAATTATGCTATGAAACGTTTATTGACTGCATGATCTACTCAGTTCTATTGTTTTGAATAGAAACTCTCAATTCATATTCATCATGTGAAAGAGTCTTTGTAAGCGACTACGAATTATTGCTAGTCTATTCACTGCTTATCATTCTGAGATTGATGATCAAACAGAGCAAGTCAATCAAGACATTGAACGTGAACTCAGAATCTACTGTAATTACATGCAGAATGATTAAGCTAAATGAATATCTATGATTGAGTTCAGTAACAATGTCAATACGTTCTCAATCATCTCAATGATTTTTTTCTACTTCAATAAAGAATTTAATTCTCGAATGAGTTTCAATTCAGATACAACTGACTACGAAATCACTCATGAACGAATTGAAGCTAGAAAAGCAGATAATATTGTCATTTGAATGAAAGAGCTACTGAACTTTGATCATCAACAATTGAAAAAAACTAAGCTGATCATCAAAGCTCAAATCAATAAACATAAACAAGACATCATCTACGAAATAGATGATCAGATCTGACTATCTTTCAGAAACGTCAAAATCACAAGATCATGCAAGAATTTGAAAGATAAACAGCTAAATCTCTACTCAATCATTGTCAAAGTTGAGACTTTCTATCATCTTCGTCTATCTACAAGCATGAAGCATATGCACTCAATGTTCAGCTCAAAGCTACTACGATCGTATTCAGAAGATTCTCTATCAAAACAACATTCAGAATCACTCAGATCAATCACTATTGAAGATGATGAACATTAAAAAATAGATGATATATTGAACTTCAGACGCTATTGAGATTGAATACAGTATAAAGTCAAATGAAAAGATCTAGATAGAGACGACGAATGATACTATGTTGATAAAGAGAAATTCGATGATTCAGAGAAAGTTTTGAACGAATTTCATAAGCTATATTCAAGCAAACCGCGCTAAATATTGAAATAACTATCAACAAAAGCAAGCAAAGAAACTACATTCATGTGAACATGAATTTTCAAAGAAGAGAGTAATATTACAAGTGTATCAAGATTGATAAGACTGAACAAGACTGAAGTTTTAATTAATTCGCAATGCACGCTAGCGAGTACTCTGTGTAATGATTAGAGCTAGTCAACAATCTAGTTGAAATCTGATCTAGATCTGACTCAGATTTGACTCAACACTTTTTTTCTTTTTCAACATTCTTTTTCTTTCTCAACACTTTTTTCTTTCATCAACATCTTGTTCATTTACATCATTTTCTTTTTATGTCATAAACACATTTCTTTCAAGTCTAGCGCAGTCTCTGAACATTACATAAATAGAAGCTTTTGTATCAATCTTCTTCTGTATTCTTAATATTCAGTTATAGCTATTTCTAAAGATCAAGCATTATCAACTCTGATCTTCATTGATTGTATCATCTAGACACGATTCTGACAGAAATTAATTGAGTAAAAAAATGATTGAATCTAAATCTTAAAAAGCTTCAAGATCAGATGATGAGACTACAACATTGACTGCAATTGACTAAAGAAGATACTTCTACTTCTTTCATCATGTTCAATTCATTCAAGCGATTTTAAAAGCTTTCAAATTCATCTCTATTTACTGATGAAACAGAATCTTTCTGAAATGATTAACAAGAAAAGATTCGTGACAAGCTAGAAATCAACGTTGATCGTTTTGATACTGATAGAATCATACTGATTTATATTCACTTCAGAATCAATGAAAACGCAGTCAAAGTTACTTTAGCTTAATGTCAACATGATTTATTGAATCTTTATAAAATGATCAATGATTTGTTAAATAAACTTGCTCAGTTATACAATGATTTCGACAAAGAGACAAACTTTCGAAGAAAATATGCTAATCTCATTCAAGAAAAGAGCAAATTTAGTGATTTTTATTCAATGTTTCAACGTCTGTTCTTCTATTTAGAATGTCATGAAAAGCAATTGATCATTGATTTACAAGACAAGATAGTTTATCATCTTCATGCAGCTTGAAATAGTCAGCTGATTCAATCAGAATCTTTCAATGAAATTCGTAGTTATTTGATTCATTTGAACAATGAGCATCAAGTTATGAAGAACATCAAAGAAAAGAAATTCTTAATCAAAGTCAGAAAGCAAGTCATCTTTGCTGAGAAATGAGATTCATTGAATCTTTATAGAAAGATCGAAGTCACTACATTCATCAATCATTCAAAGTCATACGACGTAATTTTAACTAACGTCAAAGATATTAATTTACAAGCTGAAATCTGTTTCATTTATCACAAATCAGATCATACTTCTAAAGAGTGCTTTAATTAATTGAGAGTCAATGCATTAAAAGATGACAAGTTTGATCAATTTACATTGAACTCTGAGTTTGATTCTGATTCAAAAAACTAACTATCTCTTTCAGAATCATTGAAGAAATAAAGATTATATCTTTATGCAGTCAAATTGAAGTTCTATTGAAAGAAAATTATTTTGAGAAGTCATTTCTGATCAATGCTTCTTCTATTTCTCAAAGCAATTCTTTCAGTCTTTGTTCTTTGATAAATAGTGATTTCGTCATTTACATGCTGATACATGACAAGCTAGTCAATAAAGTATGTCAGAAACTTGAAATACAATTTATATTACTAGCAAAAAAGAAGTTAATACAAGACTATGATGAAAAGTTAACTAGAAAGACTATTACTCATAAGATTCTACTTAATCTTACGATTGAAAGTCATAAGAAATTGACTATGTCAATGCTGATAGTTGATATTGAGCATCATAAAGCTATATTGAGCAAACTTTGAATGAACAAAAATGAAATATTATTGAACATGAAACATGATACTATCATATTTTCTGATCAATTAAATATTTCGATTTCGATTTTTTGATCTCATCAAATACAAAGCACTCAAGTTGATCATAATCAACTTTAATCTCTTCAGCAGCTCACAGCAAGATCTTTAAAATGCTTAAGCACTTTGTTTTATTCATTCAGAAAGAGTCATTCTTGATTCAAAACATAAACATCATCTCTTTTCAAGCATTAGTAAAACGAAAAAAGAAAGATTAGACAGAGATTTTTGCTATGTCAATCAAAGACATCGATAGAAAAATCATCTACAATACTCAATGCAAACTAGATGTTATAAACGTTTTCTCAATTGATGAAACGACTCAGAATCTAGAAGATATTAAAGTCAAGTTATCATTAAAATATCAGAATTTTCTAAACGTTTTTGATCAAGCTCAAGCAGACAAGCTATCATCTCATCATTCATATGATCATAAGATAAAGCTTACTAGTGATGTAATGTCATCTTGCTGTCAAGCATATTAAATGTTTCTCTACAAGCTTCAGAAAGTAAAGAAATATTTGAACGAGAATTTTTTCAAAGAATTTATAATCTTTAGCAAAGCTTTGTATTTCTCACTCGTTTTATTCATCTTGAAAGCAAATGAAGATCTATGATTCTGCGTTGACTATTAAAAGCTCAATGCTATTTGTTATTATTCTAGCTACGCATCTTCGTTGATGACTATGTTGATGACTATGTTGATGATTATGTTGATGACTATGTTGATGACTATTCTGAGAGCTATCGTCGATCACTCATCGCTAAAGCATAGACTTGTTTTGAAGTCAATTCTATTCAGAGTTAGCTTATGTTCTTCTGAGTCATATAGATAGTTGACTCTTCTCTTCTAGATACTTTTCTTTCTTAGCATTTATATACTCATTACATTACACTCATATGACTCATTTTATGCTGATTTCTAACACTATTATTAAAAGAAATCGCTATTCTTTATCGTTCATAAATGAAGTAATTGACAAAATAGTTGATTGCAAACATCTGACTCAATTGAATATTATTTCAACGTTCAACAAACTACAAATGCACTTTGATAGTGAGAACTACACTATCTTTATTATCGCGTTAGAAGTGTATAAGTCAAAAGTGTTACTCTTCAAACTTATCAATAATTCTGCCTCATTTCAGCAGTATATGAATGATGTTTTATGAGACTTTCTGAATGACTTTTGTCAAGTCTATTTAGATGACATTCTGATCTACAGCAAAACTCAACAAGAACATAAACAATATGTCAAGATGATATTAAATCATTTATGAGAAGCTGATCTACAAGTAGATATTTGAAAGTGCAAATTCAACGTAGAAGAAACTGTCTTCTTAAAAGTCATAGTTTCAGAACAAGATCTTCATATGAACTTTATTAAAGTGAAAGTCATAGTCAACTGAGCTACGTTGATCAATTTAAAAGAAGTTCAAAACTTCGTGAGATTCATTAACTTCTATCATTGTTTTATTAAAGACTTCTTGAAGCTAGTTAAATCATTCACTCAGCTGACTAGAAAAAACACGTCTTTTGTATGAAATGAAGTCTATGTTCAAGCTTTCAATGATCTAAAGAAACAAGTCAGCTCAATCTCAGTACTACGACATTTTGATTTCAAACGACAGACTATTCTAGAAATTGATGTATATGACTACGTCAAAGATAAAATTCTATCACAGTATGATGATGAGAAAGTTCTTCACTCAATAGCTTTCTACAGCAAGAGCATAATTCTCGCTAAATGCAATTATCATATTTATGACAAGAAATTACTAATCATTATTTGATGTTTTGAACATTGAAGACTCAAGCTTAAATACATTGAACTACTCATTCAGATGTTTATTAATCATCAGACTTTAAAAATTTTCATGAAAAATAAACAGTTAACTCAACGTTAAGTCAATTATCTAGACATTTTATTTGAGTTCAACTTTCAAATTATATTTCAATCAGATAAAATAAATACTAAAGTTGATGCTTTAATCAGAATGTCTTTGATCGACATCTTTGAATCAACTCAGCATACTGAAAATCACTATCAGATCATTCTGACACTCAATAGAATAAATGTTCTAGCTATTGAATCTGAAGTTGATCTTTATTTGCAAGTAAAAGATGTCAATAAGACAAATGAGCTTTGCAATGAGTATAAACAAGTTATAAGCGAAAACAAGCTCAAGCTACATAGCACTGAATTGAAGCATTGCAAGATTATTAATGATGTTTTGTTCAGAAAAGATCTACTGTGAGTTTCTGAGAATATGCATACGAAATTGTTAAAGAAAATTCATGATCAGTCTTTCATCTTTCACTCTGACAATTAAAGAACTATTGATTTAGTTCAACGTTTCTACTATTGATCAGATCATTGAGCAATGATTAGATGTTACATTCAAAACTGTCATGTTTGTCAATGAAGCAAGACATTTAAAGATAGCATCAATGAACTTCTTCATTCTTTATTGATTTCACAAAAATGCTGAAAAGATATAGCTATGAACTTCATCACTAAGCTATTTCTATCGAAAGATTATAACGTTATTTGCACAATCATATGTCATTTCATCAAGAAACATCATTATATTCTTTGTCATTGAAAAGACAATGACATTTCAGTTGAAGAAATGATTTGAATCATGCTATGAAACATTTATTGATTTCATGATTTATTTAGTTCTATTGTTTCAAACAGAGACTCTCAGTTCATATCAATCATGTGACAAAGTCTTTGCAAGTAACTAAGAATTACAACTAGTTTATCAACAGTTTATTATTCTGAGATCAATGATCAATTGAAATGAGTTAATTAGAATGTTGAACGCAAATTAAGAATCTACTGCAATTACATGCAGAATGACTGAGCAAAATGACTATCAATGATAGAATTCAGCAAGAATTTCAATATCTTTTTGATCATCTCAATGACTTCATTCTACTTCAATAAAAGTTTTCACTCACGAATGAATTTCGATTCAAATATGACTAACTACAAAACTAATCATGAGCATCTTGAAGCTAGAAAAGCAGATGATATTGTCATTTGAATGAAAGAGCTTTTTATTTTCAATCATCAGCAATTGAAAAAGACGAAGCAGATCATTGAAGCTCAAATCAATAAACATAAATGAGACATCATCTATGAAGTAAATGATCGAGTTTGATTATTCTTCAGAAACATCAAAACAACAAGATCATGCAAAAACTTGAAAGATAAACAGCTAAAACTTTATCAAATCACTGTCAAAGTTGAGATCTTCTATCATCTTCATTTATCGATAAGCATGAAGCATCTGCATTCAATGTTCAGCTTGAAGCTACTGCAATCATATTCAGAAGAATTTCTATCAGAACAGCATTCAGAATCACTCAGATCAATCACTATCAAAGATGATGAACATTAAGAAATAAATGATATATTAAACTTCAGACGCTATTGAGATTGAATACAGTACAAAGTCAAATAAACAAATCTAAATAAAAACGACGAATGATACTATGTTGATAAGAAAAAATTCAATGACTTAGAGAAAGTTTTGAACGAATTTCATAGACTATATTCAAACAAATCGCGCTAAATATCGAAATAACTATCAACAGAAGTGAGCAAATGAACTACATTCATGCAAACATTAATTTTTGAAAAGAAGAGTAATGTTACAAGCATATCAAGACTGAAGCTTTAATCAATTCACAGTGCACGCTAGCGAGTATTCTGCATAATGATTAAAGCTAGTCAATGATCTAGTCGAGATCTGACCTAGATCTGACTCAAATTTGACTCAAATATGACTCAGCATCTTTTTTCTTCTTTAGCATCTTCTAATCAGCTTCTATTATCTTCTAAATAAACATACTTCTTTGTGTTATGATTCTAGCTACGCATCTATGTTGATGACTATGTTGATGACTATGTTTCTGACTATCGTTGATCGCTCGTCACTAGACTATCGAGTTGTTTCGAAGTCAACTCTATTCAGAGTTAGCTTATGTTCTTCTGAGTCATATAAATAGTCGATTCTTCCCTTCTAGATACTTTTCTTTCTTAGCATTTATATACTCATTACATTACACTCATATGACTCGCTCTATGCTGATCTCTAACATTATATAAATGCTTCTTCGTTACAGACGAAGTGAAATAATCTGCATCGATTTCTTCAAGTGCTTCTGCTAGTAGTTCTTCAACTCTCTATCGACTTTGATCTAGCGACTTGCGTTCGTGCAGCAGCACTCATCTTTCTCTTCTCGTGAGCTGATTCAGCAAGAATAAACAAAAGATTTGAACTCATGCGTTGATCAGCGAGTATAAACAAACGATTGAAATTATTCAACTAGGTCAAAGATCAGCAAATTAATCGTTCATTCAGATTCATAAGAGAATCTTCGAATTTGTTGAACAATCAAACGAGATCAGTCATAGAACTGCGTGAAGTCTCTATCTCGAGAAGCAAACTCTCAGTGAGTCTGCTTCAATGACATCGTCAATGCAATGATCTTTTCATCACTCTATCTATCAGTGAATCGATTCGTCTATCAGTTCACGTGCAACTAGTGAGTCTGCTTCAAAGACATCGTCAATGCAATGATCTTCTCATCACTCTACTCATCAGTGAATCGATTCGTCTATCAGTTCACATGCAACTAGTGAGTCTGCTTCAATGACATCTATTCTCAATGCAATAATCTTCTCATCGCTCTATCTATCAGCGAATCGATCTACCTTGTGTTTCTGTGTCAACTAGTGAGTCTGCTACAATGACATGATAATGTTTTCAACAACAAGCAAATCTTTGAGCTTGTTTCTATATCAAAATCTCAGTGAGTTTGCTTCAACGACACTCTCAATGCAATGATTTACTCATTCTTATCGCTTTATCTATCAGTGAATCTGACTCGTCATCAAGTTCATGTGCAACTAGTGAGTCTGCTTCAATGACATCTTTTGTCAATGCAATGATTCAGCTACTCACATCACTCTATCTATCAGTGAATCGATCTGTCGACTCGTTCATGTGCAACTAGTGAGTCTGCTACAAAGACGCGTTCGATATTGATCTCGTCATCGAGTCAGTCACTCAATAGTTAGTCTGCTTGAACGACACTCAAAGTGAGTCTGCTATAAAGATGAACAATGATTGATCTCTTGATTGAGTCAGTCAACGAATGAAACAAGCTCTACTATGTAGTAGATCTGAATCAGCAGTGAGTCTGCTTCAATAACACGATCACAATCAATCTCTTCAATGAGCTAGTCAATTCTCTTCTAGTGAGTCTGCTTCAATGACATCAGTCAATAGTCGATCTTTTCGCTGAGTAAGTCGATTTCTCTCTACATAGCTAGTCTGCTACAATAGACATTTCGATTCTACACAGAGTTAAGAAAATACATTCATGTGAACATAAATCATTGAAGAGAAAAGATACTGTTACGATTCTAGCTACGCATCTATGTTGATAGCTATGTTGATGACTATGTTGATGACTATGTTTCTGACTATCGTCGATCGCTCGTCACTAGACTATCGAGTTATTTCAAAGTCAATTCTATTCAGAATTAGCTTATGTTCTTCTGAGTCATATAGATAGTTGATTCTTTCCTTCTAGATACTTTTCTTTCTTAGCATTTATATACTTGTTACATTACACTCATATGACTCGCTCTATGCTGACTTCTAACACTTTGTGTTACAAGTGATTAACAGATTTCTATGATAAACACATTTCTTTGTGTTGCAAACATCTTTCAAATCAACATCTTTCTTGTGTTTCAACACATCTTCTTTGAGTCTAGCGTTGATCTGAGTAACTACTATATAGAGCATGTTCTTCTTGTCTTTTGTATCTTCTTTCTTCTGTATTCTTAAAGTCTTAGTTATAACTATCTTTATTGATCAAACATTCTAGTCACGCATGCACTCTGATTAGTTTCTAGACATGATCTCAACAGAAAATAGCAAGTATGTTCAATGAACTTTGAATACAGATGACTTTTTCTACAATAATGATTTCAAATCTTTGTTGTTGAAAGTATTTAAAACAAGACTTAAAAAAAGATAGTTAATTTACTTTGATTCAAAAAAGTTAAAAATAATAGGCAATTTAATATATGAGATTACTTTATACAGTTAACTTTAATTGTTGAAGAATTGTTTAAAATCTCATGCATAATCTGTCATAAAATTATGAATCATTTAACAGCTTTTAATAGCTTTAACACATCTGCTATGAAAAAACATCTTGAATCAAACTTTTGCACAGCAACAGAGCAAAAATGCAAACATTTGCAATCATAGATTGAACTGACTTTGAATGAGTAAGTCATATCTGATAATGCAAATTAATAATGCAAAATTGATAAACTATTAAAAGAAAAGTCATATCAAGTTAATTTTTGTTTTCAATCAAGAGAATTAAGAAAATTAATTATGCAAGATTTTTTTTTAATTTTTTAATTTCTTCATTAAGTGCATGCAGTCTATGACTATGATACTGTTTAGACGCTGTGTATATGTTAAATTACATGTATCTTGATCAAAGTCGCTGCTTTATATCTTTTCATTGATCAATCACATCGATAGTTTGCATAAACAAGTGCTTTCAATCAAACAACTTCTTTCTTTCATGTTCTCATTTTCTTGTTTCTTCATGTTCTTTTCACTTTACTCTTTCATTTTCAATAGTCATTTTCTTGTCATAATTCAAGTACTTTTCAAGTACTTTAACATTGCAATTCTTTCAATCTTGATAATAAATAACATTAATATAGTGTTCATGTTTTTGAACTGTACTTTTGCTTTAAGCTGTAACTGTTCTGCTTTATAATGTTTGCAATTCAGTAGTAAGTGCTTCAACGTTTATCTCATCTTGCATATTTCATGACATTTGTTTGAATTATTCTTTGATAATTGATGCAAATAACTCTTGAAATAATCATGTTTCATTTTTAGCTGTATAAACGTTGAAAACGTCAGTTTGTTTATTTTTCGAAGCTTTTTTAGTAATTTGTAACTCAGATTCACTCTTATTGTGTACTTCTGATACTGATTTTCTTTTTTGATGCTGTCATTTCATGCAATTAATCATTGCTTTTTTATCTCTTTGTTTATTTGCTTTTAAATGAAGCTCATGATTGTTCTTTTTCTGATGTCAATTTTCGATCTTTTTCATGTCACATCTTTGATCAATTGATTCACTGCTTTGTTTTTAATGATGTGTTTGCAACTCAATATTCATTGTATGCAAATATGATATTGATTTTGTTGCAGATTAATCAGATTTTATCATATGTTATTGAATAACTTTAAGTTAACATTGCTCTTTGCTTTTAATCTTTGCAGCGTCATTTGACTGTTTGTGTACATTCAAATTTCGCTGTTTTCAGATGCTTTTTTGCTGCATATTGTGATTGCATCATTGATAACTTGCAATTTCGCTTTCGTTATGATTATTTCATCAATCATGCAATCAACAACGAGATTTATCTGTACAAGATGCTGACTACGAATCTTCTGCAAGCTATGCTTGTCAAAAAAGCTGAACAATCTCATTAACATCAACAAAGCAGTAACAGCGCTTTACTCATGCGTTGAGCTCATACACAGTTGAAAAGTGAGACAATAACAACGCAGTTATCAATGCGTTGAAGTTTGCATATACACAGAAGAACAGCAATGTCTTTGCATACATGTTGCAATTCACATACAACATATACACATATACTGCAAAGATACAACTCAGCTTTTGCACACATACAGATAGACGTGATGCAGTAAATCGATTGATTTTTCGCATTTTCAGATCGATTTACATGCAGCGCAATCACACACAGAGCAGTAACAGCGCTTTATTCACATATTGAGTTCATATACGACATACACACATATACTGCAAAGACATGACTCAGCTTTTGCATACATACAAACAGACGTGATGCAGTAAATCGACCAAATTTTCGCTTTATCAGATCAATTTACATGCATTGCAATCATATATACTGCAAAAACATGACACAGTCTTTGCTCATATACACAAAATAATAGCAACGTCTTTGCACATGCATTGCAACTCATATACATCACATACACATACATTGCAAAGACACGACTCAGCTTTTGTGCATCTACACGTCTGCGTGATGCAGTAAATCGATTGATTTTTCGCTTTATCAGATCAATTTACATGCATCGCAATCATATACACTGCAAAGACATGACACAGTCTTTGCTCATATACACAGAACAATAGCAACGTCTTTGCGCATGCGCTGCAATTCATATACATCACACATACATACATTGTGAAGACATGACTCAGCTTTTGCGCATATATACATCTGTGCAACGCAGTAAATCAATTGATTTCGATTTTCTGATTGATTTACATGCATTGCAATCATATACATGACGAAAACATGACATAGTCTTTGCTCATATACACAGAACGACAGCAACATCTCTGCGCACACGTTGCAACTCATATACATCATACACACATACATTGCAAAGACATGACTCAACTTTTGCACATCTACAGACTTGTATGATGCAGTAAATCGATCGATTTTTCGCTTTATCAGATTGATTTACATACATCGCAATCACATACATTGCAAAAACATAACACAGTCTTTGCTCATATACACAGAATGACAGTAACGTTTTTGCACATACGCTGCAACTCATATACATTACACACACATACATTGCGAAGGCACAATTCAGCTTTTGCGCATATACACATCTGTGCAACGCAGTAAATTGATTAATTTCGATTTTCTGATCAATTTACATGCATTGCAATCACATACATTGCAAAAACATGACACAGTCTTTGCTCATATACACAGAACAACAGCAACGTCTTTGCGCATGCGTTGCAACTCATATACATCACATACATACATACTGTGAAGGCATGACTCAGCTTTTGCGTATATACACATCTGTGCAACGCAGTAAATCAATAGATTTTTTCAATTTTCTGATCAACTTACATGCGTCGCAAATACATAGATCAAAACTCATTTAGTTTGTTCAACTGAGTAATCATACAATGAACTTGAAAGTTCACGTTGAAGTGATCAGTGTTAGAGATCAGCATAGAGCGAGTCAATATGAGTGTCATTTAACTAGAAGATAAATGCTAAGAAAGAAAGATAGCTACAGAAAAGAAGCTGACTACATATGTGTGTTTCTCAGCAGACGCTAGGCTCAATAGAGACTAGTCAAGGTGACGAAGCTAGAATAGATCTGACAGAGCTAGAAGACTGAGTCTGACAAGGCTAGAATCGTGACATTACTCTCTCTCTTCAACGATTCATGTTTGCATGAATGTATTTTCTGCTCGGCTCAATTGATTGATTGAATTGTCGATTAGCGCGATTTGTTCGAGTATCAAATATGAAAATCGTCAACGATCTTCTGAGCGTTCATAAATTCATCATCATCAGCGTTGTATCAATTGAGATCATTGTCATAGTCGTTTCATTTGACTCTATACTGAAGTCGTTTTCGATATCGACGGAAATTCAATATATCATCGATTTTTCACTCGTTTTCGTCGTTTACCACTATTGAACCTGAGAATTCATTCTTCTGACCAGGCAAGAAATCATCAACGGCAGAGCGAAGCAGGTCAGGATGAAATACATCATGAACATGCATAGACTCTGATAATTTCAGTTTATATGAAGAGTCGACAAGATCTAGATTGGTGAAAGAATCGAGCATTTTGTCATCTAGCTTCTTGAAAGATCTCGCTATAACAATGTTTCTTTCATTCAAAAACATCTTTGATTTGATCTTGTAATTGATCTTCTTTCTATGCTTGTTAGTCTGATTCATCATTTGTTCTCGTGTTTTGATCAGAGCTTCACGAGCGAAGATCAATGTCTTGTTCATTTGTTCAGATATATTCTTGACTCGATCAATCTGCAAGCGTTCGCGAATGCTTTCATACTCGATGATGTCTGAGTCGAAGCTCATATGAGAATGAAAGTTCTTGTTCATAAAGAAGAAAGTCAAGAAGATGACTGAGAACAAGACGTTATTGTTGACAAACTCAATCATGAGTAGTCACTTAAACCAGTCATCTTGCATATACAAACAGAAGAATCGAAAATATCTTTCAACGTTCTGATTGACTCGTTCACTTTGATCGTTGATCTGAAAGTGATAGACTGTAGAGAGTCGAAGATTAATGCCTAGTCTTTTGCAAAGCGACTTTCATAGAATGAAGATAAATTGCGAATTTCGATCAGATACTATGAAGCTTGATAGATCATGAGTTCAATATACTCATTGAATCAGCATTTCAGCTGTCTTTTTGACAGTGATATCTTCATTCTCAGTGATGCAAGAAATATAATGCCTTTCTTTTGACAATCTGCAGATGATCGTCAGAATAGCGTTGTACTCGCTTGAATCAGATAGGTCGATAATGAAGTTCATTGCTATGTCTTGTCATCGCTGTTCAGATATCGATAAAGGTTGAAGCAAGCCGTTTGATTTATTTCTAGATGTCTTTGAACGTTGACAGATATAGCAGTTTCGAATATATCAATCTATCGTTTTTCGCATGAATGATCAATAGTAGTTTCGCTTTATGATCTTCACAGTTCTAAGAATATCAGAATGATCAACTGATGATTGATCGTGTATCTCACGAATCAGATTCATTTGTAGAAGCTCGTTGAACGAGACTCATAGCTGACTATCATGATACAAGATTTTATTCTGAGTTCGACAATTCTTCAATTTGATATCTTCATAATGTGTCTCGTCTCTTGCTATTGCTTCGCGAAGTAGCGTACAATTCTCGTTGATTTCATTAGTCTCAAGAACCTGTTTATAGATTGATTTCTCGATGTTTTTCTTTAGATCAGCAATTTTCATTTGATTCGAAGTCAGAATAGTGATTCATTGATAGCAAACGCGCTCATCTTCTGAGCTTCTAGAAACTGAATCGACTCGACGAGTCAATGCATCGACTTTGATGTTTTGTTTGCCTGAGCAATACATGATTTTGAAGTTGAAGTTGACGAGCTTTTGTACTCAGCGCATTTAACGTCTACTTAGCTCTTTATCTTTCATTAATGACGTTAAAGCTTGATGATCAGTGAATATCTTGATGAGTTAGCTCAGTCAATTTCAGCTCAGGTCGTCAATGCTTGAAGATACGAATGATTGCTAGTAGTTTCTTGTCATAGATCTTGTAATTGCACTCAGCAAGACTCAGATTCTTGCTGTAGTAAATCATTGAATGCAATGTTTCTTCGTCGTCGTACTGAGAAAGTATGTCATCATTGACGTAGTTGAATGAGTCTGTTTCAAGAATAGTCTTTCTATTCTGATCAAAATGACGAAGAATAAAGACTTCAGTCATTCGTTTCTTCATATGATCAAAGATTGTTTGACAAGCTTGATTTCATTCAAATATCATCTCTTTTTGAATTAGTTGAATCAGAAGATGAACAATCTTCAAAAAGTTCTTTATAAAACATTGATAGAAGTGACAGAAGTCGACGAAGAACTGCATCTGAGTGAGATTTGTAGAAATAGATCATTCAACTACTGCTTGTACTTTTCTGAGATTCATCTTTAGTTCTTTGATGAATAGCAATAGTTTCAGAAAGAAAATCTTCTGAACATGAAACTTGCATTTGTTTATATTCATCTGAAGATCAGTCTCTCGTAGTCTATGTAGAACTAATCATACATGTCGCTTATGTTTCTTCAATGTTTTGCTGTAGATGATAATGTCATCTAGATAGATCTGACAAAACTGATGAAGATAATCAAATAGCACGTCGTTCATATAGTGTTGATAGAAAGTCGAGCCGTTGATTAATTCAAAAGACATCACGTGATATTTGTAGAAATCAAAAGAGATGATAAAGATAGTCAAATCTTCGCTGCTTGAATGCATGCGTAGTTTGTTGAAGATGACTATCATATTCAATCGAGTCAGATACTTGCTATCTTGAATACGAGCGAGAGTTTCATCTATTAAGAATAGAAAGTAGCGATTTCGTTTGATCAAAGCATTGAGCTTTCTATAATCGACGCAGAAACGCAGACTATCGTCTTTCTTTTCGACGAATAGTATGAGCGAAGCGTATGAGATCGAGCTAGAAGATATAAAGTCTTTATTCAGATGCTCAATCAGATAATTCTTCATCTTTTGAAGCTTGTAGTCAGACATATGATAGAGACAACTTCGAGAAGATGTTTTCTCGTCAATCAACTCTATTTTATGATCGTAGAAGCGATGAGAAGATAGCTGATCAGTCATCGCTCGATCAAACACGTCTAGATAGTCATGATATTTTGAAGAAAGCTTAGCTTTGACTTCTTTCAAGATCTCTTCATGTGAAAGCTCTTGTAGATTTACGTCTTCTGATTTATTTCTAGCTGTTTTTAGAAGTCGATCAATTTTCGTGATGATGATCGCGAAAGTAGTCACATTCGATCGTTTGACTAGTGATTTATATGCTGCAGTCTCTATCATTGCTATGTTCATTAAATCGAAAGACGAAGCGAAGTTAACTGAATTAGATGATTTCGCGATTTTACTGAATGAAGATGACTTCTCATGAAGTCGAGTGACAACAAAAGAGGTAGATCTCTTTAGTATTTGAGTAGAGGTTGAACTCTTCTGTTCTATCGCGATTTTCTTGTTCAAAAGAACAATCGAATGAGCTTTGATAAAAGCTTTGATATGAGCTTCGAAACTGAGAAATTGAAGACGATCATTTCTCATATCAATAGTCATCTCGATTCTGTTCATTCATGTTTTTTCAAGAATCATCTGATGCTGACTCAATCGAGTAGTCAGTATAGAGACGAAACGTTTCATATGATCTTGAACAGTCAGATTTGAATAAATTGCATGAGTAATGAGCTTTTTTGCATAATGATCATTGAATCTTCTTATTGACTTGAGCTTGATTAAAGATAACAATTCGATTTGCAAATGATCACAAACATTCTGCGCGATTAATTCATCAATGAACGAATAGTCAACTGCTTCAGTGTCAATCAATGACTTTAATGAGTAGCTAATTTCATTGCTAGATAGTACACATTCAGTAGTCAAAGATTTTGAAGCAAAGAAGTCATTTAAGCTGCTCATTGTTGAAGAAATTAACACATCTTTCATCGCGTCTTTGATGAAAGTCACTAGTTTTTTGCCTCATTCTTCAATTTCTCTGTAAATAATTTCTTCTCTTCTTTCGACATGATGATCTCATTGAGACAAGGAATGAATGCACGAAATGTCAAAGTACTAGTCTTCAGCTGAGAGCAGTTCTTTGAAAGATGACTTGATACTTTGCAGTTGAAGCAGATGATTGACATTTTTGATCATTCAGATTCAAGAATGGAAAAAGTAGCGAGTTAAACATAGCTAGCAGTCAAGACTGATGTCGACGAAGAAACAAAACGTTTTTTCGAAGCTGCTATCGATTTGACTGTTCATTGCTCATCACGTAGCTGATAATTGACTCGTTGTTTGTTATTCACATCTTGAAGAAAGATTTTGAGCTTATCAAGCGAGCTAAACTCTATGAGGCAAACTGACAACGCGTTCTAAAGACGATTGTTGATTTTATTCTGAATGTCGTTCATCAGAGTGATATCATCGTAGTTCAGAAAGCTGAATATTCTAGTGAATTCTGAATAGAAAGAGCTGAAAGACTTGTTGAGCTGCTTCAGAGTGATGTATTCACAACAACACTTTCAAATCAGATTCTGATCTTCGTAAATTTCTTTCAGATGTTTCAGTAGCTCTGATAATGACTGATAGAATGAGAAAGCATCAACACAACGCTTTGCATAGATTTGCTGATCAGCATCGTCTTCTAGTCTGAAAATCACATAGACAATACAAATTTTTTCAGTAGAGTAATGATTTGCATTGACATCAAGCTTGTCAGCTATTTTGACGTTTCATGTCTTTCAGATAAAGTCATCTGTTTCAATGAAGATGAGTGAATTTGAAAGCTTGATGAACTTGTGATGATCATTTCCGTTTTCGTTATCAGATAGAGTAGAAGATTCTCGTTAAAAGCGAGCTTCTTTCTGATTGACTCGTTGCTCAGCTGACTGAGTATCTTGACGAGGCATAGATTGATTAGCTTGACGTTGTTTCGCTCTGAAGTTCAATCGCTCGTCTTGTAGCTGATTGATCTTTTTCTCTAGCTCATCGTTCTTATCAAAAGCGACTTCTAGTTGTTTCGCTCTCTTTTTGTGATCATCTTGTACAAGAAGTCAGTGTTCATTGAGTTGTAAAGTCAAGTCTCGCTGACTTCGAAGCTTGTTCAGCATATTGATGACTTTGTTGAGTTGATTGCTGACTCAATGAAACAATTGTTCTTCAATGTTTATGTTTCATGCAATGACAGCTTTCTCAGCTTCGACTGAAGCATCAATGAGTAGAAGTGAAACTCTTCTACTGACAGTGCTTCTAAGCAGGCGAGTTGTTCAAGACTCAACTGACTTGATGTTGCGTGTCATGATGAGAGAAGATAGAAGTTGTTGAGATAAGAATAAATGAGAAATTAATGTTTTGAATTGATGTTTTTTAATGAGTGAAAATTCAAAGAATCTCTTGTGAATTTCAGGTAATAATTGAGTGCTTTATTCGAAGAATCTCTTGCGAATAGAATGATGAAAATGAGTGTAGAGTCGAAGAATTTCTTGCGATCTAAAATGATGATGATGCAAATTTGAAGAATTTCTTGCAAATTTTCCTTACTGAATAGATTGTTTTGTATCATCTATTCGTCAATAGCAGAGTAGTAGATGATGAGCATTTATCTAATGTTAAAGATCAGCATAGAGTGAGTCAATATGAGTGTCATTTAACTAGAAGATAAATGCTAAGAAAGAAAGATAGCTACAGAAAAGAAGCTGACTACATATGTGTGTTTCTCAGTCAACGCTAGACTCAATAGAAACTAGTCAAGATGACGAAGCTAGAATAGATCTGACAAGACTAGAATCATGACAATCAGCTTTCATCTACATAAATCAAATCTCATTTAGCTCGCTTAGCTTGATAATTATACAGACAAGTTGAAAGCTCATATTGAAGTGATCAGCTTTCACAATCTTGAGTTGTTTATATGATCACTTGATTATATAAACAGCTCACACGCTCATTTGTACAAACTATTGATGTGATTAATTAATGAAAAGATACATTGCAGCGATTTTGACTAAATTACATGTAATTTAGCATACATACAATGTCTAAATAGTGTCATAGTCATAAACTGCATGCACTTAATGAAGAAATAAATAAAAAATTTCATTAAGTGCATGCAGTTTATGACTATGACACTGTCTAGACGCTGTGCATATGTTAGATTACATGTATCTTGATCAAAGTCGCTGCTTTATATCTTTTCATTGATCAATCACATCAATAGTTTGCACAAACAAGTGCTTTCAATCAAACAACTTCTTTCTCTCATGCTCTTGTTTTCTCGTTTCTTCGTGTTCTTTTCACTTTACTCTTTCATTCTCAGTAGTCATTTTCTTGTTGCAATTCGAGTACTTTTCAAGTACTCTAGCATTGCGATTCTTTCAATCTTGATGATAAACAACGTCAATATAATGTTCATGTTTTTGAACTGTGCTTTTGCTTTAAGCTGTAACTGTTCTGCTTTATAATGTTTGCAGTTCAGTAGTAAGTGCTTCAACGTTTGTCTCGCCTTGCATATTTCATAGCATTTGTTCAACTTATTCTCTGATAATCGATGCAAATAGCTTTTAAAATAGTCATGTCTCATTTTTAGCTGTATAAACGTTGAAAATGTCAGTCTGTCTATTTTTCGAAGCTTTTTTAGTGATCTGTAACTCAGATTCACTCTCACTGTGTGCTTCTGATACTGATTTTCTTTTTTGTTTTTGATTTTATGATTATGTTGTTGAGTAGAATAATCATTTGATTGAGTGTTGTCTTGTGACTTTCAAAGTGTATCAATTCAGATTTCAAGTCATCGAATTGCACTGCATTGTTCTCAGCTCATGTGAAAGCGATTTTTGCTGCGTTTTTCAGTATTTTCACATTCTTGTCAATATTTCTTCCCTCAATGTATAGCGTCACGTCGTCAATATAGCTGAATAACTGTAAATTTTCGAACTTTGCGCGAATCTTTGAAAACAGATATCGAATATAAATTAGAAATAAAATGAGCGAGATAAATGAGTCTTTTGATATTTCTGTGCTTATTTTCTTTGATTTCTGACATTCGTCGTCAAATGCTAAATTAATAACTCGATTTTGTAAGAAACATTTTACTTAATTGATTAAATTGACTGATATTTTCAATCTAATCAATATTTTGATCGACTGTTTCAACGCAACATGATCAAAGACTTCTTTAACATCTAGAAGTAGGCAGATAAGTGTGTTTTCTCAACTTTTCGTCATTTGCGCATCATGTACTAGATTTAGTACTGCATCTATAGCTGATCTTTGTTTTCTGTCTTTCATTTGATCAAAATTCAGCAGCTTATCATTAATTTCAGCTGTGTAAGACAGTTGCACTGCTATTATTTTTTCTGCTACTTTGTCTAAACAGTTTAGCAGCGTAATAATTCTGTATGTCTTTAAAATTGAATAATTCAACTTGTCTGATTTTTTTAGAATAATTCTTGTGCCTTCGCATCATATCTTCGAATGATAGTCGTTTTCAATCAAATCTGAGTACACTAAATTGAAGATTTTCAATATAGTTTTGTACGCTCGCTGTATGATTACGAATGACATATCGTCTGATTCAAATGCTTTTCTGAATGTTGAGAAGTTGATTGCGTGCTTGATTTTCTCTTCGATAACTCTTGATCACTGTATACTTTTGTTTGATAGTAATTCTTCATTGATTTGAATTTTCAAAGATGATGAGTACATTGCTTTCAGAAATGTCTCGCACTTTTCATTAAATTCAATCTTCAATTCTTTTTGCAAGTTTTGTATCAAGAGTAGCTTTTCAATTAGACGTGATTTAGTGAACTTGTATGTCTGAAACACTTCTTTCTCTTCGATGTTGTTCAAAAAATTGATTCAGAATTGATTTTTAGTCAGTTTTATTGCATCATGATACAAATTTCGCATTTGCACTATCTTTGCTCATGCGTCGTCACTTCTGCATCTTTTTCAGATTCGCTTTTTTGATGACAGCATCTTTTATCTTTCGATGAATTCATTGTTTCATCAGAGTTTTGATTTTACGCATATTCGCTGTTTAAATACGAATAATTTCACTGTATTCTTGATGCATTCAGTCAAATAAATGACTTTTGCTTCTAAACTCATGATTCTTTGCATCTTGACTATCATTTTGTCTTTCGTCTTTTGCAAACGCTCATCAAAGTCTTTTCAGTCGACTTTTTGCAGATTGTATGACGCATTCAGCGAATTTTCGATCAACTTCACTTTTTTCGTAACTATTGTAAATAGAATTACTTCATGATTGAATTCTGTGTCTGCATTCTCATCTATATGTTAATTCTTGATATGATTGTGCATATTCTTTGATGCAAATGCTAAATCAAGTACTGAGCTTAACTGCTCTGAGTAACTGTGATATGTGTCTATATCAGAAGTGTTAATCAGATTGCATTTATGTAAATTTATTCACTTTATTAACGCTTTCGTTTTAATAAAGTTTGAAATTTTTACGTTTCATCAGCTATGATGTGCATTAAAGTCTTCAATGATAATAACTTTTTGCTCAGAATTTAGCATAACTTTTGCTAATTCTCGCTCAATTGTATATAATTGCTTGTTATCTGCATTTTGTAACTTTTCATTGTAAATATTGAACAATAAAATTCTTCTCTGAA